>Ga0257125_1000009_pt1 | contig 323557 bp, 291 predicted proteins | sample SI106_200metaG_FD_190183 | JGI IMG/M metagenome (GOLD analysis project Ga0257125, IMG submission 190183) | Marine microbial communities from Saanich Inlet, British Columbia, Canada - SI106_200 | ecosystem: Environmental > Aquatic > Marine > Inlet | place: Canada: British Columbia | collected... | reverse complement strand
TTCTCACTCTTTCTTTCGTTTTCTGCAAAAGATTTTTCCGACTTTTTCCGTTTACAGAAAAAAGCCCAAAACTCAATCACAGCCTTCCTTGTTTCAATTCTTACATGAAAAACTTAGGACTTTTTAGGAGACTTGGTCGACAATATTTTAAAAACCATTCCAAAAGAACGAATTAAAGATGTGGTGATTTTTGATCCTTCAGATTTAAACTTCCCAATCTGCTTCAATCCACTGGCAGAGGTTCCACCGGAACTCAAGATTCGAGTGACGATTGGATTTATCGAAATATTCAAAAAGCTCTTCGGAGCGAACTGGACACCCAGGCTTGAGCACGTGCTTCGGTACACGACGCTGGCGTTGCTCGACAGTCCAGGGACGACTATCTTGTCTATTTTGAAAATGCTCACGGATAAGAATTACCGACAATCAATTGTGCGGAATATTCAGGATAACGTGGTGAAGAACTTCTGGGTGAATGAGTTTGCTGGATGGTCTGAGAAATTTGATAACGAAGCGATTACACCGCTTTTAAATAAGGTCGGACAATTCGTTTCTACAAATATGATTCGAAATATTGTGGGACAACCCGATAACAAAATTGATTTTAGAGAAATCATGGATGGTCAAAAAATTATGCTGATGAAAGTTTCCAAAGGAATCTTGGGAGAAGAAAATGCAGCATTGATGGGATCTCTTGCGATTACTAAAATCTATCAGGCCGCGATGAGTCGAGCGGATGTTTTGGAAGAAGATCGAATCGATTTCTATTTCTACGTGGATGAGTTTCAGAACTTTGCGACTGATACCTTTGACGAGATTCTCTCAGAGGCTCGAAAGTACCGATTGAACCTTACTCTGGCGCATCAGTTCTTGGGACAATTATCCCCCAAGATTCGAACAACGGTTTTCGGAAACGTTGGATCTCTGGTTACCTTCCGTGTAGGAGGAGAGGATGCGAAGATTCTCGAGGGGGAATATAACCCGCGAGTAAAAGAACGAGATATTATTAATCTCGGAGTACGAGATTTCTACTGCAAGATGTCCGTGAATGGGGAACTGCGAGAAGCGTTCTCAGGGCGCTCTATGGACGTGAACTTCCCAAAGAACAACTACACCTCAGATTGTGTCGAATTCTCACGAGAAACGTACTGCCGACCGCTGAAGGAGGTTGATGAAATACTCCAACAATGGGAAGAAGGAAAACTCGATGTTCAAAAAGGGAGTAAGAAGAAAGGAACGTCTGCGATTGAAGAAGCGGAGGACTTTAATGAGCCAATGATATAGAGGGGGAATGTTAAATATAAAAGGTAAAAGAAAAATTCTATTAAAAAAGAAATTTCTAAATCGAGTCATTGACTATTCTTATTTTTATGCTAAAAGTGTTTTGTGAAAATATTTGATTCAAAAGAACAAAACGAAAAATTTAATCGTCTGTGGGAAACAGATGAAGGCTTTCGAGAGAAAATTCTTGATGTACTATCAAAACCAATCGCAGAAAATATAAAAAATGAAGAAGGGCCAGGAGAGCAGATACTAATTCATTGTGTATTGGAAGATGATCCAAGTAAGGTAAAGGAGGAAATATCTTATCCAGCTATCAATTATGGTGGTTTTAAATTTCATTTTTCTTTTTCTCCGAAGGAGAGCTCTGTATTCAAAGATCTTTTAAATGATTTGAATATGAGCAATGCCTATTTAGAAAAAAACTTAGAAAAAATTAAGAAAAATAAAGATGATCAAGAAGAGGTGGGAATAATTTTTTCTCAATCTCTAGATCGTGTAAAGACGAATCTAACGAAAACGAAATATGCACTAAGAAAAATTTCTTCTCTTCCAGAAGAAATAGTGAATTTTTTTGTTTTAGAGATGGCTTATCCTCATATCAAAACTTCAAAACTTAGAGGAATACTGAGATCGAAAACTTTTATAAAAAAGGCAAATCGCGATTTTTATTCTGAGTTTCAGAAGATAGAAAAAGATTTTGAAGGCGATCCAGATACAGAATACTTGGACGAACTGGAGATGGATTTATACTATTGCTTTTTGAACTTAAAAGTTCTTCTTCTTTACGAAGAAGAAAATGAAAAAGGCTTAGAGATTTTTAAACGAAGACAAGAAATACCGAAAGATCCTCAAAAGGAGCCTGAAGATATACCTTCAATTGAACCCACTGTTAAACAACCTAAGAAAAAGAAAAGAGAATTTTCAGAGGAATATTTACAGTCCATTCTTGAATTCGTCGCTGGTTACGTGAATTCTGCTTCAACAATGAAACGGTTGGAGAAATATGTAGTGAGGGTTATGCAGGCAGCCTATGTAAATAAAAAACCAGCTCCGATAGATTCAATTCTTGATTGGGTTAAAAATTTTGTAGGGATCGAAATCAGTAAAGATGATGAGTACATGAAAATAGAACAATTAGGGTCTAATTACGGTTATATTGAAAACGAACAACCAGTAGCTGAGAATATTTCAAAGGATCCTATTCAGGAAATCGTTTCCCCAGAAGAAGAACTTAAAGATGAGAAAGAAAGACCTTTTACAGAGTTAGATTTTTCAGATGTAACAGCTACCAAAGTGATAGAAATTTTTGAAGAACAAGGTTTCTATTTTGAAAATGAAAAAGTATTTCAGAAGCAATTTGATAACCTTATGGAAAAGACCTCTTATAGTAGTCAAAAGAAAAAGAAATTAGCACAACTTTTAACTTCCGAAGAAAATGGGCTTTGGGTGTCTTATCCAAATAATCATTACGTGATGAAACTAGATGCGGGTGGCGAAGCGCTTAGAATTGTGAAAAAGGAAAAAAGCATTCGTGATTTCTTAAATCATTACGAATATGAACGAAAGTATGTGAGGAATAACTTTTCAAAGTAGAAAGTTTGGTAGTTTTAATATACAAAAAAAGACCACAAAGGTCTTTTAAATGGTGGCGCGAGGTAGAATTGAACTACCGACACATGGATTTTCAGTCCATTGCTCTACCACTGAGCTACCGCGCCATATCGTCAGCACAGACTTCATTGGGCTCGTCCTTCGGACATCACCATATTTCGTCGTGCTTCCTCTCCCCATAAAATCTTCGATTTTTCGGGGGCCCCAAAGGGGAATGTTAAATAACGTTCGGGATTGTACGAAAAAAGTTCTTCTCGTCAAACCGGCAAAATCAATGCTTCGCTTTTTTCCTCATTGAGCGTCGTTTGAGAAATCACAATCGGGTTTTCTTCAGCGATACGAGCGCCTGATTCCACCATCTTGGGGAAGAGTGATTGATCACCTCCAATAATCATGTACCGAGGATCAAATGTTTCAAGGAGCTCTTTCGCTTCCTTTACTCCAAATTTATCATTCAGTGTTACCAGAACGACATCCACGTTTTCTCCGAGCTTAGCGAAGAACTCAGTGCTTGGCTTTATTTCCAGTGATCCGAGATGCACAACAGCGACACCATCGATGACAATCTTGTAGACTACGTTTTCTGGTCGAGAGTAGAACCCTCGCACGAGGACATTTGAAATTTCGAACTCTCCTGGGAGAGAAAGTGTCTTTTTCGCTTCGAGTTTTTCACAGTTTTCTGCGAATGCTCCAGAGTTTGTTACGAAATCTGCATTTTTTACAGAGGCTTTTTCGTCTGGATCGCAGACTACTGAGGCATCTTTTCCGGTAAGTACAAATCCGTTTTGTCCGAGAAATTGAATTTTCATTTTTTTACGCTATAAAGTCGGGGCAGATTCTAGTGGAAATTTTGAGAAAATGAAATTGATTTTAAAGAAAAAAATTCCGAATGAAGCAGCGAGCAAAGAGTTTGCGAAAAGCTTTTATAATGATTTTTTGGCATCAGAACCCAACTTCACCGTGTTCTTCGAAGGGGGACTGGGAGCGGGAAAGACATTCCTTATTCGAGAAATGCTCCGATTAGCGGGCGTGAAGGACGAGATATCTTCGCCGACCTATATTTTTCTCAACGAATACACTGTTGAAGATAAGACTTTTGCCCACTTTGATTTTTATAGATTCAAAGATCCAGCGGAATTTTTCGCACGAGGATTCTCTGAGGTTGCGGAAGATTCAACTATTTCTAAGTTCGTAGAATGGCCAGAGAAGATCACGCCAGAAACGGAAAAATCTTTCTGCGGAAAACGATATACTATTATTATTAAACACGGAACGGGTGTAGGAATGCGCGAAGTAAGGGTTATATCTGATGATTAAAAACTGTATTTTACTGACCGGTGAAGATGATTTCCGTTTGAGAGAACGGGCGAAGTTTTATAGAACAGCGTTTCGGAATAAATATGAGGACGGAGAAATCACGACTTTGGAAAGAGGAGACTCTCTCCACGATTTGGAAAATATTGTGATGACGCCCAATCTTTTCGGAGGACGACGACTCGTTCTGCTCGATGGATTCTGGGATACGGAGAAATTTGAACAGGCAGAGAAAACGGAATTCTTTGTGAAACTGCCGGATTTTGAAAATCAATGCACAGTGCTTATCCTTGATCCTAAGCTGGATAAACGTACCAAGTATTCAAAATTTATTATCGAACAAGCCAAGGTGGAAGCTTTCGATCAGTTCGACGAAGGACAACTGATCCAATGGATTCAAAATTATACCGAGAAGAAAGGAGGAAAAATTATGAGAGGTGTTGCGCAAACATTATTGAAACGATGTGGGGAAAATCTCTGGAACCTGTCGCGAGAAATTGAGAAACTTATTCAAGCTGATGATGGGACGATTACAGATAGCCTCATTAAAGAACTGACGATTCCACACCCGAGTGTGGTGATGTGGGACTTCTTGGAGAGCTTGAGTAAAAAAAGTGTTCAACTGTCAATGAAACGATTCAAAGATCTGCTTGAGAGCGGAGTTTCGGTGCATGAAGTCCTCTCTATGATTTTTCGAGAAGTGCGGATTCACGCACAGATTCGTTCAGGAATTGACCAAGGAATGAGTGCTCAACAAATTGCGACCGAGACAAAACTTCACCCGTTTGTCGTCAAAAAAACATACTCACTCTCACAACAATTTTCCAAAGAAAAAATAGAACACATGTACGAGATGTTGTTTCAAATTGATAACAAATTAAAAACCGGAAAACTCGCGCTTTCCACCGATGACACATCGGAGTTGGAATTAGCCATAGAAAAGTTTATTCTGTTCGCATGCAAATAATCCCACCGAGTTACGTGATTGCCCTCTCAACAATTATGGGAGCTGTTCTTGGAAGTTTTACAACGATGTTGGTATGGCGGCTTCACCACGACCAGAAGCGCATATTTTGGGGGCGAAGTAAATGCCCTTTGTGTAAAAATAAACTGGGCCCACTGCAACTCGTGCCCATTTTTTCATGGCTCTTTCAGGGGGGGAAGTGTTCGTTCTGCAAAGAGAAAATTTCAATGTATTACCCACTGACAGAACTTGTTTTTGTGATTGCGTTTTTTCTCTTTTCATACAAGTTTCATGGCACGGTGGCATTCTTTCCTGTGATGGCGACTGTGTTTTTTGCACTCGTCTTATTCGTCTATGACACGAAGTTTCAGGAAGTTGATCGACGGATTTCAATCCCTGCAATTTTAATCGCTCTCGTCTGGGCATTTTTCCGAGAGATTCCATTTCCCGATCTATTGATCGGAGGTGTGATTGGATATTTATTCTACGCCATTCAGTATTGGGTTTCGGGAGGACGTTGGGTTGGTGCTGGGGACGCGGAACTGGGCGTATTCATGGGGCTTGTGCTCGGATGGCAATTGCTTATTCCGGCTCTTTTCTTTGCCTATATTCTTGGACTTCTCATTGCAATTCCACTCCTTATTGCAGGGAAAGCAAACAGAAAAACGGCGTTACCGATGGGAGCGTTTTTGATTCCATCACTGCTTCTCTTTTTCTACAACGGACAACCGATTCTCGATTGGTATGTAGGGTTGTTGGGATTGATTTGAATTTGAGCCAGCGACAAAAACACGGTACCATATCATCATGTTACGAAACTTATTCCTCACGGGCGTACTCTTTCTTCTGAGCGGAATTATCTTTTACACAACCGTGATAAACCTCGATCCACTGGGAGCACAAAAAACGATCTCACTCATCGTCTTTTTCTTTTCCCTGTTTTGCATGGTGTCGTCCTTTTTCACGTTTCTCTTTTTCTTTGGATCGGAAGTTGTGTCTGGAAAAAAACTAAAAACACAGCATTTTTTAGTCGCCATTCGGAGAGGAATTCTCGTAGGACTATTTGTCGCTATCCTTTTGGTACTGCAGATGTTTCGTCTTTTGGGATTATTTGAAATAACACTTCTTGCTATCTTTTTATCGTTGGTGGAATTCATCGTTTTGTCAGCGAAGAAGGGGAAATAATTCCTTTGTCATCCCGAATTTATTTCGGGATCAAACCTCAAGTTTTTGCGCTCGTTGCACTCTTATAATTCATAACTTCCAACAGCCTGATCCTGAAACAAGTTCAGGATGACAGAAAAGAAAGTGTATGAGGGGAGAACCATTTTTCTCTTTTCCAAAATTCAGATACAATAATTCCATGAGAAGAACAAAAATCGTTGCTACCATCGGACCAGAAACAGAAAGTCTTGCCTCGCTTGAAAAACTCGCACAAGCAGGAGTGAATGTCTTTCGACTGAACTTCTCGCATGGAAATCATAAATGGCATGGGGAGGTGATCGATCGGATTAAGAAATTAAATAAAAACACGGGCGAGAATTATGCGATTATGCTCGACACAAAAGGACCTGAAATCAGAACGAGTGATTTGAAGGTGCCAATTCGTTTAAAAAAAGGAGGGACACTTATTCTCACGGTCGACCATTTGGCAGACCACCGAGAAACGAAAAAGGTCGTTGTGAACTACGATGCCTTTATTGATGATGTGGCAGTGGGGGACAAGATTCTCGTGGATAATGGACTTATGACATTGAAGGTTCGAGAAAAGAAAGGAAAGGACGTGATTTGTGATGTTTTGGATGGAGGAATGCTCGGATCACGACGTCATTTGAACTTAACAGGAAAAAACGTGTCGCTTGATTCAATTACGAAGAAAGACTGGAAAGATATTGATTTTGGAATTAAGAAGGGGGTGGACTTTATCGCACTCTCTTTTGTACGAAAGGCGAATGAGGTGCAAGAAGTGCAGGATTATCTGGTTTCAAAGAAAGCGGATATTGGAGTTATTGCAAAAGTAGAAACAGCGGATGCCGTGAAACACTTAGCATCGATTCTCGAAACATCCGATGCGGTGATGGTAGCACGTGGAGATTTGGGAGCGGAGATTCCGTTCACGCAGGTTCCACTTGTGCAATGGGATATGGCACAGATGTCCGCGAAGTTTGGGACACCCGTTATTGTTGCCACACAAATGCTCGAATCCATGCAGGATCATCCAATGCCGACCAGAGCTGAAGTGTCAGACGTGTTTGCCGCTTCCTGGCAGAGGAACGATGCGGTGATGTTGTCCGGTGAGACAGCGACCGGGAAATATCCGGTGAAGGCTGTGGAAGCGATGCGCGATATCGTGCTCGAAACAGAAAAGAATTACCTTCAGAAACGATCTATCCGAAAAGTAGAACCACATGATGAACGAAGCCAATTCTGTAAAAGTGCAGGGGCGGCGGCTGAGGATTTGGGAGAAGAGATTTGTGGAATTGTGGTGATTACGCGGACAGGATATATGGCAAAACTCATGGCAAACTTCCGACCAAAAGTTCCGATCTTTGCGATGACAAATGAAATTGCGACGTGTCGAGAATTGCAGTTGATGTGGGGAACAAAAGCCTTCCACACGAAATTTTCATCCGATCCAGAGAAGACAATTCTTCGTTCTATGAAACGACTCGTAAAAGAAGATCCGAAACTCAACGGCAAAAAGTTTGTCCTCTTGTCAGACATTATTACGGGGAATGGAAAGCTCCCTGCAATGCAGATTCGGGAGTTCTAAGAATTTTCGATTGTCGATTTCAGATTTAGGTGGTGGAGCCGACGGGAGTTGAACCCGTATTTCCCGCTGTTAAGACGGACGTTTTGACCACCTTAAACTACAGCCCCCAGCCCCACTGAATTTATGGTACAAAAAAAGCCCGATTGAACGAGCTTCTTCTGTTAACAGCGAGAGAATCAAAGCCGTAGCTGGTGATTGTCCGTCGATCCAATCATACATTTAAATACTAAAAACTGTCAATCATTTTAACTGTCCATATTGTTAAGAATATGTGAAATCCAAGAGAGTTTTACCGTGCTCCGTCACTTATGTGAATGCACGTTCCATTAACGTATTCTGTAGACTCTGTTGCGAGCCAAAAAACAGTGTCGGCAACTTCTTCAGGTTTTGCTACGCGCTTGTGGGCGGTTTTCGAAACAATATTTGTAATTCGTTCTTCAGGAATTTCTTTAATCATGTCGGTGTCCACGGGTCCGGGCGCTACCGCATTGACGATGATTTTTCCTTTAAATCTTTGCGCGAGTGACTTTGTAGCGTTGATAAGTCCAGCCTTGGTAACTCCATACCACAGATCAGAGTGTCCGATGTATCCCGCAATAGAAGCCAGATTTACAATTCTTCCCGTGTTCATTTTTTCACCGAGTTGAATCGCCAGTTCTACAGGAGAAATAAGATTGATAGACAGTTTTTCATCACGGGTTCCATTTATGATTCCCGCATTATTTATCAAAACATCGAGAGAATCGATTTGTGAAACGAGGTCAGCGATTGCCTCAACATTCGAGAGATCAAACGGAATGGCCGTGAGATTCTCGTGTTGGAATGCGTCTTCAGTATTACGACAAATACCAATTACACGCCATCCTGCATTTAAAAATTTTTCAGCCGTAACTTTCCCAATCCCGCGATTGAAACCGGTAATAAGCGCTGTTTTCATTTTTTCAATTCAATCTTATCAAACCCAGTGTAGGGTTGGAGTGCTTTTGGCATATTCACTGATCCGTCAGCGTTTTGATAATTTTCGTAAATCGCCACGATAGCTCGTTGGATAGCAATGGCAGTGGCATTGAGCGTGTGCACAAACACTTTCTTCCCATCTTTGGTTTTGAACTTTGTCTTCGTTCTCCGTGATTGGAAGTCCGTACAGTTCGAACAACTCGTTACTTCTCGGTATGCGTCTTGAGAGGGGAGCCAGGCTTCGATGTCATACATCTGAGCATCTGACCACGCGATGTCGCCGGTGCAGTTCTCGACCACTTGGTATGGAATTCCAAGATCATCCCAGATAGACCGTTGGAGTTTGAGAATCTTTTGGTGTTCCTCTCGTGATTTTTCTGGATCGACAAAAAGAAACATTTCGAGTTTTTCAAATTGGTGCACACGAATGATTCCTCGTGTGTCTTTCCCAGCGGCGCCTGCTTCTCGACGGAAACAAGATGACCATCCACAGTATTTCATGGGCAGTTTTTCTGCATCGAGTACTTCTTCTCTGTGAAAGCTACAGAGCACGTGTTCGGCCGTTCCGATCATTGAGAGATCGTCTTCAGGAAAGGTAAACTTCTCAGGAGCATTCAATGCGTGTTCAAGTGTTCCTGCAGATTTCCCCGCTTCGTGCACCGTTTGTCCACGAATCATCATTGGTGGAATAGTGGGAATGAATCCTTCTTTCATAAGTTTATCCAAGACAAATTTTTGCAATGCCCATTCGAGCAATGCGCCTTTTCCTTTGAGTACCGCGAACCGAGATCCACTCGTCTGACGAGCGGTTTCAATATCAATGGTGTCTGTGAGTTCCCCTATTTCCACATGATCTCGAACCTTGAAATCAAACTTTGAATGATTCCCAAATGCTTGCATGACTTTGTTATCTTCTTCAGTTGCGCCCATTGGTACCTCATCAAAAGGCATGTTTGGCAATGAACATAAAATTTGTTCAACACTATTCTTTTCCACAATTTCTTCAGCCTTTTTTCGTTCTTCAGCAATCTTTTTCATTTCGTCCAACATCTTTTCTTTTTCAGCACCGCTGAGTGTTGGAATCTTTTTAGATGCCTCATTCTGTTCCGCTTTGAGCGACTCCGCTTTTTGCAAAGATTCTCGGTGGGCTTTGTCAGCCTTGAGAAGCTCATCAATCTGAGAGGCTTCTATACCTTTGCGGGCAAGGGCTTTCTTAAACAGATCAGGGTTTTCGCGGATGGCTTTAATATCAAGCATTTTGAGAATTTAGAATCGGTGGAATTGTAAAGGAAGGTGAGAGGATTTTCAATTGCCAATTGTGACAAACTCTCCCTGTCTTCCCGGAATCCCGGAGGGATATCCGGGATCTAGCCAAAAATAAAGCAGGAGTTTTGTTTACAGCTGGGTCCCGGATATTCTTTCAGAATTCCGGGATGACGAAATAGAGAGAACCCGGAATGGGGATTTGAGAAAACCTTGACAATATGTTTGACTTATATTTTAAAATAACTTATAATGACCTCTAAATTTGAAAAAAAACAGAAACCACAAATGAACACAACCCCAAGAGAACAAGCCGTTAGCTTCCTGCACAGATCACAAAAGATCCTTATCGTAGCCCCACAGCAGTGGCACGAGGATGAAGTGGCTGGGATGTTGGCATTGCAAAATGTTCTCCTACAAGCTGGCAAAGAAGCGGTGGCGATTGCACCAAATGACCTTCCGAAAAACTTAGAATTCATGGGAGGCGCAGAGAAGTTGAGTAAAGACCTCGGGGAACAAAGCGACTTTGTGATTTCCATTGCGACCAATAAAGCGAACGTCGATAAAGTGAAATATAATATGAAAGAGGATTCAGTGGATATCCTTGTTTCTCCAAAAGACGGGTTCTTCTCTCCATCAGATGTGAGTTTCTTGCAGAGTGCAGGGAAGTTTGATGTGATTGTGGCACTTGGTTTGGAAAGTTTAGAAAAAGCAGGGAAGGTGTTTGAATCAAATACACAACTCTTCGCTTCAACACCGATTCTCAATATCGCGGTGTCAGCGGGAAATGATTTCTTTGGAACGGTAAACTTGGTTGATCCTTCACGCAGTTCAGTGTGTGAATTATTGCTTGAGTTGATCGAAAAAACAGAAGGCTTATCGGTAGACAAAAAGATCGCTACGATGCTTCTTACGGGAGTTATTGGGCGAACAGGAAGCTTTCAAGAACCGACAACAACAGCCAGTGCTTTCGAGACTTCTGCAAAATTGCAGAGTATGGGGGCGGAGCAGTCAGAGATCATCGAGCATCTCTTTAAAATGAAATCATTCTCAACGCTTAAAATCTGGGGACGGATTCTTTCAAATTATGAAGTGGATCCCGTGCATCGGATTGGATGGTCAAGCATCGTGAAGGCTGACTTCGAGTTGGCAGAGGCAAAACCAGAGAACGTTGAAAACATGGTGGACGAATTGCTTCGTCATACAAAAGGAACGGAGCTCGCGGTTCTCTTTATAGAAGAAAAAGGAAAGACAGTGATTCAAGTGCGGTCAGCGCAACCCAATATTAACTTCCGAGACTTGCAAGCATCGCTTGGGGGAGGAGGGGAGTTGGTTCCAAACGGACTCAATTTCACTATTGCAAAGAAAGGCGTGGCGGAGGTTCAATTTGAATTCTTGAAACTCTTGCTTCAATCACAAAAAGATCGACTGCATATCCCACAAGAAGTGGAGATGCAAAAAGTAGAACTTACTGAAACCGTGCATCCAGCGCAGACATCGTTTGCGATGATTGATGATAGTAATCAACCAGCAGTGTCTCCGACACCTCCTGCAATTGTGCCTTTTGAAGCGCCTGAACAACCGCATGAGAGCGTGAAGACAGATGTTGGGGCAACAAAAACAGCAGAGGTTGTAATCGATCCAAATAACAAAAAAGTTCCTGATTGGTTGAAACAATCTTTTCCAAAATAAAATGAACGACTACACCTTACTTCCCAAACTTATCGAAGCGTCCCACGCAATGGACGAGGCGAAAAAGAAATTCTTACTTGAGAACATGCAGAGTTTCGATGATATAAAGAAAGAAGCATTGTTCGACATTTTGAAAGAGGAACAAGATAAACGACATAATCTTAATAAGAGGAGACAAGAAGATGAGAAAATTTATGAGGGGAAGAAAGGGAAAATTATCCGTATGTACACAGAACGAAAAAGTACAGAATCGGATGAAGTTGAGCTTGAAAAACTAGAAGAAGAACTTAACGCCGCCTAAACCATGCAAAATAATATTGAACAGATCGACAACAATGACGCTCTCAAAGAGGACGTGAAAGATCCAAATCAAGAACTTCTTGATGAGATGGAGGAAAACAAAAAGATGGAAGGAGTGGAACAGACTTCTGTTGAAGGAGAAGAAGCTCCCGTTGAAAAAGAAGTTCAAGAAAAAGATATCAAAGAGGATATGGTGGATGTGAATGATCCAGAAAAAGAAGGAAGATGGGCGGAGCACACGGCTTATCATACGAGTGAGCATGGAAATACATTTGGATATGATGACACGTCAAAGAAAGCAGGGGACTTCAAAGAAGCTGTTGATAATAAGAAACAAAATGTAGAACAAGCGGTGAACACAACTGAAGACGCAGAGGATGAATTAAAAGCAATTCAAAAGAAAGAAGCGGAAGTGAACGCGGAAACACAAGTTGAAGTACCGCAAGAGGAAGTTCAAACACCGGAAAATCCAGTTCCAGAAGGAGAAGAGGAATATGTTCAAATGAATGAAGTGAAAACAGAACACGAAAAACAAATGCTCGCTTTTCAGAGAGAAGACGAATATATCGATAATGAAACAGCGGAAAAACTCAATACACTGGCTGCCTAAAGCCCAGTCTTGAAATCACCGCTCAGCAAATGAAGGTGCACATGGGGGACAACTTGTCCGCCTTTTTCATCGACGTTCATGTGGAGTTTGTATCCTTCCATGCCTTCTTGCTCTGCCACTTGTTTCGCCACGAGAAAGAGCTCTCCAAAGAGTTCGAGGTTTGATTCGTTTACTTCTTTTGCCGTGACGAGATTTTCCTTTGGAATAATCACAATGTGAGTCTCAGCCTTGGGCGCGATGTCACGAAAGGCGAGGATAGTATCTGTTTCAAAGACCTTGTCGCAGGGGATTTCTCCTGCCACAATTTTTGCAAAGATGTCGGTATCAAGGAAAGTCATGAGGGAACAGTTTAAGATGGTGCTCTTGGCAGGAGTCGAACCTGCATTGATCCCTTAGGAGAGGATAGTTCTATCCATTGAACTACAAGAGCTTAGGAGGGAGACGTTCGTCGCTGGAGGACTTCATTACTTCATCCCGATAAATCGGGATTTCGTTTATTTCGTCCTCGCGCCTCTTTCCTCGTAAGGAGGTCTTCGTACTTGCTTCACGGACTCACGCGTTACACTTGTTCGTCCTACTCGTACTCAGCTACCCCTTACTCGGAGATTCGCAATGTTTAGAAAAGAACGTATAATTGACCTGATGAAACTCTACTCGAAAACAGAAATTTTTGAAGTGATTGACGATTTCATTGCGAAACACGAACACCCCGTTGTGGAAATTTTGGGACCGACGGGAAGCGGAAAGACCTCCTTTTCTGTGGAACTCGCGAAGTATCTTGAGGATGCGGAAATTATCAGTGTCGATTCCAGGCAAGTTTTTCTTGATATCGATATTTCTTCGGCGAAGGTGACAGAAGAAGAAATGCAAAATGTTGTGCACTGGGGGATTGATCTCCTTTCTCCAGAAGGGACGTTCTCTGTGGTTGATTTCCAGAAGTATGCATTTGAGAAAATTGATGCGATTCATAAGCGGGGATTTATCCCCATTCTTTGTGGAGGAACAATGCTCTGGTTGGATGCGATTAGTGAGAATTATATCTTTGGAGAGAACCCAGATGAGAAATCTACCGAACGAGGAGCTCCAAGGTTTCCAGTTCTCAAGGTGGGAATCGAACTCGATCGTGAGATTCTTTATAAACGTTTGAACGACAGAGCAGAGGCTCACTTCCAGTACGGACTGATTGAAGAGACACAACTACTCAGGGAGAAGTATAAATTTTCCAAAAGTGCGCTCACCAGTTTCGGGTACAAAGAAATCATGCAGTACTTGGATGGAGAAACCTCAAAGGAAGAAGCCCTGATAGCGAATCAAAAGCGAAATCGAAACTACGCCAAACGGCAGATGACGTGGTGGCGGGGGAGAGAAGATGTGTTATGGGTGGATGGAGAGAGTTTGTAATTTTATTTTTCCTCCCCCTTTATGGGGGAGGTTAGGTGGGGGTGTTGCGCCCCCTCCCCTCACCCCTCCCGCAAGGGGAGGGGAATTTTATATATTTTTTTATCCTGTGTTACAATTCAGGTCCTTATTATTTTTTAACTTATTCAAAATGTATTTCTCAGACGAAGAAAAAGAAGGAGGATGTGGTGGATGCTGTGGTGACGAAGGAACTTGCAGCTAAACATTCTATTTGATCGCCCAATCAATCGGCTCTTTGCCGGTTTTTTGGAGTATCTCATTTGTTTGTGAGAAATGCTTACATCCAAAGAATCCCGAATGAACAGAAAAAGGGGATGGGTGGGGAGCCGTGAGAACGGTATGCTTTTCAGTATCTATGATTCCCTTTTTTGATTTTGCAAAATTCCCCCAGAGCAAGAAAATAACGCCTTCATTCTTTTCAGAAATAGTGCGAATGACTTGATCGGTGAAGGTCTCCCAGCCCTTGCCTGCGTGAGATGTGGGATGTTTCTCCTGCACGGTTAATGTTGCGTTGAGGAGAAGGACGCCTTGTTCAGCCCAGTGTTCCAAATTCCCATGCGTTGGGATTGGAAGCCCGAGGTCCTCGTGGATTTCTTTGTACATGTTCTGCAGACTCGGAGGAACCTTCACGTCTTTATTTACCGAGAAACAAAGTCCGTGGGCTTGCCCTTTCCCGTGATACGGATCTTGTCCGAGGATCACAACTTTAACGTTATCAAAAGGACACAGTTCAAAGGCATGAAAGATCTGCTGAGCTGGCGGGAACGTGATTTTCCCTGCCTTTCGTTCTTCCATCAAAAATCCCTTCAGCTCCTGAAAATAGGGCTGTTGAAATTCCCCACTGAGAACCTTCTTCCAACTTTCCTCGATCTTGGGATCAACAGAAACCGGAGCGGTCTTCTTTGCGGGTGGGGGAGATTTCTTCACTTCGACGTCATCATCTGGTGGGTCGAAGAGAGAGAAGGTGTGGTCACTCATTTTCCAGGGCACTGATTGCGTACCGCATCATTCACATTCCCGAACGTCTTGTCAAAATAATCTGAGAATTCGTGCGATAACTTATTCGCTCGTTCCTCGTATTCATCTTTGTTTTCCCATGTGTTGCGCGGGTCAAGAATCTCACTGGCTACCTCGGGACAACTCTTTGGCACGGAAATATGAAACCGCTCATCGTCCTCATATTCCGCTCCTTCTAAATCACCGTTCAAACACGCATTCACAATCGCTCGTGTCACCATGATATCAATCCGCTTCCCGACGCCATACGGTCCACCCGTCCATCCGGTATTGATGAGGTACACATTTACATCGTGTTGAGTAATTTTTGTGTTCAACAGGTCTGTGTAGTCGTTAGGATTTCTTGGCATGAATGGTCCCCCGAAGAATCGAGAGAAGGTCGTCTTTGGTTCTGTAATACCGGTTTCGGTTCCTGCCAGTTTACTCGTGTATCCCATGAGGAACCAGAGCATCGCTTGGTCGGGACTGAGTTTTGATACAGGCGGCAGGATTCCATTCGCATCAGCGGTGAGAAAGAGAATTGATTTCGGATGATCACTGACGGATCCTTCCTGAATATTCTGCAAAGCTGACAGGGGATAGGATACCCGAGAGTTTGGCGTGAACCGTTTGTCGTCGAGATCAAACTTCCCATTGGGATACATCATCGCATTCTCAATAATCACACCGTTGTCGGTTACGTTTTTCTTTTCTCCAAAGGTAATCCGATAAATCTCAGGTTCTTTCTTGGGATTGAGATTGATGAGCTTTGCGTAGCAACCTCCTTCAAAATTTGCCACCCCATCATCAGACCATCCGTGTTCATCATCTCCAATCAGTGGACGACTGGCATCAGCGGACAGTGTTGTCTTTCCCGTTCCACTGAGTCCCAAAATTAACGCAGAATTTCCATCATTTCCCACATTGGCAGAACAGTGAAGCGGAAGAATTCCTTTCTCAGGAGTCATGTAGTTCATCACGGTGAACATCAGTTTCTTCATTGATCCGCAATAGGATGATCCGTAGACGAGTCCCAGCTTCCGATCAAAATCCATCGCGATGATCATGTCAGAGTCGTAATTCTTGGAAGCGATTTTGTCGTGCGGAATTGAGACGAGTGTGAATTCCTCATTTCCAAAGATACTCTTTGTTTTATCCGCTAACGCTGGACGGAACATATTGTCCACGAAAAGCGTTGAGAGGGGATTATCACTGATAAACTTTGTTGGCAACGCAAATTTCTCATCAGCTCCAATCGCGTAATCAGAAACATACAACTGCTCTTTCTTTTCCAACATCTCAAAGGCTTCCTTCCAGAGTTCGTCAAAGAGAGCCGGATCAAGAGGTTTATTCGTCGGAGAATTCCAATCGATATTCCCTTCGCTTTCAGGATGCCGAACGATGTAGGTATCGGCAGGGCTTCGTCCAGTGGACTTGGCTTCATTCCACGTAATAAGCGCACCAGATGGTGTTTCCTGTGCCCATTTTTGTTCGAGAACATGATGAATTAAATTTTCTCGAGAACTGTTTTGCAATATCTTGCTTGATTGAGAATCGAGAAGTTGAGCGATAGAAGAAATAGGGTCCATAAAAAAAAGGTGTTAAAAATTAAATCTTTTGGCAGGCTTCAAAAATATTTTCAAAAAGTTTCGGAATTTGAGATTTCCCGATAGACGAAAAGGCAATACGAATGAGATTTCCAGTGGCGATGACGCCCGTATCGTATTGTTCAAGCAGGACTTGGCGTAATTGTTCACTCTCAATATTGTCCGCTAATTCAATACACATGAAATACCCCGAATTAAACGGCAGTGCTTTGAAATACGGCGCGAATTTATCTTTGTTTGCATGGAGCACGGTATGCACTATTTCATATCGTTCTTCGAGCACACGATAGCTCTGTCGTTTTTCTTCTTCATAGGTCTTACTTTTAAACAAATTCAAAAGCAGGCTCTGTGACAAATGACAGCAATTAGAAATGTTTCCTCGGATAGCTCCGGCGGTTTTTTCTTCAAAGGCCTCCAACGTTTCGGGTGACAGATCCTTCCCTCCAAAGGTGAGAAACGCTACACGGAATCCCCATGCGTATTCTTCTTTGGTGGCACCATCTATCTTTACTGCCAAAATATTCTCATGCAGATCGACAAGTCGAGCGAAGAGTGATTCATTCAAAAGTCCTTCTTCATATAAGAGTCCAAAGTAAGCATCATCACAAAGGACAACGATCTCATTACCAGCTTCTGCACTCTGTTTCAGTACTTCAATAATTTGATCGGCTTCAGTTTCACTCGGTGTGTATCCAGTAGGATTATTTGGAATATTGAGAAGCACCACTTTCTTTCCCTTTGGGTTCTCCTTCAATGCCCACTCCAAACTCTCAGTATCGAATTGTTCATTTTTAAATGTATTAAAGGGCGCGATCTTTGCCTCAAACTCATTTTGGAAAATAAGTTTATAATTCCCCCAAAATTTATCGGGCAATACCAAGGTGTCTTGAGGATCAAGAAAGAGATACGCTGACATTGAAAGCCCATGTGTGAGCCCACTTGTGACCACGGGGAGTGATATCGCTTTCCCCCTTAGTGATGGATTTTTCTCTCTTATTTTTTCCTGCCATTTTTTTCTCAATTCGAGTAATCCAAAACTTGATACATAGGGTGCGTAGTTCTTTGGATCAATTCCAATTTGATTTTGGAGAGAGGGGAGCACCAAAGGGGTGCCATCGTCTTTTGTAGAAATACCAATCGTGGCATTGAATTTTTTCCCTTTTGCGTCCGCCGATTGCTTTAGAATTCCTCCTTTTGGGAAAAAAATGCTCTTTCCTTTTTCGGACAGCATTCTGTGCACAGCGGGGTTATTGGTTTCGATTGTTCGATTCAGTTTTTCTGCTTGTAGATTAACAGAACTCATTAATGCGGGGTCTTTTATGTTATGTGAATTCTACTCCTTTTGAGGAGCGAGAAGCAAGTGATTTTTTTTGTGCTTAATCTCTACGGTCAGACCAGACTTTCATGCTGACCAATAGCGGAGCCGCCAAGAAAATTGAAGAGTATGTTCCCACTGCAATTCCAATTGTTAATGCCAAGACAAAGAAAAATATTGAGTTGGCTCCAAAGAAGAGGAGTGCCAAGAGTGGCAACAATGTTGAAACAGATGTGTTGATTGATCGAGCCAATGTTTGTTGGACTGATTTCTCAATAGAATCTTCAAATGATTCAGTCGCTTTCTGGAGTCTTAAATTTTCTCGAACACGGTCAAGAATCACGATGGTATCATTTACAGAGAATCCCAGTGTCGCGAGCAACGCTGTAATGAATGGTAGATCGAGCTCTACGCCCGTAAATGCACCAAGAAGGGTAAAGACACCCAAGATAATCAATACGTCGTGGAAGAGGGCGATAATCGCCACCGCTCCGAATCGCCATGGGTTTACACTTTTTGGGATCTTTCGAAAGGCAAACGCCACGAAGAGAATAATTCCAAATAATGCCATGAAGATGGCAGACACCGCTTTCTTTTTAAAACTTTGTCCGATCGTACTATCAACTTTTCGGTAACTGATTTGATCAAAGGCTCCGACTTCTTCGTACATGCTGTCAGAGATTTGTTGTAGTGTGTCATCTGACAAACTCTCAATCGTAATCAAGAAGTCACCGCCTTCTGCTGTTTGAATCTGTGGATCTTGTGTAATAAGTTCAAGACCTTCAAAGAAGTTTTCCACGTTCGTTCGTTCCATTTCTTCGTGAAAGTGAACGGTCCAACGTGCTCCTCCTGTGAAGTCGAGTCCGAGCTTAAATCCAAAGATGAGTGTTGTTAGGATACTCAGTCCTACGAGCACGCTTGAAATAGTGAACCAAAGTTTCCGACGTTTTGTGAAGTTAATCATGATGAGAGAAAATTATTTTCGTTTACGAATTTTTGCACCGACTGCATTTCTTACATTGTCGACATCGTCTTCTTTTACTCCAAAGAGAGCTTTTTTGTGAAGAGGTTTGAAGAGCAATGAAAATCGCAGAAGGTTTCGAGAAATAGTAACCGCTGTGAACATAGAAAGAAGCGTTCCCACAATCAATGTGATCGCGAATCCTTTAATAACAGAGCTTCCGAATGAGAAGAGAATCAAACACGTAAGCAGTGTTGTGAGGTTTGAATCTTTAATAGCTGTCCATGCTCGTTCAAATCCGAGATCAACCGCTTGTTCCAAACTTCGTCCACGTTTCAATTCTTCTTTCAGTCGTTCAAAGATCAAGATGTTCCCGTCTACCGCCAAGCCAATCGAAAGCACGATCCCGGCGATTCCAGCCAAGGTAAGTACGATGGGGCCACCGAAACTTTCAGGCCAAATCTTCAAGAGGGTGACGAATACTGAAGCGTACAATGTTAATGCCACTGCAGCGATGACTCCCATGAATCGGTACATAATGATAAGGAAGATCATGATGGCAAGGAATCCGAAGAGTCCTGCTTTCAAACTCTTGCTCAATTGTTCATGTCCAAGTTCTGGTGTGATAGAGATTTGTCCACTGAGGATAACTGGAGCGTCGATCGCTCCCAAGTTCAAACCATCTGCCAATTCTTTTGCAGAATCAAATGTGAAGTTTCCGCTAATTTGAGAAGATCGTCCGACAATCTTTTCTCGTACAGTGGGTTGTGTGATCCATCGTCCACCAACTTGAATACCAAGTCGGCAAGGACCTCCTTCACACGTCTTGGCAGCCACACGTCCTGTAAGCTCTGCGAAGAGATCTCCTCCTTCTGCATCGAAGAGAAGGTTTACAATTGGCTGACCAATCTCGTCATATCCAACCGTCGCATTTTCGAGTTGTTTTCCTCCCAGTGCCGTTTCAATCCAAAGAAGTTCGTCGGTATTCCATCCAAGCATCTCATATGAGATTTGGTCTTCGTAAACCGTCTCCGTTGATTGTGGAGTCTTTTTCAAAACTTCAATCACGTGAAACCCGAATGAACTTTCAACAACTTCTTGGACCAGTCCTGGTGCTTCCATTCCAAATACCGCATCAGAAAATTCTGGCACCATTCGTTCTCGTTCAAATTCTCCCAAGTCACCACCACTTTGTTGAGCAGCGCCTTCTGTTGAGAATTCTTTCGCCAAGTCAGCAAAGTTGTCTACGCCTTCTTCTTGAAGTTTCGAGAGCATCTTTCCGGCTTCTTCTTGGGCTTCTTCCTTTGATTGGTATTTCACATCTGGATCAGCTCGGTTCGCTTCAGGATATCCGAAGAGAATGTGTCGTGCTCCCGCTTTCGCTGGATTTGTTTTTTCTCGTGCTACCGAAGCTTTCTCCGTTAATCGTACGATCCCGATAACATTCTTTGGAAACGATTTGAATTCCAAATTTCCATCCTCATCTACGGTGTATTCCGGTTCAGTTTGTGTTTCAATTACTTCGCTGAGGAATGTTCCCCGTGAAGCGGAAAAAAGTTTATCAGCAAGCGCTGGGTCATTTAGGTCATCACGGAATCTTTTGTCTGTTTTGATGAATTCAATGTTCTTATCGAGAGTGAGTTCCTCAACACGACTTTGCCAATTCCATGCCGTCATCTTATTAAGCTCTCCTGCGATTTCGAGTTTCTTTGCACTTATACGTGTCGGATCTTCTTCAAAGAATTCCAATCGGTTGTCTTGTTCGGCATCCGATTTGGCCTTATCCACATTTGAGCTTGGTGGCATTTGGATGATAACGTGTTCTTCCGTTTCAACTTGAGATCGTTTAATAACAATCTCACCAACTCCTGCAGGATTAACTCGAGCCTCGAGCGCATCACGCACTGATTCAGAGATGAAGTTTAAGCTCACATCATTCGTTGGGTCGTCGTCATTGTTTTGTTCGATTGCATCCGATAGGTCGATACGATAATCGAGCTCAGTTCCTCCCGCTAAGTCTAGACCGAGTGTGATCTTGAAGGCGTCCAGTTTCTGTCCGACGATATTATCTCCAAAAGTAGAGGCAGGAAGGGCAAGGAAAATAGAGACAATTGCGATTCCGACCACAAAGAGAAAACGGTTGATGATTTGTTGTTTCATAAGCGAATACTAATTTCCGCCGAATTGTAAATAAAACTTGAGAAACGTCAAAAGAAGTTTTAAAAGAATTGACAACCATACAATTAAGTGTTAAAAATGGTTCGATTTAATTTATTAGAAATGGGAAATCATAAAGAGAATTGGCACGTAAAAAGAGCGAAAAAGTCGGTTTTGGAAATTAATAAAAATATAAATAAAGCCGCTTTAGCAGTAATTGAAGACCCGGAATGGGGAGGTTCTCTCCTTTCTCAACAAATAGCAAAATTGGTGGAAGCAAAAGTAAAACCAGAAGTTGAACGAGATAGTGGGGGATTAATAACGTCTGTAAAATTTCACAAATGCACGGGAATATCATTGATCGAACGATCAGACATTGAGATATATGAAGAAGCTCGTGAGAAGAATAGAAATTAGAACAAACTCTGCTTCTCTCGCACGATTCCAACTTTCCCGCAGAATGTATCTTCGTTCCACACAGTCACTCCGAGTTCGTCGGCTTTTGTTAATTTGGAGCCCGCTTTTTCTCCAGCGACGAGCACATCAACATTACTCGAAACAGACGAGAGTATTTTTCCACCGTTGTCGGTAATAATCTTCTTCAACTCATCTCGACTAAAGGCTTCAAAACTTCCGGTGATGAGAAATTTCTGACCAGAGAAGGGGAGCGATGAAAGGTCTTTTACTTCTTCCCAGAGGATATCGACATCGACGTCCACAAAAGTATCAAATAGATGTGCAGTTCTGTCCTCCTGCAGAAAATCAAAGAAACTGAGTGCCACTTTTTCTCCGATACCGTCGACGTGCAAGAAGTCATCGGCCTTCAGTGTTGCCGCGTGAGACATTAATTTCTTCAATTTAAACTCTCCGAATTTACCGCGAAAGAAATCAGCAAACAGTTTCGCGTTCTCCGCACCAACGTGCCGGATTCCGAGTCCGCTAAATATTTCCGTTAAGGTCAGATACTTCCGTGCAATGAGAGAGTCGAGGAGATTGAATACCTTCCGGTGCTTAAATCCAGGCACCATTGCGAGATCATATTGATCGAGTTTCCAGAGACTCGCAGGCGTTGTAATGAGATCTAATTCCAAAAGTGCATCAATCGTCTTCTCTCCCAATCCATCAATCTTCAATATCTTCGCAAAGTGATACAAGCTCTCTCGATGTCGAGCAGGACATTTTCCGTTCTCACATCGAGCAATGATTTCATCACGATCGAGTTTTATTCCGCATTCTGGGCAGTTACTTGGAAATGCAATCTTTGTTTCACTTCCATTACGCAGGTCATTTATAGGGGCGAGAATTTCAGGAATGATTTCTCCTGCTTTTCGCACAATCACTGTGTCGCCAATCATGACTTTCTTCCGCTTCATCTCTCCTTCATTGTGCAGGGTCGCTCGGGAAATAGTGGATCCTGAGATGTCCACGGGTTCGAGGATTCCCACGGGTGTCACGGCTCCTGTTCGTCCTACTTGGAAATGAACATCGAGCAGTTTTGTATATTTTTCTTCGGCCGGGAATTTCCACGCCACGGCGTATTTAGCGGTCTTTGCGGTGTATCCCATTCGTCTTCGGAGTCCGAAGTCGTGCACCTTTACGACAATTCCATCAATCGGATACCAGACATCTTTTCTATATTCAGGATCACTCCATTGCTCGCAGAACTTGATAACTTTCTCAATATTCGAAAACACTTCGAATTCTTTCTCATGAGGAAGATTTAACTTGTCGAAGAACTCAAACATAGATTTTTGATTCGTTACTTCAAGTTCGAACTCTGCAGAGTTCGAACTTAATTCATACAAGAACATCCGCAGATGCCGACTTTCTGCGACCTTGGGGTCGAGTTGTCTCACGGTGCCTGCAGCGAGATTTCTCGGATTCTTAAACCCGGGTTCGGGGACCTTTGAACCCGGGTTTTGGACAATGTCTTCAAAGTCTTTTTGCGCAATAAAACACTCCCCAGAGACCTCCATCGTCAATGGTTCGCTGAGTTGCGTTGGTAAGTTCTCACAGGTTCTAATCGAGTGAGTGATGTCTTCCCCGATCTTTCCATCGCCTCGAGTGACGGCTTTTACCAGTACCCCTTTTTCGTACCAGAGCGTGACATTGATCCCATCGATCTTCACTTCGCAGGAGTACTCTACTTTTTCAACTTTCAAGAATCGTTTCACTCGTTCATCAAATTCTCGCAACTCCTCAGCATCAAAAACATCCCCCAGAGAATACTTCGATGACTTGTGGGTAATCTTCGGGAGCTTTCCACTTAACGGCGCTCCGACCCGTTGAGTAGGGGAGTTCGCGTCCATGAACTCAGGGAACTGCGTTTCGAGTTCAATCAGTTCCTTCTTCATCTGATCACGTACAGATTCGGGTACGATTTCACGATTTTCGTTGAAATAAGCCTTGATCGCTTCCCAGAGTTTTTCTCGGAGTTTCTCGATTCGTTTCTGCGCTTCGTTTTTATCCATGTTCTCACAAAGTATAAACGAAATAACTCCCTTGTCATCCCGACCAACGTGGAGAGATCCCTTAAAGAGACAGAAGATAAGGAAGGGATTTCTCGGCTTCGCTCGAAATGACAAAAAGGTAAAAAGAACACAGGTTCTTTGTCATTCTGAACTTGTTTCAGAATCAAACTGCCAGTCTTTATGATTTGACCCTGAAATAAATTCAGGGTGACAAGGAAAGAGGTTGAGAATTCTTCTTTCCTGTGGTATAATTCTCTGAAATTTATCATAACAAATGACATTTTTTCATTGGCATCCTCGTCCAAAAAAAATCAAAAAAAGTGCTTTTGGTGGGGAGGTGAAATCTCAAGAAGAGGTTGAGGCGCTTCATGACAAGATTGAAACGCATGAAGAACGCGAAGCCATGCAGGCTGACATAGAACTCGAGCAACAGATAAAAGAGTTGTAAAAATGATCTGTTTGTGGTATTATATATAGAATAGTTTCAAAAACTTCATGAAAAACTTATTTCATTCGGAATCGGAGAAAGATAATGCACGATTCGTGTGGCAGAATGCTACTCCGAATCAAAAGCCTGATCCCGTGGAGGAAGTAGACACAAAGGGAACAGAGGTTTCAGAAGTAACCGATAAATCAAAAGAAGACCTTGCTGCTCTTAAAGCAGAACTTGTTGTGACTCCAGAATTAACAGAGAAGACTGGTGAAGTAGTGAATGAAAATGAATCAGAAAAAATAGGAACTGATAATGAAACAACGGATGAAGTAACAGAAACTCCAGAACAAGCAGCTGAACGAGAAGCAGCAGCAAAAGAAAAACAAGAACAAGAGCAAGAAGCGAAAGCGGCAGCAAAGGTATCGGTTCAAAGTATTTTGAATAATGTTCAGAATACAGCCCTTGAAACAGAGGACGATAAGGCACAGTTTGCAAAAATTGCTCCAGCAGTAAAGAAATACTTGGAGGAATCAATTGATAAAGGTTTTATTCCCACAGAAGAAACATTTAAAAATTACCTCAAAAATAAAATTACTTCAGAACTTTCTTCTGGTAAAAAATTCGGGAATATGCTTGGAGGGGTGCTTGGAAAGAGTCCAGTAGAAAAAAAAGTAGAAGCAATTTTTGTGAAATATCCAGAAATTACAAAGGCATATACGGAGGCTCGTGAAAAATTCGTTGCCGATATGGGATATGACAAAGATACAATGGCTCGTCTTGAGGCGGGGAAAAGTGTAGAAGCTCCAGATGTAACGAAGATGGATGTGTTTGAAGAACTGGAACATGAAAAAAAGAAAATGGAATTATTGGGCACTATGAAAGGAACACTGGACAAAGAAGAAGTTCAACAGGAATACAAAGCATTTGTCGATGATGGAGGAGAACTGGAATACGAAGCATGGAAAGAGGCCAATGACAAAGGTTTTGGAGGTGGAATGTTTGGAGGAATGGGAAAACTATTCAGCAAACTTATACCGCTTATCAAAGCTCTTTTTGGAAGCGGAAGTCTTGAAGATGCATGGGCGGTTATGACTGGGAAACAGGAGAAAGAAAGTGAAGTTCTTACCGAAGCGGAAGCAAAACTAAAAGAACTTGAAGCAAAAGCGAATGAAGAAAAAATAGCTCGTGGAAATGCTGAAGCCTGGGATGCACTTTTAAAAGAAAAAGGTCCAGAAGATCCAACAATAAAAAAGTTTAATGAGTTTCGAAACATGAATAAAGATCTTATTCCAACAGTAGATGGAACAGAGGAAGACTTTCGTTCAATAAGTATTAAAGATTTTACAAATATGATCTCGGATAAGAATACAACAGATCTTTTGACTTGGGCACAGGCAAGAAAAGAAAAAGGAGGGACAGAGAAATTGACTGAGGAAAACTGGGTAAAACTACTAGCAAGTAAAGATGAAATTATATTCTCAAAAAGCGGAGATGTTATTGATGCAAACACAACAATAGAAATTGTTTTTTCAAGCGGAAGAAAAAACTCTATTGAAGAATGGAGTAATAAAGAAATTAAAGAACGTTTCACTCTTCCAGAAGGGGAAGATAAATATGAAAAATATAAAGAAAGATTTGATATTGAATTTAAAGATATTCCAGAAAAACTTTTTGTCGGAAAAGATAGAAATAAAGATTTTGTGCCAGCGTTTGTTTCTTTGTTGGATCTTCCCGAAGCTTCATGGACGGGAATGGATCCACTATCTGATAAGGACTTAGAAAAATTCAATAAATATCATGGAGAATCCTTTATAAAATTAAATCAAAGTGAGAGTCGAAAGGAGTTTGATAAAGGACGGGATGCTTTCTACACAGATTATGATAAGGGCGGAAAGTTTTTTCATGCTGTTGCTGGTGAAGGAAAAAAAGGAAAGTGGTATTCAAAACCTGGGGTAGATGTAATGAAGGAGAGTGTTGGATCGTTTGCTGTAGATGGGACGGGTGATCATACGGCAAGAGATTATAAGTTTGAAAACGTAAAAGCATTCTTTAACTTTTTAAACCTTGATAATCCACTTCAAGATTAATAATTACTTATTTTCATGAACCTCCAAGACATAAAAACAAAAACCGGAAAAACAATGCAGGACTTCTCTATTCCTGAGAAGCTGATCAAAGAAGATACACCACTGGTGCAACTTATCTTGGAATCAGAGTCTATGGATGACGGAGAGCGTCAGTACTGGTTCAATCTGTCTGAAGTTATGAATAGCGAACAAGTTGAGAAATTGCGTGATATCTTGGTACGAGAAAAGCAAAAACTGGCAGAAATTGAAGCGAAATACAGTCAGGGGGAAAAGAAAGAAGATCCAGCGCTTGCGATGCAACGAGCACAAGAATCAGGAGCCAGACGTGCAGAACAACGAGCAGAACTCAAAGCGAAAGAAGCTTCTTTTGAAGCAGAGGAAGAAAAACACCAAGACAGTCTTCTGGAGAAGGAATTGGCGAATCTTTAAGAAAGTCTACAAGTCGACGAGTTAACGAGTTATTTTTTGAGAAGGCTTTTTACAAACAAATACGGAAATACACACACCGCATTGAAGATGCGTTTTCCGCGTTTATGTGGTTCGAGAATAAGTCTCCAGAGCCATTCGAGACCTATCTTTTGAAGTACCTCAGGAGCTCTGAGAGCCTTTCCTGTCCAGAAATCGAATGTTCCTCCGACTCCCACAGCGATCCGCAGAGAGGGGATACGACGCCCAAATTCTTGGATCCATACTTCTTGGTTTGGTGCACCGAAGGCAACGAGTATTGCATCGGGATTTGTCTCCGCAACCGCATCAAAAGTTGTCACGGTTCCATCGATTGCTCCGGCAACTTTTAGGTTTGGATATCGTGAACACATTTCTTGTTCAACCTTTCCCACGACACCAAATCCTCCGAGGAAGAAAATAGACTTTCCCGTTTCGCTACACATTTTGCAAACCCGTTCAGCGACTTCCACCCCTGCGATTCGTTCGATTTTTTTATTCAAAAAAATACGACTCATAAGAGAAATGCCGATGCCATCGCAGATTTTTAAATCAGCCCTTTCTAAGGCCTGTGCGAAACTTTTATTTCGCTTCGCTTCCACCAAAAACTCAGGGTTTACCGTTGCGATCTGACACAATCTGTCACCGTTTAATTTTTCTGCCAAGAGGGCATCAATTTCTTTGCGAGAAATCTGATCAATGTCGACGTCGAGAATTGAGACTTTGTCCATTTTATCGGGAGTAACTCTAAATCTTTGTTTTGAGAATGACAAGGGAGGGGAATAATTAAAAAAAACAAAAAGCACCTGTCATTGCCGCTTGGCGGCAATCCTATTAGTTGTTATCGTTTTTGAAGAAGTATTGAAGAACTTGTGTCAGGATAATTCGCTTTGCTCAAAAAGAACGATATTTATTCACAGGATCCTCGCCAAGCGAGGATGACGGGGTGTGTGGAAAATATGGTATAATGATTTCCTATGAAACGATTTATTCACGTGAACAACGCCTTTGCTTGTGAAGTATGTGGGCATGAGAACCCGCCTGCAGAGCAGACTTGTCGAAATCACTGTCGTCATTGTCTCAACTCTAAACACGTTGATAAGAACCCAGGAGATAGGCAAGAGGAGTGTGGGGGTGTAATGAAGCCAATTGATGTAGAAATACAATCAGGAAGTATGAAATCAATTGTCTTTAAATGCCAAAAATGTGGCATTGTTCGAAAAAACAAAATAGCGATCGATGATTCACGAGAAAAGCTCCTCGAAATGGTTGAAAAAAATGCTGATTTAAGGTAGAATAAAGGGAATTATTCTCTTTTTATGAATCATTTCTATAACACGTTTGGAAAAACCAATGATTGGGGGTGCTTTGTATATAGAGATGCGCCTGAAAAAAATGATGTTGTAGATGCTGAAGCACAAGAACAATCAGATGAAGACTTGTCGAAAGGACAAATTGATAAAATGGACAAGGCTCAAGAGAGTCGGAATTACCAAAAGACAATCAACAAGATGATTGAACATCTTGAGAGTGAAGAAGCAAAAGAAGCACCAGAAGGATTTGGTGCTATTCCAGCTTCAGAATTTCTTAATCGAACACAGGAAGAATTAAAAACCTTGTTTGTAACGAAGGAGGGCGCTATTGATTTTCATGGAAATGAAGGAGCTCGTAGATATGTTGGAATGGGAGATTTGTTTGTAAGTAAACAACGATTTATCAAGATGAATGGAATCGTGGGGAAACGTTCTATTGCGAATGGAAAAGTTGGATATGTGGACAAAGGAGGGAGTTATCTTGCGATCTTTGGTGGTGAAAAAATTGATCTTGATGTTTCGGAATCAGAACAATCTGGATTTGAAAGTATTCAAGAGTTTTCAGCGGAGGAGGAAGGAATGGCAAAGGATGAATTTAAAAACAAAGTAGAGCAAGACGAAAAGGCTCTTGAAGAAATGAGAGAATCAATGCGAAAGTTGCTCAGTGATCAGGGACTATCAAAAGAGGAAATTGATAATATGGGAACACAAGAGATGTTTGGAATGATCGGGAAACTTATGGCACAGCAAGTGGAAGAAAAATACGGAATCCCTTGGGAGGTCTGCTTGGCGCAATCAGCACTTGAATCAGGATATGGAAAGAAAGCATTAGGAAATAATTTCTTTGGAGTGAAAGCAATGGGAAATTATGCAGGAAAGACTCAGGAATTTCTTACGACAGAATATTGGGGAGACAAAAGTAAGGCTTCAAAAATGGTCGACAAATTCCGAGCATATGATTCGATTGCAGACTCCTTTAATGACTATGGACAACTCTTGAGTAACTCTTCTCGATATGCTGGAGCGTTTCAATATAAGCACGATCCTCGGAGATTTTTGGAAACAGTTATTGCTTCTGGGTATGCAACGGACCCAAACTACGTTTCTAAAGCGGAGGGAGCGTTGAGACACCTTGGATATTCCCTTAATAACAGTCACGAGAGCGTGACGACATAAGTAAACCGCATAGGAAAGCCTCTTTTTTGATGTGCTATTTTAAAACATTTCTTTTTTTGTTGCAATGGGAAATGGAGTTAATCCGCTTGCCAAGAGAGGAAAAGAAGTTCTACAATCGCGCCAGCTTTTTTATATCTCTTAACCCATATACAAAATGGCTATGTCAAAAGGCGATCTCGTTGTTGCAGTTGCAAAAAGCTGCGGATGCACTAAGAAATGTGCAGGTGATTCTCTAGAAGCAGTTCTAGGAGCAATTACAAAAGAACTCTCAAAAGGAGGGCAAGTTACTGTTACAGGATTCGGAACTTTCAAAGTTTCAAACCGAGCAGCTCGTGTTGGAGTTAACCCTCAAAATCCATCACAAAAAATCAACATCCCAGCTACAAAAGTACCTACTTTCAAAGCTGGTAAAAACTTGAAAGAAGCAGTTCGATCATAATTCGACCCCTTTATTTCAGAATTAAAAAAACCCCGCATTGCGGGGTTTTTTGTTGGTTACAATGTTTTATTTTCTGAAATCAGGTTTTCGGTTCTGAGTTCCATTTGGCTTGTTTCCACCGTTTCCATTTCCACTTCCGAAATCTTGTGTGAGTGATTCCATGTCTTTCAAGAGTCCAGAGAATTCAGATCTCTTTTTTGAGAGTTCCGTTTTTTCTTCTTGGATTTTCTTTTCAAGGTCTCGAATATCTCCTTGGTATTTCTTAATGTTTTCTTTGTGAGAAGCCACGTAATCAGTGATTTCTTGTTTGACGAGCTTCAGTGTTGCCAAAGGATTGTCTTTTGAACTCTTTGAAGCACTGTCATCAATCTTGATAGCAGGGACTTTCTCTTCTTTTGGTGTTTCGATTTTTGTATCTTCCTTTGGTTCGTCATTCGTAGTCGGAATGACCGCAGTTGTGATAAGTGGTTCATCAGATTCTTTCTTTGGCTTCTCAAATGATTGTTTTGGTTGATCAGGAACTTTAAACGGACTCGGTGTTGGAGTTGGTAAAGGAGCTACTTCCTCTACAACTGGGGCCTCTGTTTCAACGGGTTTTACCTCTTCTACAACCACCGGTTCATCACTTCCCAAAGAGAAAGGATTCGGTGTTTCTGCAGGTGCTTCGGTTTCCACTACGGGAGCCTCTGTAATAACAGGAGCTTTCGTTTCTACGACAGGAGCCTCAGTTTGAGGTGCTTCTGTTGCAGGCGCTTCTGTTTGAGGAGTTGTATCCGCAAAAGGATTTGCAGGAGTCTCCGTCATAGGAGCTTCTGTTGGTGTCCCATTATCTTCTTCAATTACAGGTTCAACGACAGGGGGCTCTGTAATCACTGGAGTCGCTCCATCATCTTGTCCAGATGGGGTAGGAACAGCTGTTCCATCACCTTGTGCTGAATCTTGATCATCACCGCCGAGACCGAAGTTGAATTTAACCATTGTTAAACGAAGATAAATTTGACTTTTTTAGTCTTATCAGGATACTTTACAGGATTTTGGAAGAAAAATCAACCTTTTTGAACCCCTTTTGCCCGTGAAAACCTTTCAAGAGCGAGTTTCGGAGTTTTCCCTTGAAGCAAAAGCAACGCTTGGAAAAGTGAAAACACTCGCATCTCTCGAGGAATTCAATGCCTCTTTTTTAGGGAAGAAAAGTGAGTTGAACGTTTTGATGAAAGAATTAAAGGAGCTCTCTGCTGAAGAGAAGAAAGTAGCGGGACCCGCAATTCAGAAAGTGAGAACAGAATTGCAAACAGAATACGAGACAAAGAAGAATAGTTTTGAAACAAAGGCTTTGAACGAAAAATTGGTTTCAGATTGGATTGATGTAACAAAACAGAAATTCACAGGGAACGGATCACAACATCCGATTTCTCGAGTACAACGACAAGTTGAAGATATCTTCACCTCCATGGGCTTTGAAATTGCTGATGGAAGAGAGGTGGAAACAGAGTGGCACAACTTTGATGCCCTCAACATTCCAGCAGCGCACCCTGCACGTGATATGCAGGATACGTTTTGGATTCAAAAAAACTCAGACAATCCGCATGAAAATGCGGTTCTTCGTACACAAACCTCAAACGTTCAGATTCGAACAATGATGGAGCATGGGGCTCCTGTTCGACTCATTGCGCCGGGGCGTGTATTTCGAAGTGAGGATGTAGACACGACGCATGATGCTACCTTCTACCAAGTAGAGGGACTCGTCGTCGATAAAAATATCTCATTATCCCACTTGAAAGGCACCATCCAGACAATGCTCTCAGAGCTGTTTGAACGCGAAGTAAAGATTCGATTTCGTCCCGGATATTTCCCGTTTGTGGAGCCAGGGCTTGAGGTCGATATGTGGTTCGAATTCACGACCAAAGCAGGAGAGAAAAAAGCTTTGTGGCTCGAATTCATGGGAGCAGGTATGGTTCATCCAAACGTTCTGAAAAACTGTGGAATTGATTCCAAACAGTATTCAGGATTTGCATTTGGATTTGGACTGACGAGACTCGCGATGATGCGATATGGCATCGATGACATTCGTCTTCTCTTTTCACAAAAGAAAGACTTTTTAAGACAATTTTAATTTATACTATGACAGCAAAAAAAGACGCAGGAGCAGGTAAATTCCAAGCACGAATTCAGAAGTTTCCAAAGGAAGTACAAAATCTTATTCAGAAAGGGAAAGAACAAAAATTCATTACAGAGCAGGAATTGATGAAAGTCGTTCCAAACATTGAAGAGAACTTGATTCTCTTGGATGAACTCTACGAATTATTCCTTGATTTGGATGTCGAAGTTATCGATGTTCGAGAAGAAAAAATTTGGAAAGAACAACAGGTTAAAAAAGAAAAAGCAGCCGCTGAAGAAGAAAAGCCAGTAGCGGTAAAAGTTGTTGGTGCGGATAAAGATGATGATGACGATGACGAAGAAGAAAAAGAAGAGGAAGAAGAACCAAAGACAGTGGATCTTTCAGAAATTTCGGGAGATTCTGTGCGAATGTACTTGAATGAAATCGGAAGAATTCCTTTGCTCAAAGCGGAAGAAGAAGTATCTCTTGCGAAACGAATCGAGATGGGGGACTTGTCTGCGAAACAAAAACTCGCGGAATCAAATCTCCGACTTGTTGTGTCCATTGCGAAACGATACATCGGACGAGGATTACCATTCCTTGATCTCATGCAGGAAGGGAACTTTGGTTTGCTTCGTGCGGTTGAAAAATTCGATTACCGAAAAGGATTTAAATTCTCTACCTATGCAACATGGTGGATTCGTCAGGCTATTACGCGTGCTATCGCGGATCAAGCCCGAACGATTAGAATTCCAGTGCACATGGTCGAGACGATCAACAAATTGCGATATACGCAACGACGTCTCCAACAAGAACTTGGACGAGAACCACTGCCAGAAGAGTTAGCGGCAGAAATGGATCTCGAAATTAAAAAAGTGAATTACATCCTCAAAATTTCTCAGGACATCGTTTCTCTTGAAGCGCCTGTGGGAACAGAGGAAGACTCGAAACTATCAGACTTCATCGAGGACGAAGCGGCCGTTTCACCGTTTGAAACAGCGCACAGAAAGATGATCAAGGAAAACATTGGAGGGCTCCTTGAATATCTCTCGGCGCGAGAACAAAAGATTATCAAAATGCGATTTGGAATTGAGGATGGGATTCCTCATACACTCGAGGAAGTTGGACGAGAGTTCAACGTGACGCGAGAACGAATCCGACAGATTGAGGGGAAGGTATTGGAAAAACTCCGAGATCACCCAATGTCTGTAAAAATTGCTTCTTGATTTTTTTCTTAAAAAACTTACCCTCCCTTCACAAAATTTCACCATGGCAAAAAAAGATATCACCGAACCGGCAAAAAAAGTTCTCGTTACCAAAGAAGGACTTAAGAAACTTGAGGAAGAGCTCAAACATCTTATAGGCGTACGACGAAAAGAAATTGCAGACAGGCTCGCTGAAGCAATCTCATACGGGGATTTGTCTGAGAACTCCGAGTACGATGAAGCGAAAAACGAACAAGCATTCTTGGAACTTCGTGTGAAAGAACTCGAAGATCAAATCAAATTTGCTGAGATTATTAAAGAATCACAAGCGGTTGAAAAAGGAGTTATCCAAATTGGATCAACAGTAAAACTCAAACATCCAAACGGAGAAGAACACGAATACACAATCGTGGGATCTACAGAATCTGATCCAATGATGCACAAGATTTCAAACGAATCTCCAGTAGGAGAGGCGGTTATTGGAAAGAAAGCCAAAGATAAAGTGGATGTGGTAGCGCCAAACGGAAAATTCAAATACGAGATTTTGAAGGTTTCGTAAGGAAAATAAAACAAATATTCCCTCATCCTTTAGATTGACTAAAGGATCCAAGCAAAAGGATCTCTGGATCCTCTAATTAAATTAGAGGATGAGGAGGCATTTTTTATGAGTACAAGTTTTTAGAGAGGATGACGGTATCTCTTTTTTACATTACAATTTTTGTGTATGGATAATTTGCGTTCAGTAGCAGCAACCATCGTTTCTCATGAGGACAAGTACCTCATCGTGAAGAAACCTCGCAAAGATCATGCGTGGCAATTCCCGCAAGGAGGTGTGGAGGACGGAGAATCGCTTCTAGAGGGTGCAAAGCGGGAATTGAGGGAAGAATGCGGAGAATCACTCAATGTTGCATTCAACAAAGAATCAGTGGGGGAGTATTCCTATTTGTTCCCCGAAGACTTTGTTCGACATTGTGATGGGAAGAAACCAAAGCATTGCGGAGCAAAGGTGACGTTCTTCCGTGCAGAATTTCTTCATGGCGATATCGAACTTGAAGTAGCGGAACTTGAAGATTACAAATGGGTAACCAAAGAAGCGTTGGGTGATTATTTTGAAGGAGAGTATTTAGGGAAAGTTATGGAATTACTTCCACGTTAATTTTTGAGACACAATCTTCAGAGGTGTTCCTCCAATGCTTTTAATAGAGTTTCCTTTCGGACTTCCGCAAATCCATTTAAGACAGTCATCGACTTCAGAAGAGCTCGGCGTTTTACTGGCGATATGACGGAGGAATTCTTTTTGGAGCGTTGGATGGAGTTCCAGGAATACTTCCAGTGCTATGTTTTTACTCTGCAAGTGTCGTTTCATTTCTAACTGCACAAACTTGGCCGTTTCCGAAAAAATCTCGGCTTCGGTTACGAAGACCTTTTCTAAGTTTGGCGTAATCTTCCGCAGATGGGGCACGACCTTGTGTCGGATGAGATTGCGCTCAAATTCAGTATCGTTATTCGATTTGTCCTGCACGAATTTTAGTTTGTGCTTCTTTGCATACGCTTCAATCTCGCTTTTTGGAACATTCCAAAACGGCTTTGTCGAAATATCAAAAGGGGAGAGTCCCGCCAGTCCCGTGCCTTTTGTTAACCGGAAAATCATCGTCTCCACGAGATCGGTGGCATGATGGGCAGTGAGAATTCGTTTCGCTTTGAAGTGTTTACTCGCGAGTTGAGATCGATGATTTCGTTCATCTCGCCATGATTTTTCTTTGTTTTTTTCGGGAACCGTGTCGAGCTTGTCGCCATAAAAAGCGATCTTTTTCTCTGAACACATTTTTTGTACAAACTCACAATCTTTCTTCGATTGTGTTCGCGTTCCGTGATCAAGGTGAAAGACCGCAAGGTGCTTGGGGTTTACGGTTCTCTGTGCTACTTCAAAAAGAACCATCGAATCAACCCCTCCCGAAATAGCGAGCAAAATCTTCCGTTCAGCGAGGTTCTCTTGCGTGAGGAATTCGACAAAGATTTTTTCAAGACTCATCTAGTGGACTTCGTTTAAGTAGCACTTCTCACAATACACTTTTTCTGGTCTTTTGGGATCGAAAGAAGTTTGAATTTTTACACTGCACTTATCGCAATCTCGCTCCCAGAGTTTCCGCGGATTTCGGAGTTCCATTCTCTTTACATGACGACAATCGAAACATTCAGAAGGAAGGGGAATATTAATTCGACGATGAATCTTGAGTTCTTGTTTCTGAATCTGATAGTTTTTAGAGCACGTTGTACACGCGAGCGTCTCATCACAGATCCCATCAGAGAGATTCTCAATAGTGTCAGGAATCTGCGCGGTGGCAGTTTTATAATCTTTTTTTCCTTCATCAAGCCATTTGTATCCACGGGAAACGGCTTCCTCCTTCGTTAATGGAAAATACTCTTGCACAATCGCTTCGTTGTACGCAAATGGAGATATATTGCTCGGGAAAAAGGCTCCCCATTCATTATTATTTTTCATGCTCTGGATGATCTGTTCACGAAGAGCAAAGTATTCCTCCTTTGAATATTGTTTATTTAAAATACAGTACTGCGTATTTCGCAGTCCATTACAACCGAGTAGATCGTGAGAGCTGTAACAAAACTCACAATAGGCAATATCCGAACATTGATTGATGTTGTGGGAAGAGATGACATTCTCGGTATTCCCAATAGCTTGGCAGTTATAACAGAAACTGGAATGGGCTCCGGTAAAAGAAATATCGTAACAATTAAATTCCTCGTAAGCGGTGTAGAGATATTTAGAATCCTCACACTTTTTCGCATCGAAACACTGATAGCAATTTTTTGATTCGTACAGGTGATTTCCGTGCACGTTTTCATTTTTCACTCCAAAGAGGGGCGGAAACACACATTCTTCTTTTTTTAACTTCTCAAGCCACTTCTTCCCATCTCCGAGTGTCTTTGTACTAAAGGGCTGAACCTTTTTTAATTTCTCAAAATACTCCTCCTTACTGTACGGTTTATTCATGAAATAAAACTGCTTATTCCTTAAATTGGTACATCCAAAACAATTGATGCATCCACGGCAGTCGTGAAGGAAATAACTTTCATTACAGTTGGCCGATTCTGTCGAAAAATGAACGTCATAACAATCGACACAATCGACGCAGTTCGAACACCATTCACATCGGAAAGTATAGAGATTGTCGATGCAGTCCTTGCAGTCCCAGACAATGTGTCCATACATACAATCCTCATTCCGCACGCACCCAAAGACAAGGTAACAATTCTTTGCAAGCCAAGCGAAGTTCGAATATTTAGATTTTTCAGAGAGAAGATTGAAGGTCGAAAATCGAGGCACTTTTTTCGCTAATGCGTCATATTGTTCAAAGAAAGATTTCTCAGGATCAAAATTAAGAGTGTAATCGGAAATATTCCAATCATCGCCCCACCAATAATCATTGTCATAGACAGGAAATGGCTGATCAGTGTTATACATCGTAACAATTGATTTCCCCGTTGCATCACATTTTCGCGAATACAAACTTCGAAAATTCCGGAAAGAAATCCGTCGTCGTTGTCGTTCGCTCGGGCAAAGAGTCGGAAGGGAAATTCCCATCTTCTCATAAAATTTCACATCCTCATCGGTGATTTCAAATGGTTTGCCGGAAACGGCACATGTTTTTTCCATATTAATCAGTTGATCCAAATCCGCCTCGAGAAATCTCACCTGGGGTATGCACCTCATCAAGCTCGACTTGCTCAGCTTTTACAAAAAGTCCTTGAGCGATTCGTTCGCCTTTTTCTACGGTTACAGGTTCATTTGAGAAATTAAGCACTTGAATCAGGATTTCGTCTTTTTCTCCGTGATAGTCTTGGTCAATGAGTCCGACAGAGTGAGGGAAAACAAGAGATTTCTTCCTCGGAGTCGAACTTCTCGGCAAAATAAGGAGAGCGAGATTCTCAGGACATTTCACAATCACGTTCCCAGAAACGAATCCTATTTCATGTGGTTGAATCACGATTTCTTTTCTCGCGAGAAAATCAAACGCAAAGCTGCCTTTGGTTTCGTATTTCGGCAAAGGCAAAGACTCATCGATACGGAAAATTTCTACTTTCATCACCTTCTAGTATAGCGGAAAAAAACCAATTTTCAATTGCTCAAACTGGCTATTTTGTCATACTTCCGGCGATGAAAAAATTATTGCTCCTGCTTGCATTCCTTGTTTCAACGACATTCGCTCAAGACGCTGATGTGGCGCCGATGTCTATCGTTGCAGATGATCAAATTCAACTATTTGAAGAAGATCATATCCAACCAATTATATCAGCCGATGAATTTGTGGGGATCGGTACACGAGCCCTCTTTGATGCTTCTCAAACCAAGAAAATGGCCCCTGTGGAAGGGATGCCCGTTTATTCATGGGAATTTGGAGATGATAGTCGAATGCAGTGGGGAGAAAAGATCACGCATACGTATTCTCATCCTGGGAAATACACAGCAACGCTGTACGTCCGACAAGGAAAGAATCGAGAATCGATTACGCAGGACGTAACTATTTATGATACGAAAGGAATTCTCGTCTCTGAACCGGATTCAGGATATGAGCAAGTTGTGGCCCAAGCCGGTGAACATGGGATTTGGCTTGAAAATATTATCTACGAACGATCAGCGACAGGATTCTCATCAGAGGAAGAATTTATTCGTCGAATACAGGAACATATTGATTTTGTGCAGGAATCGAAACTTATTGTCTTTCACACAAAATCAGTTTCAGGACTGCAGAGTTTTGCGCAGTTTTGGCAGAAATTTTCAGAAGAAAAGAAGTTTGATCTCAAAGACAAACTCTGGGTTCAAATGTCAGACGGATCCATTGATCAAATAGGGAAGCTGGTTCAGCCACTCTTCTCAATTCTAAAACCGAACTTCATTCTCCTCACACGGACAGAGTCTTTTAACCCGATCTTCGAACAAGTCGATTCAGGGGATGTTATTGAGAAACTGAAATCGCGAGGACTCGAATTTCGGATCATCGATCAACGAAGTTCAACGTCTCCATTGCTTGTGTTCTCAAATCTGACAACCTACTTTGTAGCGAACGGAATTTCACAAAACGTTATTTACATCCTTTTGGCAGTGCCTTTTATCGTATTCGTGATTGCGTTCCTCAGACAGTTTGTGGGAATCTCCACGTTCGGGGTTTATGCGCCGTTGATGTTGGCATTGAGTTTCTTGGTGCTGGGATTGCAATTTGGATTCCTAGTCTTCCTTGTGGTGATGATGGTGAGTTATCTAATTCGACTGTTCTTTGAGCGTGTGGAACTGCTCTATATTCCGAAGGTGAGTTTGCTCCTCAGTGTGCTTTCGCTTTCCTTCTTCTTGGTGTTAGGACTCGCGGTGCATTTCAAATCTCCAGTGAACCTCACCTTGGCTATCTTCCCGATGCTCGTGATGGCGACGCTCTCTGAGAAATTTCTCTCAGCGCAGTCTATGGCTGGTATTCGGTCAGCGCTTATTACAGCAGGAGAGACAGTGATTGTGGCGCTTTTGGGATATACGCTTGTGACATGGTCATGGTTAGAAGGAACAATTCTTTCGATGCCAGAGCTGATTCTTTTACCGATTCTAGGAATTATATGGTTGGGACGATTTACTGGTTTGCGATTGACGGAATACTTTAAGTTCCGAACGCTTTTTCACGAAGAAACAAACGAAGAATAAACAATGAATTTTTTTAAACGCGCTAGCAGTATTTTGGGAATAAATGCGAGAAATCTGCATTACATTGCCAAGTACAACACGGCTACCAATAAGAAGTTTGCGGATGATAAGATCTTTACCAAAAACTTTCTCCAGTCTCGTGGGATTGGGGTTGCGAAGTTGTATCAAACGGTTAAAAATTATCGAGAGCTGACACCAGAATTCTTTGCAGCACTTCCGGATTCCTTCGTTATCAAACCCAACCGTGGGTTTGCTGGAGCGGGGATTTTGGTCATTGTGAGCAAGAAAGGGAAGTATTGGATTACGGCTTCCGGAAAGAAACTCGATGAAGAATTTCTATACCGTCATTGTGGAGAAATCGTGGATGGGAAATATTCTATCTCGGGGATTTCAGATAGCGTGATCTTTGAAGAACGACTCGATCCGCATCCGAGTTTCCGAAAATTATCGGACGTGGGGCTGTCGGATGTTCGGATTGTGGCATTCAACAATGTGCCTGTCATGGCGATGCTTCGTGTGCCGACACATGAGTCAGAAGGGAAGGCGAATATGGAGTTGGGAGCGATCGCGCTTGGGATTGATATTGGAACCGGGAAAACGACAGGAGGAGCCTATCATTCACATTTCGTTCGCAAGATGCCCAATGGTCATCGAACAGAAGGATTTCAAATACCATATTGGGATGAAGTTCTTGCCGCTGCGGCAAAGATTCAATCGCTTTCAAAAATTGGATTCGTGGGAGTCGATATTGTGATTGCAAAAACAGGAGTGAAGGTTCTCGAAATCAACGCTCGATCAGGACTCAAGATTCAAATCGCTAACCGTGTTCCGCTAAAACGACGACTCGAAAAAGTAGCCGATTTGAAAGTTCTCACGCCCGAAGATGGAGTAGAAATCGCGAAGACACTCTTCTCGCAAACAGCAAAAGCACAAGAAGAAGAAAAGCCAGGAAAGCCAGTCATAGGGGTGACGGAGATGGTGGTGCTTAATCTTGAAAAACCAGAAACAATTGTTGCTAAAATAGATCTCGCTTCTGAAACTAATAAGATCTCTTCTAAATATTATGCGGGACAAATTCTCGATGTTACGATTCAAAACAAGCGAATAAAATTGCCTGTTGAAAAAGTAGAAATGGAAGGAGTTGATCTTATTTTAGCGGGAAAATTTCTCACCGATTTCTACATCGATCCGAATAAAGTGGCGGATAAAAAAATGCCAGAAATCGTAAAAGCACAACTGGATGCAAAAATGATTAAGAATATCGACGAGAAGATTTGTGAGATTGATGAGCAGATTAAATTGCTTTCCTATATCAATCCTCGAAATCTTGTTGAACAAAAAGCACTATTCCTCGCCAATCCTGAATTCTCACCACGATTCTTTTATAGAGATTGTGATCTGGATTTCGACCAGATGCGACGAGAGCTCAAACGAATTCCAGAAGTGAATCATGTGCTCTATCCGCTTTTTGCACGGAAGGTGGTGGAAATCGAACAGAAGATAAACCTTGTGGAGTCTGTGGGAACAAAAGACTTTGTAGGGGCCTCTCGTGACATGTTTGGGGCTGTTACCGAACGAATCTATAAAGAAGCGCTTCAATTCCTTCAAACGCATAAAGATACCTTCCAAGAAGACACAAGCCCCGAACTGGATACAAAGGCGACGGAGCAAAAACTGAAAGACTTTCTTCGGATTCACAGACTTTCTCACTGGAAGATTAAGATTCTCGAAAATACAGTTGCGGATATTCAGGTGACGAAAAAGCACATCATCTTTATTCGAAAGGGAGCGAAGTTCCGAGAGAATCGACTCAAAGCACTTCTCGTTCATGAAATTGGAACGCACGTGTTCCGATTTGAAAATGGAAAACTCCAACCATTCCGAATCCTCGAACGGGGGACGGCTGGATATTTGCAAACAGAAGAGGGACTGGCTGTGTGGAATCAAAACAAACTCGGGTTTGATCTTGGAGAAAAATTTTTCACTCCAGCGTATCAAATTATTGCGATTTATTTAGCGAAAAAATTCTCGTTTCAAGACCTCTTTCATTATCTCAAAGATACGTATGAGATGAGTGATGAACTCGCGTGGAAGCTCTGTGTGAAGGCAAAAAGGGGACTGAGGGATACCCAGGAAAAGGGCGCGTTCACTAAAGATGCCTTGTATTTTATAGGGCTTATGGAGCTGGATAAATTCATAGAAAAAGGAGGAAATATCGAAGATCTTTATATTGGAAAAATTGCGATAGGGGATTTGAAGCTCGTCGAAAAAATGGAAGATGTTCAACCCGCGAAGTTTTTATTGTAATTTAAAATACGTACTCCTTTGTCATTCCGATTCCCCGATTTCTCGAGGACAGGCTCCGCGGAGGAATCCCTTCTTTTATTTGAGTATGATATCGGTAGGGTTGTTCTTTTTATAACTAAAAAGAACCAAAAAGTTTTGGTGACGAGAAAACTCGCTAACTTTTCATAGCACAAAATTTCCGAGTCCCGCTGACGCTCAAACACTTCCCGTCCCCAAGCCCCCAGAGGATAGCAACCATTACTTCATTTGAAATCCAGAGAACTGAGGATTGGTAAAACTCTCTAATGTTTCATTAATCAGATTCGAAAGCTCTCGTGCAAACGGAGCGAGATTTTCAGATTTCTCAATAGCACGATTGGCTTGTTTACTCGCGAGATGGAGGTTCTCCAGCGCGTACAAGTTCTGTTGAAACTTCAATGCTCGCATTCCATCAGAGAAATGCTCTAAAGCTCTTGAAATAGCACTCGCAGCAACAGCATCTTTATTGTTCCGTACGTGTGTCAGACGTTCAGTCAGCTCCGTAATATCCTGCAAATGCATCTCTGCCATCTCTGGTTTTCCTGCACGAAGGAGCGTAATGAATTGTTCGATTTCGGCTTGGAGCTCTACAAAAATCTTGGTCACCCTGTCTCCATAAACAAGTTTTCGTTGCCGAAATGTCATCATTGCCACTTCTCGCCTTGAAAGAGTCTTGTGTGGTCGATAGAGCTGATCGGGAGGGAAATGAGCAATTTGAAATCGTTTCGCATAGGCAAAGTGTGGTGCAAACCAGCTTTCTTCAGGAATATCCGTCGCGATATTCTTTATTCTTCCAAAGTATGGTGAGAAATTCACTCTTGTAGCACGGAATAAAAAGGCGAGGAACTCAGCTTTACTGGCAAGGGCTTGCGGGCGGAAGTTTGTTTTGTCTTTTGTGGAAATAATCTCTGTTTCAATGGCTCGTTTGATAACCGGTCCATACCAAGCGTTCGGATCAACATCTTCAAAAACCGTGATGCCATCGTTTTCAGGGATTGCAATATCTCCTGCTCTCATCGCAATGACGAGTGCTTCAGCCCGTGACACTTGTCTTTCTGGGAGGAAGTTTCCATCAGGAAATACGTTCATAATGCCGACATCCTTTAGATGTAAAAAAACCTCTCTTTGAGGATCGTCAGGAGAAAGGTCTAGAAAGGCATGCGTCGATAAAGTTGGAAGGAAAATAATGAGGGCAAAAACCAACTTTTTCATCATCTGAGAGTATATTTTGTGTTCAGCTGTTGGTCAAATTTTTTGTACAAAAAAACATTGACGAAGAAGGGCTTTTGAATTGTTTATGATTTCAACTGGTTCCCTTGCTTTATCCCTTTGTTTCTGGTACAATACCCGGATTTAGAAACTCATGAAAAAACTAATTGCATTGGCCGTAACGATATGGAGCATCTTGGGAACGGTCCCTATGGTGAGCGCTTATTCGTATGACGGAGAACCAAGAACCTTTACTATCACTGGATATTACTCACCTTTGCCAAATCAGAATTTGTATCTGACGGGAAGCTATAAAGCAGAAATCAGACTCAATGGTTCCGGTATTGCGGGAGCTGACGGGACGCCGGTGTACCCTGGAATGATTGCTGCTCCACGGTCTTATTCCTTTGGAACGAAGATTAAAATCCCAGGATTGGGAGTGGGAATGGTAAATGATAGAGGGGGCGCGATTGTTGAACAAGGAGAACGAGATCTTGCTCGCCATGATAGACTTGATATTTGGATGGGATATGGAGATGAGGGGCTGCGACGAGCGCTTTCATTTGGAGTGCAACACGTTGATTGTGTGATGTACGACGATGATGCGCCGGTTCAAGTGGGAATGAACTTTTCCGTTCCACCCATGCTCAATGAGATTGTGGACTTTCCTGACCGAAAAAACTTCTCTGAGAATTTTTCAAATGGTTCACGAGGGAATGGGGTAAAGGATCTTCAACGAGCGCTTCGAGACGTAGGATTCTATGAACGAGTGATTCACGGTATTTTTGACGAAGGAGTGGAAGACGCTGTGTATGCCTTTCAAAAGAAAAACTTCATCGTGCGTGATCGAGAGGAAGCAGGTGCTGGAGTGTTCGGTCCTCGGACACGAGCAGAACTCAGTCTGCAAATCTTCGATACTGAAATACAAAAACGAGTGCAAGAAGCATGGGAGAAATTCCAATTCGAAGACGACCTTGAACGAGGAAGAAAGAATGCGTCTGTGTTGAAACTTCAACAAATGCTCGTTCAACAAGAGTTTATGACGGTTACTCCGACAGGATACTTTGGACCAAAAACAGAAGCAGCACTTACCGAATTCCAAATGGCTCACGGTATCATCGCTGGAACAACAGCAACGGGAGCCGGGAAGATGGGGCCATCAACAAGAGAGGTTCTAAACGAAATTCTCGCTCAACAAAAAGAAACCATACTCGCCGAGAAAGCAGACATTCTTGCTTTTGCGAAAATGCAGCAACGATTTGCCGCACTTTCCGGTAATAGTAAAAGTTTGAACACATTATTTACTCAAAGATAAAATGATATCAAAGTCTCTCAATGCAGGATTACATGATCTCCACCACATTCATATGCGGATGGATAAGGAAATCTTGGAAGTATCACTCTTCCAGTTTTTCGCTTCATTGGGACGGAATATTATTATGCTGGCATTGCCGTTTTATCTCTATTACGGAATAGGATATCAGCTCTGGCAAATCTGTATGTTCTTCCTCGTATGGCAGGGAACATCGAGCTTAATTCTTCCGTTTGTCGGAAGTGTTTTGACACGTTTGGGACTTAAACATTGTATGGCCCTTCGGAGTATTGGGGTGAGTATATTTTGGATTGCGATGGGAATATTACTGACTGGAAATTTCTGGACGGACGTGCTCATTATGCTTCCGTTTTTCTTCCTCAGATCGTTTGTAAAAGGAGTGTCTGTCATTGCGTACGACATCTTCCTGACCTACCACATGAATAAGGAGTCGAAAGGAAAGACGCTTGCTGGTATTCAAATTGCGATTATGTCAGCCGTAGTGATGGCACCGTTGGCAGGGGGATTCATTATGAAAGAACTTGGATTTCAATGGCTTACGTATATAGCGACGCTCTTCTACGCAGCGTCAGGGGTTGTGCTTTTGCTCACGCCTGATAAGAAATTTAAAGTGTCTTATACTCCAACGAAACTGCTTCGAGATGCATTTAAAAAGACAGACAAGTCACTCATCTTAGCTGAATTCGGACGAGTTTTCTTTGATGCGATTATCTGGATTGTATGGCCATTGTTCTTGCTTCTCGTTCTCACGAACGTTGTGAAGATCGGAACGGTGATTGCGATATCGTCAGCGCTTTCGATGGTGGTTACGTTCATCATTGGAAAACGAATTGATAAGATGGGAGTGAACTCTCGAGCGATTCGATTTGGGGCATACCGATCGACAGTACTCAATGTGCTTCGAGGAATTGTCTGGGATCCAGTGGTTCTTGCGGTTCTTGATGCATTGCACAAGATTAATCTTGGGGTAACAAAAGTACCGTACACGATTCAGCTTTATAAATGGCTCCACAAACGGGATACGTTTGAACGAGCGCACATCAGATGGATGATAGCCGAAAACACGTACACCCTTGCGATTGGGATTTTTGCGATTCTCTTCTACGTCTTTTCAAACGATGTGAAATCAGTATTCGTGGCGATTTTCGCCCTTGGATCACTTACAATGCTTCTTACACAGGCGATTGCAAAGTTTCAGGACTAATATCTTTTTCGAGGCTTCAAGCAGAATATGAGTTGCATTTTCTAGAAATAGGACAATAATCTTTCGCGTAAAAAACGAAACTTCGTATGAAACAAAAACTTATTTTTGGTGTTCTCTTTGCCGCATTGGTATTGTCGGCCTGCGTGTTTCCAGAAAAGAACGATCCCTTCTCCCGATTGCCGGAGGAAGCGGTTGAAACATTGGAAGGAGAGATATTTCCATTCTCTGTTTCTGTTTCCACAAGAGCCACACACCGGCTCGAAAACGAAGGAAAACTTGTTGCGTACGTAGCTTCTGATATTGCGCGATTGAGCGACTTTGAAGGAAGAGAAGTAGAAATCGATGGGGTTCGTCGAACAGAAAAGATGAGAGAGATTTTTTGGGTGGAAGCGATTCGATTGCTCGACCTTGAAGACAGTGAAGAACAATTAGCAGATAACCGATATACTTCCAATCAATTTGCGTTTGTGTATCCACCAGGGTGGGAACATTCCACCTCTCCTGCGGGAGTGGTTCACTTCATTGATAAAACAGACACGGCTCGTCGAGTCTTTTTGACCTTCTCAGTGGAGGATATAGAGAAAGAAGACAAGAAGTCTGATCCGAACGTATTGATTGCGAGTTTGGCAGGAGTAAAGAAGATTACGACGGATTCACTTGATCGAGAACGACAGGAGGTAGCCCTCTTTTCAAATCTTTACGATCACAAATATAACTTTGTATTTACGAGTCAGTTTGAAGAATTTGAGAGAAAGAAATCGTTCTTTAAATTGCTAAACACTTTCATCGAGGGAGAAGAAAATGTGCGAGAAATACTCGAAGAAGACAAGAAAGAATTGGCTGAGAAAGAAGCGCAAAAGATTGTTGTCGAAGATGTTGTCGAGGAAGAGGAAGCAGAAGAGGAAGTCGTTGAAGAAAAGAAATCTTTGGTCGATAAACTCTTTGGAGAGAAAGAAGAGAAGGACGATATTGTCGAAATTGCAGAAGAGGTTGAACCCGTTGTTGTGGACAAGACTCCAGTAGTGGTCACTCCTGTAACGGAAAAAAAGAGAGTTGTGAATGATCAACCAACAACAATTACCAGAGAAGGAGTATCGGACTTCGTGAATGTTATCGAAGAGCACGCGTTCCCATACGAGAGCACGTACTATAACTTCAAGATGATGGTGCCGTGGGGATACTGGTTCCGAAACTTCGGACAATCAGAAACACGAATCGCACGGATCGGATTCTCAGACAAAGAATTTACCGAAGAATCAGGATCAAAGTTCTGGTTGGAAATCATCGGATCAGAAACACCACCAACTGAATTTACAGAAACAATCGAAGACGACCAAGTCGTACTCGAATTCTCACGTGGACAAAAATCATACTTCCGAATATCTGGACCAGTATTGTTCCGAGATGCAATGCGAAGTATTCACGCGACCGTGGAGAATTTCTAAGTAGTTCGAGGTACAAGACCTTCAGAGTCTTTACTCATTTGAAATTTTGGAAGTCCTTTTTTGAGTTCTTTTTTTACAGGGGGAGAGAGTTCCATGGCACTAAAAGTATCACCACGAACCAAAACGCCACGGACAGCTCTTTTTGATTTTATTTTTCGTTCATGAAAGGCTCTTTCAAATTCTCGTCGCATATTATTACATTTTGTGATGATCTCACTTGCGACACTTTCATCGTCATTTGGATTGAGAAAGTCTTCAGGATCAGCTTTTATTTCGAGCTCTTTTAAAAATTGAACCATTTCTAATGTTTTTCCTTGTTCAATGAGAATATGAATAAGAAAATCGTCAGGAAGGTCTGATCGGTTTTGTTCGATAGTTGATTCGTTTTCTTTTGTCATCAGTACCTTTTTAATCAAATTACACAAATTGTCAAGTTTGAAACTTTTTATCAAAGCAGTACACTCCACTGCGATGGAAAAATACGACCACAAAGCAATCGAACAAAAGTGGCAGAAGTTTTGGGACGAGAACAAAACGTTTGCTGCGGAGGATTTTTCAAAGAAAGAAAAATGGTACACGTTGGTGGAGTTTCCTTATCCTTCTGGAGCGGGACTGCACGTAGGGCATGTGCGTTCATATGCGGCTTTGGATGCGGTTTCACGAAAGAAACGAATGGATGGGTTCAATGTTCTCTATCCAATCGGATGGGACGCATTTGGGCTCCCGACAGAGAACTACGCGATCAAAAATAAAATTCACCCCGTGAAAGCGACGGCCGATAATATTGCGACGTTTAAGCGACAACTTCAATCAATAGGACTTTCCTACGATTGGGATCGAGAAGTGAATACCACTGATCCGAAGTACTTCAAATGGACACAATGGCTATTCCTTAAATTCCTCGAAAAGGACTTGGCGTACAAAAAGAAAATGCCGATTAACTGGTGTATCAGCTGTAAAATTGGTTTAGCAAACGAAGAAGTGGTCGATGGGAAGTGCGAACGATGCAAGGGGGAAGTGGTGAAGAAAGAGAAAGAACAATGGATGCTCGCGATTACAAAATACGCAGAACGTCTCATTTCAGATTTGGATACAGTAGATTTCCTCGATCGAATCAAAGCTCAGCAGATCAACTGGATTGGGAAGAGCGAAGGATCAGATATTGAATTTGATATCGAAGGAGAGAAGGTGACAGTGTTTACCACTCGACCAGACACCTTATGGGGAGCGACATATTTCGTCTTGGCACCAGAACATCCTCTTGTACAAAAAATGTGTTCAACAGAACAAAAAGCAGAAGTGGATGCGTATGTGAAAAAGTGTTCTACGGAGTCGGAACTAGAACGACAAGAAGCGAAAGAAAAAACGGGAGTGCCTCTTGGAGTCTCAGCGATCAATCCGGCGAACGGTGAAAAAATCCCTGTGTGGATTGCGGACTACGTGATGATGGGATACGGAACGGGAGCGATTATGTGTGTCCCAGCGCACGATGAACGAGATAATGAATTTGCGAAAAAGTTCGATCTTCCGATTCTCGAAGTGGTGGGCGACATCGACGATCCGTACCAGAAGACAGGAGGCGTGATCAAAAATTCAGACTTCATTAATGGAATGACGGTTGAAGATGCTATTGAAAAAATGATTTCGTGGCTTGAAGAAAAAAAGATCGGAGAACGACAAGTGAATTACAAACTTCGTGATTGGGTGTTCTCTCGGCAGAGATATTGGGGAGAACCAATCCCTGTCGTACACTGTGATAAATGTGGAACGGTTCCACTTCCTGAGAGTGAACTTCCACTCGAACTTCCAGAAATTGAAATCTATGAACCAACGGATGATGGACAATCTCCATTGGCACGAATTGAAGACTGGGTGAATTGTAAGTGCCCAACGTGTTCTGGTGACGCGAAGAGAGAAACAGACACCATGCCCAACTGGGCGGGAAGCTCATGGTATTTCTTGCGGTACATCGATCCGAACAATGACGAAGCGTTTGCGAGCAAAGAAGCATTGAAATACTGGACGCCGATTGATCTCTACAATGGGGGAATGGAGCACACGACGCTTCATCTCTTGTACTCACGATTCTGGCATAAGTTCCTCTACGATTGTGGATACGTGCCGACACTTGAGCCCTGCGCGAAGCGTATTTCTCACGGGATGATTTTGGCGGAAGACGGACGGAAGATGTCGAAATCTTTTGATAATGTGATCAATCCAGATGAGATTATTCAGAAACACGGAGCTGATACACTCAGACTCTACGAGATGTTCATGGGACCGTTTGATCAAGCAATTGCTTGGGAATCGGGTGCGGTGAGTGGATGTCGGAAGTTTCTTGATAAAGTGTGGAGAGCCTTCAATGAAAAGAAATTGACTAACGCTTGTCCAACAACAGAGTTCCGAAAAGTGCTCGCACGAACGATTAAGAAAGTTGGCGATGATATTGAGACGTTTAAATTTAACACAGCCGTGTCTCAACTTATGATTCTCTTTAACGAATTACAGAAAGCAGACCAATTGCCTCGTGAGGCAGCCGAGAAGATTTGTATCATTCTGGCTCCATTTGCACCGCACTTGGCGGAGGAGATTTGGAATAAAGTTCTCGGAAAGTCTGATACGATTACCTACGAAGCTTGGCCGAAGTTTGATCCTGCGTTCCTTGAGGACGATACCGTAACCTACGCTGTACAAGTGAATGGAAAGGTGCGAGGGGATTTCCAAATGGCAAAAGATGCGACTCAGGAAGACGCGATTGCGATGGCGAAGAGCCTAGACAAAGTTTCAAAATACTTAGCGGAAGGAGAGATCAAAAAGGAAATATTCATCCCTGGAAAAATTGTGGGATTTGTTGTGAAATAAGGATATTCAAAAAGGCCCACGGCTAAAGCCGTGGGTATCCAATACTGCAGCCCACCGCTTTAGCGGTGGGCTGCTTATAAAAAATAAGTGAAATCACTCATTTGAGATATGTGAACTCTCTGTGTATTTTTTTGTGCATGGAAGAAAACCAAGCTTATTTCGTAACATGGGCAACATATAACACAAGAATTTCAGAAGAAAGATATGAAGCGGGTATGCGACTGGGCGAGGGGATTTATTTAGATGACAAGAAACGAGTAATTATTTGGAAATTCTTAATTGAAAAAATAAATTGTAAAAACTATTTTATTGAAGCCTTGAATGTCCTATCAGATCATTGTCATGCTGTTTTGTGGTGTCGGGATGAAGCTGAATTAAAATGTATTATTCATGATCTCAAAGGATATTCATCACATCATTATAGCCGACAGCTAAAGCTGTCGGTTGCAGAAGGAGGAAGGCAGAACAAACTTTGGGCGAAAAGCTTCTCATCAACATTATTAGAAAATGAAAAAAGATTTAACTATACGGTTGAATATGTCAGAAATAATCATTTGAAGCATGGACTTCCTGCGATAGAATACAGATGATGTCTCAATTCTCAGACCGTGTAATCGATTGGGTGAAAAAAATACCGAAGGGGAAGACCGCCTCCTACGGGGAAATCGCTACGCTCGCAGGAGAACCGATGGCCGCTCGTGCGGTGGGGAATATTATGGGTGCGAACCAAGATCCGAAGGTGCCGTGTCATCGTGTTATTTATTCCGATGGGCGAGTGGGACGATACAATGGAAATCTAGGTGTGAAAGAAGACTTATTGAAAAATGAGGGCGTGAATGTTACAAATGGGAAAATTGTGGTATAAGCACCTCGTATGAAGTTAAGTATTATTATTCCGACGCTTGGACGTGAGACGCTTGAAACCGTCTTGGAGGCGATTGAAGGATGCGATAACTACAACAGAATTCGACCAGAGGTGATTATTGTTTTTAGTGGAGAAAAGAATGTACGAGAGATCAATGAGGATCATTTCAAAATTTTCAAAACAAGTGTGTCAGGAGCGGGTCCCGCTCGGAATCTCGGAATTGAGAAATCGACAGGGGAGATTCTGGCGTTCTTGGGAGATGATACGATTCCAGCGAAGGATTGGCTTCAGAAGGTGTACATGTTTCACACAACGCACACGAGTCAGAAGGAAGCGTTGCTTGGGAAAGTCTCATGGACACCCGATTTAGCGAAGGATCCATTTCATAAATGGTTGGAGAACAACGCGCAGTTTGCGTTTAAATCCATCGCGAGAAAGGGAGCGAACTGGCGACATTTCTACACATCAAATATTTCCGTGAAGCGAGCGCTTGTTTCGGGGATGCGTTTCTCGAATAAATTTAAAGGATGGGGATTTGAGGATACAGAGTTTGGATACCGATTATCAAAGAGGGGAATGCGATTGCACTACGACGGTGAGTGTGAGGTGTATCATGATCACGAGCAGAACTTGGAAGACGTATTGAAGCAAACAAAGAATGCAAAAAAGAATGCTGAAGTATTCGAACAACTCCATCCAGAACTGCAGATTATCCCGCATGGAGCGAAAAAATTTGCATTGCGAACATTAATCATCTTGTCGTATCTCTACGAGTCAAAACAGATGACGTGGTGGAGAAAATGGAAACGGGCTTGGCTTGACAAATAGGGATAAATTGGTATAGATATCTCATTGCTAATTTTTTTCCATGCCTGAAGTACTGAATGAAGTGAATCGATATGCAAAACGTAACATACCCCAACTCGAACTTCGATTGGAAGAGTTACAGCGTTCGAAGGGTATACAAATTGACGTACTAGAGAGAAAGGAAGAAGATCTTGGTTCCGAATTTGATGAGATTCCATTGATTGAAGCAGAATTAAAAAGACGTGCAAATATTCAGAATCAATCAGAGCACCCTCGAGGGCTTGGATCGTTTGATCCGAGTAAACTAGAAGGAGATGCTTTATGGAAATTTAGAAAACATTTTCCAGGTGATAAATGGGCAGAAAGAGAACTCGGAATTATTGATGAAAAGCGAGATGTTGAATCTTGTATTATGGCGTTTCTTAAATTTAAGAGAGAACTTATTCATTTAAGAAAAGTTGCTGAACAAACTGATTCAAAAGAGGTGAAAAAGCAACTTGAAGAAATGGAACAACAGTTGGAAGCACTTTTTGAAAAAGTCTAAAACTCCCTTCGTTCATTGATCGCACGGGACAGTGTTCCCATATCGAGATAATCTAAGTCTCCTCCAGAAGGAATTCCTCGTGAGAGACGAGTTATATTTCCATTGAATACGTGTTTTAGCTGGTCGGCGACGTACATTGCCGTTGCTTCACTTTCGGTACTTCCAGCGAGAGCGAGGATGATTTCTTTGATGTCTTCATTATTTTGTACGCGCTCAATGAGTTCTCCAATTCTCAAATCCTCAGGTAATACACGATTGAGAGGGGAGATAACCCCATGAATGACATGATACTGCCCTTTGAACTCATGCGTTCGTTCCAGAGCCACCAGATCAAGCGGGCTCTCCACAATACAGAGAACACCTCTATCTCTCCCGCTGTCCTGACAGACGCAACACTCTTCATTATCAGATTCGCAGAAATGAAAACAGGTTTTGCATTCGTGAATATTCTTTTTTAAATTTCCAATGGACTCGGCAATCTTTTGATCGAGATCAGAATGATTCTTGAGCAATGATAAAACCAACCGCTCAGCACTTCGTGTTCCAATCCCAGGGAGATCGGATAACGCTTCAATGGCGTCGGCAACGGTTTGCGGAAGGATGTTCATTTACTTGTGTCCCAAGAAATCAACGGTTGAATCGAGCGCTCTGGGAGCTCCAAGGAGTTTATCCATGTGTGGGAGCATCTTTTCGAGTGCAACTTCTACACTTTTTCCACTCTGCATGTCGCGCACGATTATTTTTTTCTTCTTCACTTCTAAATCTCCAATGATGATGGCATACGGCACTTTGAATTTCTCAGCCCGTTTGAGTTGCTCTTGCATGGATGTTTTTCCAAGCACTCCAACAGCATGAAACCCATGTTCTCGGAGTTTGATAAGAATGGGCAACGCTGCCTTTTTCGCAATCGGCCCACCAGTAGCGGCTACAAACAGTTGTAGGTAATCTTTATGAGGAACGTCGAAGTTGTGTCGTTTCATGAGATCAATGACTCGTTCGATTCCAGCGGCAAAACCACATCCTCCGTGATCTCCTCCACCAAGTTTTTCAATCAATCCATCATAACGACCTCCTACGAGAATTTTGTGCTTGGTTCCTTTTTCAGAAAACTCAAACATCGTGTGAGAGTAGTAATCAAGTGGCCTAATCAATGTTGGGTCAATCGTATATTCAATGCTGAAGGCATTGAGATAGGCGAGTGTCTCGTCAAAGAATTGCTGTGATTCTGGAGAAAGGAACTCGGTAATCTTTGGAGCCATTTTTACCAAAATCTCTTCGTCTTCACTTTGAGGATTGAGCAACGCGAGGTATTTTTTATTTTCCAAATTTTCTCGAGACTGTGGAGTAAGACTTCGTTCTTTTCCTGCATAAAAGTTTGCGAGGGCTTCGATGTATTTTTCTTGATCTTCAACAGATCCGATTGTGTTGATCTTTAGTTCACAGAATTCTCGGATTTTTAAATCGCTCAAAATCCGATGTCCTAGGTACATGATCTGGGCATCGATAGAGGGATCAGATTCTCCAAGGATTTCCGCTCCAAACTGCCAGAAACTTCGATTGGTTCCTGATTTTGGTCGTTCAAATCGAAAGCACTTTCCCATGTAATAGAGCTCCTTTGGGAGTGCATCGTCTTCCATTTTGTTCTCAATAAAAGCTCGCACGACACCAGTTGTTACCTCTGGCCGCAGAGCGTATCTTCGATCGTGACGATCTTCAAATGTGTAGAGTTCCTTTTGAATAATTTCAGAGGACATTCCAAGAGATTTCTCAAATATTTCCGCATCTTCAAAGATAGGAACAGAAATTCGTCGGAATCCAGATTGTCGGAACCGGTGACGAATTACTTTCTTTAAAAAGGTAAAAAAGTCGTGATCCTCTGGGAGAAGATCGTAGGTTCCTCGGGGCGCTTTGAAAGAAGGAGGCATGTCAGAAAAATTAAGTTTTTTAGTAAATTACACTTGCGAAGCGACGATTCGCTCAATGGCAAGGACACAATTCCCAGGATCGATGATCGTAAGAACGGGTGTTTTACTTGGCATTTGCAGTGTTGAGTGGATATTTACGAGGTAATCGTTTTTATCCTTGTGTGGTGGGCACGCAATCGTGATGTTGTTTGAATTTGCTGCCACAAAACCAGAGAGGGCGTTTGATCGACCCGCAATAGTTACAAAAATTGTTTTTGGATTTGCACTGTGTGTTTCTACAATTTCGAGTACTTTTTTCGGTTCTTTGTGTGCAGAAGCGGAGAAGAGTTCCGCGTTAATTCCTTTCTCTGCAAGAGGTTTCGTTATTTTTTCCGCGAATGGAAAATCTGATTCTGATCCGCAAACGATAACGACTTGTGTGTGTGTCATAAAATGAAAAGGAAAGCGCTCGGAGTTTACAAATAATTCGTTATCATGCAAAATGTTTTCGTCTTTATTTTTCAATCATGCGAGGACTTATAAAATTCATACTTTCGGCTACTGTTGGACTTGCTTACGGACTCTTGTTTGCTCAGAAATCAGGAAAGAAATTCAGAAGTGAATTAGCGAAATCCAAAAATAAAGGAGAAACACTTGTCAAAGAACTTCAAAAAATTGATGAAGAAGCACGAGGTTCTATTTCTGAGTGGGCAAAGAACTCAGAAGACTTGCAACGAGTTATGGAGACAGGAAAAGAACAATTTGATGTCTTTGTAGAAAAGGTGAAAGACTTGGGTGATGATGTGGCAGAGGTCGCAGAGCAAGAACTCGAAACAATAGCGAAGAATGCAAAAAATGCAGCGAATGAATTAAAGAAGAAAGCAAAAGCAGAAGGGGAGAAGGTGGTAAAGAAAGTTGTGAAAAAAGTTCAAAAGAAAACCCCTGCAAAAAAAACTGTCAAAAAACCAGCGAAGAAACCCGTTAAAAAAACGGTAAAGAAGGTGGTTAAAAAAGTTGCTAAGAAATAAGTGATACTCGACGAACGAAAGAGAGTCGTTAGTAGAACTTATCCCCGTGAAAACGGGGAACTTGTGAGTTTGGAATAATAATATTTGCAATCCGCTAAGAGAAGGGATCCCTCCGCGTTGGTCGGGATGACAACGCAGGAGTTGTTTTTGTCCATTGAACAAAAAATGTGTTCGAGCTCGTTTCAAGTTGCCAGAAGTGTTAGAATTCGCTAAAAGAAAGGCGGTTTATTAAAAATAAAAACATGTACGAACTCGATGAATATTTGGAGAAAAAGGGAGCGAAATACTTCGTAACCCTGTTAATGATTTTCTACGTGGTGGGAACGGTGATTTTTAACATCTACCTTCGATCACTCGGAATTGCAGAATTTGATTTATTGAAACTGAGATACATTTTTATTGGAGTTACTTTTGGGCTTATTACTGCGGTGTTGCCGATGTTATTTCTCCTCGGACGAAGAATATGGAGAAAACGAAAAAATATGAAAAAACCAACGAAAAGAGCGAGTACAATTTTTCGAAAACGATTTGAAATGGTGGTGCTTATCCTCCTCATTCCTTGGACGGTGGCCTACTCGTTGTATGTGTTTCCACAAATTCCAGCTGGATTTGGAGGGTCAAAGCCAGAGTTGGCGAGATTGGTAGGACAAGCAGATGATATCCGTGGAATTAATGAATTGATTGCCTTTGAAACAGGGGTTCCGGTAGAGAAACTCGCTTTTGAATATGCAACAGAAAGTTCAAATCTCGCGATTGGAGCGAATGTATATATTCTTGATAGAAATTCTGATCGAACATTCTTACTCCTTACAAGAGATCTCTATCTGAGTTCAACATCGAGCTTGGCGAGAGATTTGATCGAATCTTCTGGAAATAGGGGATCGGGGATTGTGACGGAAGAAACAAAGGACTTTAAACCGAAACCACTTATCGTGAGTTCGAAGAAAATAGAAGGAATCACCTTGTCGCTCTATGAACCGCCAGAAGTGCTGACGCGAGAGGATATTGTGGTGGCTGCTGCGGCCTTGTCTTCTGATTCTGCGGATCAAAAACAGGCAGATATCGTTTCAGACTTTATTACGGAAAAGGCTCCTGAGGCCGCATCAAAAGTGATTGAAGCGGTTCAAAAACAAGTTGAAAAAACAACACCACCTGTTGTTGCCACTCCGCCTGATCCAGAGGATCCGCCTGTGGTTGTTGATCCCGATGGCGAAGAAGATTTTGCACAAGTGCTGGATGACCTTTTTGATACAAAGTTTCTTGATTTTCGAGCGGTAGCATTTGGAGATGCATCGCGACTTTGTGGTATTGAAAAACGAAAAGGGCGTGATTCAAATCAGCGTTTAGCGCTTATCCGATTTATTTCAGAAGCATTTGAATCTGACTTTTCAGAAGCATGGTCGAATTTAGGAGACAAAAATTATCTCGTTACGGCACAAGGGGATGCAGATTTCTCTTGCAAACTCATGCAGATTTTTCAAGGAGCAGAAGACGGACACATGGTTATTACGCGTTTGAACGAAACAGAAGCCTACAGTGGGCCAACGTTCATTGAAGTGCGTGATGGGGCGTTAGAACTTATGGAGGCTTCAGCACAGGTAAATACCGATGCGAACCGAAAATACGTCAGCCAAATTTTGATTCGTCACTTTAGTCAAAAGGCAAAACAAGAGAATAACTTTTGGAATGATCCGAAGTACCTCTATGCCGGACGGGATGACGAGCCTTATTTTGAAAATATTCGAAAAGCATTAACAGAAGCCTCTACATGGGAAGAATTCAAAACAATGTTGATAGCCTATCAAACACTCTTCGAGAATCCAGTTGTAGAAGAAACCTGCACGGACGGGATACTCAATCAAGATGAAACAGAGATAGATTGTGGAGGAGAGACGTGTGATGCATGTGTTGTTCCAGAACCCGATCCAACGTGCACGGACGGAGTTCTCAATCAAGATGAAACAGAAATCGATTGTGGAGGAGTCTGTGAAGCATGTGCGGTTCCAGAAACGTGCACCGATGGCATTCTCAATCAAGATGAAATAGAGATCGATTGTGGAGGCGCATGTGATGCGTGTGCGGTTCCCGAAACGTGTACAGACGGAATTCTCAACCAAGACGAAACAGAGATTGATTGTGGAGGGGCGACATGCGATGCGTGTGTTGTTGCACCAGCAGAACCGGTAGCCACTTGTAGCGATGGTATCTTGAATCAAGACGAGACAGCGATTGATTGCGGAGGAGAAACTTGTGATACGTGTGTTGTGACTCCTTAAATCTATTATTGTCACCCTGAATTTATTTCAGGGTTAAGCGTCCAGAAGTTATTGCTCATGAGAGCGTAGCGAGTTCAGAAACAGAAGGTTTGATTCCGGACCAAGCCCGGAATGACAAGGCAGGGCTTTTTTTTTATCCATAAATTCGTACACTGCTGGTGATGAAAAAACGAATATTGGTAACCGGTGGAGCAGGATTTATTGGATCCAACTTCTGTAATATAAATAAAGACAAGTATGACATTGTAGCGCTCGACAATTTATTCCTTGGAGATCCTGATAATCTCGATTCTGAAATTACCTTTGTAGAAGGCGATGCCTGTAATCCTGCAGATCTCGCGAAATGCGGTGACCAGTTTGATGTCGTACTTCACTTCGCAGGAACGAGCTCGGCTCCTATGTTTGGAGGGGATGGGTTTGTGAAAGGATATATGAATTCAATTGAAAGTTTTTGTCAGACACTTGATTTTGCACGGAAGGCTGGAGCCAAGAAATTTCTCTACGCGTCTACCTCTTCACTCTACGCGAATAACGAAATGCCTTTGATAGAAACGCAAATCGTTACTCCACCAAATCATTATTCCGTCACAAAGTTCTGCTACGAACACTGTGCACGATGTTACACGCAGATGCATCCCGAGATTGAGACGGTTGGACTTCGATTTATGTCGGTATACGGTCCGAACGAGGAAGCGAAGGGACAATTTGCCAACATGATTTCGCAGTTCATATGGGATATTGCCAGAGACAAAGCGCCGATTATTTACGGAGATGGGGAACAATTTAGAGACTTCACAAATGTCGTTGATGTCGTTCAAGGACTCACTTTAGCCATCGAAACAGATAAGAAATTGGGAAGTGAGGTCTACAATATTGGAACGGGAAAGACCTGTTCATTCAACGAAGTATTGAAACATATTAACACTGCCTTTGGGAAGAATGTGGAGGCGGAATACATAGAGAACCCGATCAAAGAAGTGTATGTTCAGGGTCAGCATGCTGACATTACAAAGATATCAGAAGGGCTTGGGTTTGTACCTACAGTAGAGCTTGAGCAGGGGATTTGCGCACAAGTGGAGAATCTTCGTCGAGAGAAAATCCGAGAAACGAGTTCAGACTTGTTGAAAAGCTGAGAGAGGACTTGACTTTAAACAATAATATTGTATTATATTTGTGTAATTAAAAAATAATGGAAGAAGGACTTCATTTATCAGACGAAGAACGGTGTGGAAAGGGTATTGATAAAATATCTTCGGAGGATCGTATTCAGAATATTAACTCTCTAAGTAAAAAGGCTTTCAAAGAAGGGGAAGATAAACCACAAGAAAAACCAGTTCAGCTTTCATTGCATGATAATGAATTATTTCATACTGAACGAAAGAAAAAAGAAAATCAAAGGGTTTATATAGAAGTTGATATTCCGGCGATTACGGTTGAAAGAGTTGAGAATATTACGAGCGATGCGTTTCGACAAGGAGATGATTTTCGAAAAAAAGAGAAAGAGTCTAAAGAGATTTTTCAACCTTTTTTGTTAGCACTGAATGAATTTTTGAAACTTCAACAAAATGAAAAAGCAACAAAAGAAGATGAACGGGAGCTCTGTGATAAAGTTATTGTTGCGCAGGCAAGACTTGTCGAAGATTTAGATGAAATACTTGTTGGAGAAGATAAAATATTGGCAGAAATTGTACATCCATTTCGTTTCTTAGCGAAAGCATCATTTACACAAGAAACGTGGGACAAGGGAATGAATCAGTGGGAGGTATTAGGAACTGGATTTAGTGAAGAAGTTAATTATTCCAATAATTAATTTTCACAAAAAATTTGACCGACAGGACTTTTCTCGTAGAATCTGCTCGTTCTTTTTTCGCATGTGGCAGTGACATTATTTTAGATTCTTAGCGGGATCGTAGCTCAGTTGGTTTAGAGCGCCGCCCTGTCACGGCGGAGGTCGCGGGTTCGAGCCCCGTCGGTCCCGCCAGTTAAAAAACAAAACCCCTTGGGGTTTATTTTTTTAACTATTTGGTTTGTGGGGCGAGAACCCAAAAGGGTTCGTTGATTTGTACTGAGCATAGCGAAGATACAAATCCCTTTACCGACTCCGCGAAGCGGGGGAAGGGACGAGGTCCCGTCGGTCCCGCCACATATAAAAACCCCCTTGGGGGCTTTTTTTATACGTAGATACGTATCTTGTTTGATTCCTACTCAATCTCCAAATCACATCCGCCAATTGGGAAGAACCCAATCTTTGTCTCAGTATTGGCTTCGATCCATTCTGGCAAGAACAGTACCCAGCGAGAACTTCCGCTTTTTGCGCTTGAAGCAATATCAACTTTCACGGTAATCTCTTTCACGCTTGATCCCGCAGTGAGAGCTTGCTTCAATGGTAATCGTACGAGATCGGCAGTTGGTGTTATTTTATTGGTAATGGCACTTCCATTTGCCTCGATCCATATCTTCGAGAAATCACTGTAGGTTCCATTTCCAATCCGTCGGAATTGAAAAGAGGAAACTTCACTGAGTCCTTCTTTGCTTATCAATTGAAGTTTTTGCGCAGTGACATCAGAATCCCCTTTGCTGACAGAGGTATCCTTTGTGAGCGAAGCACTTTTTTCAATATAAAGACTTCCTGCACTGTCATCGATTTCAACAGTTGCTTCGGTAGCCGGTGCGTAGTATTCAAAGGAAGGCGGTGTCGTTCCTGCTTGTGGGAGTGTTGATTCAGTGGCTTGTATTTCAGGGAAATCTAACGCGGATATTTTTCCTACTTTCTTCATCGCTCTGAAAATCTGTTCAGATATCTCGGCTCGAGTCGGATTTTTTTCAGGATCAAGTGTGTGGAACTCGGTTCCATACGCCAAGAGCTTGTTTTCGTTGAGGGTATGAAAATACGTTTCATACCATTGTTCTCCTTCTTGTGCTTCACTCGCTTCAAATCCAAAGGCATTTCCGAGAATTTTTGCTGCTTCTGCACGATTAATAGAATTTCCTGGTCGGAATGTTCCATCAGGATATCCTTTCAACCATCCATGGTGCTTGGCGGTTTCTACATAAGAAAAGAACCAATCACTGGATTCCACATCCGGAAACGAAGATGCTTGTGGAACGAATTTTTTTGTTTTTGTTGCTTTCACAAGAATCTTACAGAATTCGGCTCGATTCAAATTCCTCTCTGGCTGGAAACTCCCATCAGAATTTCCTTTCAAGACCTCTTCTTGAACAAGCACAGAAATAGGAATCTCTGCCCATTCGGGAATATCTCCTTGATCGGAGAAGTTCGTTGTGGCTAACCCAGTGTTAATTCCGAGTCCAAAAATGAATGCCAATGTAAAAAAGAATCTCATCAAAGAGATTCTATAAAGGTTTTGGTAAGAGTTCAAACGTTACGCGATGTTTTTTGTTGCCTCAGCAGGGATTACGTTTTCAATTGCTGACCAGTGTGGAGTTCCACTTTCTGGGATAATCACGGTTACCTTGTCTCCAACTTGAGCGCGGAAGAAGGTTACTGATGCGTATAACACGTTATATGTTTTGTCATCACAGAGTACTTTGTACTGTCCTTCGTCCATAATAAGATGTCCTGTTGTGAGTTTTCGTCCAACCAATTCAATTTGTTTAAAGATAAATGCTCCGTTTGGTTTAATCGTAAGTTTCAATCCATCACCTTCAACAAGTTTTGATTTTGAAGCGTAGTTTGTTGGAACAGGATATTGGCTTCCTTCAGCGTCCACCATGTTTTCTCCATCAAATACTCCTTCAACAATTTGTTCTTCTTCTGTAGAAAAATTCGTCACATCAATTGTTTTCGCCTTTTCTAAAATAACATCAGAATCAACACCGTTCTTTTCAGCTAAGGTCTTTGTCCATTTCTCAACAGCGTCAAGAGATGACTTTGCTGCCACGATAGATTGATTGAGTTTAACGAGAATGTCGGCGTCTTTCATTTGGTTTTATTTGAATATTTCCAGGTATTATAGCACAGAAAAAGGGCTTTTTCAAGCGAAAGACTAAAAAGAATTTGACGGAATCAAGATGCCTCGTAAACTTTTCCGTACCTATCATTATTCTTTATATGAAAAAAACATTTATTTTGGCTTTCGGATTTTTTGTAGCCCTCTTGCTTACGGGTTGCTCTATGGGAGGAGATCTTTCAGAAGAAGAAGCAAAACAAGTCGCAGAGGACTTTATTAATTCAACGCTTATGCCCCCAGGAGGGACGGCAACAGTAAAAGAAGTATCAGAAGAGAACGACATGTATAAGATCGTCGTCAGCGCCAATGGGCAAGAAATAACATCGTATTTATCAGAGGATGGAAAGATGTTCTTTCCAAATGCTATGAATATCGAAGAAGCATCAAAAGCGAAAGAAGAACAAGCGGTTACCGAATCTGCAGCAAAAGCAGCAGAACTCGCAGACATGGAAAAGAAAGAAGTTCCTGTTGTGGAGCTCTTTATTATGAGCCACTGTCCATTTGGAACACAGATGGAGAAGGGGATTATTCCAGTAGTTGAAACATTGGGAGATAAAATCGATTTCCAATTGAAGTTTGTGAACTACGCGATGCACGCGAAAAAGGAATTGGATGAACAGATGGTGCAGTACTGTGTGAAACAAGAAGAACCAACAAAATTGATTCAATACCTTCGATGTTTCTTGGAAGACGAAACAGGAACACAATCTTGTCTCGCATCTACCGGAGTTAATGTTGCGAAAAACAATGCTTGTATTGCCGCTACAGACAAAGAGTTTGGCGTTACGACAGGATTTGAAGACAAAACAACATGGGTGAATAGTCGATTTCCAAAATTCATGACCGATAACGATGACAATCTCAAATACGGTGTTCAAGGATCACCAACACTTGTTATCAACGGAAAAAAAGTGGGAGCCTCTCGAGATGCAAAAAGCTTGATGGATCTCATTTGTGGAGGATTCGAAACAGCGCCTGAAGAATGTAGTACACCAATGTCTTCTGATCAGCCAGCACCAGGATTTGGATGGTCTGGAGCAGCACCAGCAACAGGAGGAGGAGCTGAGTGTGGAAGCTAAGCAATAAATAAAATAAATATAACCCACGGCTTAAGCCGTGGGCTGCAGAAAGGGCGTTGCATGCAACGCCCTTTCTTTTTATTGAGAAAGTTTCTCCGATGGATACAATGAAGTCATGGAAAAAATTGTTGCGTTTGCGAAGAGAAGGGGATTTGCCTATCCGGGGTCTGCGATCTACGGAGGATTTGCGAATTCATATACGTACGGACCATACGGAGTAGAACTCAAAAAGAATATTAAAGATCTTTGGTGGAAGACGTTTGTGCAGGACAGAGAAGACGTCGTGGGGATCGATGGAGACATCATTCTTCATCCCAAAGCATGGCAGGCATCAGGACATCTGGAGAACTTCAATGACCAAATGGTGGACTGCAAGAATTGTCGAGCGCGACTGAGAGCAGATCACATTGTCGAAGAACAAGCGAAGGTAGATTGCGAAGGAATGTCTGACAAAGAGGTGACGGCACTCATTAAAGAACACGACATTCAATGTCCGAAATGCGGAAAGAAAGAATTCACGGACGTTCGGAAATTTAACATGATGTTCAGCACGCAAATGGCAAAAACAGCAGAAGCTGATTCCGATGACGGAATGGCGTATTTGCGTCCAGAAACGGCACAGGCGATTTTCTTGGAATTCAAAAATGTGGTCGATACCATGCGGGTAAAATTGCCATTTGGAATCGGACAAACCGGAAAAGCATTCCGAAATGAAATCACTCCAGGGAATTTTATTTTCCGACGGTTGGAATTTGAACAAATGGAGATCGAATATTTTATTGAAGAAAAAGATTGGGAGAAAATCTTCGCTGAGTGGCAAAAGGACATGAAGGACTGGTGTACTCTTATTGGTTTAGACAGCAAAAAACTCCACGACTACGAACATCCACAAGAGAAGTTATCGCACTATTCAAAACGAACAATCGACATTGAGTATGACTTTCCATTTGGAAAAAAAGAATTGTACGGGTTGGCGTATCGAACCGATTTCGACCTCGCGCAACATGAAGAACACTCGAAGCAAAAGCTCAGAATTCACGATGAAGAGAGTGGTCAGAAGATTCTCCCGCACGTGATTGAACCGACATGGGGACTGGATCGTTCTGTTCTCGCGGTCATGTGTGACGGATATACAGAAGAGAAATTGGAAGACGGAACCGAACGAACGGTTCTCAAAATTGCACCCATTATTGCTCCGGTGAAAGTGGCGGTACTTCCATTAATGAAAAAAGACGGACTTCCAGAAAAAGCGAAAGAAGTTTTCGAGGCGATGAAAGTATTTGGAAACTGTGAATTTGATATTTCAGGAACGGTTGGGAAACGATACCGACGACAAGATGAAATCGGAACACCAGTTTGTATTACAGTAGACTATGACACGCTTGAGGATGGGACGATTACCGTTCGAGATCGAGACACTATGACCCAAGAAAGGGTAAAAATTGAAGACCTTATTTCAACCTTACAAAAAAAATATTTCTAATGGCAAAAAAGAAAAAATCGGCTTCAGTATTCCTTACGGTTTTCAAAAACATAGGTATGGGAATTGCATGGGTGATTCGAAATATCTGGCTCGCGATTGAGTGGTTCGGATTTTTTATCTGGGACATCATTCATCGTGTTTTTGAACTTGTATTCTGGGTATGGGGATTTGTGCTGGTGACAATTCTTATTGTGACAGCGGCTTTTCTCTTCCTGAGTCTTGGTTTCAAGGCGCTTGATGATACGACGTATTCTGAAAATTTGATGAAACAATTTTTGCCAAATGTTCTCGAGCAACAACAGGCACAATCATTACCAGATATCCTTTCTGAATTTAATAACAAAGAAGAATGACACGAGTTTTGACCGGTATTCAATCAAGTGGAGATTTGCACTGGGGAAATTACTTCGGAGCGATTAAACCAATGCTCGATTTCCAAGCAGATAAGAAGAATGAAATGTTTTTCTTCATCGCGGATTTGCATGCATTCACTTCTCAAAGCGATTCAAAGAAATTCGCAGAATACCAAACCAACGCTGTTCTCGATTGGCTCTCTTTGGGAGTTGATCCTGATAAATCACTCTTTTACCGACAATCAGACATTCGTTCTCACACGGAACTGACATGGATTCTTCTCTGCCAAACACCGATGGGACTCCTCGAACGAGCGCATTCTTTCAAAGATAAAAAGGCAAAAGGACTGGAAGCGAACGCAGGACTTTTCACATATCCTGTTCTCATGGCATCCGATATCTTGCTCTACGGGGCGAACCTCGTGCCTGTCGGAAAAGATCAGAAACAGCACGTGGAGATGTCGCGAGATATTGCACAGAAATTTAATCATCGGTACGGAGAAACATTTACGATTCCAGAACCAACCATTGCTGAAAATGTTGCGACCATTCCAGGATTGGATGGCCAGAAAATGTCCAAAAGTTATGGAAATACGATTGAGATTTTTGCGGACGAAAAAACTTTGAAAAAGAAAATCATGTCGATCAAAACAGAATCTGTCGCGATGGGGGACCCTATTGATCCCAAGACATGTGCGGTATTTGCCTTTCACAAGCTCTTTGAGAATCCAGACCTTGCAAAGCTTGAAAAGCAGTACAAAGCAGGAGAAATCGGATTTGGAGACAGCAAGAAACAACTCTTTGAATTGGTATGGGAATTTTTCGCTCCGGCGCGAGCAAAACGAGCGGAATTAGAAAAAGATTCCAAACTTGTTGAGAAGATTTTGAAAACAGGGGCTGAGAAAGCGAATGCGATTGCTGAGAAAAAATTAAAAACAGTAAGAGAAAAGGTAGGACTTGATTCAAAACACATAATCTAATTTGTCATCCTGAATTCATTTCAGGATCTTAGTGAAAGGTTTCTATCTATTTTTAAGCGTTAGCGCGGTGCTCCCATAAGTTTTATTTATGGCTAGATCCCGGATATTCCTCCGGAATTCCGGGATGACAGGGAAGAGTGAAAACAGGGTAAACCCCTTGAAAAAGGCGTTTATTTGTGGTATAATTAGGAGATGGATCAGAATAATTTTGAATTTGGCTTCAAGAAACAACGTCCTTTCTGGAAAGACGCGTTGATGTTTTGTTTCAGTGTCTGCTTCATTTGGAGCGCAACCCACGTGGTTCTTAATTACGGAGCCTTTGCGCAAATGGCGGAGTACAAAGTAGAAACATTGAAAACCTCTCTCTTTGAAGTTGTAGAGGAAACAGAACCGGTTCACACAGAGGTATTGAAATTGGAGAAGATTGAGAAGCCACGACAAGAGCTTTTTGCTAATAAAACATTGAAACCAAAGAACCAAGCAAAAAATATGTTTGCGACGATGGATGTATTGCCTCCTGATAATAGAATTTCTATTCCACGGATTACACAAAACGTACCATTGGTTACGGTTCCAACACACAAGAATTGGAAACAACTCGAACGAAATATTCAGAATGGATTGCAAGGGGGAGTGGTTGTGCATCCTGTTTCTCGGAAACCTGGAATCATCGGAAACTTCTTTGTGACAGGGCATTCGTCATATTACGCATGGGACAAAGGACGATTTAAAGACGTATTTGCACTTCTTCACGAAGTTGAGATGGAGGATATGATCGAGATTTTCTGGGAAGGGGAGAAGTACGCCTATCAAGTGAAGGAAATCAAAATTGTTGCACCGACAGAAACGTCAGTACTCAACCAACCAAAAGACAAATCAATTCTCACACTTATGACGTGTACACCAGTAGGAACCAATAAAAATAGACTCGTAGTGGTAGGGAAGTTGGTGGAGGTGAATTAAAAAGGGTTTGCGTTCAGATAAAATATCCATACAATCGTGCCGTTCTTTTTCGAGCACATTGTACTTATCGGAGAGGTGGCAGAGTGGTCGAATGCGGCAGTCTTGAAAACTGTTGTGCGAGCAATCGTACCGAGGGTTCGAATCCCTCCCTCTCCGCCAGAAAAGCTTGATTTTTGAATCTCTTTTCTTACAATTCATTCGTTCTTAAGGGCGCTTAGCTCAGCTGGCTAGAGCATCTCGTTTACACCGAGGAGGTCGAGGGTTCGAGTCCCCCAGCGCCCACCATTTTAATCCCCCATCTTTTTATGAAGAAACTACTTATCGTACTTTTGTTAGCTCCGTTTTTTGTGGGGTGTGGTTTATCGAACACAACAGTTTCGGTTCTTACTGAAACATCTGCCGTATCTGAATTCGAAGGAAAGCCTTCTGCGATTGTCTTTGGAGGAACGTATTGTCCTCACTGCACAAAGGCTGTTCCACTCTTTAAAACGCAAATCTGGGATAATTACAGCGAGAAAGCGAATCTTTGGGTGAATGTTATTGATAAAAAGAAATTTGATGTCGAAGACGTTGCACAGGGGTTCAACGAAAATTTAACATTTGAAGGCGTAGCAAAAAAACCGTGTGGATTCGTTCCAGCATGGGTTGTTCTCGATGAAAACTTCGAACTAGTCAGTTCAAGTTGTGGTGGAGAAAAAACACTCGACGACATGCAAAAAGCACTCGACGATTTGTTGGAATAGATCGGAGGAGTGCCAGAGTGGTCGAATGGGGTGCTCTCGAAAAGCACTGTACCAGCAATGGTACCGGAGGTTCGAATCCTCTCTCCTCCGCCAGTTTACTCTCCCTTCTTCATAGCCAAGAGTTCTTCAGGATTTGTGGTCACAATCTTGTTTTCTCCGTAACTCGCAATCACGTGAATCGCCACGTGTTGGTTTCCGGCGAAGAATAGACCTTGTCCCACTCCTGAATTGAGCAAGAGATACTTCTCACTCTCGGTGAGATTAAATGTCTTTTGAAGTTTATCCATGGCAACGGGTGCTTGTCTCAGCAAGAGTTGCATCGAGGAGTTCGTAATAATCGGTTTTCCCCATTTACTATCCATGAAATCTTCCACATCTTGTGTAATAGTTGTGACTCCGAGGTAGTACTTTCGGGCTCGTTTTGTAAGGTTGTGGAGGAATCGTCCTGAATCTTCGTATTGCACCATATGCCAGGCCTCATCAATCACGAGAATTCGTTTCTTCATTTCAGATCGAACCTTATTCCAGATGAAGTTAATCAAAATGTACATTGAGACAGGTCGAAGTTGTTCTTCTAAATCTCTGATACAGAAGACCACAAGACCAGAATCAAGATCAACGTTTGTTTGATCAGAGAAGAGTCCAGAGAATGTTCCTTTTGTGTATTTCTCAAGTCGAGTGGCTAATGATTTTCCACCTTCCATCGTATTGAGTACGTTTTCTAAGTCTGCCATCACTGGCATCTCGAATTCACTTGGATTCACCGTTTCTGATGTAATTCCTTTGAGTTCGTACGTTTGTAAAATCGCTTTATCCATCAACGCTTCTTCTTCAGGATTCAATTTCCCAAGCATGATGCTCATCAATCCTGAGAGTGTAATCGCGTTTTCTCGCAAAAGTTCTCCTGGTCGAGCATCGTCTTCATTCACTGATAACGGCAAATCAAACGGATTAATACGTTGATCAGAGGTCAATGATACTTTGATATAACTTCCCCCAACTGTTTTTGCCAATGCTTCGTACTCGTTTTCCGGATCGATCACAATCACGTCCGTTCCGAACATAAGCGATCGGAGAATTTCAAGTTTCACAGCGTAGGATTTACCAGCACCAGATTTCGCGAAGACCACTTGGTTCGCATTTTCCAAATTGAATCGATCGAAGATGATCAATGAATTGTTATGTCGGTTGATTCCGTACAAGATTCCTTCGTTTGAAGTGAGATCACTTGAAACAAACGGGAAAGTCGTCGAAAGGGGACCAGTGTTCATGTTTCGTACCACCTCGAGCATGTCTGTTGCTTGTGGCAATGTTGATTCAAATCCACGTTCTGTTCGGAAGTCTGCTGTTCGTGTCATAACGAGTTGTCCTCCGAGAATCGTTTCGAGTTGTTTCGCTGTCTTATCTAGTTTGTCTTGAGTATCCGCATAAAGCGTGAAGTAAAGACCAACTTGAAAGAACTTTTCATTTCCTCGTTGGAGATCGACTCGCAATTGCTCAGCATCTTCCAATGCCGTATCGAGTCCGACATCAGACACGAGACCTTTCTTTTCGTTAATGTGCTTTGTTGAAAGCATTTGTGCGACTTTCTTTCGCAAAATCTTCATCATTCGGAGTGAATTTGTTGGGTAAACGAAGATTGAAATGTCGAGAGACGCATCAAAATTCACCAAACTATTCATCCAGTTTGATTCTAAATACCGAGGATAACTAAACACAAAGAAGCTCTTCACGAACATTCCGTTCATTTTGATATCCTTATTTCCCACTTCCATAGCGGATGGAGCAATCAAATCTTTCGCAGAAATAACACCTCGTTGGTATTCTTTTTCCGCTTCGATGATTCGTTGTCGCATCGCTGTGGTAAGTTTCTTTTTGTCTTTCGCTGGGTCAAAGTTCTCAAAAAAGTCATCGGCATCACCCATTTCCTTTTCAAGTTTCTTATCTCGAGCTACTTCGGCTTCTTTATTTTTTGCGAGATGTCCTTGCCACTTTTGTTTAAGTCCTTCCGCTACACCAAAGGTTGGAGAGCCTTTCTCCTCAACGTTGGTAATACGGACGGCTCCTACTTGAGGAGCTTCAGTTGTGGCTGGTGTTGTGTTTTCGTCAGTCATAATATCTAAAATATTCAAGACATTATACCACAGAAAAGATGCTTTTTCAAGCGTTTTAAAGCGGATAAGTGGAGGAATAGGCTTGACATTTCTAAAGAATCATATATAACAAAAGCGCACATCAGTGTTCACTTGAAGGTTGTTGGGTAAACAAAGGATTCAGAGGTGTGATATGCGCTTTTTCCACAATTGTGCTCGCAGAGAACACAGATCGGGTTCGCTCCATATGACGGAACGGACTCACCTGCCGTCTAAAAATCTATATTTAGGAGTGGATCTTCGTCACTCGCGGGTTTTTATTTGTTTTTGTGTAAAATTTTGAAATCAAATGATTTCTGTTTTGAGGAGCAAGACGGCTCTGTCTTTCCCTCGTTGACCGATAAAAGTATCGGGCGAAAGAAGGCAGGGAGTTGCTTTCAACCTCATGATCCAATGAACATGAGATCGAAAAGCTCACTACCTTCGGGTGAGTCAAATTCTCAAAGAACAAGTTATTATACCACAGAAAAACTCTAAATGCAAGCAAGGCTTTGACATATTTCTGTATTTCAGTAGAAAGGGTTAAGTGAAATTAACGAATACTCCTGACTGCGACGTAACAATGGAAGACACTTTTTCTGAGGAAAATGTTTCGCTTCTTAATGAAGGAATTGAAAAAGGTCATGAGAAAGAAAAAGGGAAAGAAAAGATTCCCTATACTCCAGAAGAAAAGAAACTTATAAAGGATCGTGTTTTTGAATCTGTTTTTAATCAAAATATAAAACAGGCCGTTGAAGGAAAAAATCTCCTTCCTGATGATGAGGTGAAATATCTTATTCAGTATGTACTGCGTACTATGGAGGTCTTTGGAATAGAGGGATTTAGTATTAACTACACGAGTCCGTTAGAAGGAATAATAAAGGGGGATTATGATAAGGATGTTTTTGATAGGGCTAATGGTCTTGCGCATATGTTATTTCATAATTTAGAAGAAGAATTAGATACATTGATAGAGGAGTATGGAGAAACAATTGAAAAAATATTACTTGCGGGTGAAAAAATGATTTTTGTTTGTACTCATCCGAGTTGGCTGACTTTATCGATGCCGACATTTATTCTTAAAAAAATACAAGAAAAATATAATATTCCCTGCTATGTTGAAGAGAATAATGGACGAATTATTTTAGCGCCAACGGTTATTATGGCTGTTAAAGAGATAGGCGGAGGAGAAGAGTTAAATGTGAAAAAGTTCCTCAATGGGATGGGGCTTGATATTATTGTTACAACTCCAAACAACACAAAACGAGAAAAAGATCCTGAAATTAAAGCACTCGGAGATAGGTCGCGAGTAATTGCGGGGAAAAATTTAATAAAATTTTCTGAAGAAAAAGGAACAAGTTTGTCTATCTCTCCTGAGGGTACGATAACACCTATAGACGAGGAGAGTGGGAAATATAAATTAAAGACAGCTGTGGATGGAACAGTAGGAGCTTTGTATCGTTTGGGAGTAAAAAGAAATAAAAAAGAAAACGAAAAAAAACATTTTATATTACTGGGAATGATGAAGGAGGATATGGCAGAAGGAAGCGAACTCAAACCAACAAATATTAAAATAAAGATGGAAGCACTTTCCCCTGATCAATTAGCGGATATTGATAAAGTGGAAAACCATAACAAAGAAGCGTTTACAACAGCACTTATGACAAAACTAGCGGATCTTGTAGGTGGAGAATACCAAGGGGCTTCTACCGCATCATCTGAAGCGCATTCTTAAGGAGCGCTTTATTAAATCCATACTTCATTCGCATTGGACCGAGGAGTCCGATGGTTCCAGACATTCCAGGAGTTTCAAACCGAGCAACCACCATGGCACAACTGGTGATTTCTTCGAGTAGGTTTTCTTCTCCGATGAAGATTTTAATCTTTCCTTCCAAGTCGAGGGATTCGAGCATTGTTCGGAATCGTTCCTTTCCTTCCAAAATTTCTACAATCTGAGCCGCTTTTTCTGGTTGCATTGCGAATTCAGGAGACCGCAGTACATTCGACAACCCAAGGTAAAACGTACGATCGGTGTCGACGGTGGCAAATGCCACATTTCCAGACAACTGAGAGAGAAGTCGCACAATATCAAAGAGAACTTCTTTTGATTTTGAGAGTCGGTATTCAGCAATATGTTTTTCAAAAATAGCCTGCACCAGTTCCTCTTCCTTTGTGTTTTCAAGCAATTCGTCCACAAAGAATCGGTATCCTTTTTGAGTTGGAACTTTTCCCGCTGATACATGAGGAGATTTAATCAGTCCCACTTCTTCAAGTAATGAGAATTCGTTTCGTACAGTAGCCGATGAAATATCAAATTCTTTCGACAGGAGAAGAAGCTTCTGCGAAGCGACAGGATTTCCTGTTTCTACGAAGTCTTTAATCAGAGCACTGAGAATCTGCAACGTGCGTTCTTTCATCGGAGATTCTTTTACCGAATATTTTCACAAAAGGCAATAGACTGCTAATATTTTCACGTATGATTTTCTGCGAAGTTTGGATACGCGGAGTGCGGGGAATTTTTTCTTGGCACTCAGAAGAAACAGTTCAACTCGGTGCACGGGTGCGGATTTCTTTTCGGAATCGTGTTCGGACGGGGATTGTTGTCATGGTATCTGATGAGAAACCAGATTTCAAAACGCAACCCATTGTAGATGTGTGGGACGAGCAATTCATCTCTTCTCAATATGTTGAGATCGCTCGCGAAGTGGCAGAAGAGAATTTCTCCTCACTCGAAAAAGTGTTGAGCTTAATGGTGCCAGAGAAATTTTTCACATCACAGAATCCTGAGAAACGAGAAACGTTTTACCTTCTTGCCGACGATTCAGTGCAAGTGAAGGGAACGAAACAAAAATTGGTACTTGAACTTCTTCAATCCAATAAGGGACGAATGCGATCTGAAGATTTGCGGGAACAGGTTTCGCTGGCAACATTGCAGGGACTCGTGAAGAAAGAAATTCTAAAAATAGAAGAGGGGACTTTGATTTCCCCATTGGCGGTAACCGATAATGGAAAAGCCAACATAGTACTCAATGAAGACCAAGAGAAGGCGTTGAAAAAAATTCAGACAGCAAAGACAACAACACTCCTCTTTGGAGTGACAGGAAGCGGAAAGACTGAAATTTATAAAAAGCTCGCGCAGGATGTTTCGCCCACTGGGCAAGTATTACTCCTGCTTCCAGAAATTGCACTCACCCCACAACTCATTGCCGAGTTTCAATCAATATTCAAAGGGGCCGTCGCCGTGTGGCATTCAAAACTAGCAGAAGGAGAGAAGATCCAAGAATGGAAACGGGTGCAATCAGGCGAAGCGAAGATTCTTATTGGTGCCAGGTCGGCCGTCTTTGTTCCGTTAAAAAATCCAGAACTTGTCATCCTCGACGAGGAACATGAATGGACGTTTAAAAATGAATTTGCGCCACGATTTCATACGATTGATGTGGTGGAGAAGATGGAGCAGAAGTTCAATTCCAAGATAATACTCGGAAGTGCGACACCTCGTCTTGAGAGCTTCCATAAATGTGAAGTGGGGGAATGGACCAGAGTTGATCTCCCGAAGCGTGTAGGGGATGTTCTGATGCCTGAGATGCGGTTTGTAGACCTGAAGAGTGAAGCGAAACGTGGGAACTATTCTCCACTTTCAGGAGCATTGGAAGAAGAACTCGCGGATATTCTCAAACAAAAAAAACAAGCGGTGATATTTCTCAACAAACGAGGGTTCTCTGGAGCGACGATGTGTAAATCCTGCGGTCACAAATTCGAATGTCCGAACTGTTCGCACAATATGAAGATGCATCAGAAGATGGGAAATCAAAAATTCATCTGTCACGTGTGTGGGCACATGGAAGGATTTCCTTCACAGTGTCCTGAGTGCAAGGAAAAAGATTTTGTATTTCGTGGATGGGGGACTCAGATGGTGGAGGAGATTTTGAAAGAGAAACTTCCGACACTGCGGGTGTTTCGTGCTGATTCGGATTCCATCACGGGGAAGCATGATTTCGAAACTTTGATGAATAAGTTTCATAACTACGAAGCGGATGTGCTTCTGGGGACACAGATGATTGCGAAGGGGCTCGACTTCGAACGGGTGCAACTCGTTGGAGTGGTGCTTGCTGATGTTGGTTTAAATTTGCCAGACTTCCGGTCAGAGGAACGGGTATTCCAAATCCTCACGCAAGTATCAGGGCGAGCGGGAAGACGGGCTTCAAGAGGGAAGATTGTGATTCAAACGTTTAATCCAGAGGAGAAGATTTTTGATTTTGTGAAAACCCATGACGCAGAGAGTTTTCTTCATTGGCAAAAAGAATCGCGACAGAAATCTCTCATGCCTCCGTTTAGCTCCATGGCGAAGCTCACGATTTCCGATGTGAGAAAGGAAGTAGCATTCAGCCATGCGCAAAAGACGTTTAAGAAGATTCTGAAACAAGTTCAGAATGACAAAAAGGAAGGATGGGACTGTCATTTTGCGCCGGCTTTTTTCCCTCGAACGCACGGGAAGTATCACTTTCATGTGTTTCTCAAAGCACCCAATAAAAAAGAGTTGGTAGAATTCCTCGCCGCTCAAACTCCGCTTGAAGGCGTGAAGATTGATATCGATCCGTCGAGTTTGCTTTAGAAGGTCAAGAAGTCATCGGCTGTGGCGACGGTTTCTTTTTCTTCAACGACGTCGGTGATACTGAAATCAATAAGAAGTGATTCTCCAAACATTTCGATCATCGTGTTTTGTACGGAATTTCGGATCACTTCAGAATCAAGTTTCTCTCGATGAAAAGAACTAGTCGTTTCAAATACAACTTTTCCATTTTTCATCGCCGGCTTTGTATTAAGAAAAGACATCTTTGCAAAAGCAGGAATTTTCGCTTGATCAGCGATCTCTGACATTTTAGAAAGAATCGTATCAACAGAAATTTTAATGGGTTCTCTCGCTACCGGTTCTTCGATTTTTTCTGGTTTGTGTTCGACTTTTGGAAGTTCCTCAAAAAGAAATCCATCACTCTTTTTTTCGACTTCTTTTGTAACAACGGGTTCGGCTACCTTTGCCACAGGAGCTGGTGCAACGGGAGTACTAACTGGTGGTGCGGTGACTACTTTCTTTTCGATTGGTTTCGCAGCAGCTATTCCTTGGCAGAGATTCACGACCGCAATCTCAAGTGGTAACTCCACGATAGGGGAGGTCTTGAGCTGTGCGAGGGCTGATTCAATCTGATTAATCGCCGGCAAGAGCTTGGTAATGTATTCCCCATCAGTGAGGTTCTGGTGCAGTTTATCACGAAGGAACCCAAGAAAGTCATGTCCGAAGGTTCGGAAATCTTTTCCCGCAGATGAAATTCCTTTCAGTATTTCAAGTCCTGCTTCGGCATCTTTTTCTTCAATGGCACTCCAGAATTGCTCGAGTGTTTCGGTCGCCGAAATCCCAAGAGAATCACGAACCGCGTCAGTAGTAATATTGCTTTCCGTTTCTGCAGAGATCTGTTCGAGCAATGAAATCGCGTCTCGGAGTCCTCCTTCTGCCTTTCGAGCAATGAGTTGAAACGCCTCTTCTTCCACAGAAAACTTCTCTGACTTCGAAATCAATTCCAATCGTTCAACCAATTGATCGAGTCCAAATCGATTAAAGATAAAGGTCTGACAACGAGAGATAATTGTTTCTGGCAACTTGTGCATTTCCGTCGTCGCGAGCAAGAAGTATGCATGCTCTGGTGGTTCTTCGAGTGTTTTAAGGAGCGCATTAAAGGCTTCCTTTGTCAGCATGTGCACCTCATCAATGATGTACACCTTTCGTTTTGCTCGGTTTGGAGCAAAGAGAATCTTCTCTCGCAAATCTCGAATCTCATCAATACCACGATTCGATGCGGCATCGATTTCAATCACGTCCACAAGGTTTCCTTCCGCAATATCAATACACATATCACACTGTCCACAAGGATTCCCATCGTTCAAATTCTCACAGGTGAGTCCTTTTGCAAAAATTCGAGCCATGGATGTTTTTCCTGTTCCTCGACTTCCTGAAAAAAGATACGCATGAGAAGGTTTCTCCGTTTTGAGCGCATTCTGAAGGGTTTTGACAACTGAAGTTTGTCCAACGAGATCTAAAAATGTTTGTGGTCGATACTTTAAAAAGAGTGCAGACATGCGTTTTTTGTGGGGTCAAGAAACGAGACGAGTGTACGTTTTTGTGTCGGTTTGTAAACAGAAAATTCTAAGATCTATTTCCAGTCATAATACAAAAATCAATAACCCCTGTCATTCCGACCAAGGCGGAGGAATCCCTTCTTTTATTGATCTTGGATATCGGGGAAACTGTTCTTTTTGTAATCAAAAAGAACCAAAAAATTTTGGGGAGAAAAAACTCGCTCATGCGCTATTAAAAAGCTTCCGAGTCCCAATGACGCTCAGACACGGTTTCTCCCCAAACCCCGTTTGGATAGCAAATGGACTAGAGTAATATGTCAGCAATTTCCTTAGCTTTGTTGCAGATTGCAGAACGCTGAAGAGAATCCTTCAATGATTCATCCTGCAGAGTTTCATCGATAGTAGAGAGAAACGTCTCTGCTGTGGTGTGTTTTTCCTCTAGTACTCGGCAGAGGTTCTTCTCTTCAAAATACACCGCATTCAGGAGCTGGTGATTTCGTGCAACAGAGGGAAGGGGAATAACAATACTCGGAACATGAGCTGAAATGATTTCAAATAAAGAATTTGCCCCGGCTCGTGCAATAACAAGATTGGATTCGTGAATTTTTTGTGCCAATTGGGCTGTAGGCAGGAACTCATACTCCGTGAAGTTGTCATGACATAAACCAGTCTTTTTTCCGACGCCTGTGACGAGTGTAATGACGTACTTTTGGAGCAATTTGTCATGACATTCTTTTGTCATTGCATTGAGAAACTGGGCACCTTGCGATCCCCCGAAGACGAGGATTTTATTTCCTTTGGTAGATTGGTCTCCTGAGTTTGAGAGGAGTGGGGGAGTGTAGAACAATGGCATCGGTTTTTCGCCAAAACTTTGGAAGGTTTGCACTGAAAATTGGCTCGCTAACTTCGTTAAAATACCGGCTGAAATGTCGGATTCATGAGAGTATATTTTCGCATTACAACCGAACAAAGCCTTCCTTGCGACGAGAAAGGGAAAGCCAACAAATCCTCCTTTGAAAAAGATGATATCGGGGTTGATTTCCTTTAATAATTGCAGTGCTTTCCAGCATGATCCGATGATTTTGAAGGGATCTGTGAAGTTTTTCCATGATACATACCGTCGAATCTTTCCCGCAGAGAAGAAATGGACTGGAAGACCAGTGAAATTCTCGGCAATAATCTTTTTATCTAAGTCACTGTCAGACACGATTAACTCCACTTCGGCTCCTTTCTTCACCAGTTCATCAATAAGATTGCGGAGCGGAAAGATGTGTCCGCCTGTTCCACCACCGATGAGGAGTACTTTTTTGGTCATTTAAGCGTGATAATAGCGCTTTCTTTGTTCTTTTCTGTATCCGGATATTTGCAATAAAATTCCAAAACCGATGAGTGTCATCAACAGCGATGTTCCTCCGTAGGAGATGAGAGGAAGTGTAATTCCTGTGTTTGGCAATAAGGCGAGATTCACTCCAATATTGTAGAATGCCTGTCCGCATATCGATACGGTGATTCCAACCGCGAGGAGTTTCGCAAACATATCAGGGGTTCGTTGTGCAATACGAAATCCACGATAGGCAATAAACAGGTAAATACCCACCAAGACAAGAATACGGAAGAATCCCATTTCCTCTGATATAGCGGCGAAGATAGTGTCAGATTGCACCTCAGGGAGATAATCGAACTTCTGAATAGAGTTCTGGAAACCCCTTCCAAATGCGCCTCCTGATCCAATCGCAATCAACGCTTGTTTCACTTGGAATCCCGTATTGAGCGGATCAAGGTCGGGATTGAGATACACTTTTACTCGATGCAAGATGTACGGGGTTGTCATTGTTACAATGGTGGCTCCCAAAGCACAGACCCCAATTCCTCCAAAGAAGTGCTTCAAATTCGCTCCTGAAATGTAGTAAATCGCGGCCGCTGTCAGACTCAACACCAACAGTGATCCGAAGTCGGACTGAATCACTAGTAATAATGCGGGTATCCCGAGTACCACGGTAAACGGAACAAATCCTCCGCGAAGGCTTCCGGGGTCAATCTTTCCACTGGAAAAGAGGGCAGAGAGAAAAATAATCACACTGAGTTTCACAATTTCCACCGGCTGGAAGGAGATCGGTCCGAGCTTCAACCAGAGTCGAGCGGCGGTTCCGTAACTTTCTCCCATCGTAATACTCATGATGAGCAGAATAATTCCGAGAAGCAGAATAAGCCCAGATAGTTTTTTTAGTTTTTCATATGGGAATTTGAATCCCAAAATAAAGAGGGGAATTCCCATGAGGAGATACCGGAAGTGTCTCCAGAAGTAGAAATCGTTCTGACCAGTAACATCGAAACTCGCTGAAATAGAGATAGAACTCATCATCACGAGTCCAAAAATAGTGAGTCCCATCACCGCGAAAAAGAGTCCTTTATCAACAGTCGTCATCGGAAAGAATGGTACTCGAAAAAATATTTTTGGGAATGTTGACAAAGAAAAAAAACAGATTAGAAAACAGGCATGGAAAGGGGAAAACCTGTTTCTGAAGCTCCAAAACCGGGAACACCGGAATTTGAAACCATGACAAAAAAGAACATGGATGCTTTTTGGAAGCGATATGAAAATGGAGAAGTAACAAAAGAAAAAACTCTTGAGGCATGTATTGCAGAAGCAAACTTTAGTGATGAATTTGATATGTCTTTGCAGGTAACGTGTGAGTTTCGATTGAAATAACTAAGCTCTCACTCGCGCTAAATCATCAATTCGTTTCTGTACCAATTCGGCAGTACCGATATCTTTCCTATAAAAGAGAGGTCCCTCAAATCGTGAGAGCATCGCTTCGCAATTTTCGTTTGCCTCGTTTAAATTCGCACCCATTCCAAGAACTCCAATAGCTCTTCCTCCGCTGAGAATCAATGTGTCTTCTTCCGATACAGAAATTCCAGCAAAGAATGTTTTGGAAGTCTCAGTATTCCAATTATCGGGAGCTACAATCTGAGCACCTTTTTCAGGACTAGTCGGATATCCGTTTGCACAGAGGTATTTCAAGACTGTTGCAACGGGTTCAAATTCGAGTTTCCCAATTTCACTGAGTCGTCCCTGCGTTGCTTTTTCACACACATCGACGAAATCGGTTTTCAAAATCGGTAAAATATTCAACGCCTCTGGATCTCCAAATCGCGCATTGTATTCAATCAATTTTACTCCTCGTTTCGTCACAATAAATCCTCCGTACATGACACCGATGAATTTTTCTCCCAGTTCTTGTTCCATCGCTTTCATGACGCGTTCGGTAATGTTGTGTGCAATTTTCAAATCTTCCTCAACGAGAAAGGGGAGGGAATTGCGCTCATCACTAATCGTTCCCATTCCGCCCGTCTGAGGGCCTTGGTCGCCAACTTCTACTCGTTTGTGATCTTGTATCGCAGGCGTGTCGAGAACCGTCTCACCGTCCACGAGAGAGATGAGAGAGAACTCTTGTCCGATAAGTTTTTCTTCAAGCACCACACGTCCAAACTTCTCAATAGATTGCTTCGCGAAATCTTCCGCCTCTTCCAACGTCTCGAAGTGGTCGCCTGCAACAATGACTCCTTTTCCTCCGAGCAATCCGTCGGCTTTGACGACAATCTGTCCATCGAATTTCTCAAAGAATTCTGCCCGTGCCTCGTCATTCGGCTCCGTCGAAACAAGAAAATCAGGAGACGCATCAATGTCGTATTTTTTTAAAAGATTTCGAGTAAAGCTTTTTGAAGTTTCCAACTGTACTCCTTTTTGTGATGGCGCGAAACAGGGGACTGATAGACTTTCGAGTAGATCACTTGCACCAGCTTCAATTTGAGCTTCAGGGCCAATAATTGAAAGGTCTGGTTTGAAATCTTCAACGAGATTCTTCAGTAAATCAAAGTTGTCTAGTGAATCGGTAAGAACAATCTCCACTCCCAAGAGAACCATCCCAGGATTGCGAAAAGTTGCAAAATTAATAATGCGAGGAGATTGTGGTGATCTTGCGAGAGCATCACAGATTGCATTTTCTCGTCCACCATTTCCGATAACCAAAACTGTCTTTGTCATAAAAAACGTAAAAATAAATCGCCCGAAGTATACGAGGAACCTACTAAAAAGTCTAAGAGGGGAGAATTATTTTATCATCTGATCGTTCATCTGGAGGATCGGCAAGTAAATCGCCAAGATCATGAACACGGCTCCTATAGCAATAAAAGCCAAAATAACGGGCTCCATTAGTTTTGCAATGGTTCCAATTTTTCGTTCGAGTTCGTCTTCATAAAAGTCAGCAATCTTTGTCATAATCCCTTCCAGTGAAGCGGTTTTTTCTCCAATAGAAATCATACTGATAAGCATCTGAGGAAAGAGATGTTCACTATCAGCCAAGTTCTCAGCGATTGGGATTCCTTTTGAAAGATCTTCTGCGGTGAGCAATAATTTTTCTTCATAAATAGGATTCCCAGAAATGCTAGCCGTAATTTTTAATCCATCGACAATTGGTACTCCGGAAGCAATCAAAAATCCAAAGATACGTGTCACTCGGGAAAGAATCATTCCTTTTAAAATTCCTCCGACAATAGGAAACATGAGCATTAACTGAGCCCACTGGAGTTTTCCAACACGTGATTTTTTCCAGAGAGTAAAAGCGGTAATGAAGGCTATAATTCCTCCGATAAGGATCGGCCATTGTTTCAACACGAGGTCACTCAGCGCTACTAAAATTCGCGTCGGAAGAGGGAGACTTTCAATATCTCCAAAGAGTTCAATAAGTTTTGGAACCACAAAGACCACGACAACAACTGCCAAAAGTGCCATAACAACTATCACGATAATTGGATATGTCATGACGGATTTCACCTTCTTCTGAATAGAGCTCAGTCGTTCGTATTGTGACACGAGCTCTTTTAATACTTCATTTAATTTTCCTGATTTTTCACCCGCCTCGACAATTGAACACGTTGCTCGATCAAAAATATCATCATTTTGTCGCATGGCTCCTGCTAAACTTGCTCCTCCCTCAATGGCGTTGTGAATATCACTAATAACCCGTTTCATTTTTTGATTTGCTGTTTGTGCTTCTAGCATTCGGAGCGCTTCTGGAATAGAAATTCCAGATTGCACAATTGCTCCAAGAAGCTGAAAGAAAAGAAGTTTCTCTTGCAGTTTTACGGGTGACTGTTCGATAACCCAATCATTAGCAAGATTAAAGGCATGTGTTATTCCATAAAGAATACCTTTTCTCGCATCATCTTTTTTTGTAGCAATTGCATCTTCTTTGATGTCCAAGATAATCTCATCGAAGTTTTCTTCGACGGCTGGTTCTTGTTGCGGTGGGGGAGTATTTATATCTGTCATGATTAGTCTTTAACGAGTTTATAAACTTCTTCAAGAGATGTTTCCCCTTTGACAGCTTTAATAAGACCATCTTGTTCAAGGGTAATCATCCCTTCTTCCTGTGCGAGTTTTTGAATTTCAAAGGATGGCGTTCCTGCCAAAATAGATTTCTTTATTTCCTCACTCATGTAGAGCACTTCGTAAATCCCGAGTCGACCGAGGTATCCTTGTCCAGCACATTTCTCACATCCTTCTTTGTGTGGTGTGTAGAAAATTGGATCGTTCAGCATTCCGTCATCAAATCCTTCATAGGGAGCGAAAACAGAAAAGGCTGCTTGGATTTTCTTCTTTGCATCGATACTCGGCGTTTGTGGTTGCTTACAGCTGTCACAAAGTTTTCGTGCCAATCGTTGCGCAATAATAAGGTTGATCGATGCCGTCAAAAGGAAGTCGGGCACCTTCATGTTCAAAATACGAGTAATCGTTTCAACGGCAGAATTGGTATGGATAGTCGAGAGCACTAAGTGTCCTGTCAGAGACGCTTCAATCGCAATATCAATCGTTTCCTTGTCTCGAATCTCTCCCACCATGATGATGTCTGGATCTTGTCGGAGAGCGGTTCTCAAACCCGAGGCAAAGGAGTATCCGATATCCGGTCGCATCTGACTCTGATTAATTCCTTCGGTTTGATTTTCAATCGGATCCTCAAACGTCATGATGTTTTTCTCAATAGAGTTGAGGTAGTTGAGCGCGGAATACAAACTCGTTGTTTTCCCTGATCCCGTTGGTCCAGTGGTAAGGATGATTCCGTTTGGATCGCTCACGGCTTTCATGAATCGTTCATAATTTCGTCCCACAATTCCAAGCTCTTGGAGTTTTGGAATCGTTTTTGATTTATCTACCACACGCATTACCACTTTCTCCCCATTTATAGTTGGGAGTGTTGAAGTACGCATATCCACTTCTGTATTTCCGACGTAGGTTGTAATTCGTCCATCTTGAGGAATTCTCGATTCATCAATTTTTAAGTTCGACATAATCTTGATTCGAGAAATGATTCCCGGATGCAAGTTTGGTGGATACTCCACGAGAATTTGCAAAATACCATCAATACGTAAACGAATCTGAACGATGTCTTTGTGTGGCTCAATATGAATATCCGAGGCCCCTTTTTCCAGAGACATTTTCATTGCTGATTCTATTGTCAACGGAACATCACCCGCAACAATGGCATCTTTCAGTGAATCAATAGTGGACTTTGTCATAGAATGAGGAGAATCTTATTGAGAGAAAAAATTAGCTTTCAATCGCACATTAAGTGTGTTTGTTTTGTCATCTAATGTCGTCTGAATAGAGTCAATGTGTACGAGTGGAAGAATATTGTTCTCGAGGAATTTGTAATCTACGATCTCGATTTGTCCCTTTTCTTTCCCCGTTTTTAATTGCTCAGATATTTCTCCTGTTTGGAGAAAGTGAATGAAATCTTGGAAGTTCACCTCATCTGTTGTGAAGTTAAGAGAAAAACTAGTGATAGAATACGGTGTTTTTTCGACGGGTTGTGTTTTTCCAAAGAGAGCCTTTGTTAGTTGGAATTTGGAATCTTTGTAAACAGAATCTAAGTTCTCAAGTTGGAGTGCGTAGAGTTCCAATATTTTTACAATTTTTCCGGTATCAACTTTTTTCGGAAACGATTGTTTCTCTCTCACCAAGTAAGGTCCTGCTACGATATCAAACTCAGCTTCAGTTTGTTCTAGCTTTAATGACTTCACCTCGGTCGTGAGTTGGAGGCTTTTTACCTGCAACTCGAGAGATTTATTATCAGATTTCTTTTGTTGCCATTCAGAATATTTCGGGATAAGCATTGATCCCCAAAGAGCAACGGCAAGCATCATGAGAATAATCCACGGAATAGGATTTCTTCGAAGTCGAGCTTTTCGAGAGTTTAAAATGGGAGCATCTTTGGAATGTGCCATGCTTTAGTGTTTTTTAGTAGTAATATTTTGGAGCCATTTCTCATATTTTATAAAAAGCTCATCGGTCGGATCTACCTCCGTTGCGGATTGAAGTTCCAATTCTAAAGCGAAATCCATACCCTGGTTTCCGTCGCTATCTCGTTTCTTTGAGAAACTATTGAGTCCTCCATTTTTATAAATAGGGAAGGCGTTCATGAGAGACACGAACTCGGTATTCAGGAAGAACGCTTTTCCGAAAAGATGCGCTCCGTGGACTCCAAAATTGATGGTACTGCGATTCGCTGAAACAGAATCTACTTTTATATCATTTCCAGTGTTTGAAAGGATTGGGTTGTCGAATGATTTTGAATTGAAGTAATCGGCCGCCCTTTGTGGTCCCTTTAATATTCCGTAGACAATATTTCCCGTTTCATCAACAGAATCAAACCATGTCAGTTGTTGGTTTCGAATCGTCTGAATGTTTTCAGTATGAATGGAATAATTTTTTGTTTTGAGTTGTTGCTCAATTCGTGAGGTTTTACTCGCGTAGCTCAGACTTTCTTGCTCCATTTTTTTCTGCATTTTTTTGAGTCTCTCATATCGTGACCCCGTGTTTTCAGTAGCATTAAATATCTCAAAGTATTTATTATTCTTATCGAGATCGGCTGATATCCAGACGATACCAACAATACCAACGACGATCAAAACGAGTGAAAAGTATTTCAAAAAGAGAATCCATCCAGGAATATGCTTTCTTTTTTGAAGGAGCATTTTTTGTTCTTCAGCACTCAACGTTGTTTGTGCTACCGATGTTTGATCCCCCTGAGGGTTAGCCGCGGGTAAAACAACCCCGTCTTGAGAAGGAGTTTTTTCTTTATCGGTAACAAGGTGCTTTTTCGCTTTGTTATAAAGTTCGTCAAACATTGGTGTGTGTTTTTATTTTCGAGAATCAGAGTAACTAATTCTGTTGGTCATCCTATCAAAAAAGAAGCTGTACGACAAAGTTTTCAACAAAAAAAGCTGTTTTCAAAACAGCCTTTTATTGTAATACGTAATCTTTTCTTATTTTTCGTATCGAACAGCTGGGAGGAGTCCCATTGTTCGAGCCTTTTTAATAGCGCTTGCCAATTGTTTTTGGTGTTTGAGACAAACTCCAGTGTGAAATCGGCTTTGAATTGATCGGTAGTAGGTGATAAACCCAGCTAAAAACTTAGAGTTTTTGTAATCAATATGTTTTGTTTCATTTTTGCAGAGTGTGCAAACGAATTTTTTTGGTTTTGGAGGCATAAGGAGAGGGGATTAAAGGTCAAGGGATGAATCTTCAAGAATTTCATCGAGCTTCTTGTCGACGAGATCTTTCTTTGGTGCAGGAGCTGGTGTTTTTTTTACCGCTTCTACCTTTGGTTCTTCTTTTACGACTTCTTTCTTTAGTTCAACAACAGCTTCTTTTTTTGCTTCCGGTTTTGCCACTTTCTTTTTTGGAGCGTCCATTCCAGAAAGTTTGCTTTCGATGGTGTCTTCTTTTTCAAGAGAATCCCATTCTTTCTTCATTTCTTCGTATTTTCGTGGAGCTGCTGATTTTGGATCAACCTTTGTTAAAAGGAATCGAACCATATTTCCATCAATATTCCAATCTTTTTTGAGTTCGAGAATTTTTTCTCCGTCCATCTCAAATTGAGCAACGAAGTAGTATCCCCATTTTTCTTTATTGATCATGTAGGCGAACCCTCGGGCTCCCCAAAAGTCTTCGAAGGTGATTGTTCCTCCAAGCTCTTTGATCTTCTGTACAACGGAATCGGTAGCTTGCTTTTCAGCAGCCTTCTCGTCAAGCGAGTTTGTGATGATTGCCATCACTTCATATTTTGTAGCCATGCTTTATGGTCGGTTAAGAAGTAAGAAATCTTCCGGCGTCTCACTGTCTGTGAGAGGCAAAGCGTGGGTACTGTAGTGAGGAGGTATTTTTTTGCAAGTAATTTTTTGGAAAAGTTGGAAAATTTAAGAGTCTAAAAGTTAAAAAGCGCTTTGTCATCTCGACCAGAGTGGAGAGATCCCTTCTTGGGATGTGAACAAAGGGATTCCTCGGCTTCGCTCGGAATGACAAGGGTGGGGTTGATATTTCATTCTTAATTCGTAATTTGTAACTCGTAATCGAATATTGAATGGATGGATTTTATCTCGTAGACAAAGATGTTGATTGGACGAGTTTCGACGTCTGTGCACGGATGCGCAAACTTCTAAACACCAAGAAAGTCGGACACACGGGGACACTTGATCCTTTTGCGACAGGACTCTTGTTGATTGCGACAGGGAAGTGTACGCGGTTAATTCCTTTTTTTGAAAAAGAACAAAAGACATACGTGACAAAAATTGAACTCGGGAAAGATTCTCCGACACTCGACACGGAATCCGAACTCCAGGACGTTCCTGTGAAAAAAGAACCGACATTGAAAGAGATTGAACAAAAAATGTGTTCAAACTTCCAAGGAATCATTCAACAAGTTCCACCACAATTTTCTGCAATCAAAATTGCGGGGAAGAAATCCTGTGATGTCGCTCGGAAAGGGGAGAAAGTCGATCTTAAGTCACGTGAGACAGAGATCGTTTCTTCAAAGATTCTCTCGTACAAGTTCCCAGAAATAGAAATTGAAATGACGGTTCGGGCTGGATTTTATGTTCGGGCGTTTGCACGAGACTTGGGAGAAGCATTGGGGACAAAAGCAATCTGTACCGAACTTCGTCGGACGCACATTGGAACATTATCAATTGAAAACGCAGAGAAGATAGATCATCTCACTGCGGCCATCGATCCGAAGTTTATCCTCACACAGATTGATCATCGAGAAATTCCCACTGGTCGTGTTCAAGATTTCATCGCGGGACGATCGTTTGATTTTGCTGGCGTGGACGGAGAAAAAATATTGGTCCTTGTCGGAGGAAAATCAATGGGAATAGGGGAGATGCAACATGGGAAGTTGCAGCCGCGAGTTGTGTTATAGGAAAGATTATTGACTTCTTTGTAGAAAGGATCTAAAGAGGTCTTATTGTTTATGAAAAAATGATAGAATCAGGAGAAACCTTATCAATAGAGGAATTGGCAGAGCGAAAAAATCTTTTATTTCAGGATATAGAAGATCTCGTATCAAGATTGTTTTTTGCCGCACAAAAGGGAATACTTAAATATTCAAATGAAGAGGCAATTATTCGCGAAATTATAGAAAAAAATAAGAAACGTAAAACGTTTTCTGATGAGGATATTGAAATAGCCAAAAAACTTTTAATAGAAAGCAAAACAAAGCATTTTGAGATGGATGATTTTAACGGTCTCTGGATACATATAGTGCTAGAAAAAGGAAGTGTTACAGAATTTGTTGGAGAATTGACGGAGGAAAAAGAAGAACCAGAAGAAGGGTTTGTGATTCTTTCATCAGAAGGCGTTAAAAATAAGGACGAGTTGTCTCGAGCTGAAGAAGTAGTGGCGCAGTTTAAACAAATATTTCCAATTGAGAATTAGTTTATAACTCAATCCGTTCTCCAAACTCATCACAGATGAAAATCTCGGGCTGAAGCTCAATGCCAGAGTCTCTTTTAATAATGTCTTTCCATTTCCTCGCTAAAGAGAGAATGTCATCTTGTGTGGCTTTCCCTTCGAGATTGAGAATGAAGTTGGCGTGCTTTTCAGAAATCTGTGCGTTTCCAATGCGGTCGCCCTTCGCACCGGCTTCTTCCAATAACTTCCCTGCAAAGTTTCCTTCAGGGTTCTTAAAAAAACTTCCACCAGATTTCCCAGGAGGATATTTCTGCCATCGATCGGCGAGGAGTGTTTTACTCTGCTGGAGTGCTTTATTGGGATCAGTTTTTTTTGTCAGTTCAAATGTTACCTTTGTGATGCACCAGTCAGGATGTGATTTAAAAATAGATTCTCGGTAGGAGAATTGGCAATCGTTCTTTGATGCTCGTTGAATCATTCCACTTTCATCTATATATTCGACAGACTTCACAAAGTCCGCTGTCTCAATCCCAAACGCGCCTGCGTTTCCCCGCACAAATCCACCGACATTCCCAGGGATTCCGCTCAAGTTACACAAGTCTTCAAATCCGTGTTCATTGGTTTCTTCGACAAAGGCCTGCCAATTCTTCCCAACTTCAACCGTGACAAAGTTATCTTTCCATTCGACGTTCTGAAATTCAAAACAAAACACTCGTCCTCGAAATCCACGATCTGACATGAGGAGGTTCGATCCTTTTCCCAATATGAGTTTTGGCATTCCCAAGGCGATCGTCTCTGCCCAGATTTCTCCAAACTTCTCACTCGTGTCGACAGTCCAGAATTCATCTGCCGGTCCGCCCACGCCATAGAAGGCATGTTTTCCGAGTGGTTCGTGCATTAAGATTTCCATGGAAAAAATTACGGATGGAGAATTACGAATTACGAACAAAAAAGCAAGGCGCTTGAGTCCGGACTTTACGAAGTCCCTTGTAAGACAAGTCCGGACTCGGGTATTTTCAGAAAAAAACTTGCATCAAATTCGACAATAGATACTATCTGCGCGTCGTTAAGCCAATCTGATTTAAGAGCGGCGGGAAGCGACAAATACTTACTAACTTTTTCCCACCATGGCAACAGTAAAAGACCTTTTCAAAAATCTTGTCCACATCGGACACCGGACGTCTCTTTGGAATCCAAAGATGAAACCGTTTATTCACGATAAACGAAACGGAGCGCACATTTTTGACCTTGATAAAACAGCTGAGTGTTTGGACACAGCACAAAAATTCTTGGCAGAAACAAAGAAGCAAGGCAAACAAGTGCTTTTCGTAGGAACGAAACCACAAGCGTCTTTGGCCCTCAAAGAATTAGTAGCAGATACAAAGTACTTCTACGTTGACGAGAAATGGGCACCAGGGCTTTTGACAAACTTCAAAGAGCTTCGAAAACGAATCGATCACTACTTGAACTTGAAATCACAATTTGAAACTGGAGAAATTAAGAAATACACAAAGAAAGAAGTAGCGAAGTTTAAAAAAGATTTGGAAAAACTCGATAAGGCGTACCACGGAGTAGCGGAAATGCGAAAGAAACCAGATGTACTTATTGTGCTCGACGCAGTAGGGGACATTCAGTCAATTCGAGAAGCGAATGTTTCAAAATTGGCAGTGGTAGCGATTACAGATACAAATGCTGATCCGGATAACATCGATTTCCCGATTCCAGCAAATGATGATTCTGTGAAATCTGTTCGCTTTTTGGTTCAGTGCCTGTTAGACTCTTTGGCGTAATTTTACGTTAAAACAAACATGGACTACCAAAACCAAGTACCCGTTTCCGAGCCTGTTCAACCTACTCCAGCACCAGAAGTACCTACTTCCCCGAGCCCAGTTCAGACAGAACCAACTCCTACTCCTGAAGTAAAACCAGTTGCAACAGGGATTGTTACAAAGGGAGAAAAGACACTCGCAATGTTCGGATATATCGAATTTCTTTGTGTGTTGCCATTGGCGTTGAAACCAAAATCTCAATACTGCCAGTTCCACGGAAAACAATCATTGGTGTTGGTATTGTTATTCTTCATCCTTTCTTGGATTGGATGGATTGTTCCAGCTGTTGGAATGCTTATCGCATTTGTTCACATCGCGATTATTATCGTGGCAATGGTTCAGGCTTCACAAGGAAAGCTCTGGAGAATTCCATTCGTGGCACAAGTAGCTGACAAACTCAACTGGGACGAGTAAAAAAGAAAAAACAAAGATTTGATTTTCTCTGTCGTGTGGTTACAATCCGCGCGATTTTTAACCCTTTGTAAAAATGGAAATTACAGCTCAACAAGCAAATGAATTACGAAAGCAAACCGGTGTAGGAATGCTCGCGTGTAAAAAAGCTCTCGAAGAAGCGGGAGGAGACAATGAAAAAGCAATTGAACTCTTGCGAAAACGAGGAGAAACAAAAGCAGCTGAAAAAAGTGAACGAACAACAGGACAAGGAGGAGTTGCCGTAAGCGGACGAGCTTTGGTAAAAATTCTTTGTGAAACAGACTTTGTAGCGAAGAACGATAAATTCATCGCGTTTATTGAAGACATCGTAAAAAAAGCGGACACAGATGGAGCGGATGCTGCAAAAGCATACTTCGAAGATATTAAGACAGACAAGATTCAAGAGATTGGAGAGAACATGATCCTCGACCTCGTTGAAGTTGTGGAAGGAGGGGACACTGTTGGTGGATACCTTCACACAAACCGAAAAATCGCGACGGTTGTTGCGCTTGAAGGGGGAACAGAAGAACAAGCACGAGACATTGCGATGCACGCAACAGCGATGAATCCATTGGTAGCAAACGTTGAAGACGTGCCATCGGATTTGATTGAAAAAGAAAAAGAGATCGCAACAGAGCAATTGATTGCAGAAGGAAAACCCGAACAAATTATCGAAAAGATTTTGGTTGGGAAAATTCAAAAGTTCTGTGCTGAACGAGCACTGGTTTCACAATCATTTGTGAAAGATCCAGAAAAAACAGTCGCTCAATATCTTGGCGACGCGAAAGTCGTGAAGTTTGTGCGAGTTGAGGTGTAAAGATTAACTTGAAACTGGATACGTATCCTTAGGATACGTATCCTAATTTAAATTACAGTGAATCGCCTCGGTACCAAGGATCTCGCAGAGAGGCGCGTGCTTTTGCAGACATATCGGTAACGATTTCTTTCGATTTTGTTTCGCCACTACTGGTTAGATTTCCAGACTTATTAGAAAGTCCATCTAATTCAAAGAGATAAGAATTATCAATGATAGCTTCTACTTTTTCGACTGCCGATACTGGTGTTTCATCCAACGTGGTTATAGAGACCATTAGGAAAAGGGTTAAATTGTAAGCGAAAGAACGAGCGCGAAAATACTCAGAAAAAGAGAAGATGCAAATGTTTACCGATGAAATTTTCCGTCGAGTTCTCCAAACGGAATAAACCAGTGATTTGGTCGTCCGTGAGGGCAGAGATTTCGCCATTGGGTCGTTTCAAAATCGTTCAATAGCTTCTGCATTTCCACAGGTTTCATTGGGTCTCCGAACATCACGGATCCTCTGCAGGCTTTGTATTCGAGGAGCTTACGCATGAGGAGATCCTGAACGTGTTCTCCGACCTGGTCTTCGCCGAGATACTTCATGATATCTTGCAAAACCTGTTCGAGGTCTTTTTCACTGAACATGGCCGGCACTTCTGAAACTCCTACTTCGTTATCTGCTGGGAATGAAATTGCAAATCCAAGCTTCACAATCTCATCTCGGTTTTCATGGAGTAGGGAAATCTCATCTTCGGTGAAGGTGAATATTTGGGGGGTCAGTAATTTCTGAACCTGTGTTTTTTTCTTCTTATATTCATCCCAGAATGTTTCAAATCGCTGACGTTCGTGAAGTGCGTGTTGATCAAAGAAAAACACTCCTTCACCAGACTGAGCGACGATATATTTATTCTCCACTTGGCCGATCAAGGTAAGAGGGGAATTGATTTCGGGTTTCACTTCTGTTTCCTTTGTGAAGCTGGGAACATTGAAATTGCGTCCGGCATTCTGATCAGAGAAGTTGAGCTTTGGAGCGGACATACTGCTTGCGCTTGTTGGTTTTGAAAACTGAGGTGTTCGAGGCGCGAAGGCTTGATTCGTTCCAGATTTTTGCAACGCAGTAGTGACACTGTTTTTTATCAATGAAAAAATTTCTCGTGGTTCAGAGAATTTCACTTCAAGTTTTCTCGGATGCACGTTCACATCAACGAGCAGGGGATCGGTTTCCAAGAATAAAACAAAGACAGGGTGGAGATGTTTCTCGATTCCCGCACTCTGTAAAAACGCTTCACGAACGGCGTAGTTCAATTTGAAATCCTCAATCCGTCGTCCATTTACAAAGAGATACTGGTGATTCTTTGACTTGGCACACATCCCAGGGCGACAGACGAAACCAGTGAGTTCGTTCTGTGCCAACTTTCCGCTCACAGGAAGAAGGTCTGTTGAGAGACTCTTGAGTACCTGTTCGACACGCGCTTGTTCAGATTGAGTAGCCGGGTAGTCGAGCGTTGGTTTTCCATCTTTAAACAACTTAAAACTCACATCATGTTTCGATAATGCGAAGTTGGTAATCTCTTTCACAATGGCTCGGTATTCGGTTTCTTCTGTTTTCAAATATGCCAGTCGTGCGGGTGTTGTATAAAACAAATCCTGCACACGAATCAGAGTTCCAATATTGGAAGAGGCGTCGCTTATCTTGGGTTCATCTTCACCAGAACACTTCACACTCGTACCGGTCTCGTCGCTTTCGGTTTGTGTAATCAGTTCAAATTTAGACACGGCAGAAATTGCCGCAAGAGCTTCTCCTCGAAATCCAAAACTTCGGATTGAGAAGAGATCATCAATAGTTTTAATTTTACTCGTTGCATGACGGAGAACACATTTCTCAGCATCTTCTCGACTCATTCCGAGTCCATCATCACGCACCTCGATTAAGGTCTTTCCACCATCACCAATATACACATCAACACTCTCTGCTCGCGCATCGAGAGAATTTTCCACGAGCTCCTTCACAACACTCGCAGGTCGTTCAACAACCTCACCTGCGGCGATTTGATCAGCAACTTTTTGTGGAAGAATTTGAATCGACATCGGAGGGATTGTAACGAAAAATTTTCAATTTTCCATTTTCCTTTGTCATCCTGAACTTGTTTCAGGATCAAACCTTAAAGTGTGCACTAACTTTATGGCTAGATCCCGGATATCCCTTCGGGATTCCGGGATGACAAGTGTTTTTGCAAAAGATTCTGATTTCCATACAATTCGAGTTGATGAAAAAAATCTGTGCGGTTTCTGGTAGAGAGTTTGAACTCAGAAAAAAAGATTTAGAATTTTATAAGCGTATGGATGTACCAGCACCAGAGATTCATCCAGATGAAATCTTGCGGAAATTGATGGCAATGCGGAATGAGTGGAAACTCTATCGTCGAAAATGCGATAAAACAGGGGATACTATTATCAGTGCGTATCACGAGAACACGCCGTTTCCCGTGTATAAAAATGAAGAGTGGTGGGGAGATAGTTGGGATGGTGTTGAATACGGAATTGATTTTGATGAGAAAAAACCTTTCTTTGAACAGTTTCTTGCACTGAGAAATACGGTTCCCAGAGAGGGAACATCGGTCTTTAAATCAGAAAATTGTGATTACAACGGGCACACGAGAGAATGTAAGAACTGCTATCTCATGGGGTTAGCGATTGGAAATGAAGATTGTTATTATGCGTATTGGGTTATTAACAATAAAGATATTATCGATTGTCGCTTAGTAAATTATTCAGAACTTTGTTACGAGTGTATTAATTGTGATACGTGTTTTGATTGTGTGATGCTTCAAGAAGGACAGAATTGCAATGAGTGTTATTTCTCTTATCAGCTCAGAGGGTGTAATCATTGTATTGGCTGTAGTAATCTTTCAAATAAGAGCTACCACATCTTCAACAAACCCGTTACCGAGGAAGAATTTAAAAAGAAAAAGAAAGAAATTTTTGATGGGTCGTATAAAACATGGGAACACGGAATGAAATATTTCCACACGATGTGGGACAACGCACTTCACCGATACGTCCATAGTCTGAAATGTGATAATTGCGAAGGGGATGTTCTTTTTAATTCCAAAAACTGTTTCCACAGTTTTGAGGTTATCGATGGAGAAGATTGTGCCTACAATGTATCAGCCGGAGCGGCAAAAGATGTGTATCATTCTCATTCAGCAGGATGGCCAAAGTGTGAACTCGTTTACGGAGGCTCAGTTACGCGAGGAGGGACGGATGTTCGGTTTTGTTATTACACGTGGTTCTGTGCAGATATCACGTATTGCGATAGCTGTGTGAGCTGTAAGCATTGTTTCGGTTGTGTGGGATTGAAGCACAAACAATATTGCATCCTGAATAAACAATATTCAAAAGAAGAATACGAAGTGCTTCGAGATAAAATTATTGAGTATATGAAAAAAACCACCGGATCGGGGTCCGGGGCAGGCTTCGAGTGGGCGACTATTCCATTTGAAATGTCTACATTTGGTTACAATGAAACGGCGGCGAACGATTACTTCCCGCTCACGAAAGAGGAAGCTCTCAAAATGGGATTTGCTTGGTATGATGATCCAGCCCCATTATCAAAAATAAAACCAATAGAGCTTCCCGATTCTATTCATGACACAGAGGACTCTATTTGCAATCAGCCGATTATTTGTCCGATTACAAAGAAACCCTACAAGATACAAAAAGGAGAATTGAAATTCTACCGAAAGATGAACCTGCCGATTCCTCGTCTGAGCCCAGAAGGGCGTCGTGAGAAACGGAATTGGCGTATCAACCCATATCAACTCTTTGAACGAAAATGTTCTGTGTGTGATGGAGACGTATTATCTTCCTTCTCGCCAGAAAGGTCAGAGAAGATTGGTTGTGAAAAGTGCTATTTGGCTTCTGTAGACTAGTCTTTGCGGAACTTGTCGAACAAAGGTGTGAGAAGTCCGTGCTTCTTCATCTTTCGATGTGTGATGATACCAAAGACAATAGAAAGCCCAATGATAAGTCCTACTGGAATGAATCCCCAGTAAACAATATATTCGAATGGATATCCTCCGTAGACTTCTTGCGTTTCTTTGAACAGCGTGACAGAAATCAAGAATGCACAAATAAACGGGGTGATGTACAGCGCAACATTAAACCATTTTCCAATTTTCAGACCTTTTGAAGTGTGATTAATCCAGAGTCGAATTTTATTGGCTCCAACGATATATGCGAGAACTAATGTTTCCAATAATCCTACCAAAAGAAGTATGTAGTTAAAGAAGTGATCTGTGACATCCAAATAATACATTCCAGCCCCGGTAAGATAAGGCAGTGATCCGAGAACAAGGATTATGCAGAGAACGAGTGAAATATGAGCATATTTTACTTTGTTCCAGAGATCGTGGAAGGCTCCTGCAATTACTTCAAAGACGCCAAAGATAGAATCAATCGCCAGTGTGATAACAACGAGGAAGAGAAGGACGGCAAAGAAAATAGCTCCCCATGGCATCATTGATACGGCCGTTGGGAGAACGGAGAATACAAGCATCGGTCCACCAGTTGCTGCTTCACTTACGGGCACTCCTTGTTGAAGTGCCATGTATCCAAGTGTCGAAAAGACTGCAATTCCACAAAGAATCGATACTCCAAAATTCCCCGCTAAAACCCAGAGAGAGGTTTTGGCAATTTCCGCTTTTTCACTTCGGTGGCTTCCTGCAATAAAGAAATATCCCATAGCAAGACTGGCAGAAAAGAAACTTTGTCCAACGGCCGCTTGCCAGAGTTTTACATCAAGAAGTGATTCCCACTTTGGAATAAAAAGAGCTTCGAGACCATCAATGGCGCCAGGAAGCGTGACTCCTCGGATAATGAGAAGCAGGATGAGAAGAAAAGGTGCGGTTGCCGTTATTTTTACCACTGGCCCCAAACTCATTACATTTTTTCGCAATGCATAGAGTACGAATCCGTACCCGACCAATACTCCAAGCAGAAGTCCCCATTGAAAAGTTCCTGGATCAGTAATACCTCCTGTGAGATGAAGAATTTCATTCACAAAATAATCATTTGGGTTACTCAAAAATGCTCCCGAAAAAGAAGTAACGAGATATTTCATTCCCCAGGCAAGAATGGGCGTGTAGTAAAACAGCAAGAAAATTAATGCGAAAGGAGGAAGCCATTGAATCCAACTTGTTTTTGGTTTTATTTTTTCAAAGGCTTGCGGACCACCCAGTTGGGCCTTTTGTCCGATAACGGTCTCCATCATCATGAGGGGGAATACCATGAGTACATTTGCGAGAAGAAGTGCCAAAATAAAAGCGGCACCACCGTGTTCATATGCGAGCATTGAAAAACGCCATAGATTACCAAGACCAGCAGCACATCCAATGGCGGCAAGAATATACACAAAATCACTAGACCATTGGGGGCGAGCGTGAGATTTGAAAAGACTCATGGGAGGGGGATAAAAATTCAACTCATATTCTACGCGGGTGTTGCACAGAAACAAAATTATTTTAAAAACCAACCCGGGTTCGGGGTTCTTTGAACCCGGGTTTATGTTAAACTAAGAAAGATGAAACTTTACATTGTGGCGACGCCGATAGGGAACCTCGGGGACATGACGTTCAGAGCTGTGGAAACGTTGAAGGACGTTGATTTTGTTATTGCTGAAGACACGCGACACTCCAAGATTTTGTTTAAAAAATACGACATTGATACTTCACTCAAATCATTCCACGCACAAAGTTCAGACATCAAAATTTCAGAATTGGTGAAAACAATAAAATCAGGAAAAACAGCCGCGTATATTTCTGATGCTGGGACACCGGGGATTTCAGATCCTGGATTTCGTCTCGTTCATGCGGCAGTGAAGGAGGGGATTGAAGTTGTTCCTATTCCAGGGGCTTCAGCGTTGACGACATTAATCTCAGTTGCGGGTGTGCCAGTAGATAGTTTCCAATTCCACGGATTTCTTCCCCATAAGAAAGGACGACAGACTTTGCTCAAAATATTTGCTGATGCAAAAATTGCGCACATATTCTACGAATCAGTACACCGTTTCCCGAAACTCCTCGAAGAACTTTCAACCTTCGTAGGAGATGAGCGGGTTATCGTCGTAGGACGAGAACTGACAAAAATGCACGAAGAAATCTATCGGGGCACAGTTGGCAACGCACAACAAAACTTCACAAAAGACAACACAAAAGGGGAGTTTGCTATTGTGGTTGCACCGAAGAATTTTGTACAATCTGCTTGATGGCAGAACTTAAAGACCTCAGAGGAAATATTGATGAAATAGACAGCGCTATTTTGCAGTTGTTAGAACAGCGACGAGAACTCGTCTGCGATATCTTTGAATATAAAAAAGAAAACGGGTTGTCATTACAAGATCATGTGCGAGAAAAAGAGCTCGTAGACTCGCTTTCAGAAAGAACGAAACGGTTCTCGAAAGAAGAATTGAAAGACATTTGGAGTGCTATCATTACTTCGTCATACAAACTTCTTCCATGAAAAAAGTAGCGATTATTGGCGCGGGAAACGTGGGAGCACACATTGCTTCTTATGGAATTGCACGGAATTTCCCCGTGGAATTTTTGCTCGTAGACATGAACCAGGAGTTTGAAACAGCACAGGTGCTAGACCTTGAGGACACGCTTCTCTTCTCACCGAAATCGCATGTGCGAGGCGTTGATTTTGGAGATAAGGATCTGACGGATGCGGATATCTTTGTCATTACAGCGGGGGCCAAGATGGTAAAGGGCGAGAATAGATGTCATCTGATGGGACGAAACATTGAAACCCTTAAGGCGATTCGAGATTCACTCGGGAAAATAAAAAAGAGTGCGGTTGTCATTGTCGTCTCAAATCCTGTCGATGTACTGACACAGGTAGCGGTAAAACTTTTTGGTCTTCCAAAGGGACATGTGTTTGGAACGGGAACATTGCTCGATTCGGCACGACTGCGGTGGCGATTGGCGGATCGATTTAATAAAAATATCTTTGATGTAACGGGGATGGTTATGGGCGAACACGGAGATAGCGAATTCGTCGCATGGTCGACCGTGAAGGGAGCGGAAGAATTTACCGATTTGGAAAAAGAAGAAATGCAATATGCGGTAATGCGCGAAGCGTATGAAATTATTGAAGGAAAAGGAGCAACATATTTTGGGATTGGTTCGGCGACAGCAGAAATTATTGACGCAGTGCTCACTGATGAAGGAACGATTCTTCCTGTTTCAGCGCCATTGTCTGGGCAATATGGAATCAAAAATATGGCGATGGGTGTGCCTTCGAAAATTGGAAAAGGGGGGATTCAAAAAATAATGCGTATTAAATTATCTCCAGAGGAAGAACTAAAATTACGACTGTCAGCAAATAAACTGAAAGGTCTGTTGAAAGAGTGTAAGTTTTAGACGAACTCTGCTTTGAGAATCTCCAATGTCGTAATCGCGATGTTATATTTTTCCGCTAACGCAAAGAGTTCTTCTTTATTCGCTTTCTCACCGTCTTCATTGAGTATCTCGCAAGCGACGGTTACGGGCCTTTTTCCGCATTTCTTCGCCAACTCCACAGCGCATTCAGTATGTCCGAATCGCTTTGTTGGATCTTGCGCAAGCAGAGGAAATACGTGTCCTGGTCGTACTAAATCGGTAGCGACTGCATTCTCATCACCCATCACTTGAATCGTTCGTGCTCGGTCAGGAGCAGAGATTCCAGTGGAAACTCCTGTGGTCGCATTTACGCTGACACCGAAGTTCGTTGTGAACTGGTCTTCATTATTTACCACCATCAAAGGAATATTGAGTTGTTTGAATACCGCACTATCGCATGCTACACAGATGAGTCCATCGGCATTTTTGAGGAGAAAATTTATTTTCTCTGCAGTAATGGATTCCGCGAGTGCAAAAAAATCACCTTCCTCTTCTCGATGTTCATCGAGCACAATGACAAAATTCCCATTCGTAAATTCCTCGTATACTTTTTCTAATGAAGTGAAATTCATGATTGGAGAAGTTTTTTCATTTTAAGTACGGTTTCTGCGTATTCAGCTCCTTTGCTTCGTCGTTCCATCGCGAGATCAAGAGAATGCGCTACCTGCACACCGTGCATTATTGGTGTTGATTCATCGAGTGTCACACGGGTAAGACCTTCCATACAACTTTTCCAAACCCAGTCATAGTGATCGGTTTCTCCTTTTATCACACACCCAAGAGCAATCACGCCATCAGGTTTTCGTGTTCGGATAAAGTGTTGTGCCGCAAGTGGTAACTCTACCGCTCCTCCTACCTCAATAATTTCATATGGTTCTCCTGCTTTTTCCAAAACCTTGCTAGCGGATTCTTCCATGCCACGGGCAACTTCTTCACGGAACCGAGAAGTTAAGATTAAAATCATCGCGGGCATTATTACTAAGGAAGGGGATTTTGCAAGTAACTATTTAGCAGGGCCAACTTTATTTACTGAGAAGGGGAGTGTCTGGAGGAGCTCATCGCCGATCCAAATTTCTACACGGTATCCGCCCGCTTCTTCAAATTTCACATTATTAAAATCGCTGATGAAACACATCTCTTTTTCTTGTTTCTCATCGCCCTTGCGATCGAGTTTTCCTTCTAACTTTGCAATCGTTTCTCCTGTTTTCTTTTGAAGAATCTGAATCTTGAGTTTTGTTGATTTTAAAATGTTCACATCCAGAACAATCGCCATCTTCGGATGATTCGTTGGGAACTTCGCGGCTCCAATGGTTTTAAACATCCCAATGATGTTGAGTTTCCCTTCTTGTGAGAAGAACGCACTATCACAGAGGTGTACGAAATTGATGTGGGGTTTTGTCATGACTGTTTATTAAAAATAAAAAGCAAAAAGAGAGTAGAACTATATTCAAATATTTTCAATGCTAACCCTTGAATTTAGCTCTTGTTTATGGTATAATCGGGAGATGATTTAACAATTTTCATGAAAAACTTGTTTTTGTTTTCGGCAGAAGGAGGAGAAAGTAAATTCCTTTGGAATGAAATCGCTCTTGATAAAAATATTCTTGGAGGCAAAGCCGAATGGGCTAAACAGCAACTCAAAAGTGAAACAGCAGATGCATTAGGAAACTTGCTCGAAAAAGATGTTCTTACAAAAAACGAGGTAATTCAACTTCTTGATACAGATGAAGCAAAGAAAAATTGGAATCATAGAAAGGATACACCTCAAAACCCAGTTCGTTATGTATTAGCATTGCAGGCGGGACTTACAATATTGGGATACGTTCCTGGAAAAATAGATGCGCTTTTCGGAGGAAATACAAAAGCAGCAGTGGTTGCTTTTCAAACAGCAGAAGGATTAAAAGTTGATGGAGCACCAGGACCTGAAACGATTGGGAAAATGTTGGAGAAATTGCGAGGTATTTCAATAGATCCTGTAGAGGCAGAAAAAGAAAGATTAAAAAAAGAACAAGAAAAGAAGGACGCAGATGCTGTCGAAAAGAAACGATTAGAAAATGAACAAAAGAAGAAGGAAGAAGATGCTGAAAAAAAACGACTAGAAGACGAGAAAAAAAAGCAAGAAGAAGCTCTTAAAAAGAAAGAAAACGAAAAGAAGGTAGACCCATCGCTTGTTGTGCCACCAATGAAACCAAAAACTCAAACAGAAATTTTTAATGAAAATATTAGAAAGAAAATTGAAGAGAATAAAAACAAAGAGGAAAAACCAATAGTAAAAGAGGATATAGAAATTGAAATTGAAAAAGAAGACATTTCTGGATTCGTAGAAAGGTCAGGATTATTGATTGCACAACTTCCAGAAGGACATGTGCAAGAGGCTTGGAATACGGCACTTGGAATTATGCAAGATGCTACTCAACATACTCAAGAAGAACGTAATAAATGGTATGAAACACTTGCAAATACTGTTATAGAGTTAAAAAGTGCAGAACAACAAAAAGTGGTTACCGTTAAGCCTGAACAAGTTGCACAGAAAAATGAAGCCTATGGAGATTTTGATGGAAATGGAACACCTGATTGGTTAGAACAAAAGCAACAGAAGAAGAATGAGGTTCTTAAAGAACAAGAGGAAAAAGCTCAAATGCAATTAGAAAAAGAGAACCAGAAACAAGTTCTCATTACTGAATTTAATACGGTGCATGATGCAATTCAAACACTTGCTGAAGATGGTTCAAATAAACAAGAAGTTTCTAATGCTGTAAATGCAGCACAAGAAGTTCTTGATCGGATTATGGTTTTTATGGAGAAAAATACTGATTTGAAAATTGAGAACCTAACAACTACAAATTTTGAGCTTGCGAAAACAGCACTAAAAGAATTAGAACAAAGAGAAATAGAGGCAAAAAATAAACGAATTGTGGAATTGGAAAATGCAAAAAAGAACGAATCTATAAAAAATACAGAAAATAAAGAAATGGTAAATAAATCAAAAGAATCCTTGGTAGATATGGAAGATTGGTTGCTCGAAAATGTTAAAAAGTATGAACCACACAAAAACCAAGATACCTTTAATAGAACATTCCCACATAGATTTGATGATCATATTTACTTCCTAAAAGATTTACCAGTAACACCACAGCATTTTGTGGATATTGGTCCGGGAATAGGGGATTATGAAAATCAATCAAAACAGATTGCAGTTGATTACCCAGCGATTACTTCAAGGGAAATGGCAGAAGCCTTTCCAAGTATGAATGTTGTTGTTTTAGATTTGCCAAAGGGGGTCAATCGATTAAAAGAAGCTCGAAAAAATAATAAAAAAATAGGGGAAAGTCTTGTTGCAAGAGACAATGTTTCAATTTTATCTGGGAATGGGTTAGAGAGTTTGAAAGACCAATTTAAAAATAAGACAGATGCATTTTCAGGAGAAAAATTTCCGAAAATAAAACCAGGAGAAACGATCGCTATTCGGGCTTGTAATTCGATTGATATTTATACTGATTGGAACACGGAAACAATGCCAGCATTGGTAAAGATGTCGGAAGATTTTTATGAAAATAGTGTTTGGTTATTCTTTGCAGATAAAATTGTTTTCAAAGAAGCTAATAGCACAAAATGGAAGAATGTTGGAAATGTTTCACCTCGAGGATTTAATCATAATCAACAAACCACGAAACACATTGGAAGTGATGTTCCTCATTACTTGCTTTCAGACAATCTCACAATTGAGTCTCTCTAAAGATTTAATAAAAAACCCTAAGAAGCTATAGCAGTTTGAATATTTGGGATTTCAACAGTTTCTTTTTGTTCTTGAAGAGATTCTTCAGCATTTGATTCTTGCTCCTGTTCTTTAGCTTGTTCTGCTTCAATTTTAAAAACTCTTTTTCTTATTAAATCCATTGCAACTCCATAAAATCGTCCAGTGACCCCTGATGAAAGAATGTAAATCCCTACGCTTTTCCATATTTCCTCGGTCTCTGCACCAGCAAAGTGCATTGTAAAAGCGGTAATAGGGGAATACATTGCAGTGTATCCCATAGAGATAATTGTATCGTTTAGGAACTTTCTTGCTTTTATTTTGTTTTCTGGGGACAACCTTTTAAATGCGTAATCTGTCCATTTTTCATATTTTGTTCCGTCTTGTGACAATTTTTTAAATGCGTAATCTCTCCATTTTCCATACACTCCTCCAGAGGCACTATTTCCGATAGCAGCTCCAACTCGACCTTTTATAAACGTATTAATATCTACTCCGGCACCAATCATTTCGATAGGGATGGCCATCAAAGCACAAATAATATTAGAAGCAACCGCATCTGATAATGCTTTTTTATCTAAAATTTTCTTTCCTTTTTCTACAATTTTATTTAAAAATCTTACTTTGGATTCGGCATTGCTTTCGGGGCTGGGGTCAATGATTTGTTCTTCATCGGTGTTTAATACTTCAGCAAAGTCTGCTCTAAAATCTATATCATCAAGTTCAAGCATATTTTCAGTGAACCCTTCTATATCAAAAGTTTCTGGAGAAGCTGGAGGTGCAAGTGTCAAAGTTTCAACATCCATCCCATTATTATACCACAAATAATCACTTTAGTCTAGAGTGTTTCGTGTTTGCAATACTAAAAAACCCCCGCAGTGCGAGGGTTTTTTTGCGTCATTACAAAACTCTTATTCCATAATATCGTCAGTATCCATCATCATTTGCCAGAGCTTCACAATCACCTTCGCCATCTCGGCTCGAGTAATAGGTCGACTTGGTTCAAAGATATTTCCATTTCCAGTGAGCATATTATGCTCTGTGGCAAAGAGAACATACGGTTCATACCAAGAATCTGGTTGGGCATCAAAGTAAGGATTTTCTATTTCAGAAGACAGGTCGAGTCCAGACATTTCCAAAATCACCTTCAATGCTTCCACACGAGAAATAGAATTATCAGGTCGGAAGAATCCGTTTGGATATCCGCCGATGATACCATATTTCTTGGCTGTCGTGATGTAGGGAACATACCAAGCGTCCATGACCACATCAGGAAAGGGAACTTCTTCAATGTCTTCTTCCAATGGAATACTAAACGCATTCACGGCAATCTTCGTGAGTTCTGATCGAGAAAGTCCAGTGTCAGGATCATAAATTCCTTCGTCTTTTCCTTGGACAACTCCTCGGAATCTGAGGTCATCAATATAATCTGCAGCCCAGTGTCCCTTTGTATCGGTAAACATCTTTGCAGGTGTTGGAGCAAATCTAGGAACGTTTCGTTCTATTTCAGGGTATATAATGACTTCCTCTTCTTCGATTATTGTTTCGCCAGACATCTCATTAAAGAGCGTAATGATATCTTCTCCTTTTGTATCAAGAACAATAAAGTAAGACATGTGATCAACTTCTACCACCATATTCCCATCAAGGATCTGTCCACCATCTCCCGCAAGTTCGTATTTTTTTTCAAGCGTGTTGTAGGTGAAAACTTTTACATTTTCTGGATTTGTAAATTGTTTCGTGAGAGGAATAGTAAGTGTAAATAGTTTTGTAAAAAAGAGAGGAGTTTCATTTGAAGCTCCCGTTTCTACTGCCTTTTCTACTTTAAATCCTTCAGGGAGTGTTGGAAGGTCCGAAAACACAACGGCTTGTGGAGTTGTAATAATTCCTTTGAAGAGATTCCCATCAATATCTTTTACAATCGTATCTTTTGAGAAATTAATAATCGCTTTCGTGTAGAGATTTCGAAGTTTTACAGGTCGTGTAAAGACTCCTTTTGAATTGATTAAATTAATAGGATCGATGGAATCAAGTACTCGGATAGATCTAGTCGTTGGGAGCGTATAAGAAGAAAGACTACTTGAAGAAGCTCTATAATTACGAGAACTTCCTCCGCCACCACCACCTCCTCCGCCAGAGGAAACACAACTATTTCCACTTGAGGTGTATCCGGAATCACAGGTGATTGTACAATCAGCAGAAATGCTTCCATTGCTGAGCGTTTTATTAGAACAAACCTGGAGAGCAGTGGAGTAAGCGGATTCAATATTATCATCATCACCGGCGGTGATTTTGTAATAATAACTGGTCCAAGCAGCGGTTGTGCTATCAGTATAAGTTTCGGTTCCTGCCAGTATTGCAGACGTACTGACTTGAGAATAACTCACGTCGTCAGTTGATCGGTATACGGCGTATCCGTAAAGATCGCTCATAGCAGAATCATCAGCATTTGTCGTAACAGCTGTCCAACTCAGTCCCACACTCGTTCCACTTCCAGACCCTTGCGTGAGTCCCGTTGGAGCTTTTGGGGCGAGACCATCAGGAGCGACCCCAGGAGCAAAAACCGTGAAGTGGTTTGTCTTTGCTTTCAAGAGGAATTTGTAATCATCATAATCGGTTCCCTCTGCAAATGTTGGAGTTGTCCCGAGCGCGTCATCAATAAATTTCTCATATCCCGTTATCGTTTCGGTTCCGTTATAGAGAGTCCACTCCGTATCAGCGGTATCTTTGTAGTACGCCTTTCGAGAGGTTTCGAGATAGACCCATGTATTACTCGTATCATCCCAATAACCAATCTTCATAGATTTGAGTTTTGAAAGATCTTGCATTCCGTCATTTTCGATTTCTGCTTTATAAATAACCATGTCCAAATCAACGTAATCGCTGAGGTTGGTAATCGGTTGTCCAGAATTATCCTTCGCGGTAATGTTCACGGCTTTTCCAGCAATTGGATCCATATTACTCGTTCCGGAAACAGAAGAGGTTGCTTTCGCTGTTACATTTCCACTTGAACTAGAACTTCCCAGAGCATTTGGCGGAAAGGTCAACTCAACACCTGTTCCTGACGCGGTTCCGTCATCGGCTCGTCCAGTATCAGAGAGCTTTCCTCCCTGCGCCGGGGTAATTGGTTTTGCGGCTTGTACATTACTCCAGTTGGCATCAGTCGAAAGAGCAATATTTTTTCCAGTGAAACTTGAACCCGCAACGAGAAGCTCTTCTGGATATTGTGTTTCTGAATATCCATCTCCAGCTCCGAAGACCTTCCAAGTTCCTGCCACGACTCCAATAGAGTACGCACCCGTACCATCGACGGGACCAAATGATTTGAGACCGGTACTACTTTCGGCATAGGCCCATCCATTTGGTATTTCTTCACCAGCATCGTAGGTTTCATTACTATTTGCATCGGCAAAGATGACACCCGAAATCGTCTTATCAAAGGTTGCCAGCGTGAAATCTACGGTCGCATCTGCGGTTCCCGCGATAGACGTTGGTTCACTTGAAGCAAAGCTTGGCTTATCGGCTCCCACGAAGTAGTTTCCAGAAGCAAGTGTTGGCACTTTAATCGAGTAGGCACCGGTGGTGTTATCGGATTCCATTCCAGCATGGAACCCCGTTTCCGGATTTCCAATCCAGATCCAGGCGTTCTTTTGACCGGCTCCAGGACCCGACACGGTACCATCAATAGTTACCACATCCGCTCCCGTGAGGTCCGGAATGGTGAATTGAACATTTCTGTTTGCACTCACCACAATATCTTTTTTCGTTCCATCGAGGTTGCCACTATCGGGAACAATTTCTCCCAATGTTGGCACGTGCAAGAAGAAGAAATAATCACCATCTTCTAACTGCATTGTTGTACTTGAGGAGAGATCATCTACGTGGAAAGACCGGTAGAATCCGGTCGGTGTTGGAATGACTCCATCAAAGGTCACTCCTTCAACATCCACGAACCCTTCTTGGCTCGCTTGTCCATTTGTAAATTGCAGCGTAATCGTCTTGAGAGCACTGTTGACGATAATAATGTCGGCATTACTTACATCACCAGCAGAAGCATTTACATTGGCAGGATTGTTTGCATACGGATCATCTTGAGTAGCTTCGTTGAGGATATTATCGTTATCGAGATTATTAACCCCTCGTTCTCCGTAGTCTGGAGTCCAAATGTCCACGCGGTAAATACCAGACGGAACACTCAAACTATAATTACCAGAACTGTCGGTCATTCCTCCGTAATCTTGACCGAGATATTTTCCAGTGGCGTCATACTTCACGGCTCGAATTGGCATGTTAGAGAGTGCTGTTTCAACAGCGGAATAAGTTCCATCGGTATCGATTCCCACCGTTCCAGAAATAGTTCGCCAGGTGACGTCAGAAGCCGGTTTGAGATTTATATTAGAAGCATCGCTGTCGGTAACAGTGACGGCTCTTTCATACTGTATCCATCCTACTCCTGGAGCATCTGTTTCCACATTCCATGTTCCTGGATCAACATACAATATGTAGTTACCCGTGGCATCAGTCATCGTGTCAGCGTGCCCCCAACCAGTTGTCTGGTAGGCCCAAACGGGCGCATAGGAGACGGGTTGAGATTGAGAGTTCAGCACTTTACCAGAGATGGTATATCCTGGTTTTTTCATCTTAAAGACCACGCCAGAAACGTTGTCCTGCACATTAATCGTTTGTTCCTGTCCATGTGGGAGTCCTGGTTTAAAGGCTCCAACCGCGTAGGTGCCCAACACTGGAATTTTCAGAGTAAAGGTTCCATCGGCTTTGGTTCTGGCATTTGATCCACCGAATCCTCCCATGGGTTGGTAAGCGTATACTTCCGCGTCGGCAATACCGACGGCAGAACCATCTTGTACGGTACCCGTAATGGTTTTTGAAACTTGTCCAGAGATTGAAATTGCAACAGCTCCCGCGGTTGATCCATCACTGGTGAAGTTTGCTGGCATCGGTGGCATCCAGTCTGGCATTTTTGGAGGGCCCATCATGGCCCCCTTCGGCATGGCTGGACCAATTCCCACCATCCAGTCTCCCGCAGGCAGGAAGAGGTTATATTTCGTTATATTATCTCCTTGAACTGTATCGAGAGACGTATCTCCTCCAGCGGCATCGTCTGTGTTTGGATTGATTGTTTTTACACGGAATCCGTTTGGTGAACTCGCGAAAATATCAATGTTGTCATTTATTCCTCCGCTTGAGAAGTCTCCTGTTAGGGTAACGGTAACGGTTGCGTTTGTTCCAGCATTTTCTGCCAAGAGAGTGAAATTATTACCCGTTGAATCTCCTCCAGAAACCCAAATTGGTTCCGGCATTTGTCTTCCAATGTAATTTGTAGAATTGAGTGTTACAAAAGGATCGGTAAAGATGTGATAATCTCCATCTGGAAGACTGGTAAATGAATAGGCAGCGGTTCCGTCTCCGTTCGTAGCAAAGTTTACACTTGTCTCCATAGGTCCTGTCATCGGTGATCCAAGGAACATCTCCATGGTTCCCGTTGTAGCACCAGCGGCAGTAATCGTTCCTGAAACGGTTCGAGAACCCCCTTCATTAATGAAGAGCGGCATTGTTGAAATCGATTCCAGCAACGCTCCATCAGCAGTAAATGTCTTGATATCAACCGTATATCCTGAGGTTTGGAAATCTTTTGGAATAGATGAATTCACAATGCCTTGAATATCCATGTGAAGGAAATCATTGGCTTGTGTGGCTCCACCACCGGTAACGATATCTATGGTTCGAGAGGCTTGTGTTCCCGTCACCGAAGCGATCGTAATCGTTCCCGTGTTCCATTCATTGATGTCGTTGTTGACAGGTGAATACGGATCTTCCGCCGCACTCGATACATCAAATCCGGAAGGGAAAGTAAGTCGAATCTTTCCTCCAGAAGGGATCGCTTTTTGAGTTGGGACATCAATGAAGTACATACTGGTCTGACCAGCCATGGCATTCATCGGAAAGGCCCCAGCCATCATCATTCCCATGGATCCCATATCCATCATTGGACCAGATCCTCCACCACCCATCATTCCCGGACCACCTCCCGGTCCCAGCATTCCGAATGTTTCGTCACTATTGAGGAGTGGACCTCTGGCCGAATTTCGGTGTGTTCCCGAAGCAGATCTATTCGTAGTGTCGGTAATAATATTTCCCGATTTATCTTTTACATCATCGATGAATACTTGAAATGCCGGCGTACTACCAGCAAATGCAAACCCTTCAATAATCACGGTCATTGTTCCTTCATCGTAAGTAAAGTTAAGATTCGAAATCCCCGATAAGGCATTTCCATCAGCGGTATTGTATGGGGCGACCAAGTTTGGTGTCGCTGCCCAACTTCCTTCAGCATCAAGTCCATTTATGAAGTAATTAGCCGGATTAAGAACAGAACCACCCCATCTATTCGTTTCACTTTGAGGGGCCGCATTCATTGGTTCCGAGAAGCTAATTGCCAAAGAGTAATCATCTCCGTTGGCGTACATAACTTCCGGTGATGTGGAGTCAGCAGATCCTGTTGTAAATCCTATTGAATATGCCGTGGCAAGGGCATTTCCCGACAAGTCATCAACACCCGTTCCAACGGTTAATGTATATTGAGTGTTGGAACTCAAAGCATTGTTCGGAATAAACTTTGCCATTTTGCTCATCGCGTCGTATTGCACACTTCCTGAAACGGAAGTTGATCCTACTGCAAGTGTAATATTTTGTGCGGTAATTGTTCCTGAATCCATTCCTTCATCAAATCCAATATCGATGAAGGGGAGTCCAACGTCGATACCAGTGTCGCCATCTTGTGGATAGGTTCCTTGTACGGTTGGAGCAGTACTGTCAGTAGCTCCCGCAAACACCTGAAAATTGGATTCATAGGTGCTTTGTGTCGCGAGACAGGTGTCAGGATCGGTCTCTCCACAGCTTGAGGGGTCGGTCATCCAAATTCCCAGAGAGCTTTTTACCGCTCCCATTACACGAATTATATATTGACCGTTATTACCCGCATTGGCATCCAATGCACTTGAAGGCGTAATGGTTGCAATTCTTTGTGTTGCTTGATCGAGTGTTACGGTTGCGGTAACCGCTGTTCCAACGGTCCAGTTGGCTTCACTCGTAATCGGATAGAGTTTTATATTTGTTGAATTAATAGAACTTGAATCCATTGGTTCGGAGAATTCCACTGTTATGGCTGTATTTCGTGGAACGCTGAATGATCCTGGGGAAGGATTTGTTCCCATAACGTAGGGTGGCATCATCATTCCTCCACCTCCAAATGTTGAAAAGTCAGCGCCTCCGACTCCCCACATGTCCGTGTTGTCCATCATGGTGGTAAATCCACTCATATAAGATCCACCGGTTCCATCTCCCATAATTGGATTTCCTTCTGTATCAGTTACGCCTTGTGTAACAACAATATTATAATACGTTCCTGGACTCAGAACATCAGCGGCCGTCGTATAAAATATCGCTTCGTTCATGCTCGAATCGTATCGAACCTTTCCTGCCACACGGTCTTGTCCATTGGTAGTCAGATAAATATTTGATCCAGCGTCTGAAGCATCTTGATCGTTAATCGTGTTCTCGTTCATTGTTTTATCAAATCCGATAATGATTGGCATTTCGCCCATTCCAAAAGAAGTACAACTTCCTGTACAAAAAATATTCGTTGGTGCTCCCATTATTCCCTGTCCTGGAGCCGTCCATGTGACGTATGGTTTATCACCTCCTCCTGTCATGTTCATAGTTCCCTCATTCATGTAAATGTTGACGCTCTCTTCCTTGAAGACATTCATCATCATGTCCATGTATCCGTCTTTGAAAATTACGAGATCCTGACCTCCCTGAAACAATGTGTTATCAGGGAAAGTGAATGCTCCTGTTGTATTCGCGGGTGTTATTATTCCTCCAGCGGTCCCTTCTATAAATAATTTTGGCCACTGTCCATCAACAAACGCCGTTCCGTCAGATTTATAAATAGTTCCTGACAAGTCCACATCGGTCGCTGCATCGTCGTAATATGTTGCGGCGTCCAATATATCTATTACAAACGGTGTTGTTTTTACCGTATCCTCGACGCCACTCGTATCTGAAGTAGGGGACGCGGAGAAGTAAGAATAGTTGGGAGTCGTCGCCGCATCTTTTGCTTTTAAATAATAGCTTACTGCTGCTCCTGCACTTTGCGAAGGAATGACACAATTGTAAAATCCAGCATCAATAGCGGAACATTCTACTGCTGTTTGCCATGCTCCCGCATCAACTTTATAAAGAAGTTGAAGAGGGTTGGTTCCATCCAATGCGAGATCATCGACCGCCCGAGCCACGATATTCATTGCAACTCCAGCTTTAGCATTCCAGACTCCCATGTGCATAATAAATGGGATTTGACTATCATCTCCAGCGACATAGGTCTCTGCAGTCAGCGTTGCTGCTGCTGATATCGAATATCCGGATTTATTTCCGGCGAAATCAACACCAACGATATAAGTCTTGTATGACCCTGTAGCCAACGCACTTCCGGCACTATCGCTGGTAATAAAAGGTGCTCCTGTGTAAGTAAAGGTCGAATCAGGTGTCGTTCCCGTATATTGATACTGTCCGCCCGCAATAGTATCGACGGGTACATGGACAGAGTCATCAAAAATAGTTGTCGCTGGCAAAATATAAATATTGTATTTATCAAATGTTGGATCCACCGTGGTCGATGGTGTCCAGACAACTCTAATATCATTCCCATCGATACCGCTATTAGCAACAGCATCTACATCAGAGAGTAAGACGGTAGATACGGCTTCAGGTACGGTAGAGTCTCCTCCCATATTTGGAGTAAGGGGAGTGGGAGAACTATACGCTTGCCAGTCTCCACTTCCATTATAATCGGGATCGTTCATTCGTCGTCCCATCGACTGACCGTAGAGTGTTGTCGGAACGTTGTCGCCGGCCATCCACTCACCAGCCGAATTAGCACCAGCTTCATTTGCAAAACCAACTCCTCCATATTGTACATAGTCAGCAATAACTCCGCTTTCATCTTTAACAACAATCTCCCCTCCAAATATTGCCATATCGATATCGACCGTTGTTCCGCTATTTCCCGTGTAAAAATTTGTAGTAGTATTGGTTCCCGCTGCATTCCAATAGACTACTCCATATGCACCAGAATTAAGTGTTGAACTTTCGGGAAAAGTGTAAGTATCTCCATTTGAAATAATGGTCCAGTTTGATCCAGCAGCGAGGTCTACTGATCCTCCACTTTGATTAAAAAGCTCAATCCATCCCAAGCCGGTGGTCGTGTTATAAAAAACTTCATTTATAAGAATAGAACTTCCTATTCCCATTCCTCCCATCGATTCTGCAGTGGAAGTGATAGCTTGTGGTACTGAGGTTGTTTGTAAAACAAAGTCCATCCCATTGTTTTGAGAATCTTCACCGTTTCCCATACTCGCATGAATTCCAGTCATCTTAGAGCTCGAGGAATCAGGAAAGGCTTTTCGTTCAATAGATCCATTTGCGGCAGGTTCTGGAGCAGGTTGTCCTCCCTCAGCCAGAGTTGGTATTGTTAAATTTCCATACGCTACCATATCCACCAATTGGGTTCCTTCAAAAAGACCCACAAATCCGCCACTTTCAGCAAGTGTAAATCCGGTATAAGTGGTGTTTTCAGTAGGAGATCCATCGTAGTCAGTATGGGCTGATAAATAGAATCCATTTGAAGGAATCGTTCCAGAAGTAATATCTATTACTCCTGCACCAGCACCTCCTCCCCCCCCTGTTGTCCATTTTGTTTTATCACTAAAATCATATCCATCAGTCGTTGTTGATGGGAGAAACGCAAGTGATATTGGATGTGTAGTAAGATCAAATCCTTCCATTGCGTCTCGATTATAGAGTTCTATAAATTCATCATTAACAACTCCTCCTGCAGTTTGAATTTCTGAAATAGCCAGGAAAGACCCCATCATTCCACCAGCTCCTCCACTTCCCACAGGTCCCAACCATGTAGGGGGAAACATCATGTCCCAATTTGATGGAAAGTTACCAATGCCTCCACCTGTTGTCATAATTCCACTCTGAGGAACACGAAGCATAAATGAGTGAATCGGATCTTGATCTACAGCAGCTGCCTTTCCCACAACAAAAAGTCGTGTCATAGCGGTTGCAGTTGTAGAAATGGCTTGGTTAATATCAGAAAAACTCAGTTGCCAATAATCCATGGCTCCATCAGTTCCCGCTACCATAGAGGGCCAAACAGTTGGTTGCGTTCCGACGAGCTGATCGGTTCCCGTATCAAATACTCCATTCGTATTGGTATCGATATACAATGCCAATCCAGCATTTATGTCTCCTGAGAGTAAAGCCAAATCAGTTGCAGGAACAAATGTCTGCCAATTATCATCTTTGTCGACATTTATCGTAACAGAATTTAATGTTGCACTCGCTTCATCAAAGAGATCGATTTGTAAAAGTGCTGTTCGGGTTGCAGTATCAGATATGTACATATCCATACCCCCCGACATGATCGGCATGATATTCACACCACTTGCCGCATGAGAAGTCTGTATTCCTCCCGGAGGAAAAAGTGTTACGAGTAAAGCCAGACACGCAAGCGTACTAACAAAACGTTTAAGACGCGGGAACCTTTTAGACATAGGTATATACCGCTTCTTGCCGAAGACAAATATCGACTTTTTCATGAGAAATGGAAGTGATGGGGTAATGAACGAGAGAAAAGTGGGTAAATTTTTCTCAAAATGTTTCCTTATTATTACCTCTTCTATACGGTTCCCTGAAGCTTTTTTGATTGAAGGGAAGAGGGGATTGTTTTATTGATAGTTTTGTAAAAAAAACCCCATTTTTCATGAGGCTTTTTAAGTTCGATATAGAGTTGTTTTTACGCTTTCTTTTTGTCTGGGTGGTATTTTTCGATTGTCTTCGTATTAATACGTTTCAATTCTGAAATTGGGAATGGTCGTAAGAGCTCCCATCCAAGAGTAAGTGATTCCAAGATTGTTCGTTCACATTGGTATCCTTGCCCAACGAATTCTTTTTCAAATTTGTCAGCGAATTCCAAGTAAATCTTATCAACATCAGAAAGTGAACTTTCTCCCAACACCACTGCCAACTCACGAACATCTTTACCACGTGCGTAACACGCGAAGAGTTGATCTTTCAATTTAGAGTGGTCGTCTCGAGTTTTTCCTTCTCCCATTCCAGCTCCCGCCAAACGTGAAAGAGATTTCAATACGTCCACTGGAGGTGAAAGTTCTTTTTGGTGAAGACCTCGGTCAAGCACAAACTGTCCCTCAGTAATATATCCAGTAAGATCGGGGATTGGGTGCGTAATGTCGTCTTCCGGCATTGAAAGAATCGCCATTTGAGTTACGGATCCTTTTGATCCTTTAATTCGTCCCGCTCGTTCGTAAATTGTAGAGAGGTCAGTATAGAGGTACCCTGGGTAACCTCGTCGTCCTGGAACTTCTTTTCGCGCAGCAGATACTTCTCGCAAAGCCTCTGCGTAGTTGGTCATATCTGTCAAAATTACAAGCACGTGAGTGTCTTTTTCAAATGCCAAGTACTCAGCATATGAACTCACCATTCGTGGAATCGCAATACGTTCAACCACTGGATCGGCAGCTGTGTTCACGAACAATGTTGCTCGTTCAATAGCTCCTGTTCGTTCAAATTCTTTTTGGAAGTACATTGCTTCTTCAAATGTAACCCCCATCGCTCCGAACACTACCGCGAAGTTTGAACCATCGTTCACTTTCGCTTGTCGGGCAATTTGAGTCGCCAATTCAGCGTGAGGTAGTCCTGATCCAGAGAAGATCGGAAGTTTTTGTCCTCGCACCAATGTGTTCATCACATCGAGTGATGAAATTCCTGTTTGAATAAAGTCTGATGGAAATGTTCGTGAGTATGGGTTAATCGCCATACCTGAAATATCCACTGTTTTTTCTGGTAAAATTTCTGGTCCACCATCAATTGGTTTCCCCGCTCCGTTGAAGACACGTCCGAGCATGTCAGGTGACACACCAAGTGTTGATACTTTTCCGAGGAACTTTGCTTTCAGTCCTGTAGTAGAAAGACCTTGTGTTGATTCAAACATTTGAACCAATGCTTTTGAGCCGTTCGCTTCAAGCACCTTTCCCATTCGGATTTTTCCATCCGCTGTTCGAACTTCTACAAGTTCTTCGTATTTTGCCCCCTCGACTCCTTCTACCACTAAAATAGGACCCGCGATGGCTTCGATGTTATCGTATGTTTTTTGCATCTTCAAATGTAATTAAGAATGGAGAGATCCCGCTTCAAGAGCGGGACGAAAAAGTGATGCCCTTTTCGATTCTTGCGGATTGTAAAAAGGTTTTTAGAAATGTCAAAGGTTTGAACTAAGTTTTTTAAATTAAAAGTCAGAATTTCCTCCCCCTTTGAAAAAGGGGGAATGAAAGGGGGATTTTTTCTTATGATTTTAAATCTCCCTCCAACTCCCTCTTTATTAAAGAGGGAGGGTTCTATTTCTTAAATAAATATAAAGAAAGAATTTGCGCGGTGAAAAGATTGGGTTACACTTTGGGATGAATTTTTCTATTTTTTAATCCATATCAAAGATGAATTCACTCAATCAAGCACAGGTTATCGGTAATCTTACACGGGATCCAGAACTCAAGAAAACGCAAAACGATCAGTCAGTGACGACTATCGGTGTTGCAACAAATAGAGGATGGACAGATTCAAGTGGTGCAAAGCACGACGAAGCAGAATTCCACAACATCGTGTGTTGGGGGAAATTGGCAGAAATTTGTTGCCAGTTTCTTAAAAAAGGAAGCAAAGTGTATTTCTCAGGACGACTGAGAACTCGAAGTTGGGAAGATGAAGCAGGAATCAAACACTACCGAACAGAAATCGTGGCACAAGACATGATTATGTTGTCTCCAAAAGGAGAAGGCGGCGGAGAAGTCGTTTCAGCAAAAGCGGAGGAGACTCCAGCAGTAGCTGATCCAGTAGTGGACGGAGCTCCATCAGCGGAAGATCTTCCGTTTTAAGTATTTTACAAGTTCATAAAAGAGACTCCTCCCCGCAATGCGGGGGGGCTTTTTTTTATAATGTCATTCCTGCGTATGCAGGAATCTCTTGATGAATAAAAGATTCCTGAACAGGTCAGGAATGACAAAAGTTAGGAATGCTGGGTTGTCATATGAAAGATGAGTCCCTATAATTTCTCCGACCTAATTAAAAAACTATGGAACGATCACTCATCATTATTAAACCAGACGGAATTCAGCGAGGACTTATAGGAGATATTCTCCATAGATTTGAACGAAAGAGTCTCAAAGTGGTTGGACTCAAGATGATACGACTCGACGAAGCCCTTCTCCAAGAGCATTACGCGCACGTAGCAGACAAACCTTTCTTTGCTGAGATGGCAGCCTTCATGAGTTTATCACCTGTGGTTATTATGGTGATTGAGGGGTATCAAGCAGTAGAAATTGTGCGAACGATTTCAGGAATCAAATCTACAGACATGGGATCAATCCGAGGAGATTTTGCCCTTTCTGGACAACGAAACATTGTTCATTCATCAGACTCAAAAGAAACGGCCGAAAAAGAAATTGCTCGGTTCTTTAAAATAGAAGAACTCTTTGACTATGACAAGGATGAATGGGTGCACACATTGGCGGACAAGGAGCGGTAATAAAAAAAAAGCTAAACGTACGAATACGTCTAGCCTTTTGATAATCCACCAGATTTATCCAGTGGAAGTAGATTTTGGATTCTTTTCGATGGATCGTTTGAGACTAAAACCTGCCAAGAAAAATAGAACAGCAATAATTCCAATCAACAAATTATGTGCTCCTGCTGCAAAGCAAATTATAAAAAATGCAATAATTCCAAAAACGAGCAAGAAATATTTCGGGAATTTTATATCCGGAAATAGTCTCCATCGAAAATTACACAACCCTATAAGAAGAATTAATCCAAGTATGCCAATTGTAGCATAGATAGGACCATCCCATTCAGAAGATAGTTCGAGAAGAACCTCTGCACGAGGGTTAAATGTAATAGATAATAAAAGAATTAAATGTTTCATAAGATAAATATGTTAGGTTCATAAAATAATTTGAAAGAACAAAATCTACGGCTGTTCAAGAGAAGGGAAAAGTCTTCCAGAGGAAGAAATTCAGATCTTGCTTGTAAAGCTATCCTGTCATTACATAAAAAACACTATTTCGTCAAGTTTCTTTGTCAATTACAGTCATTCCGGCTTGACCGGAATCGGATGAAAACTTGGCATCTGGTTGAAAGCGTTAGCGGTGTACTAATGTCGATTTTTCGTTTCACTCTGAATACAAGGGGATAATTCGTGCGATTCTGGGCAAGCCAGAATGACGGAGTGTGTTGTGTTCTTCTTTCCTTTTCTTCTCAAAATTCTTACAATACTCCTCGATGAAAAGAAACACACATACAAAAATTGCCCTGTGCTTGTTCGGAGTTTTAGTTGCAGGAATGGTTCATGCGGAATTTGCCGATATAGATGTAACCCATCCGAACTTTCATGCGATTGATTCACTCGAAGAAAGCCACATAGTGAAAGGATACCCAAAAGGGGATGCGCGTTATTACAAACCACTTAATTCGATTCTCAGATCAGAAGTATTAAAGGTGTTGATGCTTGCTGCGGACATTGATATTATTGATAGTGGGGCGGATTACTTTGCCGATGTGCCGAGCGATCAGTGGTATGCACCGTTTGTGAATACAGCAGCGGATTTAGAAATTGTCAGTGGGTTTGCTGATGGAGACTTTCATCCGGCAGCACAAGTCTCTCGATCAGAGTTTCTCAAAATGCTCACGCTGAGTTTCAATCTTCCTGTTGAAGAAGAACGAACAGAAGAGAATTGGTACGATAGATTTTTTACAGCAACAGGAAATTTCAGAATTCTCGATGATGTGTATGCATCGCCATATGAATCAATATCCCGAGGAGAGGTGGCAGAACTTATTTATCGTTCCCAAAAAGTAGCACAGTCTAATTTTGAGAAAAAATATGTGTATTCGGGAGAGGGCGCAGCGAGTTATTATAATGAAGGCTTTGCTGGAAAAAAGACGGCCAACGGAGAGATATACGATCCGATGGATCTTACAGCAGCACATAGAACACTCCCTTTTGGGACGTTTGTAAAAGTATCACACGGAGACAATTTCGTTATTGTGCGCGTAAACGATCGAGGTCCATATCACAAACAACGGATTATCGATCTTTCTCAAAAAGCATTTGAGAGACTCGCTCCCATTTCAAGAGGAGTGATTGTTGTCGAGTTTGAAGTCGTCAGTTCTCCAAGTGAAGAAGCGACACGAATTCCTTCGTCAATACAAGATTCCTTCATGACGGAAATGAAAAACGAGACGCTTCCGTCTGCCATCTCGGAGAAAGTATCGGTACTGCGAACGGTTGATCTCAAAAAAAAAAGAGATACGGTTCCTGTCTTCTCTGAAACAGTAGCGCATTTGTCTTCGGAATTTTTTCCAAACGCAACGCTCAGGCGATCAATTCCCCAAGTCCTTGTAGAGGGGACTGTTTTTCAAATGGCAGGAACGGCCAAACAATCAGGACATAAAAAAGCGACCGTTTTTCTTCAACGGGTCTCGGCAGAGGAGGGCGTTACCGATGACCAAACACATTTTTCAGGAGCGATGTCTGGACGAAATTTTTCCTTTCCAATGCACTTCCTTGACCCAGGGCTCTATCACATAGGGCTTGTCTTTGATGATGAAAAGAAATCACGAGTTGAGCAGATTGAAGTAGTCCCACTCCCAAAAGAACGAACATTCTCCTCATCGAATACTCGATTTTATTCGGATCTTGATGTGCGCGTAATTCCAGAGAGCGAAAAGATTCGATTGTCTTGGAGTAGCACTGGTACACAGGTATCAAAACTTGTTTTCACACAAGGAGTAAAAAAAGAAGTGCTTATTATTGAGGATGGAATCGATTCAGTGCTTCTTGATATTTCATTCTTTAGTAATTTCTCAGCAGGAGGTGTGTTGGGTATGGAGCTTTTTCAAGCGCTTTCAAATAATGGAACATTTGAACAACAAACGACCAATTGGAAACCTGTTGCGACACAAATATTTCAACTCGTAGAAGGATTTAAAGATACAGAAAGTGCAAAAATTTCCGTATATGAATTCCCTCGATTCCCAAAGACACTGGACTCAATCGTTTTGGAAGGGAAGTTATTGGCATCGGATGTAGAGCTCCCTGACCATGCATTTGTCATGACACCATCCGGGACAGTAAAACAGATTTCTCTCGAAAAAAGAGGGATAGATGCATTTCGTTTGCGCATTCGACCAGAAGGATTCGGGACTCATGTGCTTGAGTTAATATCAACGCAAGGGGAGGTGCTTTTCAATAGAGCGTTGTATATTTCGGAAGAGTATGTTCTTCCTATTATCCCATGGAAGACCGCAGAGGTTACCACTCAGTCAGTACCAGGTATTCGTTACTGGACGAATGAATTGAGAGGAAATCACAATGTGAACCCTGTTTCAGCTGATCATGATCTCAATGTCTTTGCACAAGGATATGCAGAAAAAATGGCATTAGAAAACTTCATTTCCCATACGAGTCCTACGGGAATGACACTTCAGATGAGGCTTAAACGCGACAACTTCCTCGGGGATTATGGAGAGAACCTTAGTTTTGGGACCAATCTCCCTATTGCGCTCACTGGACTTGAGAATTCTTCTTCTCATCGAAGAAATATGCTTTTGCAGAAATGGAACCGTGTTGGAATTGGATTTTCGAAAAATAGAAAAGGAGAGGTTTATGTAGTGCAGGTTTTTGGACGATAAAAAAGATGAAATTTTCTTGAACTTTTATGACTCCCAATGATACAATCTTATAAAATGAAAAAACAATCCAAATTGGTATCGGCGTTTGCACTTATTGCCCTTCTATCACAAGCATTTGTGGGATTGGTTTTCGCACAGGAATTTCCACAAGCACCAAACGAAGTACAAAACGTTGGAACGATTGTGGGAAATGGACAGATAACACTTACGTGGAATGAGGCAGAAGATCCCGATGGAGTGGTAAATGAATACAAGGTGTACTACGGAAAAAATACGGTCAAAACAGCAGAAGATACCTATGATGACGAAATGCTCGTTGGGAAGGTCCTCACATACACGATAACAGGGCTTACAAACGACACACAATACTTTTTTGCGGTCACAGCTGTTGATGATGAACAAACAGAATCAGACACGTATTCGGTGGAAGTGTCAGCAACACCAACGAATCCAGAAGCCGTAGAACCACCACCGCCAGCACCTGTGGAATATATAAAAGTATTGAGCGCTACACAAAACTGGGACAATGAGATTCAACTTGGATTCTCGAAAGATGTCTTTTTCTCAGGAATTCCTATTGGAGCGCTTGTTGTTACTAATAAAAAAACAACAGAGGTGGTGAATATCAAGGAAGTGCAAGTGAAGGAAAAGACCGTAATATTGCTTACAACGGAGGATTTTGAAGCAGGACAGCCATATCAGATTGTTGCTACAACACAGGTTGAAGATAGAGATGGAAACACTATCGAAGCCGGTGTTATGGATCAAGTAGAATTTGTAGCAAAGCGATTTACAGAACTTCCACCAGAAGAGGCAACAGAAGGCGAAGAGAAAGAAGAAGAAACAGCACCAACGGAAACAACAACACCATCAGAAACAACAACGGTTGGGGATGCTCAGAATCTCTCACTAGATACATCTTTATTGAAAGCAGAACAGTTGATTCTTTTTGAATGGGATATTGCAGAAACACCGAACCTTGCAGACCAGGTTATCTTTACACGACGAGGACTGGAAGACTGGGATAGCGGATACTCTATCGGAATCGATATTTCAGAACTGGAACTCGAAGTTGATATGGATGAAAACTACGAAGTACTCCTTGTTACGGTCGACAGTGAAGGGAATGAGTCAGAGGGGGTTACACTCGCTTTTTCTACAAGCTTGTCAGCAACGGGACCAGGAACAATTGGAACGGTGGTAGCGCTTATGGTTATCTTTATGATTGGACTTGTATTTTTCAAGAAACGACACGCTTACTAGAATATGAAACAAAATTCGGAACCTGTTCGCCTGCAGAAATTCTTATCCACGCAGGGGATTTGCTCGCGTCGAGAGGCGGAGAGTTTTATTGCGAAAGGAAAGGTTTTGGTAAATGGAAAACCTGCCACGCTGGGGGATAAGGTTATGGGAGATGAGAAGATCGTTTTTAATGGAGCAACGATAAAGGCGCGAACGAATATTCAATCTATCGTGCTGGCATGGCATAAACCGGTTCATGTGGAGGTAACGTTTCAGAATGAGCATGGAGGCAAGACGCTCAACGACTTTGATTTTGGAACGGAACGAGTTGTTCCGATTGGGCGATTGGATAAAGATTCTCACGGACTTCTTCTCCTCACGAACGATGGAGACCTCTCGAATAAGATTGCGCATCCTTCTTATTCGCATGAAAAAGAATACGTGGTGGCCATTGATAAACCCGTTACTCCTGCGATCATCAAACAGCTGTCATCAGGGGATTTAGAAGTAAACGGTGAACGTGTACAACCATGTGAAGTTCATCAAATTAAAGAAAAAGTGATTCGTATTATTCTCAAAGAGGGGAAGAATCGGCAGATTCGACGAATGTGTGAGGCCTGTGATCTAAAAGTAAAAGAACTCGTGCGAGTGCGAGTGAATAATATTTGGCTCAACGAATTGCCAGTAGGGAAGTGGCGTAAGTTAAATCCGTCCGAAATTGCTCAGTTGCAGAAGAAGTAGTCATTCCTCACCCTTGTCATCCTGAACTTGTTTCAGGATCAAGCGTCCCGAAGTTATTGCTCATTGGAGCAAAGCGAGAGCAGGGACGCAAGGTCTGATTCCGGAACAAGTCCGGAATGACAAAGAAGGGTGGAATTTCTTTTTACATTTTATATTTTCCCTTTTATATTGTTCCCATGTCCGGACACAGTAAATGGCATTCGATTAAACATAAAAAAGCACTGACCGATGCAAAACGCGGGAAGGTTTTAACCAAGCATGCAAAGATCCTTTTTGTTGTGGGACGAAATGATCCAAGTCCAGAAACGAATGCGTCACTCCGAACTGCCATCGTAAATGCAAAGGCGGATAATGTTCCGAATGACAACATTGATCGGATTCTTAAGAAACTCGCAGGAGCGGATAAAAATGCATCTCAGTTTGTCGATCAAGTGTACGAAGGGTTTGGTCCAGATGGAATTGCAATCCTTGTTACAGCCCTCACCGACAATCAAAACAGAACTCTTCCAGAGGTGAAAACTGCTTTTGCAAAGAATGGAGGAAACCTTGGGAGTTCAGGAACGGTGAATTTCTTATTTGATCATGTGGGCGTTATTGAAGTAAAGAATGGAGAGAAAACAGAAGATGAATTGTTTGAAATGGTTATTGAGGCGGGAGCTGAAGATTTTTCCTTTGGAGAAGGGGAATCGGAGATTATAACTCAGTTCACGACGTTAGCGAAGGTGCGAGATGCCCTGACGCATCAGGGTGTTGAAATTGTAAAATCAGAGCCACAGTACAGAGCCAAAGACCCGAAAATGATCAGCTCGCAAGAAGACTTGGACCGTATTGAAAAATTCATCGGAGCAGTTGAAGAAGTGGAAGACGTGGATGAAGTTTTTGCAGCATTCGATGTAAGTGATAATTTGCTTTAGAGAAGGGCACAACGCTTGATTTTGGGGGCTATTTGTGGTATAATTAGGAGAAGAGGGTAATTATTTTCTCTTATGGCAGATAACTCAAGCGCAGCTTTACAGAATAACGCCGAAAAAAATAATAAATTTAAGGCGAAGATGGAGGTGGTAAACACTTCTCCGGAGAGTTTTGTAAATGAAAGTATTGATAAGCAAAAAGTGAATAGCGAGTTTGAAGTGAAACAACAAAAACTCAGCGCAGAAGTTTCAGGAACAAAAAAAGAAAAAACAAAGAAACCAGTGAAAAACGCAAAAACGGTTGATAAGCTTTCAGAGAAAGCAGGGTTCTCAGCAGAGGAACGGAAGATGTTGGGAGGATATAATAAAGACTGGAATGATGAAGAAAAACTAAAGAAACAAATGGATAAACTGGAAAAACTCCAGAAAGATACAAAGAAAATAAAAGGTTTTTGGTTCCTCGGAAAGAAGGGGAGTGCTGGAATTCCAGAGAGTAAACTCTTTGATGCATTACTCGATAAATATACGGTTCGGAATGATATTGGGACTTCTCGATTCTATTCTTTCCAAGAAGTGATGGGGAGAGGGAAAGATGAAAAACTTAATGTTTTTCAAGCACTGTGGCTTAAAATTACCCATCCTTGGGAATACGTTAAATACCTTGGAATAAAGAACAAATTTGAAAAAGAATTGCTCCTTTGTCGAACAGGACGAGCTATCGGAGGATCAATTAAAGAAAAAGTAGATAAAGGGGTAGAAACGGTTCGAGCGGGAAAAGAAAATGTGAAAAAGGTAACGGATCCGCTTAAGGAAAGTCCTGCCACAAAAAATGCAGCGATAAAAGCAATCAAGGCTTTTAAAGCACAAGCATTATTGATTTTTAAGCCGGGACGAAAAGTACCTCGTGAAATCTTAATGAAAGAAACAAGCGATAGTGCGGGGAAACTTCTAAAAAATGGTCTTGAAAAGGGAAAAGGAAGTTTCTTTAAAATGGCTTTAAAGGGACAGGTTCCTGGTGTGAATGCGAAAATGTCAGGAGGATTTATGGTAATGGAGGTTGTTACGAGGGGACTGTTGGAAGCGATTCAAACAGGAGACATTGGAGCATTTCCAAGAACTATTGGGAGTTCAAATGCTTGGCTAGAAGCGATTCCAGGAGTTGGATCGTGGAATAGTATAGGACGTCTTTTTTCAAAAAACGGAGATCCACTGTGGGCAAAAATTACGGATGCAGGGGTTAATGTGGTAGGGGATGGAATCCTTTTGGTTGGAATACTTGGAAGTGTCTTTAGTGGAGGAGCTTCTTTCGCAGCAGCTGTTGCCGCGAGAAGTGCGGTATCTTCTGCTTCAAAAAGTGTGATCCGAAGACAGGTTCTAAAACAAATGATTAAAAAAGGAACGCAAAAAGGAATCACCAAAGTAACAACGAAACAAGGACGAAAACAACTTGGAAAAAGTACTTTGAAAGGAGTAAAAAAGACAGCGGTACAAACAGGGAAAGTGACACTCACTATTGCAGCAATACAACAAGTTTTTGAACGAGCTTTTCCAAGTGGAACTGTAAAAAGAGTCGCTACAAAGGTTGCCCTCAAACAACTGAAACCACAACAAAGACGACTTGTGAAAATGGGAATGAAAGCAAAAAATGCCGCTTAACTTTCTTCAGTCTTTTCAGATTTATCTGCATCTTCTTCACGACGTTCGATAAAATCACCAATCTTTTCTTCTTGTTGTTTAATTTTTCGAAGTGCGTCGAGTTCTTCGAGTTCGCGACCTTCACGAGCATTCAGCAGTTTTTGTCTATTCGTTGAAATGGTTCGCACGACATGATGTGGTGCGGGAGCGTTTTGAAAAAAGAGATTATCAGTGGTGTTGTCAGCGGTCTGAATATGAACATCCCCGATTCCAAATATCCATCGAAAAATTCCAAGATTACTCGGTACTACATTGGTAATGGATTCATAGGGAATGTTGTTTGAAATAGATCCAAAGAGCTCTCGGTTCTGAATAATCACACGATAGTTCGTAATGTAGATCACGTCATAGTTGTAATCGAGCCAGGCTTTGATAAAGAAGATAAAGGCAAAAAGGAAAAGGAGAATGCTGATAGCAGAAGGAATCGTTCCTCCTTGAAAGACGATGAAAACAGAGAGACCTGCTGTGGTAAAAAAGAGTGGCAGGAGCATTCCGAGTAAAAATACAATTGGGTGTTTTTGAATCACTTTTTCAACTTTCTCTTTTGGCAAGAGTTCAAAGTTTCCATGGTGATGAAGCTCGCATTCCCGCAGGGCAATGAGTTCCATTCCTTGTGTTCGAGCGAATTTCAAAATACGGAGGATTCGGAGGAGTAGGAATATTTCAGGAGAAGCAAGCAGCCCTACCTGGGCGAGATAGAAGGGGAGAATCGCTACCAAATCTACAACACCCCACCAAGAAGTAACATAGGCCCATGGGCGTTTGGCAGACCAAATACGAAGAATGTACTCCACAGTGAATATGGTCACGGTGAGTCGATCAAAGAAAAAGAGCTCATCATGAATCCAATCAATCCCATTCCAGAAGTGAAGCGGAATAACGGCAATTGAGAAGATGATGAGAAATGATAAAATTCCGTTCACAATTTTGGCACGATGTGTGCACGGATTGTGAAGAGAATCATTGATATATTCGCGAGCTTGTTGAAGATTCATTGTGTGTTGAATTCTATATGAAACCCGGGTTTAATTCAAAAAAGTATTTACAAAACCCGGGTTTGGGGTAAAAAAATTTTGACAAAAAAGTTGGCAGTCTTAAAATCTGACTGCTAATTTTAATTAATAACACATGTCAAAAATTATTGGTATAGATCTCGGAACAACGAACTCTTGTGTCGCTGTTATGGAAGGGGGAAAGGCGGTTATAATCCCAAATGCAGAAGGAAATAGAACGACACCGTCGGTAGTGGCTAAAAAAGACGATCAAATCTTGGTCGGAATTCCTGCGAAAAGGCAGGCACTCGTAAATCCAAAGGAAACAATCTTCTCAGCGAAACGATTCATCGGACGAAAGTTCGGAGAAGTGACAGAAGAAATGAAAGAAATGCCGTTTGAATTTGAAAAGGGGGCCAACAATGCGGTCATGATTAAATTTGAAGGGAAGGCCGTTCGTCCAGCAGAGATTGCGGCGAAGGTTTTGGGGAAACTCAAAGCAGATGCAGAAGCGTTCTTGGGCACGACTGTTACAAAGGCAGTAATTACCGTACCGGCGTACTTCGATGACGAACAACGAAAAGCAACGAAAGATGCGGGAAAGATTGCAGGACTTGAGGTTGAACGAATTATCAACGAACCAACGGCGGCAGCTCTTGCGTACGGAATTGATAAAAAAGGAAAAGAAGAAAAGGTCGCGATCTTCGACTTAGGAGGAGGAACTTTTGATATTTCTATTTTGGAAATTTCTGATGGAACGTTTGAAGTGCTCGCAACAAACGGAGACACTCACTTAGGAGGAGATAACTTCGACTCAGTGATCATTCAATGGCTTTTAGACGAATTTAAAAAGGACACCGGTGTGGAACTTTGGAAAGACGCGATTGCGATGCAACGTGTGAAAGAAGAAGCGGAGAAAGCAAAGAAAGAACTCTCAGCTACTACAGAAACAGAAATCAATGCGATGTACATCACGGTAGGGGACAGTGGTCCACTTCACCTTCAAAAGAAACTCACACGGGCGAAACTCGAACAACTGGTTGCGGATCTTGTGAAACGATCAATCGAACCGTGTAAGAAATGTTTGAAAGACTCAAAATTATCAGCATCTGATATTGATGAAATCATCTTGGTCGGAGGAATGACACGAATGCCAGCGGTGAAAAAAGCTGTTGAGGATTTCTTTGGAAAGAAAGCGAATGAATCACAAAATCCAGACGAGGTGGTAGCTCTCGGGGCAGCGACTCAAGGAGGAGTGCTTCAGGGAGATGTGAAAGACGTACTTCTTCTCGACGTTACTCCACTAACTCTCGGAATTGAAACAGCAGGAGGTGTGAGAACACCAATGATCGAACGAAATACGACGATTCCAACTTCAAAATCAAATGTGTTCTCAACCTACGCTGATAGTCAGCCAAGTGTGCAGATTCACGTATTACAAGGAGAACGAGAAATGGCCGCGGACAATAAATCTTTGGGACAATTCATCTTGGACGGGATCGCGCCCGCTCCACGTGGAGTGCCTCAAATTGAAGTCATCTTTGACATTGATGCGAATGGAATTCTTTCTGTAAAAGCAAAAGATAAGGCTACGGGGAAAGAACAAAATATTAGTATTGAAGGTTCGGGTGGAATGTCAGATGAAGAAATCGAAAAGATGAAGAAAGAAGCGGAAGAAAATGCGGATAAAGATAAAGAACGAAAGGAATCTGTGGAAGCACGGAACCATCTTGATTCATTTATCTATCAAGCGGAGAAGACCGTGAAAGAAGCGAAAGACCTGAAGAAAGACGAGTTAGGGGAAGAAATTAAAAACGTTGAAGAAGCGATTCCTACGGCAAAAGAAGTCTTCACAAAGGAAGATGCGAGCAAAGAAGATTTAGAACAAGCCGGAGAAGCTTTGTCAGAAAAACTCATGGCGCTCGGAAAGAAAATGCACGAAGCAGGGCATGATCCAGAAGCAGCACGAGGAGAAGAAATGGCAGATAAAACAGGCGAAGAAGAAATCAAAGACGCTGAAGTTACGGAAGACGAAGAAAAGAAGGACGAGTAATTCGTTTCTATGAATAAAAATCAATCAGATTCCCTGAACGGAGAGCACTCATCACGGTGCCACGTTCAGGAGTTTGATATTGGGAGTAAAAAGATGAGCTTGGCGGTGGCAAACATTCACGGTCGATATCCTGAAGAAGGGAGCGTTTGCAACACAGCGTGCGAACAAATCTATCATGTCGTTTCTGGACGAGCGACACTGCATTTGGAAAAAGGAGACTTTGAAATAAAGAAGGGCGATACGCACTTTTTTAACAAAAATGAGACTTATTGGCTTGAAGCAAAGGACTTGGAAGTCGTTATCACAAACACACCTGCGTGGAATAAGAAACAGTATAAAAACTTAAAAGAATAATTTGCATTGTTTGGAAAGTTGTTTTATATTCCCTTCGAATTATTTATACCCCACATGCGAAGAATTTTAATTATCGGTGTCATTTTGGTTGGAGCTTGGTTTGTTTTTCAAGAACTTAATGCCCCGAAAGAAGTTGATGTAAATACAGAAGAGACAACAACTGAAGAAGAAGTTGTAACGGAAGAAGGAACAACAGAAGAAGCGAATGAAAAGGAAGAAGAAAAACGAGATCCTATTGATCGAACAGGACTTGAAGGAACAACAATTACAGAAGGACCAGTAACTATTGAGGTTCCAAGTGAGGTAGAAGAAAAAACATTTGAATCATCAGAAACACCTGTGGTGCATGTAACAGATACAGTGAAAGTATTCCTTTACGAATGGGGGATTGATCTCTCAAGTGCAAATGTTCCAGCAGGAACGATTGCATTCGAAGTATTTAACAACGGACAATTCACACATCACTTTGCTATTGAAGGAGGAACTGATTTTGGAAAAGTTGTTCCAGGAGAAATGGTAGTGTTCATGGCAGATCTTGAAGAAGGTGCAATGACACTCTACTCTCCACGTCAAATTGACATGGCAAACAAAATGCAAGAAACTTTGTACGTTCAATAAGCGTATAAAGACACATGCAAACATTTCGGGATAAAGGATATGGACTTCTGGGAAAGCGGGAATATTCAGTGCACGAATTTCGTACGAAGCTCGTGAAGAAATTTTCAGATAAGAAAGAAGAGATTGAAGAGTTTATTATAGAACTCAAACAAAAGAAGTTTCTTTCTAATGAACGCTTTTGTTCCTTGTTCATCGAAGATCAAGTTCTCAAGCGAACTACAGGTCCTCGCAAGATTATTCAAAAGCTCAGAATGAAAGGGATCTATGAAGACTTCGCGAAGAAGGCGATTGATGAACACTTCTTATTGGAAGATCAGATTTCAATAGCACAAGAACTTATTACCAAAAAGAAGGCTGAAATTCTCAGACGAAAAAAAGATCTCACGGAGTTTGAACTCACAGCGAAACTTAAAGAATTCCTCTACGCGAGGGGATTTGGCAATGATGTGATGGACGAAGTGCTGTAATTATTTTCGTTTCCCGTGGAAAGCTTCGACTTGTGGTCGGAGTTTTGTTTTGAGTTCGTCAGCACATTTCTTAATGTTTTCGGCTGTTGCTTCTGCGTGAAAACTTCCTCGAGGACAAGTCACATTCGCGGTAGCGAGAAAACGGTTCCCACTGCTTTGCTTTGTCTTTTCGATCTGTATCCGCACTTCCACAGAATCTTCGTCACCTGCATCGAATCCGAGCATTTTTTCGAGTTTCTGAAATCTCTTTCGGAAATAATCTTTGTCTTCATCAAAAAACGTAACGTCGCCAGTTTTAAATTGGAGAATCATGGAAATAAAAAAAGTTAAAAAAGAAGCCTGGTGCCGGTAAACTTCGAGATGATTTCGATGTTTTGTGCATCATTTACTTCACCGACAATCTTAGCATCAACTTCTGAATCTGCCGAATTTAATCTCTTGCAAATTTCCTCTGCATCTTCTGAATTACAAAAAATCATAAGTGCCGTTCCGCAGTTCCACGTCTTGTAGCATTCTTCTTCACTTACGTTTCCAAGTTCTCGTAATTGAGAAATCGCTTCGTGTGGTTCGTGAAGGTTGTCGAATTTCGCTCCTAAGCTCTTATCATTAAAAATTCGTGGCACATTGCCTGGAATTCCTCCGCCAGTGATATGAACGATTCCAGAGACGTTAAAGGGCCGGTCTGCGTCGAATCCACCAATTACATTATCGAGTACGAGTCGGTGGAAAATCTTAGAAGGCGTGAGGAGAACATGTCCCCATGTAATTCCATCTTTCCATTCGGTATTGTGCCAGTCGTCTCCAAAGTTCACTTCACAAATCTTTCGCGCCAAAGAGACTCCGTTTGATCGCAAAACTCGTCCACGAAGACCAATTATTTTTTGTCCTGCTTTCACATCGTTTCCAGAAAGGAATCGATCTTTTTTTACCACGCCCACAGCGGTCGCATTCCATACCATCTTATTGCAGGCATCACCGACTTCAGCGATTTCTCCTCCAGGGATAACTACTTTTTCTTTCATACAAGCTTCAGCGAGTCCCGCGGTTAACTGCTCAATAACATCCGGTTCGACAACCGGGACGTCCAACGTGTTTGTAATGGAAACGGTTTCTCCTCCGACGCATATCGCATCATCGGCTACCATACAGAGAAGATCTTCTCCGAGTGTATTGTAAACGCCTGTTCGTTCAGCAAGTTCAGATTTTGTTCCCACACCATCGTCATTTTGCACGACGAGAAAATCACCGAAATCCAGCGCTCCACTAAATCCACCTTCTAAAGCGAAAGGTTCTCCAATCATTCCCTTTCGAGAAGCAAAGGTTTTCTTCGCATTGCTGTAGGCTTTTTTGGACGCATCATCGCCTTTGCTGATGTTTACTCCAGAATCTGCGTAGTTGATTTCTTTCATTTTTCAAAAACAATAATTCCAATTTCGTCGCCAAAGATAGCGAGCATATTTTCAAGTTCTGTTACTTTTGTTGCTCCGAGTTTTACCAGTAAAATCGGAATATCAAGATCTTCATCAATCGCGTCCATTGGAGCAAGTGAGAATGATTTCTCGGCTTTTGGAAACGTTCCAATCAAGCGGGGCGATTCAAATGTGAGAATAAACTGTTCTAGGATTTTTACATCGTGTTTTCCGATTGGTCGAGCCATCCGTAAGAGAGGGGACTCAGGGAACATCGTTCTGATCTGTGATGCAAAAGAAACGCGATCGGTAAACGCTTCCCAGAAATAAATACTGAGGAAGGAAAGCACTAATCCCAAAACAATAACCGAGCTTAATTTCCATACAAAAGGGAATGACCAGAGGTATCGGAACACTTGTGGTTCTGATATTCCAAAAGGAGCACTGCTGTCTTTGTTGAAATCAGCAAAGTTCGATTGAAACGTTGTAATAAGTGCATCGGTCAGCACTTCTGCATGTTGCATTTCTCCTTCTTGGAGTTTCAGCGTCCAGAATACATTCACCCGATTTTGCTTTCGGGCCGTGATTTTCTTTTTAAATTTTGAAACCGTGACACCTGCTTCTTGTAAAATTTCTTCACGGAAGGCGGGGTTCTTTGCCCATCCAGAAACTCCTTCAGCGATCTTACTTGCACTTTCAGGAGGATCAAAAGAATAGGTCGCTGTCTCTGTAATGACAGGCTTGATTGAGAAATAGACTGTTGTTTTTTGCACTTGAGGAATGAATCCTAATGCGAACCAGATGAGTCCTCCCCAGAGGAGAGCAACAATAAGAAAGGCAAGCTTTCTTCTTCGAAGTGGCGATAAAAATTCAAGAAAATTCATAATAATAAAATATTAGAGATTTGGGAGAGGAAGTTCAGAACCTTTTTGTGTATAGGCTCCGCGTCCTTCGTGTTCAACTTTTTGTAAATATTCTTCGGTTACTTCTGGTGTAACATAACCACCATCAAAGACACCTGTGTGAAACCCATCAACATCAGGATTTCCTTTGCGAGCAGCTTCAACAAGGTCTTCTACTTTTTGGTAAAAGAGGGCATCAGCTCCGATTACTTTTTGGATTTCTTCAATGGTTAACCCGTTGGCCAATAGTTCAGCCCGTGTTGGGATATCTACCCCATACACATCAGGATTGATGACAGGTGGTGCTCCACTGGCAACATAGACGTTTTTGGCTCCTGCTTTTCGACAGAGCTCAATAATTTTTTTAATGGTATTCCCTCGCACGATTGAATCGTCCACAAGGAGGATATTTCGGTTTCGAAACTCAAGTTCAATGGTATTGAGTTTCCGCCGAATAGATTTTTGTCGCGCCTGTTGATTCGGCATAATAAATGTCCGTCCGATGTAGTGATTCTTTACCAATCCTTCCCGATACTTAATTCCTAAATCCTGAGAAACTTTCATTGCCAGAGGTCGTCCAGAGTCGGGGACTGGCATCACAGAATCTATTTCAAGATTTGCTTCTTTGATTTGTTTTGCCAAGAACTCTCCCATTCGAAGTCGCGTCTTGTACACGGATATTTTATTGATCATGCTGTCTGGCCGAGCCAAGTACACATATTCAAAAATACATGGTGTGAGTTTTCCTTTTCGACACTGATGACTTATCAATTTTCCATCATCGGTAATAAGAATTCCTTCACCCGGTTTTACGTCACGAACAATTTCAAAATCAAGAGCTTTGAGAGCCACATCTTCAGAGGCCATAGCCCATTCAGTTCCAGCGGTTGTTGATTTCTTTCCCAGAACCAACGGACGAATCCCATTTGTATCTCGGAAAGCAAAGAGTCCAACTTTATCAATCAATGTAATAATAGAATAGGCACCAGTGATACGATCCATTGTTTTTCCTGTCGCTTCAAAGACAACTTTATCCAATTTCATTTTTGGATGTTCCTTCATGACTTTGTAAATCTGGTCTGCAAAGACGTTTAATAAAACCTCAGTGTCAGAGTCAGTTCGTAGATGTCTGTGGTATTCATGAAGAATCTTTTCTCGAGTTTCTTCAACATTTGTCAGATTTCCGTTGTGGATCAAATAAATTCCAAGAGGCGCATTCACGAAGAATGGCTGACTCTCATCTTGATTGTCACAACTCCCGCACGTGGTGTATCGACAATGTCCAATACATCGCGTTCCTTTGAGAGACACCATGTCCTTTTCTGAAAAAACGTCTCGAACCAATCCTGATCCTCGACGTTCATAAAATTTATTTCCATCATAAGAAACTAAACCAGCGGCATCTTGTCCGCGGTGCTGTAACATCAGCAGGCCATCATATGCTTCGTATACTGCATTATTCTTTGCCTTGCTGATACCAATGATTCCGCACATTCGTTAAGGATGAAAAAGCGAGCGTATGGTAGGCGAAAAACCCGAATTCGACAAGTTAAATTGAGTGGATTTTTAGCGAAAAAAATTACAATACGATATTGAAAATATATCCGAGAATAATAATCCCCAATGTCACAATTCCAAAGAAGGTGAGAAGGAGAGGAAGCTTAAGAATCTTTTTCAAAATCATCGCTTCGGGAAATGAAAGTCCTACTACCGCCATCATGAAAGCGAGAGCGGTTCCGATGGGAACTCCTTTTCCAACCAGTGATTCGATAATCGGAATCACACCCGATGCATTGGCATACAAGGGGACGGCAAGTATTACGGCAAGAGGAACGGTGAAGATGCTCTTCATGGCGAGCTTGTTTTCAAAGAACCCTTCTGGAACATATCCGTGCAAGAATGCTCCGATTCCAACTCCGATGAGAACGTAGAGCGCAATTTTTTTGAAAATACCACGGGCTTCTCGCGAAACCTTTGGAAAGACTTCCTTCCAGAATTTCAGATGTTTATTGTCTTTGTGTGATCCGTGTTCGAGTTCGGGGGATATGTTTTGAAGAAAGTCGGCAATATATTTCTCCATATGAAGTTTTCCCAAAACGAATCCTCCCACCATTCCTACGAGTAATCCTCCAATTAAGTAGACCATTGTTACTTTAAATCCAAAGAGTGCCCAAAAAAGAGTGAGCGCTATTTCATTAATAAGAGGGGACGTGATGAGAAAGGCGAAGGTAACGCCCAGAGGAATTCGTGCGCGGATAAATCCGATAAATAAGGGGAGGGAAGAACAACTACAAAAAGGAGTTAGGGCTCCAAAGATGGATGCGAAGAAATAATCGAGACCGTAGAATTTGTGCGAAGCAAGGTAATCTCGGAGTTTATCGATCGGCAGGTAATACCGAAGCAAACTCATGAAATGCGTAATTGCCAAAAGTAACAACAGAATTTTTACACTGTCGTAGACGAAAAAATGGACACCACTTCCAAGAGGAGTTTCCATCGAAAGGTGGAGAATGTTTGAAACGAACCAGTCGGCGAATTGTGAGATCATTGTTTAATTCCTGATGATAGGTGGGTTTTCCTTCACTAACTGCCTTGTTTCCTCAAGATACAAAAGAGGAATATATTTTTCACGAAACTCAGGTGTTGTTAAATATATTGATTTATCCGAATCAAAAATAATTTTTCCTTCCATAGTTTTCGCTTCTCCAGATTTTTGTCTATGAGGATTGGAATGTTCCAGCATGATTTGTTGCACTTTTTCAATTCTTTCTTGAGGGTAGTTCTGTTCCTTTAAGAAAGCTCCCGCCACCTGCATACTACTCTCCACGTGATTTTTATAATTTTCTTGAAAGCTTTCTTTTGAGTGATAATCGATGTCATGAAAAATAACAGCGAGTGTGAGCAATTCTAAATCGACCTCCTCTTTTATTCTTTCAACAATTTCAGAAGCTCTCTTCATCACATCTTCAATATGTCTCCACTGATGTTTTGGGTCGTTCTTTTTGTATTCAACTTTTGAAAAGGTGATGGCTGCTTCAATGATGGAACTGTCTTGATCAAAAAGATTCATTGGTTGCATAGTCTCAAAAGAGTGGGGATTGTGCAAGGGGAGAGAGAGGGATGACGCTTCGCTATATTACGAGACAATCACCGAACGAAGTGAGGATTGAGTGGTCCTCGAGTAGGTGAAGTATGAACCGTTAGGAGAGCACCCTGGGTGGTCGGGATTACTCAGCACTTCGTGCTTCGTGAGCTTCGCTATCGAACCCATCCCGCTATGCGGGATTGTCGGGTTCAAATCCTTTTCCCATTATTAAATCCCGATTTCCCACAAGGGGTCATCGTAATTTAATGGCGGAGAGAGAGGGATTCGAACCCTCGGTACGATTGCTCGTACAACACCTTAGCAGGGTGCCCCATTCGACCGCTCTGGCATCTCTCCGTTTATGTTGTTGATTCGTCTTCCTGCGGTAAGAATCGCTTTCGTGCGAACCACAGAATTCCGAAATAGCTCAAAGATCCAATTGCGAGCGCGAGTGTAAGTTTTTCGCCTATGGGGGTCAAATAAATTTCTGCCCACAGAACGGCGTTCGCGAAGAAAATAACTTGTAGATTTTTTGTAGGAAGCCTGAGTTTGTAATGTTTCACTATCTCATACATGAGGAGGATGAAGACGACAATCTCACACAGGATTGTAGAAGCCGCCGCTGCAATAATTCCGTATTGAGGAAGGAAGATAATATTAAGCACTGCATTGATAGCGAGTGCAGTTCCATTCACCAGAAGCAAATGCTTCTGCCGGTTCTTTGCTACGAGAGAGAACGTGAACAATTGATTCAAATAGGCGAAGAACACGGTGAATACGAGTATTGTGAGAATCCCGTCAGATCCCACGAACCCATCTCGTGATAAGAATTCCTGAGAACTAATGATGTCGATAATTTGCGGAGCAAACGCTACCGTTCCAATGATGATTGGAACCGAAAATATAAGTAGAATCTGCATTCCCCATGATAGCGTCTTTTCGGCTTTTTCGTGTCGATCTTCTTCGGCAGAGAGTTTGGGGAAAATAGCTTGTCCAAAGAACACACCGAGAATAAGGAGGCTTTCCAAGATTCTTGTCGATACTCCATAAATACCCACCGCAGAAGCCCCCAGAATCATGGAGATGAGGATTACATCGATCCGGAGATACAATGTCTGCAATATTAAGGCGAGACCATAAGGAAGCGAAACGGTGAATATCTTTTTCCACCAAGCAAAATCAAACCCAAGTCGGATGGGCACTTCTCTCGAAGCGAAGAAAATAACAAGGGAAGAGAATACAATATTTGAAAGTACCCCTGCCCACAACAATGTGAAGAATACATTCTCAAAGAGTCCTGAATTCTGAGAAATCCAAAAGATAAGCCCTGCTAAAATAATCTTTCCAAAAACCAGTGATCCTGAGAAATACTGAATCTTCATCCGTGCCTGAAGTACAGAGGAAAGCGTTCCAGCCACAATAGTAAGCGCCATCGAAAGCCCGGTAATCCAGATACCTATCTTCACGATGTCCGGGTATTTCGGAACAAATTGCGCCGCCACTCCAGCTAATATCGTCACTCCTATAATGAGGAGCAATCGCATTGAGAAGATGTTTGAGAGAATAAACTTCGTATCTTTTGGTTTGCGCGACATCTCTCGTACGGCAATCGCAAAGAGTCCCGCATCGGCAATAATTCCAAAAAATGCGAGGAACTCGTACGCTGTCACATAGTTCCCATAAAACTCAGAACCAAAACCCGTAATGATTTTTACGATAACAAAACTCGCTCCAATCGTAAGAATCTTTCCGATGAGTTGAGCTAATGCGTTTGATAGGACTTTTTTTGGGGTCGCCATTCGAAAACGATTATCGCTTAAAAAGTTTGACCAGCAAGTTTTTTTCAATAAAATCCTCGAGTTCTTCAGGCGCCATCGTCTAGTGGTTAGGACGCCAGGTTTTCATCCTGGTAACAGGGGTTCGATTCCCCTTGGCGCTACCATCATTAATTAATCTATTATGAAAAAACTCCTCATCCCATTGGCAGTCTTTTCGCTTTTCTTTCTTACGGCGTGTGAAAATCCAGTTACAAAAAACACAACAGAAGTTGTAGAAGAGCTTTCGTTTACCGATAACGTAACGGTTTCAGAGGAAGACATAATCCTCGAATTCACTCCGAACAGGTCCGAATCAGCGACCTATGAAGTGAAATATTCTATTCAAGAAACAGGTGGGGAAACGGCAAATGAAACGAAAACAATGGAAGATATTTCAGAAGCACTTCCTATTATCATTACGATTTCAGATTTAGAAGCAGGAGCAGAATATCTCACGGGAATTGTGATTGAAGATGAAGAAGGAAACGAAGTGCATAAATTCCAGGATACGATTACACAGAAGTAATCATTTTCTGCTACACTCTTTGTGATGAAAAACTGGAACGAAAAGAAAGTTACTATTGTCGCTGACTGGATTACAAGTCGAGGCGGGGCAGAGCGAGTTATTTTTTCTCTTTCGAAATTATTCCCTAACGCAGTTATCTTTACATCCGTTTTTGCTGAAGAGAAATTTCCAGAACTAAAGGGGAGGGAAGTGCGAACAACCTTTCTCCAAAAACTCCCTGCGATACTGCGAAAGAAGCACCAGTTCTTGCTTCCATTTTTTCCAATGGCATTTGAGAAGCTGGATTTATCGGAGTTTGATCTGATTATTTCATCCAGCAGTTCAGGTTTTTCTAAATGTGTACGGAAAACACGACCAGAGCAGGTACACGTGTGTTATTGTCACACGCCTGTTCGATTCCTCTACAACGCACGAGATGAGTATGTAAACGATTACCCGCTTCCGTGGTGGGGGAAACCAATCCGGTGGGTGCTTCCAAAACTGCTCAATTTCCTTGAAAAGAAAGACCAGAAGGCAATGAAGGAGGTTGATCACTGGGTTTCTAATTCAGACTTTGTTGCCGATCGGATTTCAAAATTCTACAACGCAAAAGCGACAACAGTCTCTCCAGGGGTGGAAACAAAACCGTACGTCAAAGCCGGACTTCGAGAACCGGAACGTATTTACTTCTTGGCTGTGGGACGGTTTATTCCGTATAAGAAATTTGATTTACTCGTTGAGACGTTTGTGAAAAATAAACTTCCACTGAAACTGGCGGGAAAAGGACCAGACCTCGAAAAGTGTAAGCTACTTGCCAAGGGCGCGGACAATATTGAGTTTCTTGGATTTGTAGGAGACGACGAATTGCCGGACTTGTACGCCCATGCGAGAGCCTTCTTATTTCCGGCAGAGGAAGATTTTGGGCTGACACCTGTAGAAGCGATGTCGGCTGGGACGCCTGTGATTTACTATGACAAAGGAGGAGCAACTGAATCGGTTGGAGAGTGGGGGATTCCCTTTCATGAACAAACTCAAGAAGCCTTACAGAAGGGGATTGATGTGTTTGTAAACCAAGAATCAAATATTCACCGAGATCACATTATAGAACGGGGAGAGAGCTTCGATGAATCGAAGTTCCGGGAAAAACTGGCGCAGTACTTGGAAAATTTGTAAACTTTAACTAATGAAAATATACCTCGGATCGGATCATGGTGGCTTTGTTTTGAAGCAAAAAATTGAAGATTACCTCTCAGGAAAAGGGCACGAAGTAGTCGATGTGGGATGTAAGACAGAAGAAAGCTGTGACTACCCATTCTTTGGCGCAGAAGTCGCAAGAAAAGTGGTTGGAGATGGCGGATCATTGGGTATTTCTGTTTGCGGATCAGGACTTGGGATTTCAATGGCAGCGAACAAAGTGAAAGGGGCGCGTGCAGCACATGTGAATTCAGTAGAACTTGCAGAACTATCTCGAAGGCATAACGGAGCAAATATTCTTTCCTTAGGGGAACGAACGAAATTCTTTGACCCATGGGAAAAAATTATCGACACGTTTATTGAAACAGCTCCCGAAGAGGGGAGACACGAACGACGAAGGGATCAGCTCAATGAGCTTTAGCCTACTTTCGAAATAACCTTATCTACAAGCCCGTACTCAACTGCTTGTTTTGCACGAATGAAATTATCTCGGTCGCAATCTTTTTCAACGGTCGCGAGATCTTGCCCAGTACATTTTTGAATTATCTTGTAGAGGATGCTCTTCGTATCAAGGATGTGTTCTGCGTGGATAGCAATATCAGATGCTTGTCCTTCAGTTCCTCCAAGTGGTTGGTGGATCATCACCTCTGAATGAGGAAGGATAAATCGTTTTCCTTTTTCTCCACTCATAAGAATCATGGCTCCCATAGAAGCGGCGATTCCCACACACACCGTTGAAACTTTTGGTGCGATGAAGTTCATAGTATCGATAATGGCAAGACCTGCTGAAACAGATCCTCCTGGTGAGTTAACGTAGATCGTAATATCTTTCTTTGGATCTTCTGCAGCCAAGAAAAGAAGTTGTGCGATGATTAAGTTCGCTACATTGTCATCGATTGCCGTTCCGACAAAGATGATTCGTTCTTTCAATAAACGAGAATAAATATCGAAGGCACGTTCTCCTTCTGCTGTTTTTTCGACGACTGTTGGGACCAAATAACTCATATATGAATGATTAAATTCACCTCAGTATAGCACGTTTAAGGGCTTTAAACAATCGAGAGGGCTTGCCCAAGGAAGGGGAATGTTATTTTTTAAACTTCTTGAGAACAGTGTTTGTCGTTGCAATAACCCATTCTTTTTTCTTCCATCCAATCACGACTCCCGCCGCAAGGATGAATCCAATCACGAAAGCCATAATCGTTGTTGTGTAGTTCTTTGTTTCTGAGTCGACATCTTTTGCGTGTGCATTATCACAAGCATTTCCGTATCCATCGTTATCTCGATCTTTCTGATCTTTATTTGGAATGAGCATACAATTATCAATAATATCTCCCACACCATCAAAGTCTGTATCGTATTGATTTGAGTTTTTCACACGAGAAGCATTGTCGCATTTGTTTCCCACACGATCAGAATCGCTGTCTGATTGAGAAGCATTTGAAACGAAAGGACAGTTATCGAGTCTGTTGTTGAGGCCATCTCCATCGAAGTCTTCTGGGAAGGCAGCGTTGATAATCTCTTTTGTAAGCTTCCCTTCGACAATAAATTTTTGTGCTTCCCCGTGTCGCTCTTTGTATCGGATGAGATCAGTGGCTCCTCCGTAGAGCAATCGGTATTTTTCTCGAGGATTTCCCTCAAAGTAAATCGATGCACTCGCTCCGTTGTAGAGTTTTATGTCATCCACTTTTACTCCAACTCCCCAGAGGGAAACTTTTATGTATCGAATAAGTGGAGAATGAAAATCTGTCTGCCACGCATGTGGACGTTTAGAAACGAGAGTTCTCATGTCGTCCTGTGTCATTCCTCCTTTGATTTCCATTGATCGAACTCGTCCTTCAGGAACAAATACTTTTGCTCGAACGATTCGTTGTGGAGAGCCAAGATCAATAATTGCCCAAGAGGCATCTGTTCTGTCTATTTTTTCATCAAAGACAAATGTTGTGAAGATGTCCCCATCAATAAGGTCTGCAACCTTTCCGTCTTTCAATGAAGAAGTCTTTACAACCTCTGCACCATGGAATCGTGCAAATTCATTGTAGTAAACTTCAAAAGGAACTTCTTGGTTGTCCCCGTTGTAGAGATCAATATTTGAGAATCGCTCACTCACGCGTCCCATAATTGTATTGTCCAAACTAATCGCCACCATCTTTTTCCAAGAGAGCTGAGGAATAACCACATCTTTCTGGTAGGGGAAATTAGTAACATTTGGAGCACCGGCAAAGATTGTTGCGGTACTGAAAATACTGAGAGCGAGACCAAGGAGTAGGAATTTTCGCATAAAGAGAGAGGGGATTAAGCAGTTGCAGCGGCTCTGGCTGCTTTCGCTTGTTCTTGTGCTTCGATCATGTTTTTAATCACCATGACCTGAATAATAGAAGAACGTTCGGTTTCACCGAGTTTCATTCCGATGAACTTAAGTGTGTCCTGAAGATCAGGAATCAAACGGTGTTCAAGGGCGTTCACACGTCGTCGTGTCTTTTCAATTTCAAAAGCGAGGTTCTCAGCAGACTTTTCTACTTCAGCCAGCTCAAGAAGAATTTGAAACACTTTTGAAAACTTTTTAATAGCAATGTCAAGTTCACCACGTGTTTGAACCAATCCGTATCCAAGAGCATTTCCAGTAATTTGGAGCTTAAACCGAGGAATACGCACTGACATGATGTTTTTTGTGCTCACTTGTAAACTTAATTTTTGAGAGGGGACTGCGAGTGTATTTCGGAGTGTTGACTTAGGCATGATTGCCTGAGCCTCCAAAAACGCCGCATTGGCTTCTTTAAGCGCATTTTCGACCTCTTCACGCATTGATTTGGCCTTTCTTACGATGTCTAAGAACTCCTGCATGAGTCCGTCTTGTTTGTCTTTTAGTAGTTTATGACCTCGTTCCGCCACTTTCAGCTGGTTCTTGAGACCGAGCATTGTCATCCGAGTTGCCGTTACACTTTTGATTGCCATAAGAGGGAATTGTTGATTACTTTTTTATCGGGCGAATTCTAATTCCTTATAAAAGAATGTCAAAATACTTTTTTATTTTATTTAAAAGAGAAGGCTAGACGATGTAAATATCGAAATAATTCTTTTCAGCTCTTAGGAGTCTCGTCATGACCGCATCAACTTAAACCAAGATACATTGTGTTAAGTAAGATGGATCAACAAATGTACTCACCTCTCTTGAACATAATCTATAAAAGGCGTAAACTAAATTTACGTTCTAAGCGTTTTTTTTATTAAAAAGGTTTCGTAATACCCCTCTCTTCAAAATTGAGAGAACTTTTCTCTGGAAGTCCCCTGTTTTTAATTTTTTTCCACCTCTTTGAAAGTTTCAAGGAGAGATTTTACATTGAAGGGTTCTTTTTGAAATTCAGCATCAACGTCTTCTGTAACTCCTCGAAGGTTTACAATCAAAAAGACTTCAATAGATGGAGTTTTAAAATTAAGTCCTTCTTTGCCTGAGGATCGTTTAAGGTTTTTTACGGCACAATCAAAAATGACATATCCTTTCTTTGCAAGCTCTACATACGCTTTAAAAAGGGCAGGAAAGCGTTCCCCTTTATCTTTGAAGACTTGGTCAATAACCTCGTATTTGTCTTCAAGAGACAGACCTTCATATTTTTTAGAAAATTTAGATTTTTCCTCATCAGTAATAAGCACTTCTTGTCCCGGATTTTTAGGAGTGACATCTCCAGATTCCAATTCTATTTCCGTTGCTTCGGGAAGTTCATTTTGCATAAAGTACACCAATTCTCTTTGGAGAGATTCTTCAAAGTGGCTTGATATAGTTGCGGATCCAGCCATCTCATCGCAGTCTAAATCCCCCTCTCGTCGCCTATTCCCAGCAATCTGCTGTAATGCAGCCAAAGAATATTTCAAAGCCCTTGGACCTCCATACATTCGAGTGAGTTCAAGAATTCTTTTCCCATGATTCCCTTTAAATTTTTCAGAGAAGTTGTAGAGGGTAGCATTATAAGATTTTTCAAAAGTTCCCTCCTCAAGAGAGTCTTTCCAAAACTTAAATCGATATCCGCCCCATTTTTGTCCTTTAAAAATAAGATGGCTATATTCGTTATCGATTTCTGGAGAGAGATCAACAATGTCTCCAGTCCCCTCTCCATATGCTCTAAATTCAGCTTCACGAGCGCTTCCAATTTTTCTTGCTACAGGTGATTCCGAAGAAAAATTACGAAACTGGCTCGCATTAAGTATATCAACATCTCCTCGTTTGCTTGAAATGATGTTCTCCCCCATTCTTTTGAGATCCATTAACATGCTTGCTTCTTCATCAGGATCTAATTGAAGAATTGGTTGAGGAGTAGAAGTAAGAGCTGTATTAGAATCTAAAATATCTTGCACTTGTTTTTGTGCGATTTCATTAAGATTAGAGTCGGACACCATCCCCCCTTCCTCGATAAGTTCTTCTATTGATTCTCTCATTATGGCATCTTTTTAACTCTTTTCCGTAAAATCGTCAAGAAGTGCTGTGAAAAATCCTCGACATTCCCTTCTTCTTTTCTACAATCCCTCCATGGAGGACGACAATCGAACAATTGAGAACCAAGAAGAACTTTCAGCGGGTAATGTTGAGGCGGTTATTCAGTTTATTGATAACCTTTCCTACCTTGATGATGTGGATCGATACTGGGCACGAAAGGATGCAAAGGAAGCTATTGCTAAGGGTGAAGACAGCAACGAACTCAAAGAGAAATATCAGTTCTATGATCGTATCGCAGAACTCCAACAGCAAATTGTTAAAAATATCCCCTCTTCAAAACAAGAAGAGGTCTTGAATATTATTCGACAGGTAACGAGTAAACCGACGGGTGGAAGCGATCGACAAATGAAACTGGAGCATGTACTCAGAGTGAAGAGAACGGTTGATGCCTTTCGAGAGAATCAAATTACGTTGCAGTTTCTTGTGCAGGAAAAAATTACATCTGGAAATGTGCACTTCGGAGTCGCTCAAATTTTGAGTGAAGATTTATTTAAAAACGCAGAGAAAATGTTCCCTGATCGTTTCTGGAAACTGTCTGATAGAATGTCTCCTTCTGATTTTCCTCATTTCACAGTGGCGTTTAACTTTGCGCTGAAAGAATCATTCACACAGGATCAATCGACATCGAAGCTCAAAGATTTCTCAGAAAAAATTAAGAAATCCATACTTGAGGATGCGGAACACTTGTTGTCAGAATTCTTTCCAGAGAAAGCAAAGGGAGCGCATCTCCAAAGTTTGAAAAAGATATCATCCGATAAGCCTTCTAAATTGTTGGGGAAGATTCTTGCGATTGGATTACAACGAGAAAAACATGAAACAGAAGCACAGAAGGAATTTAAAAATATACATAATCTTGTTACCTCTAAAAATCCAAAAGGCGCGAAGGGTGCTGTTGATACATTGAAAAAGAAATTCGGCGTAAAGGTGTTCGACTCCCTGCGGCAAAAAGGATTTATTACAAAATTAGAAACAACGATTCTTCAAATTGGGGTATTAGAAAAACAATTAAAAACCGAAAAGAATCCTGCACTCAGAAAGAAAATCGAAGCACAATTATCAAAACTTCAACAACCAGAAAAAATAATTAAACAAGATTCATCTGCTTCTGGAGAGGGCAAAAAGAAAGTTCAAGATATTCTTCAAGAGATTCAACAACATAAACAGCAAGGAGATTTATCTTCGGCAGAGAGATCTGCTCAGAAATTGCGCTCTCTTGATTCAGAAAGGGCGGCAAAAGAAATTGAAAAAATTAAAAGCGCCCAAGCCAAGAAAGATTCTCCAAAAGAAGAAGTGAAAGAAGAATCGGTTTCAGAGGGGTCAGAATCGAAACAGAAGAAAATTCTATTTTTGGAAATGCTCAAAGAACACGCTCGAAAAGTTATGGAAGAATGTGGACAACTGGGAATCCCGAAAGACAGTGAAGAATTTTGGGGATTGAAGGGGGTTCGGAATCGCATGCAATATTTGAAAGACAAAGGATTATGGAGCAATTACCAACGATTTAATTCTTCGGATAGAAACATGCCGAGTAAAACGCATGAGGGAGGGTTCCGGTTCCGATGGGTCAATGTGACAACAGGAACCAATCTCAATACGACAAGTGCACAAAGAGGAATTGAATATTTGCGACAAAGAAAAGAATCCGGATACCAGATATCTGCTTTAGCAGGCGCGTTCTCTGTGAATTGGAAAGGTCACTCCTCGCCGGTTTATACACCAGAACGATTTATTTCTTTCGTAGAAATGGAGCTGAGTCGAGTGAAAGGAAGTAGTAGTTCTTAGAGTTTTTCTTCGATTCGGAGTAACTGGTTGTATTTACAGATTCGTTCTGATCGGCTCAGCGATCCTGTTTTGATTTGTCCTGCATCTGTTCCCACTGCCAAGTCGGCAATGAATTCATCAGACGTTTCTCCTGATCGGTGTGAGATCACCGTCCCAAATCCATTCGCTTTCGCCAACTTCATCGTTTCAAATGTCTCAGTTAATGATCCAATTTGATTCACTTTAATAAGAATAGAGTTGCAGAGTGCTTGATCGATCCCGGTTTGCAGTCGTTTCTTGTTTGTCACGAGAAGATCGTCCCCTACTAATTGGGCTTTGTCTCCAAAGAGTTTTTGCATCTCAGCAAAACCCTCAAAGTCGTCTTCACTGTGAGAGTCTTCAATAGACTCAATTGGATATTCTTCCAAGAGTTGCCCGTATAACTGTGTCAGTTCACTTGGGGTGAGGTTCTCTCCATCAATGAAGTATTTCCCTTCTTCAGCTCCATTCGCCGGTCCATAGAATTCAGATGCGGCTGCATCGAGTGCAATTTTCATTTTGCCAGTGTATCCGGCCGCTTCGATTGCTTCGACAATAGTATCGAGGGCATCTCGCACCTTCGGCAATCGAGGAGCAAATCCCCCTTCGTCCCCTACTCCTACAGAGAATCCTTTTTTAACAAGAATCTTTTTTAAGTTATGAAACGTTTCCGCTCCCGCTCGTAGATTGTCTGAAAAATTTCCAAGATTCGGAAAGACCATAAATTCTTGAACCGCAAGTCCAGAATCCGCGTGCTTTCCTCCATTAATTACATTCATCATCGGACGCGGGAGAGACAGTTCTCCACCGAATAAATTATTAATATGTTGGTACAGTCCAATCCCCTTCTGCGTGGCTGCCAGTCGTGCGGCAGCGAGAGAGATTCCCAAAATTGCATTCGCTCCGAGTTTTTCTTTATTCTCCGTTCCATCCAGATCGAGCATTTTTCGATCGATTGCTTCTTGCTCACTCGGATCCATACCGATAATTGCAGAAGCGAGAATATCGTTTACGTTTTTAACGGCTTGTAAGACTCCCTTTCCCATATACACGCCTTTGTCACCATCTCGTAATTCCAGCGCTTCATGAATTCCTGTAGAGGCTCCTGAAGGCACCTTGGCCAAGACAGTATGTGTTCCATCAGACATTTCTACTTCGACGGTTGGATTTCCTCGAGAGTCTAGAATTTGCCGAGCGAAAATAGATTGTATTTGGGACATAGTGTAAGGGGGTTGAAATTGTTTGAATTTTACCCCAAAATAGCGTCGTGAGAAAATTTTTTGTCGTCCTCTTTTTTTCAGCCTTGTTTCTAGCAAGTGGTGTATTGGCAAAAGAGCCTTTGCGAACAGAAGACGCAATTTTTGTAGAAGCCGGACAGGTCGTGGAATCTGGTATTTTAGCCGATTCAAACGGACTTTTGTTTATTGAATTTTCAGGAAACGCACGTGTTGTGGTGACGACCGATCAACTTTCTTTTTCTGGAGAAATTGTCCCCCCACAAATTATTGCTCTTCCTGATAACAAACCTCGAGCACGGATGCAGGAACTCATTACCTTTGAGCTCTTGGGTGATACCGCAGAACATCTGACATTTGCCGATCAATTTGATCTGATGCGATGGAAGACGCGTGTTCGATATAAATATTGGAATGAAGAGAGTTTTAGTAGAGACACAGCGTTGGTTCAGATTCTTGTTCCGATTACCGAAGACTACGGAGAGCTTTCTCTTTGGGAATACTCGTATGAAGATGGTTGGATTGAGCTTGGCGGAAAAGTTGAAGATTCGAGTACACCAAACACAAAGGTCTTTTCTTCTGTGCTGACAGGAACAGGTATCTTTACGATTTTTGATAATAATCCATCACCTGATTTTATCCCACCGTTTCCTTTGGATGAAATTATGTTAGTTGAGCCAGATCCATTTGCAGATGAATACTTTACGGAGAACGCAGCGTATTCTACGGAGTCAACACCTGAACTTTTTGAAGGAACATACGTTGATCCCCTTTCTCCAATAAATCCCGTACCACTGGAAGGTGAATTCTCAACGGTTCCAATGGGGGTAGAGGGAGATTTTACTGCCTTGCCGCTCAATATTACAGGAGGAACTCCTTCTGATCGGACACTGACTCCTGATGAACTCTATGCACAAAAAGATGCCGTTGGACAAATTCCGGCAATGCCACTTATGTTTGCTGGGGCAGAAGCAGAACAACAACAAGAAGAAGTCGTCTTTATCCAAGAGGAATTCGTTCCTATTCCTGATGAACTTCCCCAAACAGGACCGGCTCAGGAAGAACAACCTCGAACGATGTTCCCTTTCATGATTCTCTTTGCGGTGGTTATTTTGGGCTCAAGTTTCTACTTTGCTATCAAAGGAAAACGGAAAATGCGAGGTTAAAGAGGAGGAAACCAATAGATTTGATTTTTGGGTATTTTTGTGGTACACTTCTCGGATTTGTTTTCTTTTCTCTCTATAAATCTTCATGAAACACGCAGTTCTCGCTTTCATCCACCGGCCAATGGTTCAAGACATTGCGCTTGCAGTAGGTGTTGTTGGGATGTTTCTTGTACTTGGGTTCTTCTCTCGGGAATTCGCCCTCGACGTACAAACAAACTTCTTCGCATAGCCACAAAAATTGCCCCCTAAAAAAGAAGCTTCGCTACGGCGAGGCTTTTTTTATATCTGACAACCGAGGGCTTTAGCCTTCGGCCCACAGCTAAAGCAATGGGTTGCCGATTATCCCATTTTCTTCAACACACCCTTCTTCCACTTCGCAAAATCCCCTTTCACAATGTGTGCCCGTGCATCGCGCATGAGCTGATGGTAAAACGATAAGTTGTGAATGGTTAGCAGTCTTGCTCCCAACGCTTCGTCCATTCTCGCAAGGTGATGAAGGTATGCTCGTGAATGCCCTTTTTGACAGACCGCACATTGGCAATTTTTATCGAGAACGGCTTTGTCGTTGGCAAATTCTGCATTGGTAATTCTCAAAACTCCCTGAGAAGTAAAAATACTTCCATGACGGGCATTCCGCATTGGCATCACACAATCAAACATATCAATCCCCCGCTCGATCGCTTCCAATAAATTCTGAGGGGTTCCCACGCCCATTAAGTAATGCGGTTTCTCCGTGGGAAGAGAGGGGCAGATTTCATCCAAGACTTTGTACATTTCTTCAGCGGTCTCCCCTACTGCTAATCCTCCAAGAGCAAATCCATCAAACGGCATGGCCGTAATTTCGTCTAAACTTCGTTTTCGTAACTCCGGAAAACATCCTCCTTGAATAATCCCAAAGATCTGTGGTCGTTTGAGCGGTGATATTTTTTGTGGGTATTTTTTGAAATGAGTATCGAGACTCTGTTTCGCCCATTCGGTAGTTCGTTCTACCGCTCGCCGAATAGGGTGGAACTTTGGTACATTGGGAGGACACTCATCGAAGGCCATGAGAATATCGGCATCGAGATTGTGTTGAATCTGGATAGATTTCTTGGCATCGAGAAATACTTTTTCTCCATCGATATGGGATCGGAAGGTGACGCCTTCGTCGGTTATCTTTTTCCGTTTGAGGGAAAATACCTGGAACCCTCCCGAATCGGTGAGAATTGGGCCGTTCCATTGTGTGAATTTGTGCAGACCTCCGAGTTTTTTAATTCGTTCTGATGTTGGACGCAGATGAAGATGATACGTATTGGCGAGAAGGAATGGCGCCCCCATCGCTTCTAAATCTTCCATACTCACTCCGCCTTTAATGGCGCCCCGTGTGGCAACCGAAAAGAAGAACGGTGTCTCAACACTTCCCTTTCGGGTATGCAGAACTCCAGCTCGGGCAGAGCCATCGGTTTTGAGAAGTTCAAAGTTCTTTGTCATAACGCGAGCGATTGTGCCTTATTTTTTACGCTTCGAAAAGATGAAATTCCTCAATCGAAAAAAGAGTGTGTCTGACTTCATCAAAAACCTCCTTTGGAAGTTTGTCTTTCTTTGCCAAAAACGTCGTGCAGTCCGCTCTTCTGAGAAACTCAATAACTTGTCGGGCACTGTTTGAAAGTTCAACGGCGTTCGCGGTTCTCGTCTTTGAAAATTCAAAACTCTGTGGATCAAAGAACACATCGTCTTGCACCTGATCAAATCGTGCCATCAATCCCAAGAAGTCCAGAATGACCACGTGAAAGAAGAGATCAAAGACATCCGCTTCCTCAGCGTTAATATTCGCACAGAGCGTGGAAATCGTTTGAAAAAGAATGGGAGTCGGTTTCTCCGGTGGGAGCACCTTTCCGAGCATCTCTATCCAAGCAAATCCAATTTTATTAATTTCAAAGTTTGATTCAAAAGCGTGAAAGACCTTTGTGGTATTGGCTGACTTTAATGATTTACTACTTCGTCCTTCAAAGAGAGACAGATCAATGATCCGAAAGAAATCGATTTCTGCTTTTCGTTTCTTCGAGTTTCCAAACTTCTTTACCGACATGGAGACCTTTCCAAATTCTTCCGTAAAAAACTCAAGAAAAGCATCATCATTCGCAAGAAATGTTTTCTTTAGCAAAATTCCATGTGTTTTAATTTCTCCCATCAGCTACTGAATTTTCCAGACAGATACTTTCGAATAGCAATCCATGCCCCTGTCATTCCTACAAGTCCTGAGACGAGAATTTCCCATGAGAAGACATTGTTCCAGAGGTGAATGAATATTTCTCCAGCAGGGAGAATATCGACTTGTCTGAGGACAAAGGTAAAGATTCCAATCGCGATAACACTTGAGGCAACTCCAAGTAAAAGACCTTCTACCAAGAATGGTCCTGCGATGAACTTGGTTTCTGCTCCTACGAATCGAGAAATAAAGACTTCATTCTTTCGAGAAAAAATCACGATTCTAAATGTGTTTACCATAAGGAGAACTCCACCAGCCAAGAAAAGAATAACCAGCCAGAATCCCGCTCTCTCTACTCCGTCACGAACACGCAAGAGGTTGTCGATAATATTTACAAAGTCTCGCTCCCCTTCTCCATCCCAGGCTCCGATGACCGAGTCGTATCGCCCTTTCTTTAAAATTTCAAAGACATCATTTACTTCTCTTAGATCCCCGAATCGAATATGGAGTCGAGGTGGAAGCTGGAAGTTTTCAACGACCTCTGCCTCCAATACTTCGCTCTCAATGTCATACATTCCCAGTTCATTTTTCAATGCATCAAATTCAAACGCATCGTAATCAGCCCTCATCTCAAGCGAGAAATCGGCTCGTTGTTCTAGATTTTGCAAAGAGTAATCAGCAAAAAACTGAATAGAAAAAACAAAGTTCAAGAGAAACAAAATCAACGCTCCAAGGAGCATTGTGGTTCCCGATAAAAACTTATTTCGCCAGACCTGTATCGATCCCTCGCGAAAACTCCGAAGCAGGAGTGGTTTTATATTTTTCATATTTGTTTTCCCAATGCTACTCGTTCACAGGCTGTTTGCCAAATTTCGAGCTTTTGAAATGTTGAGGGGCATACGCTTCTGCACGAAGAATTTGAATATCAGGAAATTCCTCCCGACATTGTGCGTCATCAAATCGCTGATCGTACCCCAGCAGTATTCCATCAGGATTTTCCTCTCGGATTGTTTCCCACACATTTCCATCTTCTCGTCCCAGTCGCACGTGGGCATGGGGTATGTTTTCAGACTGAATACGCTCCAATCGTTTGTGTTCTGAGTGCTGTGGCTTTCGTCCCTTTATCTTCTCCACTGTTCCCTCTCGTCCAATAACAATAACAAGCTCATCACACATCTGACTCGCGTGATGAAGAAAATGCTGATGTCCCACATGGAAGTGGTCGAATACACCGGCGACGAGAAGTTTGGGGAATTGTTTCACGGGACGATTGTACAGAAATTTGGGTAGGGTTAACAGGAGCGTTGATCAAACGCTCCTGTATATTGATTCTTAACTCTGCTTACCTAAACAGCTTGACCTCCACAGATAAGGCATTGGGCATCTGCACTGCCCGTTAACCCTTGAATTGCTAGAATAGATGTATTTTCTCCACAATTTTTACATACGACGGTTTGATAGCCTTTTCCTGTTCGTTGGCTTTTATGGACATCCATCTCTTTTTCTACAGTTCCTGTGTTAGCAACTTCTTTCTTTTTAGTCATAAGCTTTAAAATTTTAATTCATTCGTTAAACACTTTCTTTCGTTGATCTTTTTTTGTTGAAATACTTAAACAAGGAATTCTATCAAAAGGTTCCTCGTTCTCTCATACTACGAAATCCCATTCGATTTGTCGCCGGTATGAATTTAAAATCACTTTCTCCTTTTTCTGATTTTGTTGTACTTGTTTTTTGTCCGATTCCTGTTGAACCAGTTTGTGTGGTTTTTGTGCCACCTTCATTCGTCTTCGCCATAGTAGAATACGTTTAAAATTTATAATTAATAAAAGATTTGGTGCATCTCCCAACAGGGAGAGAATGTTCGTTTAGGGAACACTCTCATCTATTGGGAAATACTGTTGGTAAACAGAGCCCGAATTTCTCCTTTCGAAAAATGAGGTGAGCCATAGCATCCAGAAGGAGCGTCTAGCTACAAGCAATCATCCAAAGGGAGAAGGATGAGCTCTGTGCCGTTATATAAAAGAACAACCCCGGTCTGTTTAAGCGGGGTAGATGTTGCATTCGATATTATAACAAAATCCTAAACCGCTGGGGGGGTCTTAATAATAAACCACAATTTTGGCAGATAGGTTGTTGTCATGTAAGGCAGATTGTAAGGAGGAAGTTTTTACTGTCAAACTTTTTTACCCTTTCCTGTCTTTGTCTTATTTTTTTGAAATCCATCTCAAAAGTCTCTATACTTCACCAGACAAATTAAGACCCCATGATTTCAGAAAAAGAAGTCCGTCATATTGCGAAACTCGCAAAACTTGAACTCACTGATAGTGAGGTCAAAAAGTTTTCGGGCGAACTTTCAGATATCTTGGATTTTTTCAAAACCTTGCAGAAAGTGAAAACAGATAAAGTTGAAGAAACTTCTCAGGTAACAGGACTGGAAAATGTTATTCGGTCTGATGAAATCGAAGTCGATGGCAATGAAACAGCATTGCTTGAGTGCACGCCTCACAAAGTAAAAGATCACTCGGTGCAGATTCCCAAAATTATGTAATGGATTTAACTACGAAGACGCTCGCCGAACTTTCAAAACTTTTCCAAAACGGGAAAGCGAGTTCTCGTGAAATCACGGAAGCGTTTATTGCGAACATTGAAGCGAAAGAAAAAGATATCAACGCGTTTGTGACCACAACGTTTGATCTTGCACGCGAGATGGCCGATGCGGCGGACAGTCGACAAAAGAATGGCACACTCCTCTCCCCCATCGATGGGATGCCAATTGCACTCAAAGATGTGGTCTGCACGAAAGAAGCAAAGACAACGGCCAGTTCAAATGTCTTGAAAGACTTCCAATCTCCGTACGATGCGGAAGTGTGGAAACGATTAAAAGAAGCGGGAGCGGTGCTCCTTGGAAAAACAAATACGGATGAATTCACTATGGGAGCCTCTACGGAGAGCTCTGCCTTTGGAGTGACAAAGAACCCGCATGATCTCTCACGAGTAGCAGGAGGGAGCTCAGGAGGTTCTACAGCCGCGGTGGCAGCAAACTTTTGTACGGCAGCGATTGGAACCGATACGGGAGGATCCATTCGTCAGCCAGCGCACTTCTGTGGAGTGACGGGATTGAAGGTTTCCTACGGACGTGTGTCTCGTTGGGGAACGATTCCGATGGCATCAAGCTTGGATACCGTGGGACCGATCGCCAAGACTGCCGAAGACTGTGCGATGATTCTGCAAGTGATTGCAGGGCAAGATAAAAAAGACTCAACAACACTGCAGACCGATGTTCAGAATTACGTCGAATTGCTTGATACGCCTATCGATGGTTTGAAAATTGGTATTCCAGAAGAGTATCTTGCAACCGAAGGAGTAGATCAGGATGTTTTAGAAGTTATCGAATCTACGAAAGCGATTCTCACCGACCTTGGAGCGAAGCTCGTTCCGATTTCCCTCCCCCATACTGAATATGGATTGCCGGTGTACTACATCATCGCACCGTCAGAAATTTCAGCGAACATGGCTCGATTTGATGGGATTCGGTTTGGAAGTGGAAAGGATGGATCAACACTTGATGACATTTACAAAAAAACACGAGAAGAAGGATTCGGAGATGAATTAAAACGACGGATTTTAATTGGAACCTATGCATTGAGTGCGGGATATTACGATGCGTTTTATCGAAAGGCACAGAAGGTGCGAACGCTTATCAAACAAGATTTCGACGAAGCCTTTGAAACGGTTGATGCGATTCTCACGCCCGTCTCCCCTACTCCTGCGTTTACGATTGGAGCGAACTCTACGCCACTGCAGATGTACTTGGAAGACACGTTCACGATTCCGGCGAGTTTGGCTGGGGTATGTGGAATATCAGTTCCTGTCGGACAATCTGAAGATGGGAATCTTCCAATCGGAGCACAATTGCTTGGGCCTCAATCACGAGAAGATCGAATTTTGCGTATTGCGCATCAAATACAGCAATCAGTTAACAGCGAATAGTTTCCAGAAAAATGAATAATTATAAAGATTTACAAGTGTGGAAAAAGGCGTTCGACCTTTCCGCCAATGTTTATCAAATTACAAAGGAATTGCCCAAGGAAGAGATATTTGGAATGACTTCTCAAATGAGACGATGTGCGGTTTCTATTGTGAGCAATATTGCAGAAGGTCACGGAAGAGGAAGTAATAAAGATTTCTCTCGTTTTTTGAAAATAAGTATTGGTTCTTGCAATGAATTGGAGACTCAAGTTCTTCTGTCGGAAAAATTAAACTACATAAAACAACCTGAATCTCTTGAATTACAAGAAGAATGTAAAGAGATAATGAAAATGCTTAATGGTCTTATAAAAAAACTATGAACTGTAAACTGTTAACTATAAACTGACAATCAATGAAATTATTTTTAGAAAACAAATCGGTACTGGAAGGAGAAAGTTTTGGAGCCAATAAAGAAGTGGAAGGAGAAGTCGTTTTCACAACGGGAATGACGGGATATTTAGAAGTGCTCACCGACCCGAGTTATTACGGACAGATCGTGGTTTTTACATTTCCTTTGATTGGAAACTATGGAGTCTTCGACAAAGAGTCTTTTCTCAAAGACATCGACAAAGTCTACGAATCACAAAAGATTTGGGTGAAGGGAGTTATCTTGGCGGAGGATTCCAAAGAATTCTCACACGAACTGGGAACGACGCAATTCGCAGAATGGCTCAAAGGAAACGACATTCCGGCGTTGTCAGGTGTCGATACACGAGCACTCACACAAGTGATCAGGGAACACGGTGTCTTACTTGGAAAGATTGGAAAAGAAGCCCCAAAGAAATACGAAGATCCACTCAAAGGACGATATGTTCCAGAAGTGTCGCCTCAAAAAATGGAAATTCTCACTCCGGAGAAACCATGCGGAAAGACAATTGCCTTTATGGATTGTGGAGCGAAAAATGGAATCTTCCGAAACTTCCTCAAACGAGGAATAAAGGTTATCCGACTCCCCTTCAATCAGAACCCATTTGAACTCAAAGAAAAGTTCGACGGAATCTTTTTTTCGAATGGTCCTGGTGATCCAGAAACCGTAACTGAAACAATTGCGATTGCGCGTGAAGCACTCAAAAAAAACATCCCAATCTTTGGGATTTGTCTTGGAAATCAGATGTTAGCGTTGGCAGCAGGTGGAAAAACTAGAAAGATGAAATACGGACACAGAGGAGTGAATCAACCTGTGCGAGATATGCAGTCTGGGAGATGTCTCATCACGACTCAGAATCACGGATTTGAGGTTGTCATGGATAGTTTGCCAGATGACATAATCCCCTGGTTTGAGAATCTAAATGATAAGTCGAACGAAGGACTTCGTCACAAGACACGACCGGTCTTCGCGACACAGTTTCACCCTGAAGCATGCGCGGGACCAGAAGATGCACAGTACTTGTTTGATGAGTTTATTAAGACATTGTAGAAATAGCCTCGAGTTTGTTTTGCAACAAACCCGAGGATTTATTATTTCTTTTCGTAGTGACTAGGACGAACTAAATTCTTTCAAATCGTTTTCCATTTTGATAAGATTTCCGATTTTTCCTTTTAGAAGAACTGTTATTTTTTCTTTGCTACAAGGAAATAGCGTTCTCGTTCCAAAAAGTACTTCGTTTTTTTCTCCTACTAGCATGTTTTTATCGAAGGACAATAATGAAGATTGTTCTCCTGCAGAGGAGAACAGTTCGAATTTTTCATTGGCCAAGATATACTCCTTCTCTGAAAAAACAAAAACCGTAGTTATTAATTTTCCTCTTTGTTTTATTCGAAATTGGATTTCTTCAAGTTCCCCTAATCCCAGAGCAAGAACCCCTTTGAGGGGAAAACTAATAAATATCGGATCTCCAAGAAAAGCGAAAAAGAATATAACACCAAATAGAATCGATATTCCCATTACAGCTCGAAGAAGATTTATCATATCATTTCCGTTATTTGGATTCTTCCAAATTAATAGAATAACGAGAGACACACATCCCAGAAAAAAGGGAATCCAACGAAAACGTTGAATTGTTCTTTTTGCTTTTTTAAATTGTTTACTAAGTTCCATGTTTTTAATTTTCGTTCATAAATAGTTTAGTTTATCTATCATGCCTCCATTCGCACAACAGATAAACTAAACTCGCCACTGCCGAAAAGAACAATTAGGCACAACTTTTTCAGAAGAAATCGTTGCACACAACACTTTGTTTACAATTTTTCAATGCCAAAGTCAAAACCACCTTCATGTTCCCCTATGAAGACACTTTAAATCCCCGAGTCGCAATGCAACTCAGGGATGATTTGTAATTTTTTAGCAGTGGTTTTTTTCTTCTTCTCTTCCGAAAGATGGAAAAAAAATAAGAAAAAACAAGAAAAGTCCCAATGTGATAGAAAGTAATACCCGTCCCTTTATCGACATATCGCCAGTAAAAAGAACCATTAATGGAATGAACATTGTTCCTAGAACAATTAACCAATGAGTATTTTTCTTTTTTGGTTTTCTGAATTCTTTATCCTTTGTTAGTTGCATAAGATTCTCTTTTTAAATTTATACTTCAATTCTTTTAATAGTTTCTCTTAAGATGTTGAAAATTAATTCTAAGTCCATAAGATCGTTCTTTTTTACAAAAAAGATATCTTGGGTTTTAGTACTTTCAATAATTTTCATTAGAGAAACCTTGGGACCATCTTTTTCGAATTTTTTTTCTCCACCATATTCAATTTCTAAAATGGTGTTCGAATCAAGTTCTTCAGGAGGCATTTCATCTTCTTCAAAATTAATAAAAATATTTCCGAAGATTACTTTATTCCCTTTCATCACTTTTACTGATTGATAGATGCTTTTTATTTCAAACTTAAAAGAGATTTCCTCGTAGGACATTACTTTTTTTCCTTCGTTATAAGAATTCTTTGCAAAAAATAATTCTTCCAATAGATCTTTTCCGATATCTATCCGCGAAGGTTCTTTTTTACGAATATCCCTATACAAAACTCGGTATAGAATGAAATAAAGAACGATTGAGATTATAGCTAATATTGCTACCGTGTAAGCCCACTGGTTCCACGTAAAAACAAGACCTAGAGTCATAAGACCGAGGTAAAAAATTATCATCACATTTCTACTCCATTTTTTAGAGTTTTTCCATCTAGAATGGGAGAGCGTAAAACCGGTTGTTTCCTCTTGAACAAGCGATAACGCGGTGTTGTTTGTCGTCATAAGATTGTTTTGGTTTCTAATTTGTTTTGTTTGTCTGCCATGCCTCCAACCGCACAACAGACAAACAAAACGTGCCACTGCCGAAAAGAACAAATTGGTATAACTTTTTCCGAAGAAATCACCATACACAACTCTGTTCTTACAACTTTTTGGCACAAAGGTCAATAATGCAAAAAAATATTTCCCTCAGGTTTTTTTTTAAGTACACTGTTCCCGATATGAAAATTCTATTGTTAGGGTCAGGAGCGTTAAAGATAGGAGAAGCGGGTGAGTTTGATTATTCTGGTTCGCAGGCCATCAAGGCGTTCAAGAAGAACGGTCATGAGGTTGTTTTGATAAACCCGAATATTGCAACAATTCAAACCGATCCTCAGAATTTTACGACTGAAGATACGGGACCGGATAAGATTTATCTTCTCCCCGTTAAACCGACATTTGTGCAGAAGATCATTGAAAAAGAAAAACCAGATGCACTGGCATTGTCTTTCGGAGGACAGACGGCGCTTAATTGTGGGCTCGAACTTGAGAAGTCTGGGTTTTTGAAGAAACACAAAGTGAGAGTTCTTGGAACCCCTGTGTCAGTGATTGAAGCGACAGAGGATCGAGAAATCTTTAAACAGAAACTGAAAGAAATTATGATATTGACCCCTCGATCTATTGCAACGAAGAATCTCAAAGACGCCAAAGTGGCCTCTCAAAAAATCGGATTCCCTCTTATTATGCGAGCGGGATTTGCACTGGGAGGAAAGGGCTCTGGATTCTGTGATGATGAAAAGCAATTTGAAGAAATGGCAAAAGAGGCGTTTGCGTTCTCTCCTCAGGTGTTGGTGGAGGAAGATCTGCGTGGATGGAAGGAAGTGGAGTACGAAGTGGTGCGAGATGGTGATGACAACTGTATCACGGTGGTGAACATGGAGAACTTCGATCCGCTCGGAATTCATACTGGAGAATCGATCGTGATCTCCCCTTCTATGACCTTGGCAAACTCTGAATATCAAATGCTGAGAACTGTGTCTATTACAACGATTCGTCACTTAGGAATTGTCGGAGAATGTAATATTCAATTTGCTCTCAATCCAGAAGACGATAAGGACTATCGAGTTATTGAGGTGAATGCGCGACTGAGTAGAAGTTCAGCGTTAGCGTCAAAGGCGTCTGGATATCCACTCGCTGCGGTTGCAGCTGAGATCATCCTCGGGAAGACAATGCCTGAGATTCCAAATGCAATTACAAAGGTAACGACGAGTTTCTTTGAACCAGCGTTGGATTATATTGCGGTAAAGATTCCTCGATGGGATTTGCAGAAATTTAGAAAAGTATCGCATGAGATTTCTACGGAAATGAAATCCGTGGGAGAGGTTATGGCACTGGGACGAAACTTCCCAGAGTGTATTCAGAAAGCCGTGCGTATGTTGGCGGTGGGCTCTGAAGGAGTGCTCGACTCCCCTACTAAGTTTGAAAGCAAGGAAGAACTCGAAGAGCATATTCGAATTGCTTCTCCACGAAGACTTTTTGCTGTTTCTGAAGGCTTGTTCTCACAAACCTTCACACTCGAACAAATATGGGAAATGACCAAGATTGATCGATGGTTCCTCCAGCAATTGGAACGGATTACAGATTGTGCGAGAGAGATGGAAAAAGGAAAGCTCACAGAATCACTGCTCCGTGATGCGAAAGTCCTTGGGTTCTCTGATAATGAGATTGCTCGACATACAAAGAAAGACGCGAAGGATGTCCGAAAAGAACGAATCGCAAAAGGTATTCGTCCGATTACAAAGCAAATCGACACATTGGCCGCTGAATTCCCAGCACAAACAAACTACCTCTACACGACGTACTTAGGGAAGGAGGATGATGTGTAAGATATTCCTAAAGGTGTTCACTTAGGATTACCTCTGCAGATTGCTCTCCTTTTTTCTCAGGATACTCTTTTGTCGGAGCTGTTTGCACAATAGCCTCATCTGGCCCTGTTACCACAAGAACACTCACACGAGTGCCTGCCTTCATTACCTCTCCGGGAATTCTTCCTGTTGTAGCAAGTTCGTCTTTTAAAAGAGGAAATTCAAACCCCTCTTTAACTTCACCATTAACTTTAACTTCTGTCATAATTTAATAATTATTCCTCTTTCTTTTCTTCTTTTACTTCCTCAACAACCTCTTCTTTAGGTTCTTCAGTAACTTCTTCAGCTTTTGGCGCTTCAACAGGTGTTTCTTCTTTCTTTTCTTCTACCACCTCCTCAGTCTTTGCTTCTTCTTTTACCTCTTCCACTTTTTCTTCTACTTCTTGTTCGAATTCTTTGTGTTCGAGTTTAAGCTCTGTTTCTTTTAAACGGAGTGCCTTTCCAGACAATGATCGCAAGAAACCAAGTTTTGCTCGTCGAACCTTGTGCGCTCGAAGAACATCAATCTTTACAACGTTTGGAGAGTGAATTGGGTATGTTTTTTCAACACCAACTCCTTCTGCAATCTTTCGTACAGTAAAAGTGCTTTCAACACCGTGTCCTGGGTTTACCGCAATAACAGTTCCTTCAAAGACCTGAACTCGTTCTTTGTTTCCTTCCTTAATCTTTTGGTGGACCTTAACTAAATATCCTGCACGGAGGTCAGGAACAGAGGCCTTACAATATTTTTTCGTAAACTGGTGAAGTAATTGGCTCATAACAAATGAATAAAATCGCGCAGATTGTAGAGCTTCGCAATCTTTCGTCAATATTTTTTTTAAACAAAAGAAATCCTACGCGTTCACCAACACTTCAGTATCTTTCTTAAGTTTGTTTTTCAGTACAATATTTTCTTTTTCAGTGAAAACTGTTTGTACGAATTTGTCTTTCAATGTGATTCTATAAAGGAAATCCTCTCTCGTCATCACTCCATATTTCAGGTTCTTGTTTGGGAAAGCCGTATCGAGGTATTTCTGTAAAGCGCCTCGATCAACATTTCCTACAATAAAGAGATCAGTTTCTGATTCTTTATTCACAAATGCTCCTGTAAGGATGAGAATGTCGACGTCTCCCATCTTGCTGATTTTCTTCAAGACTTCTTGATTATCCTCGTTCGTCTTTCGGACAATAGAGGTTAATTCGTGGAGAATGGGGAAGTGTGGGTTAACACGGTAATATTTTTTTCGATTTCGTTCTGAAGATTTGAGCATTCCTATCTTTTCAAGGTTCTCAAGCTCTCGTCGGAGAGAGTTAATTTGTTCGTCTAACACTCGTGTGAGTTCTCTAATAAAAAATTCCTCATCTGGGTTGTTGAGAAATTGTTGGAAGAGTTTTACTCGTGCTCCGGAACCGAAGATTTTCTTGAGCATATTTTGTGCACAAAAAGAGTATGCATACAAAAAGTATTCGTTTCTAGGAAGAATGTCAAAACTTTTTTTACTAAAAACTCGTTAAGGGCTTTAATAAGCGAATAGTTTTGAAGAAAAAAATACTTCATGAGCTCTTTTTGTTTTCATTTTGAATACATTTTTTGTTCAATAAAAATATATTTTGACACCCAAAATAGTACAAAAAAATAAATACAAAAAAAGTCTCGGAGACCGAGACTTTCTTATTTTAATACGGAATCTGTCACTACAGATCGATGTCTGAACTCCCTATAGAAGAAGTGTTGCTTCCTTTGCTTGAAACGGTAAGTCCAAGGAAGAAGCCTGCCACAATCCCTATGAATGTACTAAACATGATCGTAAAGAAGAGGCTTTGAGTTGCTACCTTAAAAAGGAAGAGCACTCGTGCGTTTGTCGCTATGTTCTCAAAGGCAAAAATAAGCCCCAAGACCATAAAGCAAAGAAAGAGAATGAAGTAAGGTTTTTTCATGTGTTTTTTTACTACTAAGTTAACGAAAGCATAAGACCCTCCAAGTATTTGTCAATTTTCAAGTTGAGCACTGTCTTTTGGAGTTCTTCTTCTCGATGAGCTTGTTCCCCGAGTTGAGGCATTCGTTGATCAACGATGAGTCCCGCTTTGGTCATCTCATCTTTATCAAGTTCAATCTTCTCGAGTTTTACAATCTCAGATAGTGCGAGGAATACCGTTAGATTCGCTGTAGCGTCTTTTGCGAATTGTTTCTTAAGATCATCCTCCTTTTTCCCAATCGCCTTCCAGAAGGCCTCAGGATCGTGTGCGTATTGAGGAGATTTTTTCACTTCTTCCAAACGCATTTCGCATTCTCGATCAATCCATGAGCTCGGGAGATCAGCCTTTGTCGTCTTAAGAAGCTTCTCGTTGTACTCCCCTATTTTCTTTTTCTTTTCTTCGTTTCGTTTATTCCGTTCTACCATTTGTTCAATATCTTTTTTGAACTCGTCGATTTTTTTCTTTCGTCCTGTAATCTTTTCAATCATTTCTTCGTCAATGTGTTTCGCTGATACCTCACCAACGCTATTCATCTTAATATCAAAAGGAACAGATGTTCCGGCGAGGTCTTTCGCTTGGTATTCTTTTGGAAATTTCACCTTCACGGCTTTCTTTTCCTCTCCTGCCTTCATGCCTTCGTAGGCTTTCTCAAGGTCAGGCAAGAACTGTCCAGATCCAATAACAAAAGGAACCGCTTTCCCTTCTGTATTTGGGATTGTTTCTCCTTTCTTATCTTTTCCAACGAAATCAACTTCCACCACATCCCCTTTCTCAGAAGCTCGTTTTACCGTCTTCTGGAGCTTCATGTCGCTCATAATGTGTTCGATTGTTTCCTCCACTTCTTTCGCATCTACACTTATTTTAAGTGGTGTCATTTTAATCTTGTCATATCCTTTCACTGTAATCTCTGGGAATACTTCCACCTCGGCTTTAATCTCGATGGGCATCTTCTTTACATCAGAGAAATCAATCTTCGGAGCCGCAACGGGCTGAATTTTATTTGTCATAATAAACTCTCGGTAGTGCTTATCAACGGCAGTATTGAGCGCTTCGTATTCGAGGCGATCAGCACCCATGTGCTCGATAACTACCTTGTCAGGAGCTTTTCCTTTTCGGAATCCCTCCGCTTTTACTTCCCCTCGGAAGTGTTCGATAACCGCTTTCTTTGCTTTCTTAATGTCACCTTCTTCAATAGAAAAAGAGAAGCTGATCTTTGAATGGGAAAGCTTTTTAAATGGGGCACTCATGGTGTATGAAGTTAAAATTATATTAAGTCGGCAGGATGGTACGGATATTATTTTGTTTGACAAATATTTTGGCTTTTGAAAAGGTGCTTCTTATGAAAAGATATATATTCCTAGTTTTAATTGTCATTACGTTGTTATTACAAACTATAACATCCCCTGTCCTCGCGACTCCTGCGTGGGAGCGGGTAAAGGTTGATCGAGTCCTGGATAACCAACACGTCCAGCTCTTTGATGGTCGAGTTATACGAATTATAGGCATGACTCCCCCATCACTCTTCGAGAAACAAAGTCATCAGTCTTGTTTCGCTCGACCATTCTTTCGACTCCTGAAGTTATTAATCGAGAATAAGACAGTGAAGATACGTGGTGACATGACACTTGAAGATGGAACAATTCTCCCTCGACATGTAAAGCTGGAAAACGGAAGGAATCTCGCGGAATTCCTTTTGGAGAAAGGGAAAACAAGCGTAATGACGATGTCAAAAAAGGCGTCTTTTTATTCTAAATATCGCAACGCGCAGGCAATGGCGAAGGATTCTGAAATCGGAATATGGAAAGGTTGTGGAGGAAATAAGGATCTTCATGAACGATTGAGGCGCTCTGGAATTGGTTTGCGAAACACTCCTCGCGCATCATTCCTGGCCCCAATCTCTGTCGGACAGGTAAAGGAAGTGCTCTCAGGAGAGAAATTGCTCCTGACAAATGGACTGAAAGTGCAAATGATCGGCGTGTCAGTTCCCTCTTCTTTCGATTCAAGAAAAGGATTCTCGTGTTTTGGTTTGCAAGCAAGGCAACATCTCGAATCGCTCATTCTTCATAAGCAGGTGTTTCTTCGGAGGGATACCTCACAATTAAATGATGATGGAGATCTTCTGCGGTATGTATTTCTCCCTCTTCATGATAAACGAGGGCGAGAGCTCTTTATTAATAAACAAATAATTGAAGACGGATACGCGAAACATCGCAAAAGCGAAACCGATAAAAAGTATGAGGATATTTTGAAAAGTGCCCAAGAGATCGCTTATAAGGATAAAAAAGGATCATGGGATAATTGTCTGCAATCAATATTAGCCGAGAAATAACTCTCTTTTTTTGTCATTCCGGGCTTGTTCCGGAATCAAACCTTCTGTTTCTGCACTCGCTACGCTCTTTCAAAAGATAACTACGGGACGCTTGATCCTGAAATAAATTCAGGATGACAAAATTAGAAATTGAAAATTAGAGAAGAAACCATTATCATTCCCTTACATTTTGTATCTTTATTTGCATGAAATATTCACAACTCTTTGTAAAAACACAGAAGGAACTCCCCTCTCAAGAAAACTCAAAAAATGCGGAGCTTCTTATTCGTGCGGGATTTATTAAAAAGGAAATGGCTGGTGTCTTTTCGTATCTTCCTCTTGGACTCCGAGTGCTTCGGAAGGTCGAAGAGATTGTCCGAGATGAGATGAATAAAGCGAACGCTCAGGAAATTCTCATGCCCGTTATGTCAGCGAAAGAAAACTGGGAGAAGACTGGGCGATGGAACACAATGGATATTTTGTATAAATTAGAAGGCGAACTTGATCGACACTCGGCGCTCTCCCCTACTCACGAGGAGACGGTAACGCCATTGGTTCAGAATTATTGTGTATCTCACAAAGACTTTCCATTGTGTGTATATCAAATCCAAACGAAGTTCCGAAACGAGCCACGAGCAAAATCAGGACTTCTTCGAGGACGAGAATTCTTAATGAAGGACGCATATTCGTTTCATGCGACAGAGGAAGATTTCGATCGATACTACGAGATCCAAAAAGAAGCGTACCACAAAGTCTATGAACGAATTGGACTTGGTGATATCACTCACGTGGTGGCAGCATCTGGAGGAGACTTCTCAGAGTTCTCTCATGAGTTTCAGACAATCTGTGAGACAGGAGAAGATACGGTTTTTCACGTAAAAAGTACTGGTGAGTATCTCAATAAAGAGATTGCACCATCCAAAGCGCCTGATGTTTCTTACGATGATACGAAAGAAATGCCAATGGAAGATATGGAAGGAAAAGGAATCATTGGAGTAGAAGAACTCGCTGAGTTTCTCAAAATTCCAGTGGAAAAAACGACGAAGACACTTCTCTTTGAAACGGATAAAGGGGATCTCGTTGCGGCAGCAGTGCGGGGAGGATACGACGTGAATGAATTGAAGCTGAAAAAAGTTGTCGGATGCAAGTCATTAGAACTCGCTTCAGAAGCGATGGTGAAAAAGGTCACTGGAGCTGAGGTTGGATTCGCGGGATTGTTGAATCTTCCCAAAGAAGTGAAAGTCTTCATGGATGATTCTATGCAGGGACGGATTAACTTTGAGATGGGAGCCAATAAAACAGACTTCCACACGATTAACGTGAACTTCGGACGGGACATCGAGGAACCAAAGGAATTCTATGACTTCAAAGTTGCGCAGGAATGTGATTTCTATCCTGAAACAGGCGAAGCATATGAAACATTCCGAGCAATTGAGGTGGGGAATATCTTCCCGCTTTCAACAAAGTTCTCCGATGCCTTCGGTATGAAGGTGATTGATGCGAACGGAAGAGGACAATCGGTAATCATGGGATGTTATGGAATCGGAATCTCACGAACCATGGGAGCGGTGGCCGAAGTATTCCATGATGATAAAGGACTCAAGTGGCCAAAAGCAATTGCCCCATTCCACATTTATCTCGCCGCTATTGGGCGTGATGATGCGGTATACACAGAAGCTGAGAAAATGGTGGCGGATCTTGAATCTGCAGGAGTGGAAGTATTCTACGATGACAGACGAGATAAGAAGGTTGGACCTGGGCAGAAGTTCTCAGACCACGAACTCATGGGGATGCCTGCTCGTATTGTGATGAGTGAACGAACCATGGAAGAAGGTGTGGTTGAATTCGTTGACCGAGCAACGGGAGACATGGAGAAAGTAAAAATAGACAAGGTGGTTGATTTTGTAACCAAGTTTTTGAAAGAAAAATGAAAATCAAATTCCTCGGTACAGGGAGCGCCCATGGTATTCCCATTTGGAATTGTGATTGTGCAGTATGTCAGAGTCCTAACCCAAAAGATAAACGATTGCGATCTTCTCTTTTTGTAGAAATTGATGATGTGAAGATTCTTCTTGATTTTGGTCCTGATTGCAGAACTCAGCTTATGAAATATGGGATTAAAAGTTTTCAATATGCATTTCTGACTCATGCACACAGAGATCATATGAATGGAAATATTGAATTGGGAAAACAACAAAATCTTATTCTTGAAATGCCGAAACCTGTTTTGAAGGAATTTTATGCTATTTTGCGTTCAGGCAAATATTGGTTCGAGAAAAGGAATCCAACGATGATTATTCAAGAATTTAAACCAAGGACACTTCATAATGTAAAAATAGATACTGTAAAACTTGAGCACCAGAAGGATTATCAAAAGACCCCATTCCCCTGCTATGGCTATATATTTGAATCAAACGAATTTAAAATGGCATACCTCAGTGATTATTCTGCTATTTTGGAAGAAGAAAAACTAAAAAATCTTGACCTCTTAATTTCTGATGGAGACGGCTTTGAAAATAGTGGACATGGACACATTGGAATACAAGATGGAATTAAAATTTTTCAGAAACTCGCTCCAAAAAAAATGTTATTTACCCATATCAAACATACAAAATCGCATGACTTTCTAACAAAATATGTGAAACAATTTGGAAATATTGAAATCGCCTATGACGGCATGGAATTAACTTTTTAATACATGAAAAATAAAAAAGTAGATATATTCATTCTCTTTCTCTGTATTGCTCTATCAACATTTCTCGTCTTTCGTTTGTCTGCAAATTTAATCCTTTCAACCGCACTCTTCTTTGGATTGCCTGCTCTTTGGTTATCGATACGAATGCCACAAAGAATTTTAAAATCGGCAATTTTTGCCATTTTATTTAGTATCCCCTTTTTATTTATCATCGATCACATTGCGGCCTTAGATGGAGCGTGGCATGTGCCGACACAATTTCCATTCCGACTACTAGGGACGATTTCTCTCGAAGATCTTTTTATTGGACTTGGACTCGCTTATTTTATGGCAATTTTTTATGAATATTTCTTTTCCAGTCAGAAAAGGATATTAGGTAAAAAAATGAAGTATTTTATCGGTGGTGCTTATTGTGCACTTCTTCTCTTCTTCATATTCTTCTTTTTTACACCTTCATTGTTATACATTCCTTATGCATATATGACCCTTGGAATTGTATTATTTATTATTCCGATAACATTGTTTTTGTTTCGTTCTCCACAATCGCTCTTTCAATTTTTTAAAACAATCCCCTACTTTTTTATATTTTTTATGGCTTATGAAGTGGTAGGACTTCGGTTGGGACATTGGTCTTTTCCAGGTGAACATTTCATTGGATGGGTATCAATGTTTGGAATTACGATTCCTTTTGAAGAACTCTTATTCTGGATTATACTTTCCCCAATAGCTTTCTTTTCTTATTACGAATTTTTTAATAATGACTGAAGACCTCTTCACCAACATCGAAACCAAAACAAAAAAAATAGTTAAAAAAGGAATCCTCTATGCCGATGGAGGTTCTCGAGGAAATCCAGGGAAAGCGGCCGGAGGCGCTGTTCTCTATGATGAGAAGAAGAAAGAAATTGCGTACGGAGGAATTTACTGTGGGACACAAACGAACAACTTCGCAGAATACGCAGGAATGCTTCACGGGCTCCAATTAGCCGTGCAAAATGGAATTACGGACCTTGAGGTGGTTCTTGATTCAAAATTGATTGTGGAGCAAATGAGTGGGAATTTTAAAGTAAAGAATGCCAACCTGAAGCCGTCTTTTGAACAGGCGAAGATACTGTGTGCGAAATTCTCTTCGATCCGGTTTCGACATGTTTTGAGACATAAGAATAAAGTGGCCGACAGTATCGTGAACAAGGTGCTCGATCAACACGAGTAGTTGACGTTTTTTGTAAAATGGTATAAAGAAAGAACTAATAATGAATGATAATTTAGAGTTAATTCCTTTAGAGAACCCGGGGAAAATAATACTTCAAAAACCTGATAAAGATCCCGAGTATGGATTTGAATGTGAATCTTTAGGGAAGGACCCTGAGGGGAGAATTCGGTTTATTCCGCGGGACCAAATCGTGAACCTTCTTGAGGGGGCCTGTATACTTTGTCATGTAACCGAAGATGGAAAAACCATAAAAACGGACCGTGTTGGGAAATATTGGGTGCATAACCCACATGCGGTTGAACGCACAGAGAAAGAATCTATTACGATCCAACAAGGGCCTCAGAATTTTTCTGTTCCTTTTGTGATAACCACTACAAAAGAACTCGTTGATGAGCTTTTGGAAAAACTGGGAGCATTTGTTTTGAAACAGTGATTATTCCGGAAACTCAGTCTGCTGTTCTAGTATTTTTTGAGGATCATAAAATTCGTTCCGCATTTCTCCTCCAAGGAAGAATCCATTCACAAGAATTGTTCCCCCAAGTTTTCTCGCTTCTTTAAGTGCACTGTGAGCATCCGGGCAAGTGATCCCCCGCCCCAACTTTTGTTTCAGTTCTTCGGCCGTCCAAGTGTCTCTTGCTTCTGGAACATTTACCCAAAATATCTCCTCGAATTCTTTTTCAACGATATTAAAAATATTCGGATCATGATTTTTTCCGAGCCCAAATATTCCAATTTTAGGACCTTTTAATTTCTTGATTTTTGGCAAAATAAATTCAAATCTTGGGGCCGAATGAGCCCCATCGAGAATGACATCAGGAGCCACTTTTTCCCATCGTCCGGGGAGCTGAATCTTGCGCATAGTGAATGTGTCACTACCAAGAATCTCTTCGCAAATGTTTCGAGTCATTTTTTTGTTCAACTTTGTCATTACCCCTTTTATGTAATGAATATCTTTTTTTGCTATTTTGTTAAGTGTTGAACACATTTTTTGTTCATAACTTATGTTATACACCGAGTTTTCCACAAAAATACCCGCTTTCTCTTCGGCTAATTTGGAGAGACTATTGTCGAATTTTTCGAGGTGATCGTCCCCTATAAAAGTGAGAGCTGAAACTCGTTTTCCTTGGACAGAATTTACGGCATCGAGTCGTCCTCCCATTCCTACTTCGCAGATGAGAATTTCACACCCTGCATTCTTCGCAGATAAAATTCCGGTCAGCACAATGGCCTCATAATATGTCGGAAGAATCGAAAGGTCCTCGCATACCTTTTTAATTTCCAAAAGCGTGAAACCGAAGGTTTCTGCCTCAATTAATTTTCCATTAATTCGTACACGCTCAGTAATGACTTGCAGATGAGGAGACATCAATGTCGCCACTGTTTTTCCAGCTGTCAGAAGAACATCTTCTGTCAGTCGGCAGACAGTCCCCTTTCCTGCGGTTCCGCCTACAACGACTCTCCACTCAAAAGATTCGTCAGGACGACCGAGTGCATCAAGGACGAGCTGAACAACCTCCAGTGATGGCGGTGTGTCTTTTCTGAAGAACTGAGCTTCTGAAGAAAGTTCTAAGAGCCAATCTTCCGCTTTGTGAAAGTGTTCCATGCGGGGGCAGTTTCGCTCTTTTCTTCGTTCTTTTCAACCTTTTCAACTTTAACTATCTTTTTTTCTCGGCTAGGGGCGCCAGCCGCAATTTGAAATGGGAGTTTCTTTTCCTGAACCACTTTCTTAAAAAACAATTTAATAGCAGATGAATAGGTTAATCCCATGCTTTCAAGGATTGCCTTTACTTCTTGCTTGTCTTCATCAGAAATGCGGATTTGAATGTGGCTCATAGAAAAAATATTAAGTGCGTGTTTTGTACTTATTCGATGTCGTTCGGTCAAGAATTACTACTTTTTAAAAAACTCTAAAAGATGAGAAATAATCTTTTGTCCTTCCAATATGAATTGAAGTGGTTTTTGAATGTATGAGATAAAAAGGTCTGAAAGATCGTCTAATTTCTTCAACACCCTTGTCGCAAGAATCATCGCTCGTACAGCGAAAATCACGAAGATAAGAAATCCAGCTCCAAAACAGAGTTGCATGATTTCACGTGAATGTTCGAAGAGGTAGTCCATTGCGATATATTTTTAATTCCTTCCTAGTATTATAGCAGAGATTGCCCTCTATTGCAAGGGGTTTAGGCTGTTAACTTTGTTTTCATAAGGTCCTGTACCATTGATGGATTCGCACTTCCTCCTGACTTCTTCATGACCTGTCCGACAAGGAATCCAATCACCTTCTCTTTTCCGGCTTTAAATTCAGCAACCGTTGGTGCATTCTCCTCCAAAACCTCATCGATCCAGAGCTCAATCTCCCCAGTATCAGAGACTTGCTCGAGTCCAAGTTTCTCCATGATATCTTTCACCCCATCCCCTGTTTTCATTGATTCTTCTAATATTTGCTTCGCTCCAGTAGCCGAAACCTTTCCCGTTGTAATGAGATCAAGAACACCCGCTACGTGCCCTGGTGTCACCTCTGTCTTCTTCCAATCAGGATCAGCAAGTACCACTGATAAAATCATGTTTGCGGCTTTCTTCGGTGCTTTTGAGAGATCGCAGGCACTTTCAAAGAATTCAGAGAGTTCCAAGCTTTCCGCTAACTTCAATGCATCGTTCTCCGACAATTCAAACTCTTTTTTGTATCGATGTACTTTCTCAAGAGGGAGTTCAGGAATCCCCGCTTCTATATTCTTAATCTCTTCGCTCGTAAATGTCACCGGAGGCAAGTCTGGTTCGGGAAAGTATCGATAATCATGCGCTGATTCTTTATCTCGCAAGATGTGTGTTTTTCCTTCGTCATCAAACCACCCGAGTGTGGTTTCTTTTTCTGAAACAGTTCCATTCTCCCAGTGTTTTCGTTGTTTCTTCTCTTCGTATTGCAAGGCTTTAAAAAGAGCCGTGAATGAGTTCAAGTTCTTTATCTCTCCACGTGGGTAGAGCTTCTTGTCGCCCACAGGACGCATTGAGATAGAGGCATCAAATCGCATCATCCCCTTCTCCATGTCCGCATCTGAGGCTCCAACAAACCTGAGAATCTTCTGAATCTCCTGTGCAAACACTCGTGCTTGTTCTGGTGAACGCATGTCAGGTTCGGTCACAATCTCAATCAGTGGTGTTCCTGAACGATTGTAATCACACAACGTTCCTGTCTTCTCATGGGTCAATTTCCCGGCATCGTTTTCTAGATGCACACGCGTAATTCCAATAACTTTCTTTTTTCCTTCTATTTCAATTTCCACTTTTCCTTTCAAAGCAATCGGTTTATCAAATTGTGAAATCTGAAATCCGTTCGGTAGATCGGGGTAAAAATAGTTCTTTCGATCAAACTTTGAAAACTCCTGAATTTTACATTTAAGTGCAGCCGCCCCTCGTACCCCTTTCTTCAAAGCTTCATCATTGAGCACGGGCAACATCCCTGGGAATCCCATACACACAGGGCAGACTCTTGTATTTGGTTCTGCGCCAAACGCATCATTATCACAACTACAAAAGAGCTTCGACTTCGTCGAGAGCTGTGCGTGTATTTCGAGTCCAATAATAGTTTCCAATTCCATCGAAAGGATTGTACTCAAAAAACAAATGAAAAAAAGTTGACCTCCTCTCAAAAATCAATACAAACTCCGCAGTTCCTTTCGTGGAAGCATAAAAAGATTCTTTTTATCTTCTCAAAGAAACGGACTAATCTCTGATCTTTTACGTGCTTCTACTCGGAATTCATGGTGATAAGTGTTTCTCAATAAATGAACATTTTTCCCCATGAGTTCCAGAGATTTCTGGAAATACTTGTGGGTTAAACACTTTCTTTTAATTCGGCATAACAAAAACCAGATCTCTTTTAAAGGGTAGGCATATATTTTTCTAAGGGGTTGAAGAGATTAGTTTTTGTGGCTCGATTTACTTACAGTAGTAAATCGGGTCTTTTTTTTGTATGTCTCAATTTTTCTTGCCCCACTCTTTTTTCCCTTCTACAATCCAAATGATGAAAATTAAAAAACTCACTCCCGAAGTCGTCAAAGATAAAATTGTCTTGATCCGTATGGATTACAATGTCCCGAGAAAAGAAGGGAAAGTGGCTGAAAACACACGCATTATTGAGTCATTGCCAACGATTCAATTTCTTATCGATAATGGAGCGAAGCAAATACATATCCTAACGCATGTAGGACGCCCAAAAGGACAAGTGGTGAGCGAACTCTCGACAAAGTTTTTAATCCCCGAACTCGAGAAACAGTTTGGAGAATCCGTGGAATTCCGATCAGAATATACGGCGGGAGGCGCTCGGATTCAGCTTCATGAAAATGTGCGTTTCAGACCAGAAGAAAAAACAAATGAACCAAACTTTCCCCAAGAAATACTCGATGGAATCAAACCAGACGTTTTTGTTTTGGAAGGATTTGCCGTTGCGCACAGACCACAGGCTTCGGTTATCGGGTTTTCCGGACGTATTCCTTGTTACCCTGGGTTTGGAATAGAGAAAGAAATCGAGCACCTCTCCCCTTTCTTGAGTGAAGAAAAAATCGAAGGACTCACCGTAATTGTCGGTGGGGTAAAAATGGAAACGAAAGTTGCTGTACTTCAGCACTTCGCGAAGATTGCAGATAACATTATTATTGGTGGCGCGCTTTGCAATACCTTTCTTGTAGCGCAAGGATACGAGGTTGGAGAGAGTTTGTACGAAGATGCAGAGCTCGATCGAGCGATGGAAGTGATGGAGGTTGCAGATGCTCACGGAACCGCGATTCATAATCCTATCGACGTGGTGTGTGCAGATAGTCTCGATGCGATTGAATCAACAGTTGTTCCTATCGAAGATGTTATGGGAGACATGAAGATTCTTGATATTGGTCCGCATGCGGTGGCGAGTTTTAAAGAAATTATTGCTCATTCAAAAGTTGTTATCTGGAATGGTCCCGTGGGACTCTTTGAAAAAGATCTCTTCGCGAATGGTACGAGAGAACTCTCAGAAGCAGTTGCGGCAAACAAAGATGCCAAGACGATTCTTGGTGGAGGTGACACACTTGGAGCGCTGAAGCGATTTAATGTAGCGAAATCAGAATTCACCCACGTCTCTACAGGAGGTGGCGCGATGTTGGAATTTTTGGAAGGGAAGAAACTTCCGGGGATTGAGATTTTGAAGGATTAGGAATGAAGAAGTTTCTTTATTCTTCCTAAAACCTTACTCCTTTCCGCAAAGCTCATTGCGATTAAAATATCACTTCGTTCAATGTTCTCATTGGCAACAATAGAATGTCCGGCTTCTTTAAACCCCTCCTCTTTTTTACAAGAGGTATTTGTTATAGAACACTCACCATTCTCACGAGAACGACAATGAAGAATCGTCTCAGGTTCTTTTAACTGTCCCTTCGTAATTAAGTTTTTAATATGATTAGAAATATTTGGATATTTCGTAAAAAAGGAAATTCCTTTTCCTTCATGTTCACACCGTTTATCAACATCATTGTATTTCATCTTGATTTCCATCGATTGATAGCATGTTTCCAGAGAAGGGTCAATCCCCTCTCCATGAAAATTTGCCATCTGCCCCCTTTTTCGTACAATGCTCGGGAATTTTTACTTCATAACTTTTTATCGGAATGAATTATTTCCTCCTTGTTATTTTAACCAGCATCTTGTCACTTGTGGCAGCTGGAATCTTTTCTTTCTTGATCATGAAAAAAGAGAAAGGAAACGATAAGATGAAAGAAATCGCCAAAGCAATTGCTGATGGTGCGATGGCTTTCCTCGCTCGAGAGTACAAAGTACTTTCAGTATTCGTAATCGTGTTAGCGATTGTTCTTTATAAATTTCTTGATAACTCCGCAACACCGGATGTGAACGAAGGAATGTTGACCTCTGTGTCATTTATATACGGAGCCGTTTCAAGTGTCTTGGCTGGTTTCTTCGGAATGAAGATTGCCACTGCTGCGAATGTGCGAACAGCACAAGCGGCAACAAAGAACCTTGGAAGTGCTTTGACGGTTGCCTTCCGTTCAGGAGCGGTGATGGGACTTTCTGTAGTAGGTCTTGGACTTTTGGGACTGACTATTCTTCTCTACGTATTCTTCCAAGTCATGGGGCTTGATCAGTCAGTGGCGCTGAACGTCATTACAGGATTTGGACTTGGTGCTTCTTCTATCGCGCTTTTCGCTCGAGTAGGAGGAGGTATTTATACGAAAGCTGCCGACGTTGGAGCAGACCTTGTTGGAAAAGTAGAAGCTGGTATTCCAGAAGACGATCCACGAAATCCTGCAACTATTGCTGACAATGTTGGAGACAACGTTGGAGACGTAGCGGGAATGGGAGCTGACCTTTTTGAATCCTATGTTGGTTCTATTATCTCGGCTCTTATATTGGGAGTAGGAACATTTGGAATGAACGGAATTTACTTCCCTATCGCCCTATCGGCTGTAGGAATTTTGGCTTCGCTTGTCGGGACTTTCTTTGTTCGAGTTGGGAAGAGTGGACAGATTCACAACGCACTCAAGAACGGGCTCTGGGGAGCTTCTCTGATTGTTGTAGTGGCTGGGTACTACTTGACTCAGTACTTCCTTGGAGACCAAGCGTTGAACGTTTTCATCGCTATGATTTCAGGATTGGTTGTTGGAATTTTGATTGGACTCGTTACCGAATACTACACTTCAGATCACTACAAACCAGTACGAGATGTTGCTGACGCTTCAAAGACGGGAGGAGCAACAACACTTATCGCCGGACTTGCTCTCGGATACAGGTCGGTGACCGTTCCAGTGCTTTTGATCTGTGTGGCTATCTACACAGCGTACCACTTCGCAGGACTCTACGGAATCGCAATCTCAGCGGTTGGAATGCTTTCAACTTTGGGAATCTCATTGGCTGTTGATGCCTACGGACCCGTAGCGGATAACGCCGGAGGAATTGCAGAAATGGCAGGACTCGGAGCAAATGTACGAGCAAAGACTGACGCACTCGACAGTGCTGGAAATACAACAGCGGCTATTGGAAAAGGATTCGCGATTGGATCAGCGGCGCTTACAGCGTTAGCTCTCTTCTCTGCGTACTCAGTAGCAGCAGGAATCACCAGTATTAATATTATGGACCCACGAGTAATCATCGGTCTTTTCATCGGAGGAATGCTTCCATTCATCTTTTCAGCTATGACAATGTCAGCTGTGGGACGTGCTGCATTCGACATGATCGAAGAAGTACGAAGACAGTTCCGTGAGATCAAAGGACTTATGGAAGGAACCGCAAAAGGAGACACTAAGAAATGTGTAGACATCTCAACAAAAGCAGCGATCCGAGAAATGATCGTTCCAGGACTTATGGCCGTTATCGTGCCAGTAGCTGTGGGACTCGTTTTGGGAAGTGTGGCATTGGGAGGACTTTTGGCTGGTGCACTGGTAACAGGAGTTATGATGGCGATTTCTATGGCCAACTCAGGAGGTGCTTGGGATAATGCTAAGAAATACATCGAAGCAGGAGCGCTTGGAGGAAAAGGATCTGACGCTCACAAAGCAGCAGTTATCGGAGACACTGTTGGTGATCCATTCAAAGATACATCTGGACCATCTATCAATATTTTGATTAAATTGATGACAGTGGTTTCATTGATCTTCGCATCAGTATTTACAGCGACAGGATTGCTTGGGTAATTCTTTTGTCATCCTGAACTTGTTTCAGGATCTGCAATTAAAGCATAGTTAAAAAGCCTCGCAGTGATGTGAGGCTTTTTTAGTTGATGGTGTTTAGTAATTTGTTAATTACGTTAGTTCGTAGATCTTTTCCAAAAGTTCTTCAACTTTTGTAGAATCCGTAATGAGCTCTTCTCCTATGAGGAGCATGCGAGAGAATTTGCGTTCGCTCGTAGTGTTCATAATTATTGTTACTTTTGCATATTCTAAGATATTTCTTAGCTTTGCATCTTTTACGATGAACACGTAAGAGCCAGGAGCACCTGAAGCAAGTATTAACTGATCCTTCAAGTCTCTTAATCCAATGTTCGATTCTCTAATCGGTAATTGTGCCATATTCTTATTATTTATATTGGTTAAACTTCCGCAACCCACACGTGTGCGAGCTGTTCGAAGTTCAACCAATTTCTGTTATTTCAAAGACTAAAAACCATCAATGATTTCTCATATTCTGTGAATAGGAAAAATACGAAAGACGTAATAAACCATTTTTGACAAGAAGTCAATACACTATTCCGATCGTTATACCATAATTTAGTACATAAAAAAAAGGGCCTCATCGTGTTCAGATGAAACCCTTCGATAATTAGGAAGCAGGATATTCTCCCCATTTTTCTCGTCTTCTGTAAAACAGAATCGAAAGAGGGGTGAGTATCAAAACTCCACAAAAGAAAACAGGCCAGAAATAATCAAAAAAATCGTTAAATTGTCGGAAGAATCCATGGAAGCATCCAATAATGATCCAACTAAAAAAGAATATCAGCACTAACTTGCTTACTATTTTAAACCTTTGTGCATTTATTGATTTAAAATATTTTTTACTACGAACTGGCGGAACCGTGTCAGTAAGGATTAGTTTCTTCCCATAGAATGGGAATGATGCAGGATTTAGTAATGATACTAAAATAAATAGTGTTACAAATCCTAGTGACCAAATACTAATTGTTTGGTCTTCTAAAAAATTCATTACTTGTAGCATGATTGTTTTTCCTTTTAGGTGATTTACTCTCAAAGAACTGTTTTCTAAGTTCTTCTTTATACTGTTTTGTCCTAAAAGTCAATAACTACCGTCGCTCTCCCCAACTCATCTTATTTCGCAATGTCTTGAAATAATGTGATTCTTTGAGTCGGATAAATTGCGCACGTCGTGTTGCTGTCTGAATAGACACCTCGTCAGTCGGTTTGAGCGTGAAGTGAATCTGTCCATCAATTGTCATAGAAATCGCGTCAAATCGCCCCTCAAACGTTAAATTAATCACTTTCTTTGAAGGAAGAATGATTGGTCGATGTGAAAGCGTGTGCGGTGCTACTGGAGTAACGAGGATAGAGTGAATCTCTGGTGAGATAATCGGTCCTCCTACGGATAATGAGTAGGCTGTAGAACCTGTGGGTGTGGCAAAGATAAGACCGTCTGATCGGTATGTTGAAAGCACTCGACGGTTTACTTTCACATGATAGTTCGTGAGGCGTGCGAGTCCTCCATGTCCAAAGACAATATCATTGAGCGCGTAGGCTCGGTACACTTTTTCTTTTACTCCGTGTTCATTCTTTCTCCATACAAACGCCTTCACCAACATTCTCGTATCAATGTGAAACTCTCCCGCTAAGATTTGTTCCATAGCTTCCAGTGCGTTGTTTGGGCTGAGCTCAGAGAGGAATCCCAATGTTCCAAAATTGATTCCCAAAATAAGTCCTTCTTTTTCTTTCTTTTGCAGTGTTCTCATCATCTTCAACAATGTTCCGTCTCCTCCGATTCCAATCTTCATATCAAATTTCTCATCATCATCGATGAGTGTGATTTTGTTCTTGAGCATAGAAACCGTTCGAACATCTCCTGATATCTTTTTGATGCCATGCTTCTCAAAAAAAGCGAGAAGCTTTTTCAAGAACTCAATTTCTTCCTTCTCCTTCGAAGGTTTGTTATGCGTGTAAATCGCAATGGATCGAAACGTGGGTTTCCTTTTCCGTGGATTCATCGCTCGCATTATTCACGAAACAATAATTTTTACAAATCAAAAATCGCTTGCCCTACGCGCACAATATCAATCCCCTCCTCGAGCGCTATTTCAAAGTCCCTCGATGTACCGGCAGATATCTTTCCCTCAGGCAAATGTTTATCACGGAGTCGTTTGAGCCCAATGAATTCTGCTCGTTTTGATTCCTCAGAAAATCCCCCGGCTCCCATGGCAGAGATTCCGAGAATAGTAATTTTCTCATACGCTTTCATCGCTTCCAAAAACGCAGGCAAATCCTCAGGGAAGATTCCTGATTTTTGTAGCTCACGAGAAATATTCACTTGAATAAAGACGTCTACTTTTCCGATTTTATTGAGTTTTTTGGCGTGTTTCTCATTGCACAAAGAGTGAACAACACAGCAGTGCTTCATAATGCTCGACACATTTCTTGATTGAATATTTCCAATGAAATGCACATATTTTCGAGGAATATTTTTCGCCCCAATGTCTCCAATACGATTCTCTCCGAGCGCAAGAAAAGACGATTGTTTCTTCAATTGTTTCAATACCTCTTTTGTTTGCTCTGCATCAAAATACTTCGTAACGACCACTACTTGTGCACCAGTTGATTCGATTTTTCCAAAGATTTCAGGTACGATTTTCATCGAGCTAAATGGTATCACAAATGAAAAAAATACTCTTCTTTGGAACTCCTGATATTGCAGTGCCTTCACTCGAAGCGTTGGCAGAATTGAAGGACGTTGAAATTATGGCCGTGTGTGTGTTTCCCGATCGCAAGGTCGGACGAAAACAAGTGCTCACCCCCTGCCCCGTGAAAGTCAGCGCAGAGAAAAGAGGACTGCCAATTGAGGAAATCGGAAGTAAAGATGATTTAAAAACAATTGTGAATAAATATGATTACGATCTGGGAATTGTGATTGCCTTTGGTATGATTTTCCCAAGTGAAGTGTTGGAATCGGGGAAATTTGTAAATGTGCACTTCTCTCTCCTTCCGAAATATAGAGGCGCTTCTCCAGTGCAGTCCGCTATTCTTAATGGTGATGAAACATCTGGGATCACCTTCCAACAGATGGTAACCGAGCTCGATGCGGGAGATATTCTCTTGCGGGAAGAATACCCGATTGAAGGAAAAAATACGTCCTCAATATTTGAAGCCTTTGCGGAATTCACCGCAGAGCTCTTTCCTGATTTTCTCGAACAAGATTTACAGGGCGAACCGCAAAAAAAGGACGAAGCGACCTTTTGTACAAAGTTTACAAAAGCCGATGGGGAGATATTTCCCGAGAAAGAAACAGCTCAAGGAATATATCAAAAGTTCCTCGCCTTTGACCTGTTCCCTGGGATTTATATAGAAACGGTAAGAGGAAACGTAAAGCTCACAGAAGTGGCTCTGGAGCCCTCTGAGCACTCTTATGAATTACCCTGTAACAAGAACACAATTCTCTACATCGACGAAGCACAGGTACCAGGAAAAACCCCTCTGCCCGTTCAGGAAATATTGAGAGGATGCTTGGATTTGTTTAAATAATTTTTGTCATGCTGAACTTGTTTCAGCATCAAACTAACGGTTGTTATTGTGCATAATTAACAGTCTGACCCTGAAATAAATTCAGGGTGACAAGAGGTGTTATTGCATTATTTACTTTCCGCGAAATTAAAAATTCTTCCGTTGGTTTTCTCTGCAAAGAGGAATGGGAACAAAAATAGAATCCCTTGTTCAGTGGATGCTAAATCAGGCAACAGAAGTAAAAAGATAATCGTGAGAACAGAAGGAAGAAGTATCTTTTTTTCAGAAACCACAAACGGTAAAAATACGAGTCCTACAAGAAGCGCGAGTCCTACGATTCCTTTCTCAAAAAGAGTCAGTAACAATCCACTCGGAGTAATGTGCAATGCCTCTGGAATCAACACCATGTTTGTAAAGTGTTGTGAGGCGATAAGAAACTGCCCTTCTCCAACACCAAAGATTATTTGTTTGAATTCCGAGAGAAATGATGGAAGCCACAGGTTGGATATCGTCAACGTGAAATGCTGTGTGATGAGTCCCCACACAAGGAGCCCAAATAAGAAGGCTAATGTAATAAGAATGTCTCGTCGTTGTTTTCCTTTACTGACAGCCTGAAGCCAGAGCTTTGATCCGAAGATAAGTAGAATCGCGAAAATCGTCAGTGCCAAATGTCCGCTTGCGAAAATAATCCAACTGTAAAAAAGAAGGACCAATGTTCGACCAAAGAATGATTGTTCTTTGAGGGCAAATACAATTCCCCAGATACTTGCCATTGCGAGTAATGACTGAGAAATATCAAGTCGAGGAATGAGGAGCGAAGCTAAAAATCCAAGCAACACACTCGCAAAAAATATCCATCGTTTCCATTTCCCTTCAATAAAAAACGTCTGTCCTGTTCCCATCGCCAAGAACCCTGTCGTCCAGAGGATGAGAAAGAGCATCGAAGTCTCAGGCTGGAAAGAAAAAATAGAGGAGAGTGCCCCGTAGCCTAGGAATCCGAGGATATAAAGGATCGTTTTTGGAGAAAGTACGCGTTCTTTCTTTGCGATATATTGTCCGAAGAACACGAGGAAAATTCCAATCCCTGAAAACGGAAAGACCACTTCAAGAGCTGGTTGAAACATTCCCAAAAAGAAAGGATCCCCTCCTAAGAAAAATCCCAATGGAATCCAGAATGTAAGGAGAAAAAGAATGAGTCCGACGCGTTCAGACCACAAACCTATTTGTGTGAGTCGCTGATGTTGGACGCCAAAATCAATGTTCATTTTGAAAGTGTTTGAAGGAGTGTTTGTTTGCGTTGTATTTGATTTGTAAGGGCTTCATCGGTCTGCAGAAGTCCTTCTGAAGGAGTTGCTTTATTATCATGAATACGATCAAGAAGCGTGTCAAAAGCTTCGAGTACGTCGGTTCTTGGAATCGGGAAAAGATGAGCCTTGGCCACCTTCGCTTGCCTGATAAAAACGTCAGTATTCCCTCCTGATTCTTGTTGAACGAGTATTTGCTGATGCGCTGATGGAATTCCACTTGTGGTAGAAAAACCTTGCAGGTTTTCTAGCTGGAGTGCGAATTTCAGGAATTGCCACGAGAAGTTTGGATTCTTACTTGAAGAAGTCACCGCAAGCCCACTCACGGATGCGAGAACTTCACGAGAAACGCCATCCCCGACTTCTTCAAACTGTGGGAGAAATCCTACCTTTACATTGTTTTTCGGGATTGTGTCACTCACTTCTTTAAAGAGAGATTCGATATGTTTCAAATCCCGAGCGGTACCAAAGATCATCGATACGTCTCCTTTTATAAATGCTTCAAAATCTTTCTCCTTTGATTCGGAATCAACTAAAAGTTCGTTCCACGAATGATAGGACACACTCTCTTTGGCAAAGCCAAGGAAGAACTTGAGTGATTGCAACGCGAAATCAACACGTTCTCCTGTGGCCGTAACACCTTTGTTTTCTGCGAATATTGCCTCGGTCCCGTCCTCCGAAAAGAGATCTCCTACAAGTTGCATAAAAAGATTGAGGCACGTCTCCGTTCCTCTGACAATGTTATCCCCTCTTCCAATCGCAGCACCTGCTCGTGCAAATCGCTGAAATGATTTATTTCTTATATTTAATGCCTCCACTTGATCACGAAATCCTTCCCATGTCGTTGCTAGTTCAGCTCCCTCGTCAAACACCTCTGCGAAATGTCCCGCGTTATACATCACCGCTAATGTATCCACGGCGATAGGCACTCCCCAAATCGTTTGATCTTCTACAAGCGTTTCCACGCTCGAAGGAACAAAGAATTGTTGAAATTTCTCAGGTGTCAGTGATTCATCATTTTGAAGTGGAACGAGTTTTCCTTTGTTATGAGCAATCCAGTCGCTATCGGTAAAAACAATATCCGGTCCATTCCCCTCTGCCATACTATTGAGAAGTGTGTTTTGAAGTTCTTTTTCATTTTCAAAGCTCACAACCGTTACGGTTAAGTTTGGGGATTCGAAAATAGAAATGAATTCTCGCCCCACCGCTTCCCAAAAACTACCATTCTCTGAAACCCATACATTAATGTTTCCTGAAATAGTGACCGGTGGCGGTTCTTTTTCTTCACACCCCGTGATCACAAACACCGCAAGGAAAAGGAAAATCGCTATTTTTTTCATATTTGTATTTCTGTTTCTTTTCACGCTCAATCCTACCAAAGACTCAAAGAGTTGGAAAGAGTTTACATTGGATACGGATTCTCCCCCTTTTAATACGTCCTAAAGAGTTTAAAAATCGTTTGACAAAAGGAAAAAATTGACCACAATTCCGCCAGTAGTTTTTGTGTCATGAAAAACTTTTTTACAAACAAAATCGCTGAACTTAACAATGTTACTTGGCCAACCAAGCAACAAGCAGTTCATTCAATGATAACCGTGATTGCCATCATGCTTTTGGTGGGAATATTCCTCGGTGTCACCGATTACCTTTTTAACGAAGGTATTCTTTTTCTTCTCAATTTCTAAGTATGGCCAAACAAGATCCTTCCCTCGGTCGCAACTGGTACGTAATTCACACGTATTCTGGATATGAAGATGCTGTAAAGAAGGCACTTGAACAACGAAGTGAATCTATGGGAATGCAAGAATATGTATTTGAAGTTGTAGTACCAAAGGAAAAAGTGGTTGTTATGAAAGCAGGAAAACAAGAAGTAGTTGAAAAGAATCTTTTCCCAGGATATGTACTTGTAGACATGATCGTGACCGACGCGTCATGGTTCATGGTTCGAAATACACCAAACGTAACGGGATTCGTAGGATCTGGAAATACTCCAGTGCCTGTGCTTCCTGAAGAATTTGGAGTGATTAAGCGACGAATGGGAGCTTCTGAACCAACTACTGAAATTAAGATGAACGTTGGAGATTTGGTTACTATTAAAGAAGGACCATTCTCAAATTACGAAGGTTTAGTCTCTGAAGTAAACAAAGCGAAAGGGAAAGTAACCGTTATGGTTTCTATCTTCGATCGAGAAACTCCAGTTGAGCTTGACTTCAATCAAGTTATAAAGAAAATCTAGCCCCGAATTTAATTCAATTAAAAAAATGCCTCCAAAAAAACCATTTGTATCAAAATTTAAAATCCAATTGAAAGCAGGATCTGCTACTCCAGCGCCTCCAGTAGGACCAGTGCTTGGACAACACGGAATTAACATTCAAGCTTTCTGCTCTGAATTTAACGACAAGACAGCTGACCAAAAGGCAGAACAACTTACCATTCCAGTGATTTGTTACGTGTTTGAAGACAAAAGCTTTGAACTCGAATACAAAACTCCACCCGCTTCAGTATTGATCAAGAAAGAACTTGGTATTGCAAAAGGTTCAGGACGGCCAAATACAGAGAAGATTGGAACGATTAGCCGAAAACAACTTGAAAACGTTGCGACTGCAAAGATGAAAGATTTGAATGCGAACGATATGGACGCAGCCGTCAAAATTATCGCTGGAACAGCGAAACGAATGGGACTTGATCCCGAGATTTAAAAAGCCACCTTATTGTGGGAGCCAGTTCTTCATTCTGGCGATTTTCTACCACTAACCCCCTAAAAATGAGCAAGTCTAAAAGTATCCGTAACGCGTACGATAAAATCGATCGCGAAAAACAATATTCATTACCAGAAGCACTCAAGCTTATGGTTTCTCTTTCTACGGTGAAGTTCGACCCTACGGCCGAAGTACACTTTTCATTAGGAATTGATCCAAAACACGCTGACCAACAAGTTCGGTCAACAGTCTCTCTTCCTCACGGAACTGGGAAAAACGTACGAGTAGCTGTCTTCTGTGAAGATGACAAAATCAAGCTAGCAAAAGCTGCTGGTGCTGTTGAAGCAGGAGCTGAAGATCTTATTGAGAAAGTTTCAAAAGGATGGACCGATTTCGATGTTGCGGTTGCAACACCTGAACTTATGAAATCTCTCGCGAAAATCGCTCGTGTGCTTGGTCCCCGAGGACTCATGCCAAATCCAAAAGCAGGAACGGTAACAAACGATGTTGAAAAGGTTGTGCAAGAACTCTCAGCTGGACGAATCGAATTCCGAAACGATAAAAACGGAATCGTTCACTCACTCTTTGGAAAATTAAGTTTCGGAGAAAAGAAGCTTGAAGAGAACCTCGTAACGGTTATCAAAGCAATCAAAGACGTAAAACCTTCTGGACTCAAGAAAGATTATTTGAAAACGGTAACCATTAATTCTACAATGGGAGCTGGAATCAAAATTAATCCTGAAGTCTAATGGGTGGAGGCGGAATGTACGGCGACGCTGGTCTCTATTTTCCTCCCTATTCTATGATTCTTTTAGGACTTCTCTTCCTTATCTTTATTTTTACAATTTCTAAAATGGCAGATAGTAAATTTCGGCTTCGTGATCTCGTTAATGTAGGAGGTGTGATTATGGGAATCGCTCTCACGGCTATTGGAGCCATCTTTGTTCTTAACACTGTTTTGAAAGTATACGTATTTGAATTCACAACGAATTCATACTTCTCTGCTCAAGAGATGTGCCAATACGATCACATGGCACGATCTGAGAAACCAATGGATGGACCAAAGAAACTTGAAGGAGAAGAATACGATCAATGTGTAATAGATAAAACAGAACTTGAAAGTGTTCGATTCGTTCGACAAAAACAAGAACGAATGATTGATGGATTGGCGATGCTCTTAGTGGGAATCCCCTTCTGGTTGATCTTTGGAGTGCGACGGAAGAAAAAACAGTAAGAACTTTTATTTGATATTAAAAAGTCACAATGCTGCTCAGTTGAGTGCGATTGTGACTTTTTAGAAGTTTGTTAACTCATGTTTTCTTTTTTCTTCTGTTTCCATTCAATATTCTGAATTTTTGTTGCTATGGCAGAATAAGCCCAAATAAAAGTAGCAAGCAATAATAAATTCCAGAAAAAATTGTTCATTCCATCAGTAGTAAATATCCACCATTCTTGGTAGTTATTCCCTCCCAATAAAATAATAGGAATAAAAAATAAAAACCATCCAAAGGGAGTAACCCCTTTCCGATTATAGAAAGCCCCCATAATCATTGCTCCTAACAAAAGAAGCGTTAATGGTAATGGAAATGGCAGGAAAACGCCTACCCAAAGAATTGTTTCTGCAATAAATTTTCCAATCCAAAAGACTAAACACAAATAAAATAATCCCTTAAAAAATTTTAATGACTTCATAATACATAAGATTGATTAATAATAACTCGTTTATTACCCGTGTTTTTTTCCAGAAAAATTTTAAAGAACAAACTTCTATGCTTTCGCACAGAAGCCTAATTTTAAAACTTTCTGTACAAAAGACGAAGTATCTTTAGCTTAAAACCTTAATGGTGTCAACATTAAACGTGCTTCCCTACCATCGCGAGAAGAGCTTCTTTGTTTTGAAGTCCTGAAGTTTCTTCAACCATTTCCCCGCCCTTAAATACTTTAAGTGTTGGGATAGACATCACACCGTATTTCGCTGAAGACTCTGGTGCTTTATCAACATCAACTTTTACAACCTTAGAACCGGTAGGCATTTCTCCTGACAATTCGTCGAGGACTGGAGCGAGTGCTTGGCATGGGCCACACCATGTTGCGAAGAAATCTACGAGAACTACGTCTGCGCTGTCGAGAACTTCTGCTTGAAAATCGGAATCAGTAACCATTTGAGTCATGTTTTTTTATTAAGTGACTGAATGCTACTCATTCACTTTTTGTGTGGCAAGAAAAAAAACGTCCGATGGCTTGGATAAGCGATTTGCCCCCCGATTTTTTTTAGACTTGAACTTGTTTTTCTTCCAACATATTCAAGAAGTTCAAACATTCTCGTGCTTGATTTGAGTGTGGATTCATATCGATAACTTTTTGAAATGATTCTCGTGCTCGTGTGAAATCCTTGTTATTCATATAACAAACCCCAAGATCGCAGAGAATATTCGGATCTGACGGACGAAGCGTTTCTGATCGTTCGAGAATCGCAATCCCCTTCTGTCCCCTGTTCTCATTATACAATGACCAACCAAGACATCTCAGAATCTCTGGATGATTTGGTGCGATATCATTTGCTTGTTCGAGTTCTTCGACAGACCGATTCCACTTCTCTTGCAGTGAGTACAAGAATCCTCTCAAGTACCGAGCATTGGAAGCCTTGGGATCAATCTTAATCGCTTGATCGAGTGCCTTTTCTGCTTTCTCTAATTGTCTGAGTGAAATGTAATTATCCCCCAATTCTTCATACGCTTGTATGCAGTTATGATCGTCTATCAAAACGCTGTGAAGCACGTTAATCGCTTTCGCACTGTTTCCATTTTGTTTGAGTTCAGTGGCCTGTTTCAGAAGTTCGGAGATGTGTAATTCTTGGTCCATCTCCTAATTATACCATAAATAACGCCGAAAATCAAGTGATAGACTTGAATATTATGCGTGCATTCGTTTCTGAACCAACCCCTTGTAAACGTAATACGCTGAGAAAATCGCAAAGAAGACGTTTAACCAGAAGAATATCCAGCTCGCTTCAATATAACTGAAGAGGGCAATGAGAATGCTTCCTAATGTTAAGGCAATACTTCTCCGTAAGGTTCCCATTGTGAATGCATACCCGAGTCCGATTCCAGAAAGTCCAAGAATAAAAAAGACCGTGTTGTATCCTTCAAAAAGAGTGAGTGACCAAATAATAAGACCTATTCCAATAAGTGAAATTATTGGTGTATCGATTTTGTCCGGTATGTTGAGCATCATAAATAAACTCGCAATAACCACGAGGATTTCCAACATTACGAAAAAGATAGGACCACCACCTGCTAGATATCCAAAAATAGCATAGAGAAGCATCGTTAATCCCCCAATGGCAAAGAGCCAGTTCTTGAGTGATTTTACTGGATGAGTAACATCCTTTCCTTCTGGCCATGCGGCTCCAGATACAAGAATAAGCGAACCGATGAGGCCTGTAAGAAATATGGAGTCCATAAGAATTGAGTTATGTTTTCGTTATTGTAAACGAATACTACTCTGCCTCCAAGAACTCTTGCAAAGCTTTCTTTACCAATCCATTCTCCTTCTTGAGCGCGTAATGCATGGTCGCCTTCAAGAATCCAATCTTGTCTCCCGTATCAAATCGCTTTCCCTCTAAAATTTGCCCTCTCACATCCCCTCCTTGGACAATATAATCTCGAATAGCATTGGACAACCGCATCTCCCCTCCCTTGTCTGGCATGGTCGTTCTGAGCGTTTTGAGAAGTGGTGGGGTGAGGATGAATTTTCCAACAACTCCGAGGTCTGACCGCGCATCTTTAGGACTTGGTTTTTCAACAAGGCTTGTGATTTTATTATTATCGAGCTCAACAATTCCGTATTTACCGGATTGTGATTTATCGATTTTTTCAAGAAGCACGACGGGAGCTTTCGTTTCTTTGTATACGTCGAGAATCTGCTGAACGGCATTCTTCCCTCCTTCGTTATCAACAATGTCATCTCCGAATAGCACGACCACACTTTCTCCTTTATCAATAAAATCATCTGCACAGAGGATAGCGTGCCCATCTCCGAGTGGCTCTTCTTGTCGAACATAAGAGAAATGTGCCATCTTAGAGATATTGCGAACCGCTTCGAGTTCAGCAATTTTTCCGCGTTGCGCAAGAATAAGTTCGAGTTCTTTATTAGGCGCAAAATGATCTTCGATTGAATGCTTACTTCCTCCAATCACGACAATGAATTCTTCGATCCCTGCCTTCACAGCTTCCTCTACAATGAACTGAATCGATGGAGTATCAAAAATAGGCAACATCTCCTTCGGCTGTGCTTTCGTCGCGGGGAGAAAGCGGACACCGAGTCCAGCTACGGGAAGAATTGCTTTTCTAATTTTCATTTTTTGCGAGGAGATTTTCGTGGTTTATTGAATAAAGTCAACCGACTAATACTCTTTTTATTGTCGCGTTACATGCATGTTTGAATCCTCTCCGAGAAGAATTACAAACTCACCCACAACCGTATCTTTGAGACCAAGGATTTCAAATACAACCGGATCGTTTTCATTCTTTGCTCGCTTTAATTGAAGATCGAGAGAACCATAGAAATCCCCTCTTTTATCAATCAATGCCAATGGAGCTGATTGAGAAGAAATGAGAACATTCCCCTCTTTTGTTTTTTCAAAGAGGATAGTGTCTTTCGTATTTCTATCGAGAACGTGCACAGATGATTCTGATGTGAATGAGAGTTCGTCTTCATCGAGCACAACATTTTCTTTCCCTGGAATTTCAAAGGCAATCGAAGTTATGGTCGTTTCCTGTTCATCTCGCAGAAAGATACTCGTCGGACGGCTCGCTGTCGCCCTTCGCACAATGATATCAAACATGTCATTGAGAAGAATTGGACGCCCATTTTCCAAAATTTCAAAGGCCTCTTTGTTTGCAAAATCTTCTATTTCAATACCGCCGGATGTCCCCATACTTATCATAGAAAAATCCCCACCTCGATCAGTTGGAATTGATTCCTGACGAATGGGTTCCCATTGTCCCCTTCGATTTCGTTCAACGAAAATTGGAATTCCTTCCACACTATCGCGGACACTCCCCAAAATACTTCTCCCTCTCATCGTCGCTTCCTCAATTTGTGGTTGAGATGCCGTGACGGTAATTGTGAGTGTTTCTTGTGAGTGGTTTCCTTCTTCGTCCTCAACATGCAAAATGACAGATGCGGTCCCCTCAGATTCATACAAAGGAAGTGACACCTTGAGCACCTCACGTGGAGTCACGGTTTCGTCTGTCGGGAAATCTTTATCATTTGTGGTGTCTCCATCTTTGTCCGTATCATATCCTGGATAAAGATCCCACCACACGTTTCCAATCCCACTATCGGTGTCTCGTGATCGAGAAGCATCAACGGAAACAGGCGTAAATACTTTCGCAGAAATATTTGTTCCTCCAGCAATATAAATCTCTGGCGGAGTAGTGTCAGATGCTCCCTGTGGGTCGTGAAGATACTTTGTAAAGAAGAAACTCTCACCAGTCTTCGTGAACCCTTGGAACGCTCCATATTGATTCTTTTTTTGCAACGACTCAAAGGCTCGAATAAGTTCGTCTTCTGTCTCAAAAATACGCAGTGTGTATTTTTCATTTTCATAAACGGTCACCTTCGTTCCATCAAAGTATTCCAATTTTACTCGGTCATTATTGCCCAATTCCATTCGTGAACCAGAAGGGAGATATGTGTTTTCTCTCGGATGAACACGTTGAATTTCGGTCATGGCAACACGTTCTACATCTCCTCGCGTGAGACAAACAGCCCCGTATTCAACGATGGTTTCCTCCCCTTTTCGAAGGACTTTCTCTTCAATTTGTTCAGGCATTCCTGGAAGCGGTGGTACTTGAATTTCAAATCGAGAGTATTTATCAATTCCCACCAAAAGAGATTCTGTTGCGAAGAATGGCTTTTCTATTGCACCATCATCACAATCTTTTTGTTTAAACCGTTGGATCTTTTCTGAAGGAGATGCGTATAAAATTGGCGATCCTTTTATATCTTTAATTTTACTCGTCATCGGTCGAATCTCGTATTTCGTTTCTTGCGGACGAACCAAGAATGCGTTCCGTTCCCATTGTTGAGACATTCTATCAGACGAGTCTTCTGCCATTTCAAAAACAAAATCAGGACGGTCGCTCACAACCCATTCGAAGTACGATGTTCCATTAAATATTTGTTTGAATTCAAATGTCGTTCCCGTTGTTTCTACTGAATCGAGAACTTCTTTCGCCGGAGCGAATTTCTCTCGAAATGTCTCGAAGTCCCATTTGGTGAATTTCCCAAATCGATCTTCATAATCCCCTCCGTGCTTCTGTTCGTACTTCTTTTCGAGATCGTCAGCGTCGCTGGTCGGTACTATTCGATATTTCAAATAGAGCTCATCATCAATCGCATACAAGATCTCATCATTGTAATCTTTCCCTATATCGGCAAACGTGTGCGCCGTTATTTGCTCCCCTGGGAAACTCGTAATGCTTTCTGCGGTTTCGGTAACCGGATCAAAGTAATAAACAGTAGGCGGTCGTTGAAATGAATTGTTTTGTTTTTCTTGAAAAGCGGTTACATCAAAGTCGGAAGGCGCCTCTGTTGGAATAGATCCCACATCAACAACTGAAGTTAACCAACGTGCCATTCGCTTTGGTGCAATTGATGAGAACACATTTCTCTTTGATGTGAATGCCATTTTTAGAATTCGATCAGATGAAGCGAATGCTTTTGTAAAGGCCTCTGCAAATGTTGGTTGTGGTGTATGCGTTTTTTCAAAATAACTCGGTTCCACATTGGCAACAATATTATATTTCACTTTATTCTCGACAAGTGTTTTTGGTTCAAAGGCAACGCCCCCACCTCCTCCTGCTTCACAGATTGCTCCCTCTGGGGCTCCTTTTAATACCTTACTCAATGAATCAACCACGCACTGATCAAGTTCTGCGAAAACCCCTACCGTTGCATTCAGAACTTCAAGCGCCACGGTTGGTAAAGAAAGATGGGCTTCAAGAGCAATTTCAATATCTTCAATTTCTGGAAGCTGTGGTAAATTCAGAGAAAGCGAAGGGAGCGTGAAATCAAGACCGATCATCCGTGTTCTGTTTGTAACTTGCTGAACATGTCCCGCCAAATAATGTTCTGGAACGGGAATGAAGTTTCTCACAATCAAACAGAATAATTTTAAGAATATGTTAAATATTTTCACAATCGCTTTCAATTTCACAATTGGATTTGGAATCCCTGGAGGATCGAGAAGCACTGGAAGAACAGGGATCGTAAGTTCTGGAATTGAAACATTGATCTTGATCTCTGGCATCTTTGGCAAGACGGGGATCACGGGTAACGCAGGAACATCAAAGCCCATACTCACTCTAATCGTTGGTGGTGGTGGCAAATCAGGATATGCGAGCTCGACCGGTTGAAGTTCTATTTCTGGAACGGGTAATTGAACCGTGAAATCAATACGTGAGAAATCAAGAAGAATATCCGGCAATCGCGGCGCTGGAATAACCGGTATTTTGAGGGCTCCCAATAAGAGGTTAATTAAAACTGTTGTACTTGATCCTCGTTCTATAGAACATGTCGGACAATCATTTTTGAATTCTCCAAAGATTTCAAATATCATTTCAATCGATTTAAAGAACTCTTTGAGTTCTTTAATAAATTTCTTCCATTTGGCGATCGCTTTTCTATTCGCATCAAGCCACTCCTTCGTATAGATTTCAATTTCATCGCCGTATTTTTTGAACTGCTTTCCAAGTCTTGTCATATCTCCTTCTTCTCCCTCTTCGTCTTTAAAGAGTTCGCTGAGGACTTTCGGCACTTCTTTGTAGGATTCAATCGCTTCCCAGTTCTTCGCAATCGCTTGTTCGTTCTGTGAGACAGAACCAATAAATGCATCAAATGAAACAATATTTTTCGATAATTTTTCACACTCTTTTGTCTGCGCTTTTTCTCCCTTACAATTTTCGTTATAAAAGGCTTTCAGTTTTTTCTTATCTTCTTGGTATTTCTTTGGAGCCTTTTTCCAAGCTTGCCATTGGATATGGTATTTTTCTAATTCTGCGTTATCACCGTTTTCATCAGTCTTGGGAAAGACTGGGTATGGAAACGTATGGAGTTCCGGCTTGAGCGTCACCCATGATTTTTGATCAATGTCTTTCCATAGTTTTCGCCCAAGAACCTTCGTGTTTTCCGCAAACAATGGTTCTACTGTTTTCACTTTTTCTCGAACAAGTGTCTTTGGTAATTTTGGTTTTGAGAGTTTCGGCGTTGGAAGTTTAATATTATTCCATTCTGCTTTTTGTCGACGAATCCAATCACTTATCACTTCGGCTGTGTGAATTGTTTTATTTGGTTTATTGAATTCAAACTTTGGTTTGTAGTCTGCAGGATTGTAATCCTGCATCATATTCCGAATTGAATCTTCTGTATCACCTGCTTCGCTATCATCAGAACTACAGAAGGCCCCCCCAAAGATTGATGGGATAACGATTGTGAAACAGTTTCCGATTGGGAACTGCGTCTTATCTCCTACGTTATAAGGAAACGGACAAAAACTAATCCCAAGTGAGGCATTCGTTGTTGGAATAAGATATATTCGAAACAAAGAGATCAGTCCTGACGCAATTACCTCTCCCCCTTTGGGGGTATAAAAGACAGGCGTCGGTACTCCTGATGGATTCATCAATAATGAAAACATCGGCAACGGCATTGGCCATTTCGGAAGTTTAATCGCAAACGGTGGTACATAAAGCGTCTGACTTCCGGGAGCAAATGGTGGAATGACAATCGATGGAATCGGCAGTCCACAGTTTCCTCTACAAGTCATTGCGCCTGCTACGCTTGTTAAAGCTAGGGTCCCAAAGGTTTCCCAAATATCAGGGAGTCCATTCGCATCATCATCTTGTGTATATTTATCCTTTAATGCGTCTTGTGAAGGTGCATCTGGGTCGGATGGCATTGTCACATCCACAATATCCTGAGAGTGCTTAAAGGCAGTATTATTATTGTTCTGAGGATGCGACTGGTATTTAATAATTTTTTTCTCTCCGTCTTCTTCCCATCCAATCAAGATATCATCAATCGTGTCATTACTCTTGTAATCAAGAACTTGAAAAGAAAGTGGTCCCATGTCTTCTACTGTCAGATCCCATGTGAGTTCTATTTTCTCACCACTTTCCAGTGGTTGTTCCCAGTATCCCCAGACCTCCACGTCATCAGGAATGTCTTCTCTAAACTGAACTTCCCCATCACATTCTTCACAAGAAAAAGACTCTTTTTCAAATGTCATCCCATTCATCTTTGGAAGGAGAAATTCAAAAGACTCGAGATCTGTAATTGGCGTGAATTCAAATCCAGCATGAACCGCCTGGCCAAGTTGTAATTGAGAACTTCCCTCAGGTAGCAGTGTCCAGGTTCCATTTACTCGCATTTGAAATGGTATCTCTAGGAATGTTTTTTTGAAAGCTCCGCCCGAGTCTCCAAGCACTTGTTCGGCCATCTGTGCCAATTGTTCATCCATCGTTCCTTGTAGTGACGATGTCATGCCCTCAAGTGTTTCTTCTGACACTGGAACGCTTCCAAAATTAAAGTGCATTCCCCCTTCTCCAATACCTCTCTCAAAGGCATTTTCTGGAAGCAAGTCATCACTTCCCTCAATACGAATAGCATCTTCTGGAGTTTGATCGGTGATATCATCCTTTACCCCTTCATACGAAACGAAGACTCTCTCAAGATTTGGAAATTTATCGGTATCGAAATACTTTCGCTTTTCCCAGTCCTGTTCTGCTGAAGCAATATAAACTTCTTCCGTTGCTTCCAGACTTGGAGCAAATCTCTCAATGGCTGTCGCAGGACCATACACACCTACATCGGCTGTCCCTGGCGCAAACCAAAGTGTTTTTTCTGCATCAGAGAATACAAGATCGTTTTTATATTCATCATCATCAATATTCCCTTCAAAGATTTCATTAATAACGCCATCGAATCCATTAATAATGACACCTGCTCGAGCAAAGGTTCCGTTTGTATTTCTATGTAAAATAAGAATTCCTTCATCGTTTAATTGGATAATGTCACTAAAGTTATCGTGATCGTTATCAACGGCAAACACCTTTTGTACACCATCTTCAAAACGGAGAATCGGTCCGGTGTCCCGGAAATTATCGATCTCACTGTTTTCTTGATAGAGCGCAAAAAGCCTCTTCCCTACTCGGTTAAGAATGTCTGGCACATCATCGGCATTAATATCTGCGACGATAATTTGTTCGATTGTTCCTAATGGACTCTTCCAAATAGGTTTTCCAACATCTTCGGTAATCCCGAGCGTGGAACGATCATTTTCTGATGCAACACTCGTCGTCGGATCTCCAAGCAATATAAACGCATCACTTGAATTCCATTGCACAGATTCTCCAACAATGTTTCCCGCAGCATACCGAGAAGCTGGTTTCCATGAATTCGTCCACACAATTTCTTTATCCTCCTGCACATTCTCTGCAGATAAATACGGTGCCCCGAGTTTCTTGTTTGAGGATTCTTCTTTATTCGAATCAACAAAGACCAGTCCTCTCTCGTCATTTGTTGTCTTTCCTGTGAAGCTTTCTTTTATATGAATATCCGAAACTTCTTGATGCACAAAAATTCCTTCAGCTTCAGTTGGAATTCGGTCCTGGGTATCAAAAAGAGTAAATGTTTCTTCGGTGGGAACAATCGCAAGTGTTCCGATTGGTTGGTCTTCTTTTTCAACGTTCCACTCTAGAAATGATCCTTCTGAAATAAACTCATATCCCCCTTGAACGATCTGGAGACCACCTTGTGGGGTAATGGTGAACACTGGGGCATCATCCCAGAGAATCGTATCCCCTTCTCGTACAAGCGATTCCACGAGTCCTTCTGTTGGAAGGAAGTAAATTCCAGGAGAGGTTCCCTTTTCTCGTTTCACAAAGAACTCAGGTTCTTCTTCAAATCGCACATGAAGTTGGGCAATCGGTCGAACACTGTCTTTTATTTCTACGGTAAAGTACTCATTCATGCGTACTTCTGCTTTGAGCTGAAGCGATACGTCCCCTGCCGGAGAAATGTATCCGAGTCGCTTCTTTGGATTTGGAGGCGCAATCAAAGTTCCCACCGCTTGAGATTTTCCAGAAAGCAGGAATCGATTTCCAATTCCCTTCCCCGCGAGCATATCTCCTCCATCAAATCCCGTAAGGAGTGTGAAGCGAGACTTTGGCGTCAGGTCATCAATTTCATCTGCGGTTAGATAATCTGTCACGACAAACTCAACGGTATCTGGAACAAGCCCCGCTGACTCGATACTCATAAGAACTTTCCCCGTACTTGTAGATCCGGGGGTCATTTCAACCGTTGCCTTTCCTTTTTTCATTGGAACGGACCATCCATCTGTTGTCTGAAGAAGACTTGTGTCTGGCGAAGTTCCGGAGGCTCTTGATGCATCTGCTTCTTCATCTATAACATATTGAATTCCTCCAGAGGTATCAATCATGTCCAAATCAATCAGTGTCTCCCTATTCGTTGAAAGGAAAAGGTCTGGTTCATTTGGTAACAAATGCACCTTATCTACAAAGGTTGTATCCACATTTCCAAACCTATCAACAACACTGATATCAAGATTTATCTCTGCGTGAGGATCGTCGACATCCATTGTTTCTGTATCAATTGAAGTCAGTATCTTCACCGCCGTATCAGGATTTATTGTGAAAACTTCTTCACTTGTTTCAAATCCAGGACTTGAAAACGAGAGGCTTGTCTCCCCTGCTTTTGTGCCGGCATAAAATTTGAATTCACCGAGTCCATCTTCCATTTCAATCGTATTGAGGAACTGTCCCATTCCCGCAGGTTCCCCCAATACGTTTACTGACAGATTTTGTTCAATACGTTCGCCTTCTTCTGTTTCTGCCATAACGAGCACTCTGATTGGATTTGCTGACCCTGCCGTAACACTTTCTTCAGATGTTTCGATACTGAAGACGACCTTTTGTGGAATAGTAAAAATTTTCACTTGCACGACTTCTTCGAAAGGAAGTTTTACTTTCACTCGCAATTCCGCCGCTGGCAGTTTGTGTTTGGGTCGGATGAGGAGTTTCTTTTTTCCATTTTCAATCGTAGTTTTAAACTTCTTCGCTTTTTCAATTCCTTGTATTTCCAAATTCGTTGTTTCCCATATAAATTCTCCTGATCCTCTCGTAATATCATTTCCAAATTTATCCTGAAGTTGTGCTACAACCGGCAGGAAATCAGCCCCCGCAATAAGGGTTTCTGTCTTTGTTTCGATCTCAATAGACTGAATTTCTCCCGCAATAATATTTACAGATTCTTCTGCAGGTGGAAGGTTCTTTTTTGAATCTTGAACACGAATGGTCGCTTCTCCTGATCTAATCCCTGGGAAGAAAACAATCTCTGCTCGTCCATTACGAACAGATGCGTGTCCGTTCTGTTCAAATGTTCCCCAGTCTGATTCAAAGACCAAAATACTCCCGTCTTTTTCTGAAGAAACCATACCATCGGGATCTTCAACCTTTGCTTCAATTAAAACGCCTTCTTTATTATCGACCACCACGTAGTTTTTTTCCGCCACTGCGGTTAATGAATATTTTGAAACCGTGACGGGTATTTTTTGAAGCACCGCTCCATCAACTTCCATACTAATATCAAACGATCCCCCAACGTCGGTGTCTTCTGGAAAGAGGGTGAACACCGCTTTTCCTGCAACAGGTTCTACACTTTTGCTCGGGAAAACATCAAAGAATTTTTCTCCATTAGAATTACTAAACTTTATGGACACTTCTGCACTTGAGCTCGATTGCACGGCTCCTCCGGCTTTGTTTTTTAAATCGGCTTCAAGGATAACTGGATCGGTGTTTCCTGCTCCAATATGAATTTCGGGAACAGAAGTCTTTATCTGGCTTACGGTATTTTGAAAACTAGAAGAACTGGCACTATCGCCTCCGCCTGAAGGTGGCAGTACGGTTGGCTTTGCTGGTTCATCTGAATCCTCGTTTCCATTTTTTGGTGGATCTGGGAGAACCGTAAAGTTCTGCGTAATAATGTTCGGCAATTCTGATAACCAATTAATAAAACACGGAAACCAGCTCAGGATATTTTTTCCCTTACAAGCAGACTGACTGGACTCTTGTCCACTAAAATCAAAATGCTCTTCGTCTTGTTTGTGAATATCTTCTGTATCGGCTCCATCATCGAAAGAGAATTCTGATGCTTCGAGTTTTGCATCTTGAAATTGCTCACTGTCAGGAGCGGATCCCTGTTCAAATCCCATACTAATCCCCTCTTCTCCTGTACTTCCCGATACGGCTTTCTCAGCTGTAATCTGAGCGAACTCATACCCATCGTGAAAATCATCATTAAAAAGAAACTCTTGGGCGTCTTTTGCTGGAGAGAATGCGATCTCAAACATAAGTCTGTTTTTTGATTCGATTGTTTTATCAATCCAAATAATGGAATCCACGATATCGTCCAAATCTCCTGTGTGTATATCAAACAGTGTTGTATCAATCAGATCGATATTCTCTGTTGCATTATTTCGAATAATATCGTTCAGTTCCTCTATTTTATCCTGAAGTCCATTAAGAATTTCTTGCTTTAGAAGTTCTCTTCGAGCCGCTTCGTCTGTTACCTCACTGTGTCGTCCAATGAGGCTAAATGCATTGAAATAATTAATACGATGAAAATCCCATTGCTCGTCATAAAAAGAAAACCCTCGTGGTTTATCGACTGGCATGGCAATACTTCCCATGTCTTCCATCTGAGCCAATATGGTGCTGTTTTGCGGTTCGATATGATATACGAGAGAGTCCATAGAATGGTCTCCATCGACATCCAAGATTGTCGAACATCCTTCCGCCCCAGGCGTTCCCGTAAGACTTTCTTTTGTTGCGGTAATATCAAAAACTGGTTCTGTTGTCCCGACATGATCCCGATATTGATTGGTTAATGTTGGAGCATCGGTCGCTTCTGGTGCATATGGAGTTTGATCCCCTAATCCCTTGTAATCACGAATCACCCACTCCGATCCTATTTCACAATAATCATTTACATATTCAAACGAATCTTGAAGGAACTCTGAATTAAGTGCGCAACAGGATTCATATAAATCTTCTCCGAGATCAATATAATTCAGCGTCCCATCGTCATCAGAATCTTCGTCCCACCACGCATGATACGCTCCCCAATTAGGATTTGATGTCACTGGAATTCGTATATTTTCACAAAGATAATCGGGCGCGGCTTCTGTTGGATAATCTTCATCAGATGTTCCTGGGTTGTATGCCCGATTGGCTTCCACCATTTGCGCATGTGGATACTGATCTGTTCTTAGACTCCCCCTCAGAATCGAACAATCTTCGATAGCCATCGTCGCGCGAGACACTCCATTCCAATACATATCTTTGTCTCGGTCCTGCGTCATTGCGATATCCTCCAATGGAGGAATCTGTGGAATAACATAAGAAATTGGAACATTCTCTGTTGTTTTCACTTTGATGTCCTTTGGTACATTCTCCGCCACAATGGCTGTGTTTAATGTCGCATCAAGAATGTCATTAAATGCTTTGAGATTTACCGCCGCTCGCTCATCTTTTTCAGAAATAAGCACAATCGTGCTTTCTATGTCAGCAGGATCCCAACGTCCTGTTTTTTCGATCTCTGCATTATCAATTGAAAGTTTTTCTTTCCATGTCTCAATATATCGCTTTACTCCCTTTTCAATAATCAATTTTGTGTGAATATCAGGAACGTTCCCCATCAAAGTACCCGCATCCTCAGATTCTGTCGGAGGTTTCATACTATCAGGAAAAACAGTCGTATCGATAATATCGTCTGCCTCAATGTTCCCCATTACTTCCGCTGCCCAGTGCTTGGTGTACCGCATGTACACAATATCTTCGATGTTGTTCACCCAATTTTCATAGTGTCCCATTGCCGTTGCATCCAATCCGTTTGCTTGGTCTGTAACAAGATCCGCTGAGAAAATATTCTTGTCATACGTAATACTTCCACTATTTACCTGCTCATTTGTTTGAAAGAATGTGATCAGTTCTTTTTCTCGAAAATCTTTTAATTTCTTCGCATCCCATCCTTCATCGTGACGAGGATCGGAACGAATCACCCCATGCCATACTTCAGCCTGATGACTCCCTCCTCCACGAAACACAAATCGTTCTTTCTCATAATCCCACTGGTAAACAGGATCTTCGAAGTCCACGTACGGAAAAATCGTTGGCCAGAGATTTCCACTCTTCTCGACAACAGGCAATGGGACATCTCCAATAAAGATTGTTCCCACTAATTGAGAGCGTCCATCTGAATCATTTCCTGAAAAGTACAAGTGCGCATTTCCTTCATAAATATCGAGTGGTGAAGCTTCTGTGGGAACGGGAACCAGAACCACCTCTCCGTTTATATTTGATTGAACACTTGCTGCATAGTTCTCAATTTTGTTTTTCAATTTAATGTTCTCGAGCAAACTTTCTTCGACTAATATCGATACTAATTTCTCCCTTCCCACATCTGGAACCGTTAGGGAAGATTCCCAATACCCAAAAAGTGCATGCGCTGGAGACGCGAAACTCGGCATCAACAAAGTTCCAATAAGAAGCACTGCTAAGCGCTTTTTCCAACATAAAAAACTTCCACAAGATACGTGAAAAATTTTCTGTGTTTTTATTTTTGTTTTTACAAAGAAAAACATGGGGAAAAATGGGGTTTTGTTTTCCGCCTTATTGTGCAGATTTAAGGCAAGGAATTCAAGAAAAATCCCCTTTCTTTTTCAAGAGAAAATAGTAAAGAAATAAACTTGCAATCAAGTTTCGTCAAAAATTACAAAATACAATCCACTGAACATCTACTTGCGGAACTTGTACAGTAGGTATTAAGCGCGTTTTCAATCAAGTCTTCGTTTCTAAAGTAGGTATCACCACCATCAGAATCCAATAAATTCGTTACTTTACTATTCACGTCTCTCCATCGTTCATGCCCTTGTCGTTGTTTTTCATCTTTTCCGAATTCATCTCGAAGCTTCGCATCAAGAATTTCTTCGTATTCATCAGTTCCCTCTTCCTGCATCATATATCGGAACAGATCATTAACATTATTTCTACTCTCTTCTCCATTAATCGAATAATCACTTTTTTTCTCCCATTCGTCTTGATCAAAGGTCGTCGGTCCTCGTTGAGTACTCTTATTTCCTTGCAATGTTTGCGTTACCGTAAGCGCTACTTTGAGACTCTTTCCAATCTCAAGAAGGTGTCGTTTTCGATCTTTATCCCAGAAATCTTGCCCTCCCCAGACCATGTCTCCATGGGTAATCATCGCTTTTTTATTTCGAATAAATTTATCAAACCCTGACAACCAACTTCTCCAGAAGTCCTCTGAAAACTGACCTCGTCCTGTTGATTCAAGATTCAAGTTCTCCATAACACGGTTCTGGTCCCATACAAATTGATAGTTCACTCCATCATCATGATCGGGTGCTTGCGCAAATCGTCCCATACGTTGAACACGTTGCTTACAGGTGAGCGATTCATTAATAACTTGATAGAAGAACGCTTCTGTTTTTCCACTTGCTGGTGGACTTTTGGGATTAAATGTTCCATCTCCCGTTCCGAGCATTCGTGCCCAATTTTTATAGTCTTCCTCACACCAAAGTGCTCGTTCCCCACCTCCTCCACGGGCTCCTGGTGTTCCTTCCGGAACAATTCGTCCATTCAATTTTGGAGATTCTTTGTCCGCCAAAAAGTCAACAAATGGGAATCTCTGCAAAAATTCTTTATTTACTCGCATCAACACATCTTCTGAAATCAAAGCTTGTCCCGTTCGAGGATTTCGTGTGGCCACTCCCATAAGAAGGAAGTACCATCGTTGATCGGGTTGTCCATTCATCTTTCCATCACGGAATGATGCAAAAAGGAAATGTTCATATCGAGCTGGGTCAACATCGTCAACCTCTCCTTGACTCCACCGTTGAAGCATTCCTGCCATAATATCCGTACGAGCGTTACTATCGTTTTCATATTTTGCAAACTCTCCATCATATTGTTCTTTGGCTTTCTTGAGATTTCCTTCAAGACCAGTTTCCCATTGACGGAACACCTCTGGTGTCCAGATAGTTTCACACGCAAGTTTTACTCGTTCTAATTTTTCATGCGGTGTTAGGTCGTTGTCCCCTGGAATGTTGAAATATGTGTTTCGTGATAAACGATTAAGCACTTCCCATAAAATTGGATCGTCCCAACGCAAGAATCCTTTTTCAGACAAAAGATTAATACATCCTCGAACCATATCTGGATTCTTTGATTTTCGCATCGCTTTCAGGATCACCCATCCTGGTTGATCGTGATACTGTGTTTCAAATTCTTTAAATCGAGCACTTTCTGATTCTTCTGCCATACGAGCAAACTCTCGTCCCCATCGGTTATCATCTCCCCAGAAGGTTGTTCCCAGGTTCGCTACATGTTTATCAGAATTTCGTTTCCAGTGTTTTTCTGCAGCATCAAGTGATTCTTTAATCGTTCGATACAAATCATAGAGAGAGAATTCCTCTGCATGAAATCTAAATCGACCGAAGACACCTTTTTCTCGCCCCTTCGTTTCATTGTAATTCTTTAACCAATCGACTAATTTTTCTGAACCTATTTCAGCATTATCAACATTGCTCGTAATAGCTTCAATGTCCTTAAATCGCCCAAGCGCTGTATTCATAAGTTCTCCATCTTCATTGAGAACGGCTTCTTTGTATTGTGCAGTCCAATCTGATTCGAAATCAGGGTTATCTTGATTAAAGAAATCTTTTTTATCCCCTCCTCCTATCATTTCATTCCAAAGATCATCGAAGTTTTCTTTTTGTGCCTGATGTCCTTGTACTATTTTTTGTGCCGCTTCTTTATCAATTTTATATCGTTCCATGAACTCCTTGTCTTTCATGCCCCGAATATCTCCCTCAATAACACGACTAATAGAATTTACATTCCTTGTATATCGTGCGAATTTTTCATGATATTCACCTCGAAGTGTTCGAAATTTATTTTTAAAACTCTCAAGATTTTCATCCAAATCTTCTTTTTCCCAGAGTCCTTCTTCCTTCAGTCTTGTTATTACTTTGGCTTGTGCCTTGAAGTTTTTCTTTTGTCGGTCTGTTTCTCTTGATAACACCCCTCCTTTTAAATCACACAATCCATATAATGACCGTAATTCAAGCGAAATCATTGAGAAATAATCTTTATCTCTCGCAAACCCACCTTCTGATTCGACTTCTGCAGTCAGTTCAGAGAAAAATCGATCAGCTCTGTGAAAAACAGTATCTACGTTTTTGTAATATTTTTCTACAAAGTTTGTATTAAAATTGTCTCTTTGAGGAGGAAGTTCACCGTGTTGTAAACAGGTTTCCTTTTGAGTATCAATACCCTCTCGTAATTGCTTTCTTGATCCTTTCCACTGACCCAAGAGTCCTTTTAGTTTTTCCTGAAGTCCTTCTTCTGAAAAATGCAGATGTTCTCGTTCTTCTTCCGTACTCGCATCCCATTTACTAAAACCCTCTCCAAGTGCTTCGAGTTCTCGAGCTATACCAATTGAAGTCTTTTCGATTTCCTTGGTACTTTCCTGTGTTTTCGCAGCCAGTTGATTGAGGTCATCTTGTCCAGGAATGTAGATTTTTTCCACTTCATCAACTTCATCCCCATTTGCATCAATAACTTTTCTTCCTGTTGGATAATCAACAAGTTCCCCTCTTCGATATCTTTCTACTTCGACTTCATGAGCTTTTTCAATAGCTTTTCTTTCTCTTTCTCCAGCAGCTGTATTAAGTCTTTTGACGTCTTCATCGCTCAGAGTATCGTCAATTTTCCCTTTTTCTGTTTCAGCGTTTCGACTAATTTCTTTCTGTCTATTAATGTGAGCTTGCTGTTGAGCAGAACGTTCAACCATGTCTTTATTGCTTTCAGCTTTTTTTGCTATTCCATCCCAATATTTTGAAAATTCTTCTCGAGCCGCTTCTCCTCGAAGATTCTCAATCGCATCTTCAATATGTTTTCTAATCTTTTTTCTAAAGTGCATTTTTGCACCTTGTAGAAGAACTGACGTATCAAGAAGTCCTTCTCCAAAAGAATCTGCTGATTTAAAAACATCAAGATCCTCCTTGAAGTATTTCAACAATTCTACATCGGATAATTTCTCATTTAAATTCGCTATCCATGATTCCACATTATCCCCTTCCAGTGTTAGCGGATCACCGAGATAAGTTTTTATTTTGTCACTAAATGTTTTTCTAAATTCTTCGTATTTCTTAAATTTCCCTGTTTTGTATTTTCCACTTTCTGACCACATTACATCTAAATCTGCCGCTGTAAGCGTGTGATCCTTCACTCTCTTCTCTAGTTTCTTATAATATTCCTCTTGAATTTCTTTTCCTTCTCCAATTGGATCTCGGTAGATGTTATTTAAACTCTCCTCAACTGATGTTTCTTTCATTAGTTCAGCCTGTTTTTGTCGGAGTTGTTCTTCTTTTTTCTCAAGTGCTTCAATCTCACTATTCGTACTTTCTGTTATTTTCGTTTCATCAAGCAAAGCCTTTCGACTTCCTTCAAGATCTTTTTTCGCTATTTCAAATCCTTCATAGGCTTTTTGCCACTCATCAATAAAAGAAATTTTTTGAGTAACACTTCTTCCAACTCTATCAAATTTTCTGAATATCCATTTTAATTTTTCTGCAGAGACTTCTACGTATTTCTCTTCTTTATCCTCTCGTTTTATATACTCAATAAACTCTGTAATTTCGCTATCTATTCCTTTTTTTTCTCCTTCCCCCTTTAATACAAAGAGTTCTGCTTCGAATTGCTGAATGTTATTTTCAAGCTTTTCCTTTCGCTCTTTCTTTAGATTATCTTCTGCAAGTTCTGTTTGTGCTTCATCAAGCTTCGTCTGAATTGCTGCGGCCTTTGTTTCTATTTGTGAAAGTAATTCCGTTAAACGATCTTCTGTTAAGAGTGCTTGAACACCCGTCTTTGTTTCTTTTTCTTTTTCATCATTCTCTTTGTACGTTTTTTGTTTCTTCGTCAGTGATGGATCTGCGCTTTCTTTCTCTCGCACATCCTCACAACTTTGTTCTTCGATCCGTTTTCTCTTTTCTTCAAGACTCACTCGTTCTTTTATAGCGGCTACTAGTTTCTCGTGATCCTTGAGAGACATTGCAGGGTAAGCACGAACTCCTCCTGTTTCAAAGAAGCCATCAGCATCATCCAAGATTTCTTGTAAGACTTTCAAATGTTCTGGGGTCAGTACATTTTGTGCTTTTATAAATGCAATAAACTGAACCGCATTCCATCGAGTAGAGAGTCTCCCAATCGCTTTTTTAACATCCGATTGTTTGAGTTTTAAACTTCTGAGAATCTTTTTATTTTCTGTTGTTGAAAAATCAACTTCCTGAAGCACTTCCCACAAAAGATAGTTCCCTGGTGTTACCTTCTCTTGTGATTTATCAGCAAGGATAATGTCTTCAAGGAGATTTTTAAGCGTTGTATCTTTTATCTCAGTCCAGTGATTCCATTCTTTTTCATCTGCTGGCCACTCATTTTTATCAGGAAACAATTTTGCCGTTTCCAATAAAAACAGTTTTTCTTCTTTTGTTGGTGGATGTCCTGACGTCCCCTTCTCGACAACACTCTTCACCTTTCCCTCAACAGTCTCTACTTTGAATTTATCAAGAACCTGTTTTCTTTTTTGCTTCAGTTTTTCTTTCGTCTCTTCAAAAAGCTTTGCTTGAACTGTACTTTTACTTTTTTCTTTCTTAAGAGATTGATACAAAGTACAAACACGAACGCCTTCTTCTCCGGTCCACGTTGACGTTTTTCTTGATACAATTTCTTCAAGTGTACGAAGATGGCTCCCCGCAAGTTTCTGCAACGTTTCTTTCATTTTTGCAGTAAGGAACGATCTCAATTTTGGAGTTTGATAAATACGTGACAAAATCCGCGGTGGGAGTTTGTCTGGATCTGTTGTTACAAGCGTTATGTAATATTCTGTTAGCTCTCTAAATTTCTTTTCAAATATTTTTTTACTTTTACTGTTGTCATCTAATTTCTCAACATCCTTTGCAACCTTATCCAGATCATTTACTGATAGGTGCAAAAATCTTCCTTTCAAGACTCGTTGAAGACGAGACTCCTCCAGTTTTGTTTTCTTTTCTTCTTCCTCCGTATCTTCTGCATTGGGAGCTCCTTCTACATCATCACCTTCCACAAAAACGAGTCCGTTTTCCCAACGGTTTTCAAAGTCTCGCAATTGGTTATGTAAAAACTTCATTTAATCAGAGAATTATACCATAAATAAGGCACTAAAGCTAGTCTGAGCATCATAGTTTTCCTAGCCTAAAATGTCAAATTGTTTTATTACAACCTTTCTGTTTTTTCTCTTCTCTTAAGGCTTATTGAGGCGGTGTTTGAATTTCTTTCAAAGCCTTTTCAATATCAGCTTTATCAACACTTCCCCATCCATCAATGTTTTCTATTTTACTTGAGAATTTCACCAATTCTGCACCCTCAATATCTTTCAATTCATCTGTTGTAATACCAGCTCCTGAGAGAAGTGCTTTTATGGCTTCCACATCACCCTTAACATCGTCTCCATTCCCTTTCAACCTATCAACATTGTAGTACACAACTTTTGACTCTTTTACACCATTGACTATCGTTGTCGTCACAAATGGTTTATTTTGATCTGCAACAGCTGCTGTTGTAGAAGATTTCCCTGATCCTTTACCATCCAAATCCTCAATCTCTTCTTTTGTAATAGTACTCAATACTCCTTTTGATCTAAGTGTTTCTAAGTATTCTTTTTGTCCCTGTATATCCTTTGTCATTCCAGCAATAAATCCAGCTTCTCCTCCTCCATGGTTCTCAATCTGTGTTTTTAAAGCATTACCAAACCTTCCATACGTATCTGTTGCATTCTTCTTATCAAGTCCCTCGATAGGATGCTCTTTAATGAAATCTACGAATTCTGATGCCATTACTTGTCCTGCTGTTCCCATGTTTCCTATAGCATCTCTTATTTTTTCTACATTGCCTGTTTTTGCCGGATCAGTAAGCCCTACATGATCTGTAAAACTTCGTGAATCTTTTTCCATGGCTTTATTGTGCGCAGTTACCACACCACTTGTACCGGCTTTGTAGAGCGTAGAAAGTGCCACTTTGTTTTCTCCATCCATACCTGGCATTGGGAAGAATTCTCGATCCACTGTTCCTGCTTTTGCAAGGAACTTCCCTGTCGTTTCTGCACCTCCTTTAATAGTATTGGCAATATCTTCTCCTGCTGATCCCTCAAGGGCCCAGAAGGCTGCCTTCCAGAATACAACAATAGTCGCAATAGACCATAATAGTCCATATCCTGTTGCTCCAAACGTTGAAATTGAGGCTCCTGTTCTAATAAGGTTTCCCACTCCCGATTCGCCTACATTCATCATTGTATCCATCATCAAGAAACACACTGAGAATGCCGCTGCAATCTTGAGTGGCATAATAAGATTCGTAATTACTTGTGTTCCAATAGTTCCTTCTTTTCCACCACCAAATCCCATAATCGCAGCTGCGATTAATGCTGGTGAGAACACCATGGCTACCCACAACACAACAATTCGCAAAAGCAAAGCAATAAACACCGCTGCTAATGCTACAACCTGTGCTAACGATAAGATGCTCACGAAGAGCACACTCGTAAATACATCTGACCAATCGTTAAGACGTGCTGCCAATGATGGTAGATTTTGTAATTTTTGAAATTGAATCCCAAAAGCCAAAAATAAGTTATGTGCTGATCTACTCTTTGGGCTTCCGACTCTCATATCTGTTGGATCTATTCCAAAGAAACAGTCATCTGACAAACTTTCATTTAATGCCTTATATTCCCCAGATGCATCTATTTCTGGAAGCCCTTCTTCATTTATTTTGAATTTTCTTCCTTCACTGTGCCACTCATTTCCTTTGTCAGTACCACACATGAGATCATTCATAACCTCATAAAAAGGCACATATTTTACTACATCTTTATCTACATCTACTTCAACTCTTTGAATGAGCATATCCTGAAGGTTGTCGCTCCCTTTTGCTTGAAGTGTGCTATCGGGAATCGAAAAGATCGTAATCGTTCCTACATGAACCGCATCAATAACCACTCGAAATCCGAGCAATGAAAAGTTAATCGCAATCAGTGCCAAAATAACCTTTGGAAGTTTCTCTTTAATGGTCCAATTTCCTCCCTCTCCTCCAAGAGAAGAGAATAGATTTGAAAAGGCTAAAAAGAGCAAAATTAATACAAAGAGTACATTCGTTATATTTCGTATAATCACCCACATTGGACGGATTGCTCCCATTGGATCTGGACCTGTCAAAAACTCTGTTCCAACTAAATCTCCTCCATAATTGAGAAAGACAAGGGAAATGAACGTAAAGATATTCACAAAAACTGAAAACAACTGGGCAAAGGCCTTTAGTGTTTCATTCTCATTACTTTCTGTCACCGCCATAGCAACTTCCGGACTGATAAACTGCCCTATCACAAGCGCGATAGCCAGTGCAATACATACTTTTGGTGAAATGAGTTTTCGTAAAAATTTCATAAATGTTTATCAATCTCCTAATTGTACCATGAATAAAAGGAAAAATCAAGGGTTTAAAAGGCTTAAAGCATATAAAATAGACGATTCCCTGATTCATTCAGGGATCTTCGAATTACTCTAATTTTGTCATGCTGATATTACAGATCACGAAGCAACTTGCTTCAGAATTTAATAATTCCATTCCTACTTTGTCATCCTGAACTTGTTTCAGGATCAAACGAATAATTATCGAACAAACTTTGACTCATACATCCTTATTTCGTGTTTTTCTTCTATATTGATATATTTTCATGGGTTGACCCCGAAATAAATTCGGGGTGACAAAAAACCAACCGGGAAATTTATATTTTTTTAAGATTAATTCTTCTTATTTAATACTTAACTCGAAGTTCCTTTTAAAGGAATCCCCAACATTTCATCTACTTTTGTATAAATCGCTATTTTTCGAGCTCCTTTTTTCTTGGAAATAGATTTTAGTAAATCAACTTGATTTTGATGGATTCCTAATATTTTCAAATCAGCATAAATAGTTCTATTTTCAGCGTATTTTTTGAAAATAGAAGAATCAATTTGTTTTGATTGTTTTCCTTTTACTTTTCTCCATTCATTAAACCGCTTCCAAACTTCTTTTGTTTTTCGTCCCTTATTCGCAATACCGATATGGATTTGCCATAATGAATGCTCTCGACTATACGCTTGATTCTCTTTTAAGAAGGCTTGATACTCCTCACGTACTTTTTTAAATTCTTTAAGCCTTCCTACTGCTTTTTGTCTTTCTATTTTATTTTCTGCATTAATCTCTCCAATTTCAGCTCGCTTCTTTTTTGTAAGATTGTTATTTCCAACACATGCCCAAAATTTTTCCTGCAATTGCTTGGTAACACTGATTTCATTACTTCCAACATTTGCTTCCGTTCCAAATTGATTTGCTTTCATCTTAGCAATAATCCCTGTCCATCCAGGTTCAGAAATTGTCCCTGTTTTTTTGAGTTTACCCAATTCTTTTTGCTCCCCTTCATGAATCACTCCCATTCGAAATAGATACTTCAAAGCATCTTTCCATTCTTTTTTTCCAACATTCGGTCTATTAAGAATATTCTGAAGATTCTTTTTCGCTTTCGTTCTTTTGTTCAAGTACCTTGATTCTTTTGTTTCGTTGTTTCTATCATTCCATTTTTCTCGAATCGCCTTGGCTCCAGCCCCAATTGCAACAACTCCATACACCCCTGCCATAAATATACTTACCGCTATTAACAAATCTTCAATTCCCCCTTCCTTCATAAAAGAAGCAATTCCTTCTGGAGTTTTCTCCATAAGATCAATCGTAATATTAGGATACATTTCATTTAATTTTCTCTGCAATTCCGCCTTTATCTGTTTTTCAGTCATTCCATATTCAATGATCTGTTTTCTTTCTAATCCTTTTCCAAATGCGTTTGCAAAAGGGACCAGTTCTTTTTCTTTGTCCGCTGACAACATGAAATAATTCCACATTATAACCGCTTCTTTTGTCGCAAACGTTCGTTTAATAAGTTCTCGTGTTTCAGAATCCCATTCAGAGTAACGATCCAGATTTTTCAACTTCTCCATTTGTGCAGGCGTAACATCTTCCTGTGTCAAAAGAAGTGATGGATCCATCATTTCTACACAAAATTGCGCTGCTCCTTCACTTCGTTCCTTGTATTCATCATCCGTCAATGTTTCAACCTTTGCAGGATTCTGAATTTTGGCATGTAAACTATCCGTCACAAGAAATTCTCCTTTCTCTCCATTTTCTAATGTTCGTCGAAGTTGCGGTTTCATTATATTTTTTCCATACATCCCCTCCATTACTTCTGTTCTTTTTTCATTTATTTCTGTTTGACCGCTCCACATTTGATGCACATCCGTACGCGCCAGTCCGACAAGTCCATTTTTAATATGGGTAAATGTCCAATTCACTCCCGTTCCGACACCTTCAAGTGCTTTATCTGCTGCAAATAACGTCCATCGTGTTCCCTCGGGAAGAAGTGATGCTGACGCTGCTGCAATACCTCCAGTCCACCACATGGCACCTCTTTTTGCTCCTGCAAAAATTCCGACGACATACATTGACGTAATTCCAAGTCCCAGAGCGTTATTTCCTCGAGTTTTCCAATCAATATCACTTCCAATCGTAGCATCTTTTGCTGCCCCTAATCCTTTTCCTAAGGCTTTCCATCCCTTTTGAATCCAATTGTCATTATTTTCAATTTTTTCAGCTTCCCGAATAAAAGGTTCCATCAACGCTTCTATTTTTTTTATTTTTTCTGGAGGACGTATATTTACATCCGAGTTTATACCTATCACTTGTTGCTGAAGCCATGTCTTGATAGCATTGGCATCCGTTGATTTCGCTCTTGATCCATAGACTTCCACGAGTTTTTGTTCATACAACTTATCAAGTCTTCGAAATTCCATTTCTACTTTTTGCTCAGCAATTTCTGTTGCCTTTGCTCTCATTTCATCAGAAAGTTCCAACACTCGACGAGAAACAATTCCTTCACTTAGATTCTGTTGTTCTAGTTTTGTTCGTTGGAGTGTAAATTCTTTTTGAACATCTTGAAATCCAACTTCCGCCCGTTCCATTGTTTCGTTCTTATCCAAATTCACAAAAACAAACTTCACTTCACCAGCTTCCGCAAAATGCAAGTGTGCACCTGTGGGCAATGACGAGAAAGAAGTATTTTGTTTCATGAAGTACTTAGAGTTTTAGTGCTCGAATCCAAAGATCCATCAAGCTTTCTTTTTTATCCAAAAGCTCTTCCAGTTCCATTGATTTAAATTCCGATCGAAAAAAATCGGGATTATGTTCCCCCATTTGCAATGAGATTTTTCGATCTCCTTTTCCTGCTAATTGCAGATTGAGAACACTCACTGTCTGATCATAGACCGTCCAATATCCTTCTATTTTTTCTTTTTGAATAAATCGCTGATCAATGCGAATACCATTTTTAAAGACTTGCACTTCGTGCTCTTCATCTCCTTTTCGGTGAATAAAAAAGTACACACCAACCGCAACGAAGAGCGTGAAGGCCATCACCCAATCCCCTTTCACAAGTGCCCAAAGAGCACTTCCAAAGAAGAGCGTGCAGAAGACTGCATACCAAATCCATCCTCGTTTATGAGGATGATAATTAAAAGCTATCCAAGAAAAGATTTGCTCTCCTGGATCTATTTCTAACGATCGTTGTGGTGTATTGGTCATGAAATTTGAATTCAAAATCAGGTAATTATACCATAGATAAAAGGAAAATTCAAGGGTTTAAGGCGCATTTTTACACCTAGACCTTTGTTTTTCTTCTTACTAATTTTTGGTTCAAATCTAAGCTCTGTAAATCACAATTTTCATCGATTACACACTGCGAGATATGACAATTTTCCAAATGAGTCCCTGGGTACACAATTACATCTGATAATCGGCAATTTTTCACGACGGTATTGTCTCCAAGATACACTTTCCCTGAGCACTTATTATTCCAGTTTTCTACATTTTTCCCCGTCCGAAGGGCTTCTTTTTGCAATGTCTTATGGGCCGCAAGATAGGTTTCAAAGCTTCCAACATCAAACCAATCCCCCGCTACTTCGGTCGCGAGCACTATTTTTCCTTGATCGAGAAGTTCTGGAAAGATTCCTCCGAGTGCATCTGGAGCTTTTTGTGCAAAGTCATGCAGTATTGGTAAAACATCTTTTCCAAAGGCCATAAATCCTGTTGAAACAAGTGTCGATTTCGGGCGACTCGGTTTTTCTTCAAATCCAACTATTTTTTCTCCAGCCAACTCAATAACTCCAAACTTTTTCGCTTCGTGTTTATCCACCACCTGGCGAACCGCTATTTTTGCTTCATCTTTCCCACACTGAAGATTAACGATATCGAGCTCTGGCAAAACATTATCTCCCGCAAAAATAAGTACGCCTTCATTAATTTTACATTCCTTTATCGCAACAGAGATAGCTCTCAACGCTCCCAATTTCTCACCATCAGAATGTGCATCTTCACAAAAAATATGCACGTTTTTTCGTTTTCGCATTGCCAGTTCTTTTTCAAAATCCTTCTCAAAAGCAGAGTTCGTCAGAAGGAACGTTTCGGTTTCTTCTGGAATCTTTTCAAGAATATGAGAAAGAATTGTTTTCCCATTGAGCAGGAGTAACGGTTTCGCACGCTTCTCGGTCAACGGCCAAAGCCGTGTCGCAAATCCTCCAGCAAGAATGAGTGCCTTCATCGACGATGAGTATAAGAGTTTTTCTTATTAAAAAAAGCCCCCCGCATTGCGGGGAGCTTTTTATATTTCGTAAAAAAATTCTATCGAAATAAATTCCAAAACCGTTTCATTTTTTTCTTTGCCTCAGCGTTTCTTTGTTTTGATTTTTCGAGATCTGAAGAAAAAATATTCGCATCGAGTTTTCTTTGTCTTTTTCTCATTTCTTTTTTATTTCCCATATATCCCTCCTCATCTCTATTCTGTTGCCATCGTCGTCTTACTTTTGAAGCTTTCTTTTTTCCCATAGCCTTGCCTCTTCGCATTTCTTTTACTTCTTCTGTTTCGTAACGATCATCATCCATCTTCCAGTCAGCTTTTCCTGAGTTTTTTCCTTCCTCCATTTTTTTCTTAATTTCTTCTGCTTTTTCTTTCAACCGTTCAATCTGTTCGTGTATCTGTTTTAATTGGTGTTCTAGTCGTTTAATGTGTGACGCGTCCTGTTTCTCTCGATTATCTTCGTGACGAAATAACATTGGTTTCGGTGGTCTTTTCCCACCTTCTTCAAAAGATGGTGGTGGTGGTCCTGCCGTTCCCTCTTCGCCTTCATCGTCGTCAGCAAAGGCAAGAAGTGGTAACAAAAGAAGACCACAAACAAAAACTATAAAAAACTTTTTCATGTGTATTGGGTTAAGGGCATTCATCATACATTGCCCCATAAGAGTGTCAAAGTTTTACTTTAGAAGCCCTTTACACTCCTTCTCGAGTGTTCCATCGTCACATACGTCAAAAGGAAGAAGCACCTTCTTTCCTGCAATTTTAATCTCTACTTCGACGCCCTCTTCCGTTTCGTTTTTTTTGAGAAATACCTTTAGTTCATCGACTTTTTCTTTCAAAGTCCCTTTCGGAATTTCAATACATATTTTTTTCTTTTTCTTTTCCTCCTTCTTTTCTTCATTCTCCTCTTTTTCTTCTTGTTGTGCCCGCCATTTCCCAATCTCTGACAAGTCCCCTATTTTTATTTCATCAACGATCATATTAAGATTCCCATTCCGTTCTTCTATTTTTCCCCGTACCCGCAAGAATGCATCCACTTCAAATGCTCGTGGCGGAATCTTTTCATAGGTTTGTGGGAAGACTGCCAATTCAACTTTTCCAGAGGTGTCTTCAAGGGCGATAATAGCCATGTTTTTCCCATTGCGCGTCACAATCCGTCGAACTTCGGTCACGATCCCATGCACTGTTCGCTTCTGTCCCATGTCCTCCGCCTCGGTCATGGTTCCGATGAGAATCCCGTATTTTGAGAAATACGACTGCAATCCTTTTAATGGATGATCGGAAACAAAGAGACCTAAACTTTCTCGTTCCCACGCCAAGATGTCTTCTTTAGTGGCAACCGTATTTTTAATGACAAACTCAATGGCACTGTCATCGATTCCTCCGAAGAGTCCCACTTGTCCACTTTCGGATTTCAATTGAAATTCTTTCGAGAACTGTGCTAAATCATCAAGGGAATCAACAATCGCTTTCCTGTTTCCAAACTCATCAAGCGCCCCTGAGAACGCAAGCGCTTCAAGCGTTTTCTTATTCATAAGCTTCACAGGAACTCGTTTTGCAAAATCTTGAAGCGATTCAAATCGTCCATTCTCTTTTCGTTCAAAGATAATTTTATTCACGGTTTCTTCTCCGACTCCTTTAATAGCCGTGAGTCCGAATCGTATTTTTTTAGAATGAACTGGCGCAGTATCTTCCGCTTCTTCTACAATCTCTAACTGTCCTGCCACTTTGTCATCAATAACGGTGAAATGCGCTCCCGACTGATTGATTGATGGAGGGAGCACTTCAATACCCATTGCCGAACACTCATTCATTTCAAGCACAATTCGATCAGTATTGTGTCGGTCTGTGGTCATCATTGCCGCCATAAACTCCACCGGATAGTTCGCTCGCAAATAGGCTGTTTCATACGCAATACGTGCATAGCACACCGCATGAGATCGGTTAAATCCATATCCGGAGAACGGTACCACAATCTCATCAAATATTTTTGTCGCGAGTTTTTTCGCAAATCCTTTCTCAACCGCTCCTGAAATAAACTTTTCTCGTTGCTTCGCCAAGATAGAGGCAATCTTCTTTCCAATCGCTTTTCGCAGAATATCCGCTTCTCCCAAAGAGAACCCCGCAAACACCTGTGCAATTTTCAATACTTGCTCTTGATAGACGGCAATTCCGTATGTTTTTTTGAGAATCGGTTCGAGCACTTCGTGTTCATATTTCACTTTGTCTGGGTTGTGTTTTCCCTCAATATAAACGGGAATATATTCCATCGGTCCTGGACGATAGAGCGCATTCATCGCTACCAAATCTTCGAATTCTGTTGGTTTGAGTTCTTTTAAATACCGACGCATTCCTGCTGATTCGAATTGGAAAACTCCCGTTGTTTCCCCATCCGCCATCATTTGAAATGTCTTCTCATCATCAATTGGAATTTGCAAAAGATCGATTTCTTCTTCCGTTGTAATTTTAATATTCGCAATCGCCTTTTCGAGCACAGACAGGTTCTTTAGTCCCAAAAAGTCCATCTTCAACAATCCCAAGTGCTCTAATTGCTGGTATGGGAATTGGGTAATTTTGAGTTCATCTGCTCCTGGTGCCCATTGAATCGGAGTCGCATTCGTAAGGTCCTCATGTCCGATAATCACCGCACACGCATGCACAGACACATGCCTGACACATCCTTCAAGTTTCTTCGCGAGGGTGAATACTTTTCCAAGATTCGGTTTCGCATCGACAAATGCCATGAAGTCTTTGTTCTTTGCCGCATCTGCCAAGGTAAACCCAGGACGATTTGGCAATAACTTGGTCAGCGCATTCATTTCTGCAAACGGCACTCCCTGTGCTCGTCCTACATCTTTGAGCGCTGCTTTCGCTGACATTGTTCCAAATGTACACACCTTCGATACTTTTTCGACACCGTACTTTTCAACCACGTATTGCATCACCTCCTCTCGTCTTTCATCCGAAAAATCGATATCAATATCGGGCATTGAGATTCGTTCTGGATTGAGGAATCGTTCAAAGAGCAGTTCGTATTTAATCGGATCAATATTCGTGATGTCGAGTAAGTATGCCACGATTGATCCCGCTGCTGATCCTCGTCCTGGCCCCACGGCAATTCCATTGGTTTTTGCAAAGCTGATGAAGTCTGCCACGATCAAAAAGTACGCATCGAAATGCATCTTTCCAATAATCCCAAGTTCGTAATCAAGTCTATCAAGGATTTCAGGGGAAATGTTTTTTCCATATCGTCGCTCAAGATTGTTTTCACAATCCTTCCTGAGTTGCGAAGCTTCTGTCTCCCCTCTTTCTACGGTGAAATGTGGGAGCAGATTCTTTCCAAAATCGAGTTTAAAATCTACTTCGTCCGCAATTGATAATGTATTTTTTCGTGCTTCTTCCAGAACTTCTCCATCAATATAACTGAGTTCCAGTTCCATCTGCTCAAAGGACTTGAAGAAGTTTCCTTCTGCAAATTTCTTTCGAGCCGGATCTGATGCTTGCAAGTTCTTTCCAATACAGAAGAGTGTGTCGGCTGCATCTTCATCTTCTTCGTCCATAAATCGGGCATCGGACGTGATGACCATTTTTACCTTATATTTCTCTGCCATTTTCTGCTGAAAAAGATTGAGATCTTTTTGGTAATCGTAGTTTCGTGCTACCAATTCACAGCATACATTTTCAATGCCGAACACATCGACTACTTTTTGAAACAAGGCTTCGGCCTTTTCTTCTCCAAAATGATGGAATGCTTTCCCAATCACCCCCGAAACAGAACCTGTGAGAACAATAAGTCCTTCTCTATATTTTTCTAATAATTCAAAATCCACTCGTGGTTTGTAATAAAACCCCTCAAGGTACGCATGGGAAATGAGTTTCAATAAATTCTGATATCCTTTTTCGTTTTTCGCGAGCACAACCAAGTGTCCTTCTCGCCCATCAATCCCTGCTCGTTGTTCAAATCGAGAATCGGCAGCGACATATATTTCCACTCCCAAAATTGGCTGAATATCTTTTACGTTTTCTGCTTGTTCATAGAAATCAATGAGTCCGTATCCCGCTCCTGAATCAGTTAATGCTACCGCCGGACACCCAAAATTCTTCGCTTTTTCCAAGATTGATTTCGGACTCGAACTTCCCTCTAACAACGAGTAAAAGGAGTGTGTGTGGAGATTCACAAAGGGTTTTGCCATCTCCGTAATTATTAACGAAGAACGAGGAATGAGCAACGTTAAAAAATCTATAATCTAATATTCCCTGATTCATTCAGGGATCTTCGAATTATTATAAATAGTCTTCAATTAAGTCCTTAAAACAAATACTAAAACATAAAGATCCCCGAACAAGTCGGGGAATTTATATTTTTTTTAGAATTTCTTACGCCGCTTGCTTCACTCCGTTTGAAACTAAGATCGCCTTCAGTTGATCTTTATCTTGAGCGTATTCGTATGCAATTTCCTGAGTAATCTTTCCTGAAATCACGAGCCCTGCAAGCGATTGTTCATATTGCACCATGTATCCTGAAGAATCTGTCTGAAGAACGTTTGGAATCTGGAAGATTTTATTTTGTCGAATGTAATTTTGAATCGCGTAGTTTGTTGTCAAAATTTCATATGCCAAGACGAGACTTTTTCCGTCTGCTGTCGGCACAAGCTTTTGAGCGATAATCATTTTCAATGTTGCCGATAATTGAGATCGAACTTGATCCTGTTGATCTGCTGGAAAAATATCCACAATACGAGTCACTGTTTCTGGACAATCATTCGTGTGCAATGTTGAGAACACGACGTGTCCTGTCTCAGCCATAGTGAGCGCCGCAGAAATTGTTTCCAAGTTCCGCATCTCCCCTACCATCAATACATCTGGATCCTCTCGAAGCCCCGCCTCGATTCCGTCTTTAAAGTTCAACACATCACGTCCAACTTCTCGTTGCTGAATAACTCCCTTCCCTGAAGGAATAATATATTCGATTGGATCTTCAACCGTAATACAATGTTCCGTTTTGTTCATAATTCGTTCTTGAAGCATTGATGCCAAGGTTGTTGATTTCCCTGTTCCTGTTGCTCCTACAATAAGGACGAGTCCTTTATGCATGCTCATAATTCGATCGTGTACAAATTTTGGAAATCCAATCGTTGTAAAATCTCGAATTTGACGCGGTACAATTCGGAAAGATGCTGCCATTCCAAATTCTTGATGGAATACGTTTCCTCGCAAACGAAGCCCTGTGCTCATTGTCGCCAAGAAATCTACTTGTTTTCGTTTCTTCAAAACCTCTGCTTGATCTTCCGTGAGAAAAGAACTCACGAGTGCAGAAATATCTTCTGCTGTAAGTTTTTCTCCCTCTGTTGGGATCATCTGTCCATTTATACGTAAAAATATGGGCAATCCAGGTGAGAAATGCACATCTGAAGCTTTTTGTTCTTCCGCCGTTGCTATAATCTTTTCAAAATCCATCCGTTCATTGTACCACAAGAAGGTTTTTAAAACAAGCAGAAAACAGGAGTAATTCGTGTTGGAAGAGTTTGCTATTTGCTCTTTGTTTGAATACAATTCGCGCGAAATGATTCAGAAGATATTCGATACCCTCTTTGGGAATTACAACCAGAAACAACTTCAAAACTTAGCGCCTGTCGTAGCAAAAATTAATAAGAAAGGGGAAGACTTTGTGAAACTTTCTGATGAAGAACTCAAAAAGCAGTTTCTTGATTGGAAGGAAATGCTCAGCGTCAATCCTGAAAAGCGAGATGATTTATTAGTTGATATTTTTGCAGCGGTAAAAGATGTCGCTCGACGACTCTGTGGCAAATCATTTGAAGTGCGTGGAAAAGACCAAGAATGGAACATGGTGCACTACGATGTACAGTTGGTGGGAGGGGTTGTTCTCCATCAAGGAAAAGCTGCCGAAATGAAAACAGGAGAAGGAAAAACGCTTGTTTGTACCCTTCCTGTAATTTTGAATGCATTGACGGGAAAGGGCGTACACGTGATTACGGTGAATGATTACCTTGCACAACGAGATGCTGAATGGATGACCCCTTTATATGAGTTCTGTGGATTGTCTGTGGGAGTTATTGTTCATGGGAAGAGCAATGAAGAACGGCGCGAGTCATACAATTCTGATATTACCTACGGAACAAATAACGAGTTTGGATTCGATTACTTGCGAGACAACATGGCGCAAGATCCAAATGATCTCGTGCAACGAGAACTCCACTATACGATTGTGGATGAGGTGGATTCTATTTTGATTGATGAGGCAAGAACACCGCTCATTATCTCTGCTGCGGCAGAAGAATCGACTGAGAAATATCTCCGATACTCACAAATCATTCCCCAACTGGTGGAAAATGAGGATTTTAATATTGATGTGAAGTTAAAAGCGGTAACGCTGAGTGAGAAAGGAATTGCCAAGATGGAAGGTATTTTGGGGGTAAAGAACATTTTTACCGAATCGGGATTCGAAGAAGTGCATCACATTGAGAACTCTTTGAAGGCCAACATTATCTTTGAACGAGATAAAGATTATGTGGTCAGAGATGATCAGGTTCTTATCGTGGATGAGTTCACCGGACGATTGATGCCAGGAAGACGATATTCCGATGGACTGCACCAAGCACTGGAAGCCAAGGAAAACGTTCCTATTCAACGAGAATCAAAAACACTCGCAACCATTACATTTCAGAATTACTTCCGTTTATATGAGAAATTAGCGGGAATGACGGGAACTGCCGAAACTGAAGCTGAGGAGTTTGCGAAGATTTATAAGCTCGACACAATTGTGATTCCCACAAACAAGCCTTGCGTGCGACTCGATTTGCCCGATAAAATTTTCAAAAACGAAAACGGAAAATTCACAGCATTGTTGAATGAAGTTGAAATATTACATAAGAAAGGACAGCCCGTTCTTATCGGAACGATCAACATCGATAAGTCTGAATTATTGTCTGATGTATTGAAGAAACGAGGCATCCCTCACGAAGTCTTGAATGCGAAACAGCATGAGCGAGAAGCGGAAATCGTGGCCAAGTCTGGACAAAAGGGAGCCGTGACTATTGCGACCAACATGGCTGGACGAGGTACGGATATTAAACTCACTCGGGAAGTTGTAGAACTTGGGGGGTTAGCGATTTTGGGAACGGAACGTCATGAATCACGACGAATTGATAATCAGCTCCGAGGACGATCTGGACGTCAGGGAGATGCTGGAATGTCACAGTTTTATATCTCAATGAGAGACGACCTCATGCGTCGATTCGGAGGCGAGAAAATGGCAGGTGTTATGGAACGGTTGAAGATGCCCGAAGCAGAACCAGTGCAAAACAAAATGATTTCACGAAGTGTGGAAAATGCACAAAAGAAGATTGAAGGATTTCACTTTGATGCTCGAAAACACGTCGTGCAATACGATGATGTGATGAACGTCCATCGTGAAAAAATATATACTGAACGACGAAAACTCTTGGGATCCGAAGCCGTGCTTGATGATGTCGAGACGATGATTCAGGAATTAGCTACACAACTCGTAGCGGTTCATGCTCCAACACCTCAAGCGGATAAAACGTGGAATGTGCCTGAGATTCTCGAAACGGTGCACTCTATTCATTTATCAGAGAAATCCCCTCTTGAGCTTACTGAGTTGGAAGCCTTTACGCATCAAGATGAGCTCATTGAGAATATAGGAAATTATCTTCTCTCAGCATGGGATACCAAAAAATCATCATTACCTGATGATCAAGTCGATAAAATTACCAAGTACGTCGTACTCCGATCTATCGATGAACTCTGGCTCGAACATATTAATGCCATGACAAGCCTTCGTGATCAAGTGGCCCTTTCTGGATACGCACAAAAAGACCCTGTCATGGAATACAAACGAGAGGCGTTTGAGATGTTCCGACGTCTTCTTTCAAACATTAGAAGCACGTGTGTGACCAATCTTTTCCGAATTCAATTCCAAGAAAACATTGAGATGGAAACCGCCGACTATTCCGATGCGGTTACCAACGACGATCAAATTCACGAAACGCTCCGCAACGCAAGAGAGCCTGAAGGGAGTAGTCAGCAAGAAGGTGTGAAAGTAATTGCTTCTGACGCAGGGCGATCTGTTACGGCTGAGAAATTGGGGAATAAATATGCGAACGTTGGACGAAACGATGAATGTCCCTGTGGATCAGGACAGAAGTTCAAGAAATGCCACGGAAAATCTCTTTAACCCTCATTCTCCAATTTAATTGGGGAATCCATTTTTAATTTAGGGGATCCCCGCCTTCGCGGGGATGCGAATTCATATCCCCAGAAATCTCACTTCGCAAGCTTTCTGAGATTCATTCGCACTTAAGATCACTCCGTTGTCGCTTACAAATCTGTAATCCCATACGAATGATTGTCTCCATCTCTCTTTGAAGGTCTGTTGTTTTTTCTTCACCCAATTCTTCACTCTTTACTTCATCCCACTCTTCGTCTGTTTCGATGGTTCTGATAAAAGGTGCTGTGTCATCATCCTGCATTGAATCAACACCAATCTTTATCATACTCAAGCTTCGTTTTAGTTCTGTTATTTGATCATAGGTATCTTTGTCTGACGTAAGAATAATTCCAGGAACAAAGACCTCATCCCCTTCTGCTCCAATGAGCGTTCTAAAATCTCTTTGTCCGCTCTCATGAAGGCTTAAGAACGCTTCTTTTGTTTCCTTTGGAAGTCGATATCCCTCTAGTGTTGTACTAAAAACATTGTCACTTTCATTTTCTGGCGTATCGACAATCTGTTTCCACAAGTTCATAAAAAAGTTTGCCTGCAATGTTGAGGTATCTGTAATACTGCCCATCCCTGCTCCAAGAAAGCAAGAGACAATTATTATGGGAATCAGTATTTGTTTTTTCATGATTCTATCTTTTCTTTTAAGAACGCATCCAAAATCCTCCGAATCGAAATAAATCCTTCAAGCATTGCTTCGATATTCTGATTCCAGAAACTCAATCTTGTTTTTATGGTTTCGTGATATCTTTTTTTCTCTCGAAACTCCATACCATTCTGCCAATCGACAAGCTGACTTTTTAACAGCTCCTCAGCATTTATATTTTTCCCTTCTGTTTTTTGAACTACATTTGAAATAAGTTGTCCCATATTTCTATTACTGTACCGAGCCAACTCCGACATTGCTGTGAGCTCTTGCTTTGCCGTTCCCGATTGCTCATCCCAAGGGCGTGCTATCAAAACTGTTTCTGATTCTGGTGCTGCAGCATCGTCAGATGGCGGATCATATCCTATAACATCTGCTCCATATGTATCACCTGATGTCGTTTTTGGAGTTCCTTGTTCCATCCATTTTTTTCCAGGCTGTCCGCGAACAAGGGAGTGCGATAATAAATCGTCCATTGGCTTTTTGAGTCCTGCAAACATTCCAGTAAGCGAAATATCTCTGTCTTTGTATTTTCTATTTTTCAGCATACTTTGAAGTGCTTCTTCTCGTCCATCCTGCCAGTCCTCACTATCGGGAAGAAGTATTTTTTGTTCCTCGTCATATTTGATAAATAAAGGTGACTCGAATTTTTGTTCTTCAAATTTTTTCCCAAAGAGCACCTCTTCGATCGCATGCAAATCTTCCATTATATCAAATGGAGAATCTTCAAGTGAGTCGTTCACAAACACTGTTTCCGTCCAATTTCGCAAATCTATATCGTTCTCCAAACGGAGGAGTTTTTTTTCATAGGCTGCATATTGCTGAAGAATATCTGAGGTTTTTAATTGATCCGATAATTTATAACTCTTCTCTGCACTCACTTCTGGCGCATTCAGTTTTCGATACTGATCCATTTCTTCTTCTGTAAAAGCAAACTCATGCCATTTAAGTCGTTCTAAAACTTCTGCTTCATCTTCGTAATTTGTATCGTTGTAAATATCCCAATAGACATCTTTTAAATCTTCAAGTGTTTCAAATTGCTCCCAACGATCTGGGTATGGTTTCGTTTCTGCCATCACTGTGGTAGACACAAAAATTAATGCAATTACAAATATTCTCTTTATCATTGAAGTTTCTCGTGATCAATAAATTTAGTAGGAAATGTGTTAAAAATTTTATCGTGAAAAAATGACAACCGTTTTCCAACATCTCTCAGTCCTTCTTGAATACCAATGAGCCACGCATGTCGTCGATAGTTCTGTTCAAATTGCTGATAAAACAAAATCGCATTGTGCATCGCTTTTCTTGATCGAATCTGTTCAATATCAAGATAATCTTTTATCTCATTTGATTCTGCTTCAATCTCCATTAGTGTTCTTCCTTTTGTATCTCCCAAAAGAGTGTGATCGTCTTCTCTTTTTGCCAAGAGGTAATTCTGATATCCACAGAGCTCTGAAAGCATCATCTCCGATATTCGACAAGAGGAATATACATCTTTTCCTCCTTCAAATTCATCTGCCATACACATTGTTACTGGTTCAAACTTTCCAGTAGCAAGATTCTTATTCTTCTCACGGATTCGTTGTTGTTTTTGAATTGTTTTTCGAAGAAGGTTCTTATTGCAAAATTTTTCTTCTTCTTCGAACTCCTTAAATTCAAAATCTGGATGCGTAATTTTTCTTCCAAAAAACTCCTCCACTTCCCTATTTGTACTGGTAATTCTTTTAACAATAGCCCGATTAAAAAGACAGTTAACCGTGTTATCGTATTCATTTTTGTGTTTCCGGAATTCTCCTTCTCTCTCTTCTGCTCGTTTTGTGGAATCAAGTTCTCCGAGATCATACTCAACGGTTGAAGCACAAAGATTCTCAACGAATTCTGGAAATTCTTTTCGGAATTTTGGATCGAGTTTCGCAAAAGCAATCCCTCCAATCGAGAAAGAAAGGCTTAGAAACGCGAGAAACAAACAGAATTTACGCACGGATTCATTCTAAAACGCTCTGATAGATTTTCAAAGTTTCGTTTGCCGCCCTGTCCCATGAGAATTTTTCGATTTGCTTTTTTCCTTTCCCAATAAGGTCTGCCTTCACATCGTCGTGTAAAAGGAGTTTTAAAATTTGAGTGGACATGTCTTCAATATCCTGAGGATTGAAGTATTGAACCGCATCACCGCACACTTCTGGAATTGCTGAAATACGAGATGCCACCACTGGTGTTTCGCACTGCATTGCTTCGAGCGGAGGAAGTCCAAACCCTTCGTATAAACTTGGGAATACATATATTTCTGCCGCTCCATAGAGACGAATCAAATCCTCTTGTCCAACCAGTCCAACCAGTTTAACCGAATCCTTCAATCCCAACTGATCGATTGTTTCTGTCACCTCTGGATAGTATGGGTCTGGTTTCCCTGTAATCACCAATTGCAGATCTTTTAAAGAAGCGGGTCCATCCGGTTTTGATGATTTCTCGAGAATCAGTTTGAAAGCCTGAAGCAACCGTACGAGGTTCTTGTGCTCACGCCAGTTCCCCGTGTAGAGCATGAACGGTGATTCTATTTCTAATTTTTGTTTCACTGTTTGTTTTTCAATATCAGACACCACGTGAAACTCTTCCCCGATTCCATTCCATACTGTTTGTGTTTTTGAAGACGGAGTGCTGAAAAGTTTTTCGACATCCTTCTTCGTGTTTTCTGAAACCGTGATGATTTGTTTCGCTTTTCCAATCGCGTGTTTAATAACGAAATTATACGCCAGCTTTCTCCACCAAGAGTTCATTTTCTTCCCTGGGTAAAAGGAAATAGTCGTGTCATGAATCGTTGTTATAAATTTCCCTCGATACAACAATGGGGCATTGAAATGCGTAAAGTGAACGAGGTCACATTTTTCTTTATTTAATATCTTCAAAAATTTCACCTGCTCTGCGAAAGAATAATGAGGCGCCTTCACAAGAACCTTTTTCACGTGAGAAGGGAAATTATATTTCGAATATTCTGGCTCATTCATAAAGATCACCCACTCGATATCTTCGTGAGAAAAGAATCGTTTCGTTAATTCAAAATTATATCGTCCGATTCCCGTAAAAGAATCTGAGAACATCCGTGCGTCTATTCCGATTTTAAGTTTTTTCACGCTCGGATTGTTGCAGAAAATTTGATTTTTTCCAGAAAAAAAGTACTGTCCCTCTCGCTACGGCGGACGTAGCTCAGTGGTAGAGCATCGGTTTGTGGTACCGATGGTCGTGGGTTCAATCCCCATCGTCCGCCCCATTGAAAGAAAGTTTGAGCTTGTCTCGAGCTTTTTTTCAATAAGAACGATATTAGGATTTAATCCTTTAAGAAGTGGGTTCACGTCCACAAAGGAGTAAAACGAATATTGTGGCGTTCTCGACCTCGGACTGAGCGAAGCGAGGGAGAATGGAAGAGTTCCCCATTGTCCGCCTAAATCCCCTTCTCCTTACACCACGCTTCTACTTTCTCTGCGTAGGGCTTTCCAAGAGTTTTGACTTCCGCGCCACAAGCATGAGCAAGAATGAGAAAATGAAGTCTCTGCCCAATCGCTTTTTTCGTCGATGCAAAGATTGCCAGCGCCTCCTTCATTGTCGAAGGGTGAATCGCTGTCATTCCTTCTGGAGCAAATTGGCGATCCCCTTCTTCCATTGCAATAAAAAGATCTGCCTTGGGCCATTTTTCTGTCCACGGTGCTCGTGCGTTAAGGATCGTTTTTGTGCTTTCTTTTTCATGGACAATATGGTTCTCTAACCACATCTCTACTGCATCTCCCACCACTGGAGCTTCTGTATTGAAAGAACGAAGGACATCCGCACTTGCTTGATCTCGAACAGAAATCGAATGCACATTTTTTAATACTTCTCGCAAGAAAAATGATTGAAACCAATTCTTTGGACGATCAATTCCTTGTGATTGCAATTCGATTCTCGCCGTAGGAAACATTTTTCGTAAACCAAGAATCGTCAGTCCCCATATCCACCACGCTTTGTTTCGAATCGCAAAGAGTCCCCCACCCGGGAGCACAATATGATCAATATTTTTTCGATACGACCACAGTGTTTTATTTCTATTAAAGACAAAACGAATGACACTCTTTATTCCCGTTGGGAACGGTTTGACTGCCTGGAATTCTTTTTCCAAAAAGCACTGTGAATACTCTCCATCAGCCGTTGATACAATTACTTCTGGGTAGCGATCAATCGCTGATGCAAGGATAAGTTCATCACCAATATTTTTTGCTCCGAAATTTCCAACAAGAAGAGTCTTCATTGCATCGACAGGATTGCAGAAAATGGCTGTTTTGGCAATGCCCCTCTTTTGTCATTCCGGGCTTGATCCTGAATTTAATAATCCTCTTCCTTTATTGTCACTCTGAATTTATTTCAGAGTCAGACTTTAAGTTTCTGCACTCGCTACGCTCAAACAGGTAATAACTTCGGGACGCTTGACCCTGAAACAAGTTCAGGGTGACAAAATAGAATTTAATTCAAATATATCTGTTTGTTTCGCACGTGACCGTCTAAGTCTTCTGCGAAATGAATCTGCCCCTTCCTATCATGAAGGTAGTAGTAATAAGGTGTTTCCTCTGGGAAAACGGCTGCTTTGATCGCTGGGAGTCCAGGATTGGAAATCGCTGTCGGTGGCAATCCGTAATTTCTTCGTGTGTTGTAGGGCGTTGTTTTTTCAAAGTCTTCCGTGTAGAGCGGTCGTTTCCACTCATTTAACTCGTATCGGGTCGTAGCATCCACTCCAAGGTGAATACGCTCATCAAGACGTTTCCAGAGCACTCCTGCGACTGGTGCCATCTCTGATTCAAGCCTTGTCTCTCGTTCGATCATGGAAGCCATGATGACGATTTCATTGAGCGTCCGTCCAGACTGAGCAATACCTTGCCGGATTGGTGATATTTGTTGCTGAAAGGTATTGTATAAACGGGAAACAAAGAGCTTCGTTGTAAATGTCTTTGGATTCACAAAATAAGTCGACGGAAACAAGTGTCCCTCAAGCGAATCTATTTCAAACGTAAAATTACAAAAATTCGCACACTCTATTAAATCCCCTGCTTCGAGCAGACTTTTCTTTGCCAAAATATCATCAATCTGCGCAATCGTTGAACCTTCTGGAATGGTGATTCTAATCTCTGAGCTCTTCCCGTGTTGCAGTACGTCTGCTATTTCTTTGAAGGTGAGATTTTTTTGAATCACAAACTCCCCTGCCTGATACTTTGTCGTAAGTCGATTTAATCGAGAATAAAACCGAAACACAAATGCATCGCGGATGAGTTCCTTTTCTTCTAGTTTTTCTGAAATTGCTGAAAGCGTTGAGCCTTTTACAATCTCAATGGATACACGATCCGTGCTGTCTGAATTGGGTCTACTCCACACGAGCAACATTCGCCCAGCAAAATAGAGTCCTATAAATACCAATACGAGAAGGATAAATTTTTTCATAGTTTATTGTTGTCCTCCCATTCCAAGTCCTCCCATGAGAGGTTTCATTTTTTCTGCTGCTACTTCTTGTGCTTTCTTCATCGCTCGATTCATGGCTTCTACAATCGCTTTTTCGAGTTTCTTTGTGTCTTGCACAATTGATTCGTCGATAAATTCAATAGAAAGAAGTTGTTGTTCTCCGTTCACTACGATTTTCACACCACTCGCTTCGGCAGAAACGTGTATTTGTGCCAGTTCCTTTTTGATCTTCTTTGCTTCTTTTTGAAGCTTGTACATGTCGCCCATTTGTCCGAACATTCCCATTTTTAAAAAGTTAAGTGAGGGGATTATAGGGGTTCTTAAAAAAGGGTCAAAATCGTTTGCATTTATTCGAAACTTTCCCACACGAAATCACTTATTTTCTTTTGCTTCCAGGTGCCTCACGCCCTATAATTTATGGGATTTATTCATACACTTTTTTACACAATGACAAAAGATTACAGTGCAAAAGACATCCAGGTTTTAGAAGGTCTCGATCCGGTACGAAAACGACCCGGAATGTACATCGGTTCGACGGATGAACGAGGACTTCACCATCTTATTTGGGAGGTAATCGACAATGCAATCGATGAAGCGATGGCAGGCTTTTGTAAAAACATTAATGTCCGTATCGAAAAAGATGGATCCATGTCTGTTTTTGACGATGGACGAGGAATTCCAGTAGAAAAACACGAACAAACCGGAATCTCTGCTGTGGAAACTGTGCTTACGGTTCTCCATGCTGGAGGAAAGTTTGGAGGAACTGGATATAAGGTCTCAGGAGGTCTTCACGGTGTGGGTGTGAGTGTGGTGAATGCGCTTTCTGTACGAACCGAGGTAACGGTTGATCGAGACGGAGGGAAGCACTTTGTCGCTTTTGAAAGTGGAGCACCAGCAGAACCTTTGAAAAAAATTGGAGATTCGACAACACAAGGAACACTCGTTCAGTTTTGGCCAGATCCAAAGATTTTTGAAACCATTGAGTTTGATTTTCCAATAATCCAAAAACGTATCCGACAACAGGCGTATCTAACAAAAGGAATTACTATCTCTCTTTATGATGACAGAGAAGACCGAGTAAATGCTTGTCAGTTCTATTTCGAAGGAGGAATTGCTTCCTTTGTGCATCATTTAAACGAAGATAAAGAGAGTCTTGGACCCGTTGTTATGCTTGATGAAGAGAGTGACAACATCGCTGTGGAAGTAGCTCTGCAATACACACAGGAGTTCCGTGAAACGATTTTCACCTTTGCGAACAACATTCAGACGACTGAAGGTGGAACGCACCTCACAGGGTTTAATACGGCTCTTACGCGGACATTGAATAAATACTGCCGAGATAATGGACTCTTGAAAGAAAAAGAACCGAACTTCACGAGTGAAGATGTGCGAGAAGGAATCACGGCGATTATTTCTGTAAAAGTTCCCGAACCACAATTTGAGGGACAAACGAAATCAAAACTTGGAAACTCAAACGTTCGAAGTGCTGTTGATAAAGTCTTCTCTGATAAATTCACTGAGTTTCTTTCTGAGAATCCAAACGATGCAAAGATTATTACGAACAAATGTGCCCTTGCGACACGAGCTCGATTGGCTGCCCGAGCAGCTCGAGACACTGTGATCCGAAAAGGAGCTTTGGATGGACTCAACTTACCAGGGAAATTGGCGGACTGTTCTTCAAAAGATCCTGAAGCTTCTGAAATATTCATTGTTGAGGGAGATTCTGCGGGAGGTTCTGCCAAGCAAGGACGAGACCGACACACACAAGCGATTTTGCCACTGCGAGGAAAGATCCTTAATACTGAGGAATCTCGACTTGATCGGATGCTCTCCAATACAGAAATCAAAAGTTTAGTGATTGCGTTGGGAACAGCCATCGGAGATACCTTTGCTCACGAAAAACTTCGATACAAAAAAGTAGTTATCATGACCGATGCCGATGTCGATGGGGCGCATATTCGAACGCTTCTTCTCACTCTCTTTTACCGACACTTTAAACCGCTGGTAACACGAGGAAATATCTTTATCGCGCAACCGCCTCTCTACAAACTCCAAAAAGGAAAACAAGCATGGTACGCCATGACCGATGAGGAGAAAGACGCACTCGTAAAAGAACACGATGTGAAAGGAGAAAGCATTCAACGATATAAAGGTTTGGGAGAAATGAACCCTGATCAGCTCTGGGAAACAACCATGAACCCTGAAACGCGAACACTCGTACAAGTAACGGTTGATGACGCAGAACGAGCGGATCACCTGTTCAAAGTTCTCATGGGAAGCGAAGTACTCCCACGTCGAAAATTCATCCAGACACACGCTGCGGAGGTGAAAGATTTGGATATTTAAAATATCTTTTCCTATTAACGTCATCCTCGCTTGTCGGGGATCAGTCCACGTCAAAGACTTGCTGAAGTATCCAGTCTATCAATCGAAAGGTAACTTTTTTGCGTCCTGAGAAATCTCGTTGCACAAAAGAAATCATGGTGACGCCTGCCACTTCTCGAATCCGAAGGTTGTCTTCAAAGATTCCTCGAAGCGCTGGATCGAATTGAAACTTAATATTATTTTCGTCACAGAAGCTGATGAGATTTAACGTGTGTTCGAATCCATCACATTGAATGAGCGCGGTAATCCCCTGCTCCTCACACACCGATTCTAGTTTGTCGAGCTTCCCAAGTATTTCTGCTCCTTTAATGTGCTTTGCCATTCCATACGGATCAATCACTCCGACAATCTTGTAGGGCGCGTAGAGGTTTGTTTCGATAGCGTGAATGAGTTTCTCGGATACCCGATTGGCTCCCACGATAAGCGTACGATAAATATTCTGCTCTTTCTTCTTTGCCCATGCGAGAAAAGATCGAAATATCCATTGCGTAATCGCCAACCAGATAATTCCAAAGAAGAAGATGTAGACTCCAATGAGTCGAGAGAAAAGAATCTCCCGTGGAAAGAAGTATGTCACGATTAACATTCCGACGGCGAGTGCACCACCGAAAATCGATAAAAAGAAATCAAAACATTTTCGTCCTCCTGATCGAGGCGGTATCCGGTAGTACTTTGAAAAGATAAGAAATCCTATCCAAACAATTGTCGCCCCTCCTGATAAAGCTGCAAAGAGTGCAATGGGAAGGTCTGTCGAAAAGATCCATCCTACACGAATAAAATACGCCAATAGAAATGCACCGTATACTCCAATAACATCTATAAAGATGTGTCCGACTCGCCAGTAAATCCAATTCTTTGACATCGCACGTGGCATTATACTTAAAAGTGGATACGTATCCAATAATACAAAAACCCCCAGCTAATGCCGGGGGCCTTAATTTCAGAAGTAACCTTCTATTTCAATCCTCAAATTCTATTACGGCGTCATGTCAGCAATAATATCCCCATTGTCATCAATATAGTGATCTGATTCCGTACCATCAACTCCTGCTACAAATGCTGCCATAACATCTGTCATGTCTGCTGCACAAGTGAAATCTGCTGAATCAAATGTTGCGGCTTCCAATGCGTCTATCGCTCCTTGTGTTCCATCAAGTAACAGTCCCGGTGTTCCTGTTTCTACTGTACTTGTTGATTCTCCCCAAGTCGCAATAACAAATTCATTGTCATCACCAACTCCTGACTCTGTTCCATCAGCCATTCCAATGAAGTAACAAATATTGTTCTTTCCTGCTGGAACCCTGAAGTCGTTTGCCGCCATAAGCGCTGAAAGATCTGCTGGCAAAGCGTAAACATACTTTGTATTCTTCCAATCGTCCGCTCCATCCACCTTGATCATCAAGGCGATATTTTGCACACCTGATTGCCGTTCAGCATCACGTGCTTTTCCGAAGTAAGATTTAAAAGTAGCAGTAGAAATCGTCGCCAATATACCGATGATCACTATCACCACGAGGAGCTCAATGAGCGTAAAACCGAAATTTCTTTTTTTCATTTTGAAAAGGTTTAAGAATTAGAAGAAAGGTAAACTTCAAGGGCTATTCTATTACGTTTCCTTTATACAAATCAAACCATTTATCTAAAAAACAGTGGCGGAATAACAAAAATGTTTTATTGTACTAAGCAAGAGAAACCTCTATTTCAAGAGACTTTGAAGAGATTCTTCAATTCTTACTTTTGCATTAAGTTCCTCTGGGAATTCAAAAGCTTCGCCCGTTACTTTTTCAAAAAGCTGAATATATTTCTCTGCTGCTGCCATTCGTAGCTCATCCGTCATAAAATCTGCAGGGTTTTTTTCGAGGTCATTTACATCATATCCTGCTCCGACAATCATTCGTCGAACAAACTCTTTATCGAGCATGTCTGGTTCTTCGTCATTATTAAATCGCTCCTCATACGAATTAGCAATCCAGTATCGAGAACTGTCTGGTGTGTGCACTTCATCAATCACCATGAGATTTCCTTCACTATCAATTCCCATTTCATATTTCGTGTCGACAAGTATGAGTCCTCGCTCCGCTGCTACCTTTTGACCGAGGGTAAACATTTTCATCGCATACTCTTCTACTTGTTCATACATTTGGGCTGTTACGAGTCCCTGTGCGACAATCTCTTCCTTTGTGATAGGAGCATCATGAGCTCCAGGTTCAGTTGGTTTTGTAGTCGGTGTAATAATAGGAGCTTCAAACTTTTGATTTTTCTTCATACCTTCTGGCATTTCAATTCCGCAAATCATTCTGTTTAGATTTTGGTAGGAATACCATGATGACGTTTTTGTTGTTCCGGTGAGATATCCTCGAACGATAATTTCTACGGGGAGAACTTTTGCATTCTTCACGAGGGAAATATTTGGATCTGGTGTTGAAATAAAGTGATGATTCACAACCCCATCAAGTTTCTCAAACCACCACGCGGCAATTCTGTTCAATACTTGTCCTTTAAAAGGAATCGTTCCAAGAATAAAATCAAACGCTGAAATCCGGTCTGACACTACGATAGCTCGTTGCTCATTAGGAAGTGTAAAACTTTCCCGTACTTTTCCTGAGTGATAGGAAAGAGCTTGGGGAAATTCGATTTTATCCACTGTAGAGCCGAGAGCCGATTGAATTTTGTCTTGCATTCTTGTGTAGTAAAGTTAAGTTTTGCTCGAAGATTATTACAGATTTTCTCAAAAATATGAAATTCGATATCCTGACCCTTTTCCCAGAAAGTTTCGAAAGCTTTTTAAAAACGTCCATCATCGGACGCGCAATTGAGGAAGGAAAAATTGAAGTTCGATTGTTTGATATTCGTGATTTTTCTGAGAACAAACATCATAAAGTTGATGACGTTCCCTTCGGTGGTGGAGCAGGAATGGTGATGATGTGCCAACCCTTATTTGATGCGATTGAGCATGTAAAACAATTGGAAGATGACAAAGCACCTGTGATATTTATGACGCCTCAGGGAGAGACCTTCAAGCAAGAAATAGCTGAGGAACTCAGTGAGAAAGGAGAACGTCTTATTCTCCTCTGTGGACATTATGAAGGGATTGATCAACGAGTCCGTGAAGCACTGATTGATCGAGAGATTTCTCTTGGAAACTTTGTGCTCACTGGCGGCGAACTTCCTGCACAGATAATTATTGACGGGGTTGCTCGACTCCTTCCTGGAGTTTTGGGCAGTGATGAAAGTGCTGCCGAGGAAAGCTTTTCAAAAAGTCTTGATCGAAAATTAGAATATCCGCACTACACACGCCCTGCTGAGTTTCGAGGAATGGAGGTTCCTGAAGTTCTTCTTTCCGGACATCACAAGAATATTGAGGAATGGCGAAAAGAAAATTGTCGAAAGCCATAGAAAAACTTGAACTCCCCCCTCCCCTTCCTCTACAATAAATCGGAAATAAAAACACACACATGAAAAACCTTAATCAGGCGGATATCACGTTTCCTTCTATTTTTTCTCGATTCTTGGTCGGGTTTGGATCAGGATTCATTGGAACAATTGTTTTAGGGATTGTCCTTTTTCTCAGTTGGAGCATTGTTGGCGAAACGCTTTCTCCAAGTGATGTTGTGAAAAACGAATTTGGGATCAGTGTTCAAACGGAAGCGCATCCCCTCTTCTTAAGTATTATTACATTGGCCGTATTCTTGGCGACGTTGGCCTCTAATGTCTCCTACGTATTGTTGGCAACAATGGTCGATGAAAAATACTCACGACGATCAACCGCTCTCACACAGGTCTTTTTCGGGAATCTTGTAATTCTGATTCTCATGCTTCCTGCGTATGCCTTTTCAAATCAACTCTTTGGACAAATGGGTGGCGCGATAACGGGAGTCTTTCATTTAACGCTCGGAACCTTCTTTAGTTTCTTCGTCCTCGAAGCACTCCATCAATCGAAATACCTTATTGTAAATGTGTATGGGATGATTTTTGGACTCATTTTATTCTTCCTGATTTCAGGATCTCTTGCGAGTTCACAAAGTACCGCCTCTGCGTTTCTTCTTGTGTTCCCTGTTCTCTTGGCAGCTCTAGCACTGGGAAATAGAATCGGTGAAGTTCTCTACCTCTGGATGTACCAGAACTATGGCAAAGACTTCCTCAATGTTGATACGAAGTTCGGAGCAGACTACGGAGAGAAAGATTCTCAAGGTGCTCACGACTTTGATATTTAGACACGGATAATTTAATGCAATAAAAAAGCTCCCCGAGGGGAGCTTCTTTTTTTATTCTTTTTTAATGCTTACTCTGTAGCAGCTGGTGCAGCAGCTTGTTGTTCACATGCTGGGTTGATCAAGTTTACTTGTTGATCTCCTAGATTAAGAGCAACTGGCTGACATTGCAATCCAAGTGCAATTGTTTGAGCAACAGCGTTTTGCATTCCGTGTTGTGCTCCAAGTTGGTACACTTCTTGCTGTAGGTAGTTTCGAGCGCTATTAGCGACGAAGATGATTGAGAAAACAATCCAGATGACCAAGATGATTTTTGATACTGGCCAATCCGTAACTTTCAATGGATTTTTCATGTGAAATAGTGGGTTAGAAATCGCGGGGTACTCTAGGAAGAAAAGTTCGAACCTGCAAGTTTTTTTATTTGCAAAAAAAGCATTTTATTTTCTATAAGTAATTACGTGTAAGAAAAATTGCACAAAGTTTTTTTATTGTTCTATACTTTATTGGGCGTGAAAAAAAGTTTTAAAAAGTTTTGCACTCAATTTGAAACTTGTTACACTTCTCGCCGTAAACAATCATTTTATTGTCTCTAACCCACTGAAAAAATGAAAAAAATGCTTATCGTTTCACTTGCCCTTGGACTGGGGATTCTCTTCACCTCAAGTGCTGAAGCTTATAAAGAACCTGTTCGAGAAGATACAGGGAGTTACTCACACCGATTATCTCTACAAAAGAAACTTAATGACGCTCTTCAAATGCGATGGTCTTTCCTTAATAAGAAACACAACGAACGAAACGTTGATCAAAAAACAGTTCCGTATCAACAACGAATGCACCTCAATTCTCGAAAAGCAACAAACACTTCTGAAGTTTCTACAAGAATGAAACGAACAGGAGCAATGACAGATTATACAAATCTAAAACCCGTGGAAGACCGAAACTACTTCCGTCCAAACCGAAAAGCTGTTTTCAAATCTCGAGCTATCGATTACTACGTTGATGGAGGAGACGCTGGAAAAGAAGCTATGGAATCAAATGTGATTTTCGGATCAACACACAAAATTGATACGAACAAATACTACAACACATACTGGAAGAAGGATTTCGAATCAATTCGAAAAATCCGAAACGTACAACGAGCCTTCTACTCTCCAGCAAACGCAAAATCTGGAACACAAAAACTTTATTCACAACGAAAAGGGAGTTATCAACGAAACTTGATTCACCCATTCGTAAGCGATGAACTCGAAGGATTCTTCAGCACAGAGGCTGAGTAATTCACCCTTATAACGAAATGAAAAAGCTCCGCTCCGGCGGAGTTTTTTTTTGGAGTAACAAACTTTGAATTCCGCCGTTCAATCATCTAGAATCTCCCCGATGCAAGAAATCTACCGAACCGATAAATCATACCAATGGAATTATGACAACGGGCCGTCTTTTGAGGGACCTTTTCCTGATATCAAAATACCAACGAAGAAATTCAAACTCTGGAACTTTGAAATAAACTCCCCTCTTGGAGTTCCTGCAGGACCGTTACTAGATTCGAAATGGATAGATCTGTACGGAAAACTTGGCTTTGATATTCCTGTGTACAAGACTGTACGAACGATTGAACGAGAATGTCATCCAAATCCGAACTGCGTGTTTGTGGATGCACCACGACAATTGAATGTATCTGACATCGGAGGAGACATTACAACGCGACCAACCGACCCTACGAGTGTGGAAGACATTACGATTACGAACTCCTTCGGGGTCCCCTCTCAGCCCCCGAGTGTCTGGATGGCGGATATCGAGCGAGCAAATAATTCTCTTAAAGAAGGCCAAGTGATGATCGTATCGATCATGGGAACACCAGGCGAAGGACGAGATTTGATTCAGGACTACGCTGATTGTGCACGAATGGCCAAGGAAGCCGGGGCAAAGATTATTGAAGCGAACTACTCGTGTCCAAATGTCTGCACTGGTGAAGGAAGTCTGTACAAAGATCCCGAAACGTCGAGCAAAATTTCTAAAGCGATTCGAGAAGTTATCGGGGACACGCCTTTCTTAATCAAGATGGGAATGTTGGCACCGGATGAACTTCGAGCAGTGGTGGATGCGAATCTTCCGTATGTAGACGGGTTTGCGGGAATCAACACAATTGCAATGGATGTGAGAACGCCTGAGGGTGAGCAAGCCTTGCCAGGAGCAAACAGGCTCCGAGCGGGACTTTGCGGAGAAGCGATTCGAGATGCGGGACAAGCCTTTACCGAAGAGTTGGCGAAGATACGAAAAGAAAAAAATGCGGACTTTGTGATTTGTGGAGTGGGAGGCATGATGAATGCTCAAGATCTGCAAGACCGACTCGACGGGGGCGCTGACATCGTGATGTCTGCTACCTCTGCCATGTGGGATTCATACCTCGCAAGAGATTTCAGAAATCTTTAAAAAATGAAAAAGACCTGCCCCATAACCAATCAGCCTTTTGAAATCACTGAGGATGATTTGAAGTTTTATGAGAACATGGGCGTTCCTACTCCCACACTTTGTCCTGAGGAGAGAATGCGAAGACGGTTAGCATTTCGGAATGAACGGAATCTTTCAAAGAGGATTTGTAATTCTTCTGGTAAAGAGATTATTTCTGTTCATGCAAAAAAGACAAAATTCCCTGTCTATGATAACGAACACTGGTGGGGAGATACGTGGGATGCAAAGAATTATGCGGTAGATTTTGATTTTGACCGCCCTTTCTTTGAACAATTTGAAGAACTCTGGGAGCGTGTTCCCAAAATTGCCAGACTCCAACAAGGTACTTCTGAAAATTCCAAATACACCAATGCAGCCGCCAACAATAAAAATTGTTATCTTATTTTCTCTGCCGGATTTAATGAAGATTGTCTGTACTGCCAAAATCTTGATCACTGTCGTGATGGCGTAGATTGTTTCAATATTTTCAAAACGGAACTGGCATATCAATGCGTTGATTGTTCCGATTGTTACAACATCACTTACTCACAGAAGCTGAACAACTGTAATGATGCTCACCATTCCTACGATTGTTTGGGATGTGACAATGTGTTTGCGTGTGTTGGACTGCGAAAAAAGAGCTATCACGTGCTTAATAAACCCGTGAAGAAAGAAGCATTTGAAGCTCTTCTCAAGGATGAGAAAAAGCAGGAAGAGGTATTGAAGCAACTTCAAAAAATTTATCTCTCTGAGCCGAGAGAGTATTGTTCTTTCCTCCGATGTGAGAACTTTTCTGGTGACAATTTGTTTAATTGCAAAAACACACACGACTGTTGGGATTGTAAAAATTGTGAAGATATGAAGTACTGTGATCAAATGCGAGGAGCTCAAAGCTGTATGGATGTAAGTTACTTTGGATGCGCGGGAAGCAATGAATTAATTTATGAATGTGAGGCTGTGGGAATCGGCGCCTTTAATATTAAATTTTCAAAATTTGCAGGAGAAGGTTGTGCCAACGTTGAGTACTCTTATGAATCGTACGGAAGCAAAGATTGCTTTGGGTGTGCCAGCATGAGACAGGCACAGTATTGTATTTTTAATAAGCAATATTCTGAAACCGAATATAAAGCGCTTCGTGAGAAGATTATCGAACATATGAAGAAAACTGGTGAATGGGGAGAGTTCTTTCCGGTCACTATGTCCCCTTTCCCATACAATCACTCCACCGCTCAGGACGTGCTTCCTTTGACGAAGGAAGAGGTATTGGCACGAGGCTGGAAATGGGCTGACCCTGAGAAGAATGATTTTGCATCTCCTACAATTTCTTCATTGCCAACGACTCAAGAAGCAACGAATGATCTTTGCAAAGAATCGATCGCTTGTACGCGTTGCAAGAGAAACTACTCAATTCTAAAACCCGAACTGAAGTTTTATAAAAAGATGAATCTCGAACTTCCTGATCTTTGTCCACAATGTCGTCATGAAGATCGGATCAAGCTTCGACTCCCTCGGAAACTCTGGGATCGGAAATGTGATAACTGTTCAGCAGATATTCAAACACCATTCTCTCCCGAGAGACCTGAAAAAGTGTTTTGTGAGAAATGTTATCTCGATGCGGTGAATTAGAGTAAATGTTTAAAAGTTGCTATCCCTTGGGGGTTTGGGGACGAGAAGTGTTTGAGCGCCAACGGGACTCGGCAACTTTGTGCTATGCCAATGAAAGCGAGTTTTCTTGTCCCCAAAAGTTTTTGGTTCTTTTTGGTTACAAAAAGAACATTCTTCTCGATATCAAATCACAATAAAAGAAGGGATTCCTCCGCTTCGGTCGGAATGACAGGAGTTCTTTATTTTTATTTCTTCAGCAACTCCATCGGATCTCGGTGTTCCCCCTCTTCGTATACTTCTAAATGGAGATGTGCTCCCGAGGTGAAATATCCCGATCCTTTTTCCCCTTGTCCACCTCCCGTTTTGGCAATGAGATCGCCCTGAGCAACCTCCTGCCCTTCATTAACGAGAATATCTGACACATGCCCATAGACGGAGAAAAGTTCTTCTCCATGGTCGAGAACGAGATAGGCATACCCATATTCATTCGTATCAAAACTCACCTTGGACACGGTCCCCTTTCTGGGAGCAAATATATCCGTTCCATGGGGCGCTACAAAATCAATCCCCTTGTGCGTTCTTCCAAGTGCCTTTTCATATTCCGGATCCTGAAACGATGCCGCAATCTCTAAGTCTATTTTTAACGGAAAACGAAAGCCTTCATCTTCCGGCAAATATCCCAATTTCTGCTGAACATTTTCCAACGCTGATTGAAGCTTCCCAATAAACGTTGTTGATTCCATTTTTTGTCGTTGATAATTTTCAATCTCTTTCGCCGTCTTTCCCTCTGTAAATTCTGACCGTGCAATCATGCGTGCTTTATTCTCTGCAAAGCCCACCAATCCCCTTTTCTCTGCCTCAATCTGTTCCTTCAGGGTTTTCGCTTGGTAAAACAGAATTAATGCTTGCCGTTCTTTATCCCGAAGCTTTTGCTTCAAGTGATTGAGTTCCATCAGGGCTCCTCTTTTTTGATCTTTAAATGATTGGAACTGCCGATTTTCTTGCAGGATATCTCCAACTGATTTTTTGGAGAACAACCACTTGAGCACCGAGACCGTCTCTCCTTTTCCGAAGTTTTCATTTCGGATGTAGTTTTTTTTGAGAAAGGTATCAAGCTCTTCCTTTTTCACGCGCAGAAGTGCTTTGAGTTCTTCCTGCTCTCGCGTGATCTTTTCCAGTTCCTCTCTCCACGTTGTTTCTTGTTTAATAAACTTTGCAATCTTTGCTTTGAGCAGGCTCAATTCCTGATCGAGAAGGAGAAGTTGTCCTTGCGAGGTATACTTCTCAGATTGCGCATTCCAAAGTGCTTGCTGTGACTGCAAGGTTTGTTTTTCGAGAAGTTCTAATGCTTTCGTTTCCTTTTCTATCTTCTTTTTGAGTGCTTGAAAGTTTTCCTCTGTCGGTTCTTCTGGAATTTCAATCACCTCAACATCTTCTATTTGTTCAATAGTTTGCGTGGGTGCGTCTCCCCCAAAAAACCGATTGAGCATCGTGTTCAAATCGCTTCCAATACTCGCGAATGCAATGCTTGGAATGAGGCAAAGCACCAAGAGGAAGTGTTTTTTTATTTTCATTTTCCTGATTTTACCGTACAAAGAGCTCGACATGAAAACAATTTCCCCTCAAACATTTGTCGAACGAGTTTCATCACACTATGAGGGAGAAATTTGTCATTTGCATTGGGATACAAAACGCCCATGGACACTGCTCTTTGCGGTGATTCTTTCAGCACAGTGTACCGACAAGCGGGTGAACATCGTGACTGAAACATTGTTCACAGAATTCCCCGATCTTGAGAGTTACGTCGCCCGTCCTATTGAGGAACTAGAGCAGGTTATTAAATCCACCGGATTCTTCCGAAGCAAAGCCAAGAGCTTATCTGGATGTGCCCAATCAATGTTACTCGAACACGGAAGCACTGTTCCTGACACCATGGAGGAACTCACAAAATTACCAGGGGTAGGAAGAAAAACCGCGAATGTGATTCTCTGGAATCTCTTTCAAAAAAACATCGGCTTCGTCGTCGATACCCACATCGGACGGATTTCGAGAAGAACTGGACTCACGAAACAGACCGATCCAGTGAAGGTCGAAAAAGATCTCATGAAGCTTATTCCCAAAGAACACTGGGGCGATCTCTCTCACATGCTCGTGCAATTTGGACGCGATTACTGCAAAGCCCCCAAGCCGAAGTGCTCGGCGTGTTTCTTAAACGATGTGTGCCCAAAGAAAGGCGTGAAGAAGTAATGTAAATCCTATTCTTCTGAATCTGGTTTTTTAATGGCTTCTGCCTCTATCTTAGCGATTAGAACGAGTATATCTTCCTTTTCCTCTACTGCTATTACTAATCGATTAAACAAATCATTGGGACTATATTCAAAATCTTCAAGCAATTTCCTGAGTGATTCTTCCACAGTGGAATCGTTTTCAACGATACTTTTTAATTCTTTTAACTTCGGATAAAGATCCATCGTTGAAAGGATTGTATCTAACGACCATTCCGATTCTGATCTTTCCATTATCATCTTTTTAGGATTATGAAATAGAAAGGGATTAACCCTTTCTCACAATCCGAATGTCCTCGATCTTCTGAGGAAATTCGTGCTCCGAGAAAAGTTCAATCATCTCATGCGTCCGGAGGAATAAATCCGAACTCGCTGAGGAACTTTCTGTTTGAATAAAGAGCACACCATCTTCAAATTTCATCGGCTGCCACTGATCCGCTAAGTTCTCGTACTTGGTATTAAAGATCTTCCGAACCCGCTCACACACCAGAGAAGCTTTGGCTTGTCTATGCAAATTATACTTCTGTGTCGCAATAAATAAAAAATCTTCGGCTTTCTGAAATGTCATGGGGTTGATATCTAGTTTCAAAGTAGAACTTCGAAGGAAAAAATCAACTGAATTTCTTCTTTTTCTCCCCCTAGTAAGGGGGAGTTAGAGGGGGTGGAAATAACAATACCCCACCTAGCCTCCCCTACCAGGGGAGGAATTATTTTGTAAAAACTTTAAGCGGTGATTTCCCCGTGAGTTCTCGAATCACTTCCCCCATCTTGATAACGGGAATGCCCAGTACGTTTTGGTAGTCCCCTTCGATGTCAGCAAGCAAAAATGCGCCGATTCCTTCAATAGTGATACCACCGGCTTTTCCCTGCCATTGATCAAAGTCGAGGAATAATCGGATTTGGCAATTGGTAATATCTGAACGAAATACCAGCCATGATTTTTCAACAATCGTTTTTTCAACGTATTTTCCATTCACGTTTCCTGCCACCGTCATGCCGGTAAACGTTCCAACCTTTTTCCCCACAAATTTCTGGAACATTTCAAACGCCTCTTTCTTTGTTTTCGGTTTTCCAAGTATCTGATTATCGACTTCAACAAGTGAGTCGAATCCGAGAATGAGAACGTCTTTTTCTTGAGAGAATTTATTGTAAACGCTCGCTGTTTTCTCTTTCGCCAAGCGCTTTACCTGCGATTCCATAGTCTGAGAGTTTTCCACCTTTTCCTCGCAATCAGGTTTTACGACGGTAAATTGCATACCCATTTTTGTGAGCATGTCTTTCCGTGTTGGTGATCCTGATGCGAGAATAATTTTCATGATGTAAGTATTTGCTTAAGTTTTTCTAATACCGTGGGTATGTTAGTCAAAATTTCATGGTTTTGAAATCGAATTACACGAAGTCCCATTTCATTTAATAAATTTGTTCTCAGCATATCTTGATCCTTTTGAAATTTGTGAACATATCCATCAATTCCTACTATCATCTTTTTTTCTGCACAATAGAAATCCGCAATAAAAAACCTCTTACCTCCTTCATACTCAAAAAGAAAAGGATGCTGTCTCAAAAACTTAAATCCCTCAAGCTTCCTGTTTCTTACCTCATTCCAAAATAATTTCTCTGCTTTTGTTTGGTTCTTTCTTAGTTCACGAACAGCTTCTTTAATAACATTATCCATCGTTTTTAGCCTAGAAGGAGAATTCTCAATCTTCAAGATACTAAATTCATATCTTTTTAAGATTTCAACTCACCCCTAACCCCTCTCTTTTAAAAGAGAGGGGAAACGAATATCCCATATTTAAAAATAATCTAAATTTACAGAGTTGCGTGAGTTTCTCTATACAAGGAAATAAAGAATCCCGAGTCCCGCGATGATGCAGTACGGTGCAAACCAAATCCAATGTCGACGCACCAGTCTCATCATCCATCGCATGGCAAAGATTGCCGCAATGAGTGACGCGATGCATCCCACGAACTGAAAAGGGGTAATCGCAAAGCCCTCTTGTCCTACGGAAAAGATGAGCGCTGCAAGAATCGTTGGTACCGCCAAAAGAAATGAAATCTTTGCAACGTGTTTCCGGTTCACCCCGAGGAATATCAAAATTGAAATCGTAATCCCCGCTCGTGATATCCCTGGTAGCACCGCTATTCCTTGAAACAGTCCGAGAAGAATTGCGATCCACCACGAGAAATGTCGTTCTTGTTTGGAACGAAAAACCTCCGATCCCATGATAAGAAATCCTGTAATAATCAGTGTCATCGCTACGGCCTCTGTTGTTCTGAAGAATTCAAATTGTGATTCGAGTAACAATGCTACAGGCACCGTTGCGAGTGATGCGACGAAAAGTTTCCATCCAAAGATTCCTTGATCTCTATCGCCTTCGCAAATCGAGCACGTCTTCCCTACTCCTCTCAGGATGTCCCAAATGTCTTTCCTGAAGACAACAAGCACCGCCAGTAAGCTCGCGACGTGCAAACTGATTTCAAAGTGAAGATCGGGAACAAGTCCCAAAAATTCTTCCGCCAAGAAGAGATGTCCACTGGAAGAAATCGGAAGGAACTCTGTTATTCCCTGAATCACTCCGAGAAAGATTGCATTGAGAAAATCCATCCTCGGCATCCTATCTTTTAAACCCGGGTTCTACAAATCATTTCACCGAACAGAACCCGGGTTTGATATAAAATAATGTTCTCTTTTTTCCTCAAGTCTTTTTTGAACAAAATTCTTGACCGCCCTACATCTTGTATATTAACATACGCCTCCACACAACATCTTGTGTGAAAATCTAAAACGTCACTTCCTTTCAGAAGCGGCGATTCTTTAACCCCCGAGTGATTGAACAATAAATGTGTTCAAGAGTGAAGTCTGAGTTCGAACTTTACTCACAAGAAACTTCTTTAAGTTCGAACTCAAATCCTAAAATGAAACAAATATACAAACGTACCGGACAACTCGTCGATTTCGATCCAGAAACAATTCAGATTGCGATTGCAAAAGCCGTTGAAGCCACACCCGATCATGGACTCTCCCTCCCCGCGTTCGCGGAAACAGTGGCTCGTGAGGTAAACATGGAAATAGAACTTCGATTCTTCGAGCAAGAGAAAACACCCTGCGTGGAAGATGTGCAGGACATTGTTGAAGAAGCATTGGTGCAGTCTGGGAACTTTATTGTTGCCCGCACCTACATCCTCTACCGATCACAGCACGCTCAAAAACGAGCAGAACAGCGGATTAAGGAATTAGAGAAGCTCGACAAAGACCTTCTCACCGTGACGAAGGCGAACGGGAAGAAAGAAAAGTTTGATAAAAAGAAACTCGAAAAAACATGGAACATTGCCGCGAAGGGATTTGAGAAATCATGCCCGTTCAATGAAGTGTTTGATGTGTTTAAGATCACACTCATTGATGGAATCGAAACCTCACAGGTGTTGAAAAACTTACGAAAAGCGACGCTCGACATGATTACCGTGCAGAACATTGATTGGCAGAACGTGGCGGGTCGACTCTACGCGATGGAGTTCTATAAAGAAGCGACGCAGAATCGAAAGATGGATTATAAAGATATTTACAGCGCCCAATCATGGAAGACGCACTTCGATGACTATGTGAAGAAAGGCCTCTACTCTACAAAGTTTGGAGAAGTCTACCGCGATGCTGATATTCTCGAAGCGGGCTCATGGCTCGATAAAGATCGCGACTTCACCTACATCTACTCGACGCATTTGGCATTCGCCAAGCGGTATTTGTTGAATCCGAATAAGGTTATTCACGAACTTCCACAAGAGATGTACTTGGCAGTAGCACTCTTCCTGGCCATACCAGAAGACGACAAGAATCGAATGCAGGTCGCAAAAGAAATCTATGAAGTGACCTCAAAGCAACAACTCAGTTTGCCAACGCCTACATTGCTCAACGCACGAACGAATTTCCATCAACTCTCCAGTTGCTTCAAATTGAACGTTGATGATGATTTGCGGTCTATTTACCACAACATCGAAAACATGGCGCAGATCTCCAAATTTGGAGGCGGTGTCGGGGTCTACCTTGGACACATTCGTTCACGTGGGGCGGAGATACGAGGCGTGAAGAATTCCTCAGGAGGAGTGATCCCGTGGACGCGAGTGATTAATGATACCGCGTGTGCTGTGAATCAACTCGGGGCGAGACTGGGGGCCATCTCCCCCACTCTTGATGTTTGGCATCGAGATATTCATGACTTTTTAAATCTACAAACCGAAAGTGGAGACATCCGGTCAAAAGCCTTTGATGTGTTCCCGGCCGTTTCTGTTCCTGACATCTTCATGAAGCGTGTAGAAGAAGATGGAGTGTGGACGCTCTTTGATCCACATGAAGTGCGAAAAGTGACGGGTCAGCGCATGGAGGATTTGTTTAGTGAAGAATTTGAAGCGTTCTACGTCGAGTGTGAGAAGAACGACAAACTTGGCATGAAGGAAGTCGTGCAAGCGAAGGACCTGATGAAAGAACTTTTGAAAACCGCCGTGGAAACGGGAATGCCGTATGTGTTTTATCGAGACACCGTGAATCAGTTGAACCCAAACAAACACGCCGGGAATATTTACTCCACGCAACTCTGTACTGAGATTTGTCAAAATACGTCTGAGGCAAAGTTTCAAGAGGAAACCTTTGAGGACGGGACGGTAAACATTAAGTACACACCAGGAGAAACGGTCGTGTGTAATCTGGCGTCCATTAATATGGCAAAGGTTCACACTGATGAAGATATTAAAAAAGTCTTCCCCGTCGCTATGCGCGTGCTGGATAATGTGATTACGTTAAACTTCTACCCGATCAAGGAGTCTGAACTCACCTCCAAGAAGTACCGGTCTGTCGGACTGGGATTTATGGGACTCGCGGAATACTTGGCGTGCAATGGGTTTTCGTATGATAGTGCTGAAGCCCGAGAAGATGTGGATAAGTTATTTGAAAAGTACGCGTACGCGACACTAGACAATTCCTCACAACTCGCTGAAGAGCGCGGACAATACGAACTCTTCAAAGGAAGTGAATGGGAAAAAGGAGTGCTCTTTGGACGGGACGAGGCATGGTACAAATCCAATGCAAAAACCGATCTTGATTGGAGTGCCCTCATTGGAAGAATAAAAAACAAGGGTGTGCGATTCGCGTACCACCTCTCCCCTGCTCCCAATACTTCGACTTCAGGGGTCGTAGGAACAACGGCAGGACTTTTGCCCGTGTACAAGAAATTCTTTGTGGAAACGAATGTGATTGCGCCAACCGTAACCGTCGCACCAAACCTGAATCAGGAAAACTTCTGGCTCTATAAAGAATATCCAAACCTCGACATGAACGATGTCATCGACATGGTGTCCGTCATTTACAAATGGGTCGATCAATCCATCTCCTTTGAGTGGATGATGAATCCTGAACGCACCTCTCCCGCTGATCTGTACAATTGGTACATGAAAGCGTGGAAATCTGGTGTCAAAACCGTTTACTATCTCCGCTCGATGTCGGGTGATGCACAAGCCGCCTGCGACAGTTGCAGCGGATAAATTTACTTTTAACTTTTTACACAATGAAAAAAAACAAAATCTTTAACGCAACCGGCGATGACTCGATCGAGAATCGAACGATCATCAAAGGGAACCCAACGGGACTCTTTAACCTCAATGCCGTGAAATACAACTGGGCAAAAAAAATGTATCAGGTCATGATCGGAAACTTCTGGGTGCCGGAAAAAATCAGCGGACTCAACGACGATGCCATTATGTACAAAAACTTGAAAGAGGAAGAGAAAACCGCCTACCGAGGCATGCTCTCTTTCCTCACGTTTCTCGACAGTTTGCAAACGGTGAACTTGCCAAATTTCGCCGATTACATCACTTCTCCTGAGGTAAATCTTATTCTTTCTATTCAGTCATTTCAGGAAGCAATCCACTCACAGTCTTACACGACAATCTTGGAAACGGTTGTTGATGCGAAGGAACGAGAATCGATTTATTATTTCTGGAGAGACGACAAGACCTTGCTCGAACGAAATAAATACATCGGGGAGATTTATCAGAAATTCATCGACGAACCCAATGACAAGAATTTCTTCAGAGCGTTGATCGGAAACTTCTTGCTTGAGGGGTTGTACTTCTACAACGGATTCGCGTTCTTCGACACCCTTGTCTACAACAGTAAGATGATCGCCACAGGACGGATGATTAATTACATCCGGCGAGATGAGCTCACGCATGTGGTACTCTTTGCGAACATCATTAAGGAATTGAAAAAAGAATTCCCAGAGATGGTCGATGAAGACGTTATCCGAGAGATGTTCACCGAAGCCGTGGATCAAGAAATTGCATGGACGCATCACATCATCGGAAATGGAATCCCAGGGATTTCCAAAGCTTCTACAGAGGCATACACCAAATACCTCGCGAATGATCGACTCGCAATTTTAAAAATGGATCCACTCTATCCTGAGGTGACCACCAATCCGTACAAGCATCTGGAAGCGATGGCGGACAATAACGCTGAGAAAACAAACTTCTTCGAATCAACGGTGACGAACTATACACAGTCAACGTCGTTAAAAGGAACTTGGGATTTCTAGGTATTCGAATAAGATACGTATCCCAAAAGGATACGTATCTCCCTAAAATCACAAATCAATCTCAATCCCGCCATCATCGTCGAGTTCCTTCTCGACTTCGATTGCCATTTCATCAGGATGAAACACTTTTTTGATAATAGAGTCTCTTCCTTTCTTTCCTTTCGGTTCGACATTTAATGACGCTCCACTCGCGGGACGTTTGGAAACCCTCTCGTCTCGTTCTGGCTGTCCTTTGTCTCTGACATGGGTTTGCACGAGTCCGGAGATCAGTTCTTTGAGCGATGATTCTTCCGTGAAGTTCTTGGCATCGACTTGCTGTTCTCGATAGTTCTCAATAATTCGTGCGACTCTCTGTGGAGCATGCATACGGTGCGCTTCGTAGAGGATTCCCCCGTTGTACTTCATAAAGAACAAGTCTCCGTAATTTCCCATAAACGACCGAATCCCAATCCGCACCACCTGAATTTCATCAAGATTCCAATAATCAATTCTGGATGATTTTTTATTAAGCAGTCCTTTCCATTCTACAAAGACAAGATTATCAGTCGTCATCAAAATGGCATTGAAATACCACGTGAAGAAAACACAGATTGATTTATAGAAAGCAAAAAGAATGAAGATTAACTCCACCCATTCCCACATGCCATAGAATCTGAAGATATACCAAATCCCGCCAGCAACGCCTCCCCAGAGGAGAAAATAAAACATCATCTTCGCAAACGTTGAAGAAAACTCTTTTCGAAAAACCGCCTCCACTGCCTCGTTATCTTCGAGGAGCGAACCGAATCCTAATCGCTTTGCGTTAAAAAGTTTGTAATTCGCCATCTGGAAAAGATTGTAGCAGAAAACTTTTTGTTTTACACTCTGCAAGAAATTTTATCACATGATCAAAGACAAAGACCAGAGCTGGACCAGTTTTATTATCGAAGCGCTTATCCTTATTGGAATCGTTCTCTTTATCCGATTCTATATTTTCCAATTCTTCCGTGTGTCAGGGCCTTCCATGTGCCCAACGCTGAATGTACTGCAAGAAGAGTGTCAGTATGGCAAAGGAGAATTCATTTTTGTAAATGAAGTTTCATACAACTTCCTTCGAGAACCTTTGCGGGGTGAAGTCGTGGTATTTCATCCTCCTCACAAAAAGATTTTTTACATCAAGAGAATTCTCGGAGTTCCGGGAGATACGATTGAAATCAAAAATGGAAAAACCTATTTGAATAATGAGTTTGTAGAAGATTACCAACTTGAGGAAAGCTACCTCTCTCCTCGTAATCAAGGCAGAACACAAACCTTTGGACGAACTGAATTTACGGTTCCAGAAGGACACTATCTCCTCATGGGAGACAACAGAGCTGAAAGTTTAGATGCTCGTCAGTGCTTTTGGTCAGGAGGTTGCGACGGGACACACACGCCTTTTATTCCAAAGAAAAACATCACCGGAAAAGCTGAATTTGTTATCTGGCCTTTTTGGAAAAGCCGATGGATTGAAAATGAACTCAAGCCCCTTCTTGAATTAGAAACCGTGGAATAAATGTCCTTGACGAAGAAGGCGAGAAACTTAGAATCTGTGTGTTCTTTTCGACGTTCAGATTTGTGAAAGAAAATCTTTCTGTATTCGTACTAGTATCTGATCGTCGTTATTTTTATTTCTAAACAAAAACAAACACCATGAAAAAATTATTTTTCCTCGGTCTCGTTGCGAGTTTCTTTTTTGGTATGCATTCAGTGCAGGCGAGTGACATTACAAATGTAAGTGCGCTCTATACCACGGACAATAAGGTATTCCTTCAATGGGATCACCTTGCTGATTCTCTTCTGTATGATACTGATGGATACGCTATCCAATATAGTGAATATGAAAATAAAGTCCGAAACGTAGATCCTGGAAAGCTCTTTTTGAATAAAAAACTCAATAACCTCTCTCTTCGAGCAGCAGCATTTGAAGACAACACATGGTACTACTTCCGAATATATACCTATGTCGTCGATGGTCGATCACGAATTCTGACAAATGGTTCTAAAGTTTTGAAATGGAAATATCTCTCCAATGGGGAGACTGAAAGTGAAATAATTGAGCCGAATGATCCTGTCGTTGCTGATAATTCATCAAGCGTTGGTATTGAATTCGGAAAACTTCGCGTTACTCGTTACGACACCTACGCAACATTCTCATGGTCTCGACCGAACTTAGCGAAAAGTGATGCAACTGGTGTTATCGTTGTGTTGAAAAAATATGGCAGTGCTGACACACTTGTAGAACTCAAAGCCGGTCTCGATATTACGAGCGGAAAAATAACAGGGCTCACACCAGAAACAAAATACGAAGCGAAAGGATATTTCTATAAATATGTTGGTGGAGAAAACAAAAAGTTTGGTACAGGAATTAATGAAATCTTTACTACTCAAAAAGCCTACTCTGCTGTACAAAAAGCACGAATCGAACGACTCCGAAAACGAGGTTTGGTTCGCGATAGTGCCCTGACAACGGTTTCTGTTCCTGGATCAAGCACAACAACGACAACGACTGATACTTCGACTGAAGATACAACAAGTACGACTACAACGACGTCATCTTCCACTTCTGATTCAAACATAAAAACACGAGCACAGATTCAAAAGAAAATCGCCGAACTGGAACGAGAACTTCAATCATGGAAACTTAAACTCCGAAGACTTGGAACCAGCTCTAATTCAAGTTCTAATCGAACAACAAGTACTCAACCACGTTATCCTGATTATGGAAGTTCTTCGACTCGAACAACGACCGCTACAAAATCAAGAGAAACTCTTCGAGAGCGAATGTGTCGTGTCTTGAAACGAAATTGTAAGTAACATACCTTCTGTGTTACACTCCCTTTTGAATAAAAATAAAATGAAAAAATATCTTTTACTCGGTCTCGCCTTTCTCATTACGCCAGCCTTTGCGGCAGATTTTGAGCCGACTTCATCCATGTGTATTCAAGTCACACAACATGCAGTAAGTCCTCAAGGTGTGTGTGAAACTTTTTCTACTCCCTGTGATGTTCCAGAAACCTGGAAGATCATTTCTTCTTGTGATTTGGTAAAACCAAAATCAACGAGTACTCGTTTCAGGGATGTTGTTAATCGACGAAGAATGGCACGAACCAAACGCATTCAAGAACTTGCAAAAGAGCAAAAGGAAAACCCTGTCCAAAGACGGATGACGAGTCAGCCACGATTCGTAGGACGAGCGCTTTACACTCGTCGACGTGGAACTGAGAATATGAGACTCAATAAAGAAAAAGGTGGTTCTTATTTTGACAATCGATCTTCAACACCCTTGCCTGATTTGAATGATTCAGAAGCCTACGGTCGATTTCGAGAACTGAACGACGGCACAATGCCGGGACTCAAACAGGAAGGAGAAATGACAAAGGTTCAGAAGTTTAAAAAGAATCTAACTGATGGAGGCTCTCGACGTCCAGGATGGGAAACCTCTACTCGTATGAAACGAACCGGGTATATGAACATGAGTAGTTACTTCACACAGAGAGCTATGAAAGAAGATCCTGGAACACAACGACATTGGCGAGAACTAGACACTCGAAAACGACCAAAGTTTCGACAAAAAGTACGAAGTGGACGTTCTGGATGGAGGGGTCCTCGATTAGAAGGAGATTTGGGAGGAAGTTTGAGAGATTAATTTAATTTAGATTTAAATTTAAACCCGGGTTCTAAGAACCCGGGTTTTTTTATTCAAAGATGGTGCACGAGGAGGGACACTTTGTGACGTCGTCGCACAAAAAGAAAATGCCCTGCGGTCGCTTTCTTTTTTTAGCTCCTTGTATCGAACCCACTGGGTTCTCGTCCGTCCGTATTATAAAAATACAGCACACTCCTTCGGAGTATTCTGTATTTTTATGGTGCACGAGGAGGGACTCGAACCCTCACGCCTTGCGGCACTAGTTCCTAAGACTAGCGTGTATACCAATTTCACCACTCGTGCGATTACAAAAAAAGCTCCGAGATTGTAAGGAACTTTTGTAACTTTTCAACTTTTTACAGTGCCAACTCTTTAATGTTTCTTTTGATGTTCTTCCAATCGTATTCGAATTGTGAATTCTCAGAAGCTCGAATAATCGCTGAAACAAATCCCCAAAAACTGTTTGGTTCAAAGGTAAAGGCATTCCCCTGTTCTGTTTGAGCATTGAAATTTTGCAATCCAGATCCATCGGGAACAATCGATACAATTTCATTCTTTGCCATCTCTTTTACCGTTTTCCAATCTGGCTTACTCGTGAACACGACCACATCTACTGATTTCAATATATGCGTCTTATTTCGAGGCACGGCTTCAAGAATATGAAACTGTTCGGGATATTTCTCTGACAATTCAAAACATTTCTTCTGAGCGTTGCTATCCCCTTCCGCCAACACTGATACTTCAATTCCTAACTCACACATCGCTTCAAATCCTTGAAGAAGAAAATCAGCATGATTTTTCTCTGTCATTGGAGCAATGATCCCCATATGCAATTTTGTTTGTACTGGTTTGGTAGAAGTCATGGACTGGTCTTGCGAAGAAACTATTGAAGTCATTTGAGGATTTAACAAATCCGGCTATGATAGCAGAAATAAAGACGAAAGTCGAGCGGAACCCCTTGTCAAACAATGAAAACTATTATTTTAGTCGATGGAAACTCCCTCATGCACCGATCCTATCATGGGATCAATAAGGGCTTTATCCCCATGTGGAAGGGCGTAAAGGTCGGTATGGTGTACGGATTCGCTTCAATGCTCCTGCATATCATTCATCACTTCAGACCTGATGGATTGATTGTTTCCTTTGATACAAAGGAGAAAACCTTCCGGCACGAAGCCGATGAGAACTACAAAGCCCAACGTGAAAAAGCACCTGATGATTTCTATATTCAGATACCGTATATATACGAGTTGTTGGAAAGCTTTGAAATCCCTGTTTTAAAAATGCCCGGATTCGAGTCTGATGACATCATCGGAACGCTTGCACACAATGCGGATGACAAAGAGCACGATGTGAAGATTCTCAGTGGAGATCTCGACTTCCTCCAATTGATCTCCGACAACGTGTCTTTGGTGCGATTTAACGGACCTATTGAACAACAGATCCCCTACGGTCCCAAGGAAGCGCTTGCGCGCTATGGCATCACGCCCGATCAAATGATTGATTACAAAGCGATTATTGGAGACAGCTCTGATAATTTTAAGGGTATTATGGGAATCGGTCCCAAGACCGCTACCAAGCTCCTGCAGGAGTTCGGAACGCTCGAGAAAATCTATGAACATCTCGATGAACTCGCGCCAAAGGTAAGCGAGAAATTTTCAACACAAAAAAACCAAGCTCTGCACTGCAAGATGCTGGCAACGATTAAGATTGATGTGCCTGTAGAATTTGATCTCGATGCAAAGTTCGAACTCCGTCCTGACAAAAGCATTGCCTTCTTGGAGAAGATGGAATTCCGTTCACTTGTAAATCGGTTCCACAGGTTGAACACAAATCTTGATCAACCTCGAAAAGTTGAACAAAAAAAGAAACCAACAAAAGGTGATGATGAAGAGCAACTCGCACTCTTCTAATCATTTTTTACTGTTTTTTTCTCGACACACCCCCTCTTCTATTTTCTTAGATATCTTTTCAGAGCTGGGAAGCCCATAAGAGTGAACACATTTCTTGTTTTTTCGACTTTTTTTATTTTGAGCACGACGAACGATAGCCCTGTTTATACCGTAGAAGAAATGTTCACAAAAACAGTTCATAAGCGGGTTAAGCGAAAAAAACATTTGCACAAGAACATAGTATTTGTTACCGTAAAACGCGAGATTAGCTTTTCGCTTTTCTCCAAAAATCAAACAAAATGGCACAACAAAAGACATTCGTGGCGCTCGACATTGGATCTTCAAAAATCCGATCTGTTGTCGGTGTTGTCGAAGATAAAAAGAATTTAATTAATATTTTAGGAGTCGGAATTTCCCCTTCAAATGGAATCCGAAAAGGAATGGTAACGAGCATCGACGAAGCGGTCAGTAATATTACCGCAGCACTCGAAGATGCAGAACGAATGAGTGGTGAACCAATTCATCGTGTCTTTGTTGGGTTCTCTGGACCACACATTGAAACTTACGATTCAAAGGGTGTGATTGCGATTAGCGGAGCAAACTCTGAAATTACAGAAGATGATGTCGATCGAGTACTTGATGCAGCACGAGCTGTTTCATTGCCTTCAAATCGAGATATCTTGAGAATTATTCCAAAAAGCTTTTCAATTGATTCACAACACGGAACGAAATACCCCGTCGGAATGACAGGAATTCGTTTGGAAGTGGAGGCTCACATTATTGCTGGGCAAACAGGAGCGATTAAGAACCTTGAAAAATGTCTCTACGAAACAGGTGTTGATACAGAGGAAATTGTTCCTTCATCACTCGCGTGTGCTGAATCAGCATTGAACAAGAAACAAAAAGAACTCGGATGTGTACTCGTTGAAGTAGGTGCGTGTTCGACAAATGTTGCTGTCTTCGAAGAAGGCACCATCGTTTCTTCAAAAGTAATCCCAATCGGTGGTGAGCACGTGACAAACGATCTGGCTATTGGATTGCGATGTGCTGTGGAAACAGCGGAGAAGATTAAAATTGAATACGGAACAGCCTTGCCAGATGATGTCAGCGATCGAGAAGAAATCGATCTTTCTGAAATCTCAAAAACGGACAGTCACTCCGTAGACAAGAAACAAATTTCAAAAATTATCGAAGCCCGCTATCACGAAATCTTTATGATGGTTCGTGATGAATTGGCGGAAATCGGACGAGACGGACAATTGCCGGCTGGTGCTATCATCTGTGGTGGTGCTGTGAAGATGCCAGGTGTTGTTGATCTCGCTCGAGAAACATTGCAATTACCGTGCCAACTTGGGTTCCCACAGAATATTGAGGGAATCGTTGATCGTGTTGATGATCCAAGTTTCGCATCAGCAATTGGACTTCTCCATTTCGCAAATCGATATGGATCAAGTCGTTCATTTTTAGATTTTGATTTCAACAGAACATTTAGTTCTGCTGTTAGTTTTTTCAAAAAACTTATTCCTTAAACTTTTTATTGAAAAGACCCCCCTCTTAACCCACACCCCCTCTTACCCCACCCTCCCATGAAAGACCTCTTACAATCGGCTGTCGATGAAAGAAAGAGCGAAAAAGCTCAATCACATTCTCAGGAAATTACTCCTGGCGTAACCCCCGTTGCTAACATTAAAGTTGTTGGTATTGGTGGTGGCGGAAATAACGCGATTAACCGAATGGTAAAATCTGATTTTGCCAATGTTGAATTTATTGCGGTGAATACTGACGCACAAGCGTTGTACCACAATAAAGCGGAGGCAAAGATTCATATCGGACGAGAAGAAACTCGTGGACTCGGAGCTGGTTCAAACCCAGATGTTGGGAAGGCAGCTGCTGAGGAATCACTCGATGAACTCAAATCTGCACTCAAGGGAGCCGACATGGTGTTTATTACGTGCGGCTTTGGTGGAGGAACCGGAACAGGAGCGGCGCCAGTCGTGGCTGGTATCGCACGAGAGTTGGGAGCTCTCACTATCGGTATCGTAACAAAACCGTTCTCATTTGAGGGAGCACAACGAGGAAAGAAAGCAGAGACTGGGTACGATGAAATGAAAAAGAGTGTAGACACATTGATTATGATTCCAAATGATCGAATCCTTTCTATCATTGACCGAAAGACACCACTTACGGATGCCTTTTCAGTTGTTGATGAAGTACTCCGACAAGGTGTACAAGGAATTGCTGATCTTATTACACTTCACGGTTTGATTAACGTGGACTTCGCTGACGTGCGTTCAATTATGAAAGATGCAGGAACAGCGCTCATGGGTATCGGATACGGTGCTGGTGAGAACCGAGCGACAGATGCGGCAAAGGCTGCTATCGAGTCTCCCCTTCTTGATCAATCAGTAAATGGAGCGAAAGGAATTCTCTTCAACATTACAGGAGGAGATGACCTCTCAATGTACGAAGTAGATGAAGCGGCGAAGGTTATTACGGAAGCTGCCGATCCTGATGCAAACATTATTTTCGGAGCGGTTATCAACGATAACTACAACGGAGAAATGAAGATCACCGTGATCGCGACTGGATTCTCAGAAACAGGAACAAAGAAACCTGGACACGCGTCGCTTATGCGAAAAGCATTCAGCGTGGATGGTGAACCAACTGAAGACTCTGATTACGAAACACCGGCGTTCTTGCGAAAGAAACTACGATAGTTTTTTTCTAACGCGAAATTGAAACTCTGCAACAAGTGTTTTTGTAATAGGAAAAGATCCTTTGCTTTCAAATGCTGTATGCTGTTTTTCCCATTTTGTCCTTTCTTGGGAATAAAATTGATTCCAAAGTTTTAAAGCAAAATCAAGATTTATCATGTGTTCTTTCATAAAAGGATTCGTGTGCTTTCTTTTTTCACAAGGATTATCCCAAATAGTTGATGTTCTCACTTCAAAGGTGTTTCCAAAATCCTTCACACCGTTCTTAACAACCTTTCCTTCTCCGCAAATTTTTCGAGCAGCTTTGGTTGTTGAAATTCCTGGAAAAACTGTATCAAGCGCATTTATAATAAAATTCGTTGGATTTTCTCCTTCTTTTAAATATATTTTTTTTTCATCTACTGCTTTCCGAACAACACCTTGAATGATTTTATTTATCTCCTCTAGTTTTAAAATGTCCGCCCCAGTTCCATTGTCTTCTTGGCTATTTTTGTATTCTTGAACAAGTTCTGCCACTTTCTCTATCAGTCCTTTCTCATCTTCAGATTTACGAATACAACCCAAAAGCCTCGTCTTTCTCAAGGTTTGTTCCAAATCAAAATCTGTTGCCTCTTTTTCATCGGCTTCTCTCATATCAATATTTTCCGCCAATTCTGTTATGAATTGTGGAACCTTTTTTTCTTTTGAATCTTCTTTTGTCATTGTTTCTTTTTTACCTATTTATCCACATTTGTCAAGTTCTCTTCCCCGCCTTTTCTGCTAGAATCCACCAGATGGAAAAAAAAGATCTTCTGGAGCGAGTATATCATTTGCAACAAAAATTTGCGAAGGTCGATCCAAATCTTGGTTTAGAGCAGAAAAGTAAGGAAATCAAAGCACTTCAAGAAACTATGTCTGCTCCCAACTTTTGGGACGATCCGGACAATGCACAAAAAGTCTCACAGAAAGCCTCCCACCTCGAGCAATTTGTGAAGAACTGGGAAGATATCAAAACAAGTATTGCGGAGTTTCCAGAGCTTCTGGAGATGTCAGAGGGCGAGGAATTAGAGAACGATTTAGAAGCGTTGGAAAAGAAATTCGATTTTGCTGAAACTGAAACGTTTCTCTCTGGTGAACATGATGGGAAGAACGTGATCCTCTCTATCCACACCGGAAACGGTGGGCAAGATGCGGAGGACTTTTCTCAAATGATTTTGAGAATGTATTTGCGGTTCGCGGAAACGAAGGGCTGGAAAACTCAAATCATGGATGAGTCTCCGAGTGATGTGGGATTGAAATCAGCGACGATTGAAATATCAGGACCATTGGCATATGGATATTTGAAATCAGAACACGGTGTGCACCGACTGATTCGGCTCTCCCCTTTCAACGCGAAGAACTTACGACAGACATCGTTCTCTCGTGTGGAGGTACTGCCAGAAGTAGACAATGATGCTGAAATTGAAATTGCAGAAAGTGATATCCGCGTGGATGTGTTCCGATCATCTGGTGCGGGAGGGCAAAGTGTGAATACCACTGACTCTGCGGTGCGGATTACGTATTTGCCTTTGAACTTAGTGGTTACCTGTCAGAACGAAAAATCTCAACTGCAGAACAAGCAGTCGGCGATGAAAGTGTTGAAGTCTCGATTGTTACAATTGAAACTCGAACAACAAGCTCAAGAAATCTCAGACCTCAAAGGAGACATGATGGAGAATTCTTTCGGATCACAAATCAGAACCTACACGCTCCAACCGTACAAATTGGTGAAGGATCACCGTACCGACCACGAACATCAAAACCCCGACAAAGTGTTTGATGGGGATTTAGAAGGCTTTGTGGAAGCGTTTTTGAAGAAGGCTTAGTTCATCACCATAACCACTGCCATTCTCGATGATTCTATAAGATTTTTTATAGCTTCTACCTTTTTAGGAATCTCATTAAAAAGACCCGTTTCTTTGTTCATTTGATAAATGACATCCTGTCTCATTAGTTCTTCTATATCTTCCAACTGTTTTTTATAACCAACGATGACGTCTATTGATGTAAATGGTTTATCTCTTAAATCTAAGAGACTATCCATAAGAGCATCAAGATCCGCGTTCCACTGAAATCCTTTTTCGTTATTTCTCATTAATGAGAATATACATGTTTTATTATTTTTGTCAATCCTTGTGAAAATGCCCCCCTCCATCAATCTCCAATGCTCGATAGAGTTGTTCGAGTGCCATGAGACGGAAAAGATTTCTCGTCCAGACCATCTGTCCAAATCTCAGTTTCACATTCGCACGAGCGAGAATTGATTCATCGAGTCCGTGCGCTCCTCCGATGACAAAAACTACCTCACTACGCTCTACGAGCCAGTTTTTGAGTTGTGCAGAAAATTGAATCGAGTCGAGTTCTTTCCCGTGTTCATCGAAGGCAACAAGAAAATCTTTGTTGTTTATTTTTCCAAGCAATACCTCTGCCTCTTTTTGCTTTGCTTTTGAAACGTCGGTAACCCCGGCTTGGGCGAGTGGAATTATTTCCAGAGAAGATCGAAATCCAATCCGTTTGATGAGTTCTTCCTCTCGGGGAGTAATCTCATTTTTCTTTCCAAAGAAATAAAGTTTGATTTTCATTTTTTTATTTGTTGTCATGCTGAACTTGTTTCAGCATCAAATCAGCAGTTGTTATTGTACATAATGAACAGTTAGATCCTGAACTAAATTCAGGATGACAGAAGACTGGGGGATGTTACAATGTATAACAGAAAATGCGAAAAATATTTATTTTGCTTCTGGGATTTGTACTGCTGGGATGTGGGGGAAGTAGTACCATAACTTCTTCCGAACCAACAGATGCGTTTAAGATTGGGGATACGCAATGGGGACTTGAACTGAATGAATCGTGGCAGAGACTCCCCTCTCCTGAGGGCTATAACACTGTTTTCCTTGCCCAGAGCGCAAGTCAGAATTTTGTTATTCTGCAAGAAGCAGGAGCGACCGAGAATCTTGTCACTGATATTCTCACGAAAGCAAAAGATGGGTTTGTTGAGTTTGAAGAATTAGATCTCGATCAAGAAGAAAATACGTTTCGGTTCCGAGGGAAGTCCACTCTCGATACGCCTGTACGAGAATTTATGCAGAAAGTCTTTGTGATTCCAAATACCAATGCTTTCCTTTTGGGAAGTTGTAGTTGGGAACCAAGCATTTCCTCGTCCGCTGATTGTCAGAACATTTTGAGCTCTTGGCAAATTACAGTGGACAAACCGGCAGAAGAAAAATAAACTCTGCCCGCTCTTTTAGGACGGCGCCATGGCGGAGTGGTTACGCAGAGGCCTGCAAAGCCTTGTACTCCGGTTCAAATCCGGATGGCGCCTCCAATTACAGTTCTTTTCAGAAACGGGGTCCTCGCAAAATCTTTGATTTTGTGGGGAAGAGGAAGTAAATCGAAGCTAGCGAAGTCTCGACTTGTCGAGATGAAGTATGCGTAGTTTTTACTGACGATCGCTCGGGTGGTGGAATGGTAGACACGAAGGACTTAAAATCCTTTGTCCCTTATAGGACGTGCGGGTTCAAGTCCCGCCCCGAGCACCACCTTTTTATTTTGAGAAGAAACAAAACAGTCTTACACTACAGGAAATATTATCCTGATTTTTTAATATGTTCCTCGCCCTTTTCCTCCTCATCATCGGTCTGGTTGTTTTAATATTAGGAGCGGAAGGCCTTGTACGAGGAGCATCTTCTTTCGCAAAAAAATGGGGTATCGCCCCACTGGTGATTGGACTGACGATTGTTTCGTTTGGAACGTCTGCGCCAGAACTTATTGTAAATATTCTCTCCGCTGTTGGTGGAAATTCTGATATTGGAATCGGAAATATCATCGGTTCAAATATTTCGAATATCTTTCTTATCCTCGGAATCACAGCCATCATAGGAACGATCAAAGTGCACTCTAGCACTGTGTGGAAAGAAATTCCTTTTGGACTCTTGGCGGTGTTGATGTTGCTCTTTATGGGAAGTGATATGTTCCTCGATGGAGCTACTCAAAACGTTCTTGGACGAACGGACGGACTCGCACTGATGTGTCTATTTGTGATCTTCATCTACTACACATTTGGACTTCGACCAAAGAAGAACGATCAAGCGGATAGTATAAAAACCTATTCTGGACTGATTTCAACGGCCTTTCTTTTGGGAGGAATGTTTGGGCTTTTTGTTGGAGGAAAAATGCTGGTAGATAATGCTGTGATCTTGGCAAAGCTCGCAGGACTCTCTGAGAACTTCATCGGACTCACGATCGTAGCAGTGGGAACATCATTACCAGAACTCGCGACTTCAGTAGTAGCAGCACTGCGAAAACAATCAGACATTGCTATCGGAAATATCGTCGGATCAAACATCTTCAACATTCTCTGGGTGTTGGGACTTACGAGTACTATTCTCCCACTCCCCTTCTCTCCTGCAACAATCGAAGATATTCTCATTTGTGTATTCGCCACATTTGTTCTTTTCCTCGCGATGTTTATTGGAAAAAAGCGACGACTCCAACGTTGGCAAGGAATATGCTTTGTAGCAATGTATATCGGATACATTGTGTATTTGGTATATCGAGGGTAAAATCCCCGCGATGAAACAACTCCTCCTTCAATTTCTCGAGAAACACTTTGAACAAAAAATGTGTTCAATGTTTCAATTTACGGCTGTTCCAAAAGGACAGACTGGTGATTTGGCGATGAGTTTCTTCGCTGTGTCGAAAGAAATGGGAAAGTCCCCTATTGAAATCGGGAAAGATGTTGAAGCAAAACTAAAAGATTGTGAACTGCTCGAAAAAACAGAAATCACCGGACCCTATTTAAATCTCTTTTTTAAGAATGAGGTATTCTTCAAGCAAGTGTTTGCAACGCCATTGAAGTCAGATGTGATGAAGGATAAAACGATTGTGCTGGAGTTCTCTGGACCAAACACGAACAAGCCTCTGCATCTCGGACACATGCGAAATCATGCACTGGGAATTTCTGTTTCCAACTTGCTCGAACAGGTCGGAGCAAAGATGCACCGTGTGAATATCATTAATGATCGAGGCGTACATATTTGTAAATCAATGCTCGCCTACCAAAAATGGGGCGAAGGAAAAACTCCTGAATCAGAAGGGATCAAGCCGGATCTCTTTGTGGGAAATTATTACGTGAAGTTTGATCAGGAACTCAAGAAGGACGAATCCTTGATGGATGGGGTTCAGGAAATGTTAAAACTCTGGGAAGCGGGAGATAGTGAAACAATGGCGCTGTGGAAACAAATGGGAGAATGGGCGCTTGCTGGTCATGCAAAGACGTATGCACGACAAGGGATCATATTTGAAAAAGATTACTTCGAGTCTGAATATTACAAAAAAGGAAAAGATATCGCCGAGCAAGGACTCAAAGACAAGGTCTTTAAAAAACGAGACGATGGAGCGATTGTGATTGATTTAGAAGCCGAAGGATTGGATGAGAAAGTTATTCTCAGGGCGGATGGAACATCTATTTACCTGACGCAAGATTTGGCCGTGGCGCAGGCACGGAAGAATGACTTCAATCCGAATCAACTCATGTACGTGGTCGCTGACGAACAGAATTATCATTTCAAAGTTTTGTTCTCCTGCCTGGAGAAGCTTGGACTTTTGAAGAAAGAAGAATGTCATCATCTCGGATATGGGCTGGTGAATCTTCCCGATGGTCGAATGAAATCACGAGAAGGAACGGTGGTGGATGCGGACAACTTGATGGACGAGCTGTCAGGATTGGCTCTGGACGCGATTACAAAACGAAACCCTGAGCTGAGTGATGATGAAGCGAAAACGATGGCTGAACAGATTCAGAACGCTGCGTGGAAGTTCTATCTTCTTTCTACGAGTCCGAAGAAAGGCATTACCTTTGATTCACAGAAATCGATTCAATTTGAAGGCGCAACAGGACCGTACTTGCAATACGCGGGAGTACGAATTAAATCTATTCTGAAGAAAGCAGAACTCCAACCCGGGTTCTCTTTTCCGAACCCGGGTTTAATCCTCGGAGATGCAGAGAAACCACTCGGAGTGAAACTGATTGAATTTCCAAATGTGTTGGAGAAAGCAGCTGAGACTCTCAACCCAACATATGTCGTCACCTACCTCCTCGAACTCGCACAGGAGTGGTCGAGTTTCTATGCAGAGAACTCTGTATTGAAGGCTGACAGCGAGGAATTGAAACAAGCGCGATTGCAGTTAGCACAAAAAGTATTGGAAGTGTTGGAGGCAGGACTCACCGTCCTTGGGATCGAAGTACCAGAGAAGATGTAAAGTATTTGACGTGTTTGTGTTTTTATAGTATAATATCCTCTCACGTTTACACAACATGACCCACAAAACCCCACTTGTCGACGCCGAAAATCTAGAGAAATTGAAGAAATATCTGGGTACAAATCCAAAGATTATTTTGTTGGCGCACGCCAATCCTGATGGAGACACACTCGGGGCTTCTTTAGGTCTCTGGGAGGGTTTACGAAGTATGGGGGTAACAGTAGATGTGGCTTGTATCGATGCCATTCCTGAATATATGAGATTCATTCCCTTTGCGGAAAACATGAGATCAGACTTCGACACCAATGATTATGATGCGGTGTTCTTCGTCGATTGCGGAGCAAAGAAAATGACACGATTTCAGGATACGAAGCCAGAGATTTTGTCTGACAAAATGGTAAAGCTTAATCTTGATCATCACCCTTCGAATGATTTGTGGGGAGAGATGAACTTTGTAAATACAGAGGCTGCATCGAGTACGCAGATTGCCTTTGAATTACTGAAACAATTGGGGGCAAACATTACCCCTCAAATAGCTACCTGCTTGATGCTAGGACTCTACACAGATACCGGAAGCTTCATGCATCAGAATACAACTCCAGCCTGTTACAAAGACGCTGGTGAGCTTGTGAAGCTCGGAGCGAATATCTCGCAGATTTCCAAAAACATATTCCGTGCAAACGAATACAAGATGCTCAAACTCTGGGGAAAAGTATTGCATAATCTCTACGTCACACCAGATGGTGCGGCAATCGTAGGGGTAAATAAAAAAGATTATGAAAACCTCGGTGCGAAACGAGAAGATCTCGCTGGCGTTATTGATTACATTAATTCAATGCCCGAAGCGAAGTACTCAGTACTGTTATCAGAAGACGAGAAGGGCAACGTAAAAGCCTCTCTGCGGACGAGAAAACCAGATGTTGATGTGAAGGCTCTCGCTGAGAAATTCGGTGGAGGAGGACACGTCAAAGCCGCTGGGTTTACCATCAAAGATAGTAAACTCGAGAAAGAGATTAAGTGGAAAATTGTGGAGAAATAAAAAAGGCACGATTGCTCATGCCCTTTTTTGAGTTACGAAAATAATTCTTATTTCTTCCCTCCAAGATTCCATCCTTTTCGAACAACGAATGCTCCAAGGAAAAGGAATACCAACATGAAGATTCCTTTCAATGATTTGTGAGCGACCATTTGTCCGACACTTTTGTTGTGCCATGTTTTTCCCATTGAGTGCTTCCCTTTCATCATAGATTTGAAAGGACAATCTTTCTCTGCTGCTACTTCTTCAGCTACTACAGGAGCAACTTCTACGGCTGTTGTTGTAACCGCTTCTTGTGCGAATACACCAAAAGAGAATAAAAAACTAACGATAAATGCGGCTGCGATTTTTGAAAATTTCATGTAAAAAAATTAAGGAATGAAACCGAGAAGAGCTTAGCAGGTTTTTATAAAACAGGATACGTATCCTAAACAAAAGGCTCCGGATCCCATAGGATCCGGAGCTCTAACTTTTATAATGGTGCCGAGGGAGGGAATCGAACCCTCACGCCTTGCGGCACACGATTTTGAGTCGTGCGCGTCTACCAATTCCGCCACCCCGGCATACTAAAAAAGCGTTGAGAGTGTACGAAACGAGGAATAAAAATCAAATTATTTCCCTTCCCCTGCCTCCGGTTGTGGTTGAGGAGTTGTCTGCACTGGAGCAGGTGTTGCTGGTGCTACTTGTGTCGGCGCTGGCTTTGAGAAAGAATACTTCGGTGTATCTCCAGGAATATTGAATGCGTGACGAATGTTCTTATCGTGTGCATCCACTGACAACGCACGTATTGGAAGTGGAATTGTAATTCCTGCCTTGTCGTAATCCTGTTTCAATTTCTGCATGATCTCAGATTGGATCATTGGCCATGCCTTTGTTGATTCAATCCAAAATCGAACTTCAAGAACAATCGCCGAGTCTCCAAACTCATTCACGAGAACTTGTGTCTTTGGTTCTGGAACGACGTTTTCATTACTGTTTACTGAGTTCATCGTCAATTCAACAGACTCTCGTAGTGGTGTGTCGTAATGCACTCCCACTTGAAAGGCAATCCGACGGAAAGAATTTGTTGTGTAGTTCTGAATCACAGACGTCAGCATCTCCGCATTCGGGATGATGTGTACTGTTCCATCAAAAGCCTCTACTTGTGTTGTTCTCGTCTCAATCTCTACAATTCTTCCGACAATACTATTCACATTTATCACATCTCCAATCTTAAATTTCTTCTGCGTCAAAATAACAACTCCCGCGATGAAGTTCGCCAAGAGATCTTTGAACGCAAAACCTAACCCCAAACCAAGGAACCCAAGGAGGGAAGCAATGTTTATGCCGACAATTCCAAAAGCAATTATGAATCCTAAAAGAACAACTCCTGCCCAGGTAGCTCGCTCAATCAAGATGATGTATTCCCGACTTACATCGTGTTGTCGTTTCTTCGCAACACGATATCCAACAATTTTCTTCACAAACTTCGCAACAAGAAAAGCGGCGATGATTACTACAATCGCTGCAAACCAAAGTGGTGCCATTCTTGCGAGATCACCAAAGAATTCCGACAATCCGCCTTCTGTTTGTTGGCGAGCGGTCCCCATTTGTGCAAATGCTGTTGGAATCAGTGAAAACATATTTTTATAAAATTATCAAGAAATTATACCACAAAAAACAAGCTTTTACAAGCGGAGTTATGGGGTTTTCTACAATTCTTGCATTCTCGTATCGTAGTCGAATACGGGCAAAGATTCTTCGTCTGGAAATTTTGTGAGACTTTTTGCTAATAATTTTACCAATTGTAGATTGGTAATCAGTGGAATATTCCGATCAATAGCACGACGACGAATGAGATATCCGTCTGAAATTTCTTCGTGTGAGAACTTGTTTGCTGTGTTTATCACCAGTCCAATCCCCTTTTCTTCAATGACATCAACCACATTTGGATGCGCTCCTGAGGAAACTTTTCGCACTGTTTCGCATTTAAATCCGTTTTCATTGAGAAAGTCTGACGTTCCTTCTGTTGCGAGAAATGAAAACCCGATGTTTTGAAAATGTTTTGCTACCGGCAAGAAATCCACTTTGTCTTTCAATTTTCCAAGGGTGATCAAAATCTTTGAGTTTTTCTTTGGAATTCGGAATCCCGTAGAAATGATACTTTTCAAAAAGGCTTCTTCCACTGTGTCTCCGAAACACGCTACTTCTCCTGTAGAGCTCATCTCAACCCCGAGGATTGGATCTGCACCCTTGAGCCGTGAGAATGAGAATTGAGCCGCCTTGACCCCCACAGAGGGTACTTCGAGCAGATTCACTTCACAGGACGGGACTTCTTCCCCCATCCAGATACGGGTCGCAATTTCAATAAAGTTCTGTCCCAATACTTTTGAAGCAAATGGGAAACTTCGAGACGATCGCAGATTACATTCGATTACTTTGATTTCATTTTCTCGTGCCAAGAATTGAATATTGAAGGGACCAGAAATATCGAGTTGCTTCGCGAGCTTCAGGGCAATTGTTCGCACTCGACGAATAGTTTCAAGACGCAGATTCTGAGGCGGGAGCACGATTGTCGCATCTCCTGAATGCACTCCTGCATTTTCAATGTGTTCAGCAATGGCGGAACAAACGATCCGTCCCTTTTGCGCCACTCCGTCGAATTCAATTTCTTTCGCATTCTCTTCAAACTTTGAAATCACCACCGACGACTTCGTTGAACCAACAGCCACCTGAAGATATTCTTCCAATGCTGTTTGATTCGTCGCCACTGCCATCGCTGCTCCTGACAAGACGAAGCTCGGACGAACTAAAACCGGAAATCCTGCATTCTTTGCGAACTCAATCGCATCGCTTTTCTTTTTAAAATCTTTCCATTTCGGTTGATCAATCCCGAGTTCATCGCAGAGTGAAGAAAACTTTCCTCGATCCTCACAACGATCAATAGACTCTACATCCGTTCCCAGAAGCGGAATCCCTGCCTCTGCTAAATCATTGGCCATGTTCTGTGCGATTTGCCCTCCTGTGGAGAACACGACTCCGTCTGGTTTTTCTTTTTCACAAATATCTAATACCCGTTCAACCGTCAGTTCTTCGAAATACAATCGATCACATTCATCGTAATCGGTGGAAACAGTTTCTGGATTGGAATTGATAAAAACAGTCTCGTGACCGAGCTTTCGCAAAGTCCGAAGTACCTGCACACCACACCAATCAAACTCCACTGAACTCCCGATAGAATACGGTCCTGAGCCTATGATTAGAATCTTTCTCTTTTTCATTCCGGAAGATTGTAGCAGAAAATCTGAAGACAAAAAATTATTTCGCACGATCCACTGATCGCATACGTTTTGTGTATTCTTTGTAGATTTTAATCAATTTCAAAATCCCAAAGACAAGTGTTGGTACAAACACAATGTAGAGCAAGAGTCGCATTGAAAATACCGGCACTTCTGAGAATCGTGCTGAGGTAAAGATAAGTCCTGCTACTCCTAATGCTATAAACTTTCCGAATCCTTTTCTGATTGATTTTCGAAAGTATTTATTCTTGGGTCCGAGAGAACGAAGAATACTTTTTGAAAATATAGCAACAAGGAAGAACGCGAGAAGCGCGTATCCAACTAAAAAATCGCCACCTGGTGTTTTATCAAGGAAATAATGTGAGGTCAAAAGTTGAGAGAGGTCAAAATACATCGTGAATAAAATTACAAATTACGAGTTATAAAATACGGATTTTCGCCGATATTGCAAGCTATACCTTTTTCAATGGGAGAAGCCCTTTGTGCCACAGAAAGAAGAATATCAGCGCAAAGAAATCAAACAGCTGTTCGATACGAATCACTCCAAATAGCTGCACTGTAGAATCGCCTCTGAAGAATTGAACGAGAAAATCAATCGCAAAGAACGCCACTCCCGCAAAAAAGATAAGTCTCCCTGGAAATCGATCGGTAAAAACAATGTGTTTTCGAAGCCATGAATAGGCTATCAAATGAGCAATAAAAGCGTAGATGCTCACTGGATGTGTTGGTTTGAGAAGATCAACGCCAAACGTTTCGTATTGGATTCCCCATGGCAGGATCGTCTCTCGTCCGTATACAGCACCCGTCAGGAACATCGCAATATCAACAATCAAAAGTCCAATGAACAAAGGAACAACCATCTGATCAAGCCATCTGAGAAAGGGAATATTTTTATCCTTTATCGTCCACCACATCGTTCCCAAAAATCCGGCCAAGACTCCCCAGAAATGAACGGTCCCATCCCAAAACGCGAACAAGGAAAACATTCCGTGTTGTGCGATGATGCTTGGTTCCAGTATCAATGCAACAACTCGTCCTACAAGAAGTCCTCCTACCAACCAGTGCCAAAAATTATGCCGAAAGAAATCCATCGGAAAATTCTGTTTTTGCAGTGTTTTATAGTAATGCCAGAGGGCCACTACAAAAGCGAATGCCAAAAGCATTCCGTAGATCTTGAGTCCGAAAACACCGAAAGAGAGTTGGTAAAAATTCATCGCCTCTATAGTAGAGACAATCGTTTTTATCGACAAGAATTATTTTGTCCAGAAAAAGAATACTGGGAACTGAAGCGTAAATACAATCAATGCTCCAAATGCGAGTGCATACAGGATAAGTCGTTTTACAAGTGACAATGGTTTTTCTCGAACGAAAACCGTGAAGGCAAAGAAAACCATCACAACTGCTGAGAATCCCGTGAGAAACCACAAAGGCGTTGATTTGAGATAAAAAAGCATTCGATCTGTGTCTTTTCCAAATGCGAGTTTTCCAAGCGTGAGTACCCAGAAATTAAGGAGCATGATAAGCAAGAATACAAAGCCCCAATAGAAAGGCATAAAGACTCTTCGAAACAAACTCATTTTGATAACCTTCTTCGTGATTTTCTGCAAATCCCCTATCTGCACATTTGAGAGTCCTTTTTTCAAATCAGCTTCAAGTGCTTTTGTAATTTTCTTAATTTCCGCTTGGCTCTTCTCTACTTCAAGAATGTTGTCTTCCGTAACAATAAAAAGATTATCAGAAAGCAATTGTTTGAAGATACGCTTCATAATTTGCTCAAGGTGGTTGAGCGAGCTTGACTGTCTGAGTCGAGACAATCGATCCAAATCAACTTGAATATGTCGTTGTTTCTCGGCGTTCAAGTACGTAGAATGCTCTCCCATGAGCTTCTTTACAGCTGTTGTAATAACCTCTGTTTGGGCCTGAAGAAATCGCATTTCATCTTCTCTTTCTTCAAGCATTAGTTCTACTTTCCCTTTTTTTACCTTTTTCGTTTTTACAGCTTTTGTTTTTTGCGCTTCTTCATCTTGTTCAAATAAAAGCTTTAATTGTGAATCAATCCCTTGCTTCTTGAGGGCTTCTTTTTGTTCAAATGGAAGATTCTTTATTACCAAATATTCCAATTGGAAATCATATTCCATTCTCAATTTTCGATAGGCAACATATTGTGTTTGCGCTTCGATCTCTCCATGAATCGTTCGTCCATCAGATGCTTTCGCTTGGAATTCAAATTCCTGAAGATCGCTGTTTTCTTTCTTTTCTGCCACGAACAACTCTAGTGACAAAACGGCATTCCCCTCTGATTTTAACTTTGCACGAGCGGCTTCATCGTTTTCTGAAAACAAAAATCCAGAAAGGTTTTTCCCTTCTTTTGAGATTGCCTCAAAACGAAATTTCTTAAGTGCCATAATAGAATACTTCTCCGCATTATACCACAGATAAAAGGCTTTTTCAAGCGGATATTACCGATAATTTCTCGTCGTCGAGGATGGAAGTCCTGATATTTTGTACCCAGACAACCAATCCGTGGAATAGGACGCATGTGGTCTTCCCGAATGATCAGACCAAATGAATCGTGCATTGTTTGAGCGAACCGTTGCTAATTTTCCCGTTGTAAGTGTTGAATCACCGAGTATTTGTACCGCAACTGAATCCGTTTCTGAATTCCCTCCTGCGATATCAACAAGCTTTGTCTTGAGTGCAAATTCCATTTCTCCGTGTCGAGGAATGTACAATTCTGTTCCTGTATCGAAGGTAACAATATTTCCAGAAACTCCCGTCGGGGAAAATTCTCCTCCCTCTACTTCTCGTCCTCGTTGCATTTGTTTGAGTTGAAAATCATCCGTTGAGATTCCTCCGGAAAACGCGACGCCCGAAAGTCGAACATCGAATGATAATCGACCAATAGAAATTTCTTTATCATCCGGATTTGAAATCTTGAATTGATAGATACGTTCCATACTTTCTGTCGCAGAAAATCCATTTGGTTGCACCGCCGAAGATTCAATCTTTACCCCTCCACCAGACTGTACTGCGAAGAATGTGTGCGTGTTTGTAGAGAAACTTTTGTAACTATCAGACAGTGTTCTCCCTGACCCAATTCCTCGAACGACAACATCTGATGGCGCAACCCCCAATCGAAATCTCGTATCATATCGTCCTGTGTCCACACGATCATCTATTTGGACTTTAAATCCGATATGACGCTCTCGTTCTCTGTTTACGCGAATAGGACTAAAGAAGCGAAATGTGGCCGTTCCTTGTGTGAATTTAGCCTGTCCGAGTGTTTGTCCCGAAATAGTATCCACGGCATACACCGTATCTACATAATTATCGATATCGTCTCCTCCAATTTCATTTCTCACGACTATTTCCTCTATCGACATATCGTCATAATGCGCTTCGAAATTAAGTGCAAGTGCAAATATACGTTCATTCGCTGAAACAATTCTGCCCTCAATGGTCGTTGATGAAGAAGGACCTGTTTCGACTCCTGGTGTCTCCCCTACCGAAACCTGTGCTCCAGGAGTAAAAGCAATCTTTCCTGAAAGTGAATTCTTTACAATTTGTGGTGTCACTTTTATACCCCCTTGTTCTGTGGAGGCAGTTGCTCTCAGGAGTCTTAATTTAAATGCGCCCGGTATCCGTGGTGTATTGGCAGCATTTTCTACGCGCACATCAATTCCAAGTTCAATCCCCTCTCCCTTCGCTACTCTAGCATTGTTAAATTTGAGGGTTACTTTTCCATAGCGATCGAATTGAAAATAGGTCGGCTCTAAATCCCCTGAAGTCTCTGACACTCCCAGTTCAAACATTCGAGGATCTGCTGCAAGGCCTGTATTTGAAAACATTTGGAAGGTCATCGTGTCGAGCTTCAACGCTTCGACGAAGCTATTTTTTCGCACGGTACTTTTATTATTTACTCCCAATTGGAATACTCGAATTGGTGTTTGAGTAATGGTCGTAATGGGTTGCGATTGCTCAGTTGAAACGACACTCACGCCCAATACATATTTCGACTTCACTGCTGAGGAAGTCGTTGTTCGTGATCGACTCCTCTGATATGTTGTTGGATACGTCGATTTCTCTCGATAAGGAACGATACTTGTGGGTACGGATCGAACGCTCTTATTTTTGGAACGATAATATCCGATTCCCCAATTCACTGATCGTCGGCGAGAAGACCGATATCGTGTTTTTGAATTTGTTCTGTTCGTTATATTATTTCTCCATGTCGTCCAGTAGTCGGAGCTTTTTGAATAGGTGATCGCTTCAGCAGTAGGTACTCCAATAAGCGCCGTCATAAGAAGCGCGACGATGATGATGTATGTTTTTTTGTTTTTCATTTTCTCAAGAGTAATACGTTTCAATCACGACTATTCTTTCAGAAAACGTATTTTTTTCAACTTTCAGATAAAAAAAATCCCGCCGGAGCGGGATCTTTCAGCAGACTTGCTGTCAAAAATTATTTATCTAAAGGGTAAACTTGAAATGAATCAAATACTGTTTTACTCACTCCGAGGAATTGAGCTGCATTCTTGAATGCTGTTCGTGTTTCAACCATGTAAACACCTCCTTCAAGATCAGCGACAAAATGTCGAGCAATGTATAAGTCTTCTCCTGCTACTTCAGCAGAGAAACTTTCTGTGTAGGTTCGTGTTTGAAGTGGTTTGTGAAGCACTGTCCCGTAAAAGTGAGACTGTCGTTCAATTGGTCCTGTGATTGCAATTTTTTGTAATGGATTTGTGTGGTTTTCATCTTTTGAAAGAGTAATGGCACATGCTTGAAATCCAGTATCTGTACAAGCTTTTTCAACGTATCGAACTTTCACGCTATAATCAGATCGTGGGTGAACAAAGAGATGAGCATTGTCATCACTTGCCTTCCATCCAAAAGGAACTTTCAATGAGAACTTTTCGTTTTCATAGGTAGTAAATTTTTCAATAGCATCAACTGTTCGTCGGAATTTCATAACATCTCGTCGGTGAGCATTTGCTTGCGCTCCTCCTACGATTCGATCACTTGATGGTCGAACCATTCGGTAGTTATGTATTTCCAATCGTGAACGTTGAACTGATTCTCGATTTCGAATATCTCCTTGCAAATATCGTGTGTTTTGCGAAGGATTTACTCCACGCCGTTCAGTATCTCTTCGGTACATTCGTGGTTGCTTAAAAGCTCCCATACGACGAGAAAATGATCGCACTCTTTTTTGAGGTGCTTTTGGTGCATGTGTTTGTCGTCCTTGTTGGTACATGTACACATGATACGCATCTCGTGATGCATTTGTGAATGAGATTACTGAAGCTCCGATAAGAGCCAAACCGAGACCGAGTGCTAATGTTTTTTTCATAGTGAAGAAAAAAGAATACGTCATCAAAGAGAATATCTTTAATGGTTTTTTTATTTCTTTTTTTATTTCAAGGAGACTTTTAAATGAAAATCAATTTTTTGTCAAGTTTTTTTTCAGAGAAACTTTATTTCCCTGCTTCGAAAAAGAGCGAATTGATAATCCTTGTTTTTTGTCGAACATCATTTAGGAATGCATCCTTGTGTTCTGGGGCATCCATTCTGACTTTCCAAACATATCCACTTTCGGGTTCTGCAAATACAAAGTATCCCATCCGTTTCCCTTTCTCTCGAAGAACTACAATTTTTCCTATGTGTTCTTTTACAGAAGATGTCTGACGAGAATTCTCTCCTGAGTGGTATGCATCCACCAATTGTACTTGTACATTTTCATCCTGCAGAATATTCGCTTCTGGAAATTCTGTTTTCAGTTCTTTCTTCAATGTTGCTGCCTGTGCATCAATACATCGACGAATCAATCGTGGTGTCTGATCATCGCACAAGTTCTCCGTAGCCGTAATAACAACTTTCTCCTCCCCTTTCGCAAAACTCATCACTCCCATATTTCGCTCAATGGTATCGGAATCAAGTTCAAACCCGTTTGGCAATGAAATGTGAAAAGGAACATTCTTCGCTACAAATGCTTCAACCGCGCTGTTTCCAAACGCTAACGTCGATTTATTTTGTGTACTTTTTCCCGTACTTCTATTTCGTGTTCCAAAGATATTGCTTAAACTCGTTCGCGAAGTTTTGCTACTAATAACTGACTTCTGTGTAAGCGATCCAAGAACTTTAAAAAGGTCTCTATCGTTCTTGAAAAGCCCTGTTGCGTGCCCTGGATCAGTGATGTGCATAATCCATACAGATCCATTCTCTGGGTCAAAGAACGTCAATTGCCCAGCTCCATAGTTTCGTGCGTACAGATCAACCAATCGTCCCATGTTATCTTTTTTCAATTGCGCTTGATTCGTATCAAGGCGAACATTTTTATTTCGACGCATTGTCATTTGTGGCAATGATTCTTTAAATGTTTTGAGAGCCCCGTCTGATTCTTTTTTGAGACAATATGTCACTCCTGAATCACAACGAGTTGCCGTTGCCATGATTTTAATTTTCGCCTCTCCATCTTGAAAAACAATGGCTCCACTTTCTCCACGAAGTGTGTCTGAAACAACGCTAAATTCATTTGGCAATGAGATTTTGAAGTTGATATTCTGAGCCGTGAAAGATTTAAATTCATCTTTTACACTTCGTACTGATTGCACCACTGCAGAAGTTCCTGCTGAAACACCTCTGTATCGAGAAGATGATCGACGAGAAAGAGACTGTTTTGTTATTTTGTTTTTAAGAACTTCCCAATTTGTTCGTGTTACACGGTTTCGAGATGAATACCTGAATCGACCTTTTATGGTTGCCTTCTTCGTTTGTGAATAATCATTCATATTCTGGTAATACCGCATCCCCGATCCTCTGAATCGAGTCGTTTTATTTGCCGCAAAAGTTGAGGCTGTAAAAAATGCCCCCATAAATGAGATTCCGAGAAGGATAACGAAGATTTTTTTCATGTTTATTTTTACAAAAAAAGCGTCCTAGAACGTAACGCTTTCACCTGTAAAAGTCAAAAAATTACGCTACCCGTAATACGTATTGCTTGTACAGTGTTTCTAATTTTTCTGCAGCCATTGAGAAAAGTTCTGCAATCAATCGTTGCAAGTATCGAATCTCTTGAATCACTTGTTCTAATGCGTGAGCAGAAAAGTGTCGTGCATTTTGAATCTTCTTCGCTTTTTGAAGAAGCTTTCTTGTTTCTTTTTCCAAAGAGTGTCCTACTCGTTTTCGTTGAATTTCTTGTGATGGCAAAATAATTTGTTTTGCTTTTGCCGCAAACAAAAGATCTGAAATTTTTCCAAAAACAGATGTCGTTTGCACTGTTGCTTTCTTCGTTGTTGCTTGTGACGCTTTATTCTCTCCTAGTTTTCCAACAACTTCCGAAATCTTCTCTGTGTTCTCTCCTAGTACTTGATCAAGCTCAGCAACCCCTCCATCGATTCCATCGACTTTGATTTCTTCATTGAGACGGTTGAACTTTGTGTCCATCAGTAAGGTAAGATTAGTAGAGTTGTAAATTTTTGTCAACTTGTTTTCCTATTTCAACACAATATTGTGTTTTTGCAAGAACTTGTTTTTAAAAAGCATCTATTGAAGACATGAAGTCTTGTTTCTTTTTCAAATCTTCTTTCATTTTCTCCTGTTCTGCTTTTAATTCGTTTAGTGGGACAACCTTGTGTTCCTGAATCCAGGCATCTATTTCCGCTTCTGCTGTTTTATTTTCCTCGAAAGAATTCTTCGGTCCATATAAAAGTTCTCGAGAAATCTCATTCGGATATAATCTTTTTGATATGTCTTTAAAAAGATTCTTAAGTTCTTCAAAAGAAAGTGGCGCAACCCCTTCTTCCACACATTTGTCGGTTACATGTCCTACAAAATATTCACGAGCATTCTTTTCATGACCTTCTGACCATCCAGAATCAAATCTGAAGTGCAATCTATCTATTTCTGTTGTATCCATTATTCCCATTTGTTTTACAAGATCTGTTTTTATTTTTTGAATATCTCCTGCGGTATATTCCTTTTCGCTCATTGCAAGCTTCTCTTGTATCTTTGAAAGATCCTCCTGTAATTGTGTCATATCACTTTTCGCATTTTCTCTTACAAACGTTTTCAAGAATTCTAAGTCTTTTTTTAAGTCCTTCAGTTCCTCTCGAGGATCGTCTTTTTCGTTATTCTCTTTCACGGGAGATGATGGTTTCATATGATCAGGTACTCCGCGAAAGAGAAATGATCTTTTGAATGATTGAGAATCTAAAAACGAAGATAAAATTTTCATAAAAAATATTTAATAATCCCTGTATTGTACCATGATAATTACATTTTTGCAAGAGATTCGCCCCTCTTTTTCGCTTGTATTTTGTAAGGTTTTCTTCTATTGAAAAAAGGATGGCAAATAATATTTCACTCCCTCTTCGTGATAAAAAAACGCACAAAGGACAAAATGGGCGCGTTCTCATTATTGGTGGGAATGAAATATTTCACGGAGCCCCTGCATTAGCCGGACTGGGGGCAGAAAAGACGGGAGCTGATCTCCTCTTTCTCTTTGTCCCTCCAAAACACGCCACGGTAGTAAGAAGTGCGAGTTTAAATTTCATTGTGCAAGAATTCGCGGGGAATTTTTTGAGTGTGAAGGATGTGCCACGCATCGTGAAAGAATCTGAACACTGTGATGTACTTCTGATTGGAAATGGTCTGGGAACGATGAGTGATTCTCGTCAAGCATTGGTGAAGATTTTAACGCAGGTGCAAATTCCAGTCGTGGTTGACGCCGATGGATTAATTCCTGAAATTTTGAAAGTGAAGCGTAATATTCCGATGATACTCACGCCTCATGATCGAGAGTTTGAGCGCGTATTTGAAGTGTCAGCGACAGAAAAGAACGTTCAGGCAATGGCACACAAGCAGCACTGTTTCATTCTCAAAAAAGGTCCAATCGATCTGATTGCTGGACCGAAAAAAGAATGGCATGAGAATAAAACCGGAACCCCTGAAATGACAGTAGGCGGCTCTGGAGATGCTTTGGCAGGGATTATAGCAGGACTTGTCGGACAACATCTCAAACCCTTTGAGGTTTTGAAAACCGCCACGTTCCTCTGGGGAAAGTGTGGAGAATTTTTATGTCAAAAACAGTGCGTGCTCACCGCAGAGGATTTGGTGCATGTTTTTCCAGAAGTCGCGAAGCAATACCTTTAACGGTATCCTTCCATGTCGTGCACCCGTACATATGACGCGCCTGATGCTATCGCTATTTTGCCAGCTTCAAGATTGGGCTCCACTTCAAATCGGTGTTCTCCCAAGAAACGTTTTCGAGAATGTCCGATGAGCACTTTTTCGTTGGGAACAAGTTCAGCGAATTTCAAGAGTTTCCTATTGCACTCCATTGTTTTCCCAAATCCAATCCCTGGATCAAAGATGATTTTCTCTGCTTTTACGCCAGACTGAAGCAGTTCTCCTTTACGCTGAAGGAGTTCATCTCTGACTTGCTCAACCGAATCGATCTGTTGTGTGTGCACTTCCTCTAGCGTCTTCCCTGGGAAATGCATCAGGATTATTTTTTCAAATTTTGGTGCGAGGGCCCGCATTGCGGGATCTTGAAATCCCGACACGTCGTTGAGGATTGTTCCTCCAAGCGCTAAGAATTTCTGAGCCGTGGCAACGTGTTGTGTGTCGAGAGAGATCTGTCCGGGGTAGATTTTTAAGAGTTGTTCAACAATGGCTCCCACTCTCCCCCACTCCTGTTCTGGAGTTATTGGTTGTGAATGAGGACGTGTCGATTCCCCTCCGATGTCAATGTAATCAGCGCCATTCATAATCAATGAATGCGCCTGTTCAAGCGCCTTCTCCGTATCCAAAAATTCTCCTCCATCTGAAAAACTGTCTGGAGTGATATTGAGAATTCCGAAAAGTTGAACTTTTTTCATCAGCCGTAACTTACCACAATTCTTGAACAATTCCCGAAAATCACTACACTCTCCGCGCAATGAAAGCTCCAATTATCGTTTTAGAAGGACTGGACGCATGTGGTAAATCCACACAAACGAAATTGTTGATTGAGAATTTGAAAGCTAAGGGTTTATCCGTCGGATTTGTTCGCTTTCCTGGATATGAATCTTCTCCTGCTGGTCCCCGCATCGCGGCATACTTGCGAGGTGAATTTGGAAACATGGATTCTCTCGATCCGAGATTGGTGGCGAATTTGTATGCCGCTGACAGACTCTTTCAACTGGAGAACATTGAGAAGTTGCGAACGGAAAATGATGTCGTGATTTTTGATCGCGGCGTTACGTCGAATTTGATCTACACTCCAGCACGAGGAAAAGGAAAAACAGAAACCCGAGAATTAGAGGAATTTATTGAAAAATTGGAATATGAAATGTGTGGATTCCCACGAGAAAGTCTCGTTATTTTCCTTGATGCAAGTGAAGCATCACGGGCAAAGATTCATGCGGCAAAGAACCGACTCGCTGATATTCATGAATCTGATGAACTCTATTTAGAAAAAGTTCGAAAGGTCGCCTTAGCTCGTTGTGAGAAAGACTTCCGATGGACAAAGATGTCTGTGGACTTTAATGGTGAACTCCGTCGACGCGAAGAAATAGCCGAGGAAATCTTGATGCTCTCTCTTGAAAAATTACAAAAAAAATCATGACCAATATTCTCTCCGGTCGCGACATCGCTCAAAAGATTATCGATGAAAATTTGAAGCCTCGTGTAGAAAAATTGAAGAAAAAGAGCCTGCCCTCGACTCCGATCGGGGGTATTCAACCAAAGTTGGTCGTTATCCTCATCGGAGAGCATCCTGCTTCTGCAAGTTATGTGAAACAAAAAGAAAAGTTTGCGGCTCAAGCCGGCATCATTTCTGATGTCAGACGATTCGATACCAGTATTACTGAAGCAGATGTGCTGAAAGAAATTGAAGGAATTAATAACGACGATGCGATTCACGGAGTGATTGTACAGCTCCCAATCCCCGATCATATTTCTGTGGAAAAGGTATTGCGAAAAATCGATCCACGAAAGGATGTCGATGGATTTACACCGACCAATGTCGGAAAGTTATTCCTCGGAGAAGAGTGTCTTCAATCCTGCACACCAAAGGGAATCATCATGATGCTTGATAGTGCCGGCGTGAAGATTGAAGGAAAAAATGCTGTTGTCATCGGACGATCAAACATTGTTGGAAAGCCTATCTCTGGACTTTTGATTAATCGCAATGCAACCGTGACGACCTGTCACCGACACACGAGCAATCTCGATGAACACTTGAAGAATGCTGACATTCTCGTAGTGGCAGTTGGGAAACCAAAGTTCATCACAGGAGACAAATTAAAAAAAGGATGCGTCGTGATCGATGTGGGCATCAATAGACAGGAGGATGGAACGCTCTGCGGTGATGTAGACTTCGAGAGCGCAAAAGACGTGGCATCGTTAATAACACCAGTGCCTGGTGGAGTAGGACCGATGACCGTTGTGAGTTTGATTGAGAATACAATCAAGTCAGCCGAAGCCTAACTATTTCTTCCCGTTTCGTGCTGGAATAATCGTTTCTGCTTTCCGCAATTCTTTGATGTCGAGCTCTGCTCCGCAGTTTTTGCAGAACTTCGCATCGTGGTCATGGTGCGGAAAATGGCAGAATGCACACGTATGCAATCGTTTTCCAAAGAAGTGATCGATGAAGATCTTTGTCAAAATCGCTGTCATCAACGCCACGGTCGCCAGTCCCATAAGCATCACGCCTGCTCCGACAACCTTTCCCATAATCGTAATGGGAACAATGTCTCCATATCCCACATTAGTAATCGTTACGATCGACCACCAGAGTGAATTGATCATGGTATCAAAGTCCGGATTCACGCCATGTTCAAAAGCGAAAATTGCCATCGAACTCATAAGAAGGACTGCGAAAAGTGTCATACAAAAAATCCTCAATTCCTGTTTGTAAAGTCGAAATGAGTGAAAGAACGACAGCATCAAATGTGATTGCCTGATCGTTTTGAGAAGATAAAGAATCTTCAGCATTCGGAATCCTCTCAAGAAGGCGATGTTAAACACATGCGTAAAGAGAGGCATTACTACCAGAAGATCTATAATCCCAAGGAATGAGAAAACAAATTTCCATTTTCTTCGCGCAATTATAAAACGAAGCACATATTCCACTGCGAAGATTGATAAAATTATAATATCAATCAGATGCAAAATTGGTTTCCACGGTGCAAAATACTCAATATTTTCTAATAAAAATGCACCCACTGAAATCACAATAAGCAAAACCAAAATAGACCCGAAAGTCTTTCCTAGACGGGACTCATGATTTTCCAGTGCTTCGATAAGGATTGGTTTTATATTTTTCATGTTTGTTTTTGTCCTGCTTAATTTTGTCAAAAAATGAATTTTTTGTAAAACTGCACCCGCTATCATCACTTTATTTATGTTGAAAATCAAGAACCTCTGTGCGCAATTTGAAGACAAAGCGATTCTGAAGGGTATCGATATGGAAATAAAAAAGGGAGAAATCCACGCATTACTGGGTCCGAACGGATCTGGGAAGTCGACGTTAGGACGGGTTATCCTCGGTGATAAGAAGTACAACGTGACCAAGGGAAGTATCGAATTCGAGAAGAAAGATTTCTTGAAACTCAGGCCCGCTGATCGTGCGAAGGCTGGATTTTTCTTGAGCTTCCAATCCCCTCCTGAACTGGATGGTGTGGATGCGAATGAATTTTTGTTTGCCGCAAAGAAGGCGGGCGATCCAGAATTTCGTTCCAGTTTTCGATTCAAGAAAGCACTCGGAAAACATTTTGAAGATCTTCATCTCGGTGAAGAATTCCTTTCCCGTGAAGTAAACAAAGGCGCTTCCGGAGGCGAACGAAGAAAGATGGAAATCGTCTCGCTCCTGGCTCTCGACAGCAAGGTGGCATTCCTCGATGAGATTGATTCCGGGCTCGATGTGGATGGAACCGCTCGTGTTGCGAAGGCTATACAAGAATTTATGAAGGAGGGAGACAAGGCGCTCGTGCTGATTTCTCACACAGAGAAACTCCTCGACCTCGTACAACCGACGCACTTTCATATTTTGTGTGAAGGAGAAATTATTCAATCAGGAGGAAAAGAACTCAAAGAAAAAGTGCATAAGTGTGGGTTTTGTAACTTTATGAACAAAAAATGTGTTCAGTAGATTTCACTGACCTTACCAAGCAAGATCTCGATCATTCCGATAATCAAGATTATGCAAAGAAATTCGATACAGGGCTATCGGAGGACTTAGTGCAATCAATTTCAGAGAGTAAAAATGAACCATCGTGGATGCTGGATATCAGGTTGCAAGCACTGAAGAAATTTAACGAACTCCCACTCCCCTCTTGGGGACCCAGTTTGAAGAAACTGGATTTCAAAAAGATCCGGTACTTCGCATTAGCGAGTGATAAAAAGAATTCAAAATCGTGGAACGATGTAGATCCTGAAATTAAGCGAACCTTTGAACGTCTCAAGATTCCGCAAGCCGAACGAGAAATTCTCGCTGGGGTTGGAGCGCAGTATGAGAGCGAAAACGTCTATCACAGCGTCAAAGATGTATGGAGTAAACAAGGCGTCATCTTCGAAGATTTCGATACAGCGGTTATAAAATATCCTGAACTTGTACAGAAGTATTTCTCAAAGTGTGTTCCCCTCACCGATCATAAATTTGCCGCGTTGCATTATGCCGTGACTTCTGGGGGAACATTTCTCTATGTGCCAAAGGGTGTTGAGATTACCCAACCCCTCCAAGCCTATTTCAGAATGAATGCGATGAACCAAGGACAGTTTGAGCACACGCTTATTATTGTGGAAGAAGAAGCACAAGTGCACTACATTGAGGGATGCTCAGCGCCCCGCTACGGCAGTGAATCACTGCATGCGGGATGTGTGGAAGTCTTTGTAAATAAGGGAGCGCAGATGCGTTATTCGTCCGTAGAGAACTGGAGCAAGGATACGTTTAATTTGAATACCAAACGTGCGATTGTGAATGACAACGCCAAGATGGAATGGATTGGTGGAAATCTCGGATCAGGCGTCACGATGCTCTACCCGAGTTCACTTTTGGTGGGAGACAATGCGAGAGCCGATCACCTCGGAATTGCATTAGCGAACGAAGGACAAAATCAGGATGTGGGATCCAAAGTTATGATCAGTGGAAAAAATTGCCGAACCAATATCGTTTCCAAAAGTTTGTCCAAAGGCGGCGGGATTTCCACGTATCGTGGAATCGTCGATGTGAAGAAATCTGCCGAGAATGCAGTCGTGCACGTGGAATGCGATGCACTCCTCTTTGATGACCACTCAACAGCGGATACTATTCCTCATATCAAATGTGAGAACGATACTGCACAGATCACCCACGAAGCCAGCGCCGGGAAGATTTCTGATGAAGTCTTGCTCTACTTCGAATCACGAGGAATCGATGAAGAAGCGGCACGCGGAATGATCGTGAATGGATTCTTGAACGAAGTGGTCAAAACACTCCCCCTTGAATATGCCAGTGAATTAAACCGGCTGATTGAAATGGAAATGGAAAACTCTATCGGATAATGAAACTTACAAATCCCGAGAACAGCAAGCACATAATCGTTAGTGACAACGAGAAGCTCCTCGTGCAGTTGGAGGACTTTGATGCCGGTTCACGAGAGTTTGAATTGAAAGTGGATTTGAAGGGTGAGAACGCCCATTGTGAGATTCAGGGACGTATTCAAACGATGAAGAAAGATATGAAACAATGGAATGTCGTGATGAAGTTTAATGGTGCGAATCAAATGGGAATCATTGAGCTCCGTGGAACCGCTGAAGATGATGCTCAATTGGAACTCAATGGAACGGGTATCATTGCAAAAACTTCAACACAAGCCACCGCTCATGTGCGTGAAAAGATTATTCTTTTGGGCAACGGGAAAGGAAAAGCCCTTCCTGTTTTGACGGTGCAAACTGATAACGTAAAGTCCGCTTCCCACAGCGCTTCTGTGGCGCCTGTAAGCGATGAACAGATCCTTTATCTCCAATCACGAGGTATTGGGAAAAACGAAGCACAGGAGGTGCTTAAGACTGGATTTTTGAAATAAAAAAACCCGGGTTCTAGAACCCGGGTTTAATTTAAATCTTTCGAATTTCTTACAGACAAGCCTTCATAGACAACTGAGTTCGTCCCATCTTATCAGTTCCCATGATTTTCACTTTTACTTTTTCTCCTTCTTTGACCACATCACTCGGGCTATTCACTCGTTCGTTTGCCATTTCTGACACGTGAACCAATGCTTCTTTTCCTGGGATGTATTCAACAAAGACTCCGAAGTCCATGATTGATTTCACCGTTCCTTCGAATTCGTCCCCAACCGTTGGTTCGTAAGTCATGAGATCGATTTCAGCCCGTGCTGCTTTCGCTCCTTCTTGGTTTGTTGAAGTAATCATGATGATTCCATCGTCATCAATGTCGATGTTCACATCGTGTTCTGCACAGAGACGTTGGATAGTTTCTCCACCCTTTCCGATAATCACTCGAATAAATTCTGGATTAATCTTGAATGAATCAATACGTGGTGCGTATGCGTTCATTTCTTTTCGTGATTCTGGAATAGCTTTGAGCATCTCATCAAGAATGTGAGCTCGTGCCGCTTGAGATTTTTGCAATGCTTCTTCAAGCAATGAAAGTTTCAAACCTTTCACTTTAATATCAAGTTGCAATGCTGTAATTCCGTTTTGGTCTCCTGTTACTTTGAAGTCCATGTCTCCGTCGAAATCTTCGAATGACATGATGTCCGTCAAGATTCGGTAATCCCCTGTTTCAGCGTTCATCAAAAGTCCCATTGCGACTCCTGAAATTGGACGTTTGATAGGCACTCCTGCGTCCATCAAAGACAATGTTGATCCACAAACCGCTGCCATAGATGATGATCCGTTGCAGGTAAGAATTTCTGAAACCACACGCACAGTGTACGGGAAGTTGTCTTCAACTCGGTCTGGCATCATGTATTTGAGCGCTCGTTCTCCAAGCATTCCGTGACCAATTTCTCGTCGTCCCGTAGAACGAAGTGGTCGTACTTCTCCAACAGATGATGGTGGGAAGTTGTAGTGATGCATGTAGTATTTCTTCACTTCATTTTGATCTGGATCGTCGATGATTTGGTAATCACCAGGACCTCCCAATGTTGTCATAGACAAAGATTGTGTTTCTCCACGTTGGAACAACGCAGATCCGTGTACTCGTGGGAAAAGGCTTACTTCACATTGAAGTGGTCGTACATCGTCCACCTCTCGGGCGTCGATTCGTTTTCCTGTGTCGAATACTCGTTTTCGCATCGCTGCTGCGAATCGTTTTTCAAAGAAGTAGAGCAAGTCTCCTTTCTTTACTTCTCCATTTTCAATTTGCTCTGCACACGCAGAAAGAAGTTTTTCTTCCCCGTCGTGCAACGCTTGTTTGATTTCTACTTTTCCCGCTCCTTTAATCGCTTCAAACTCTGCTTCTGTTAACGTTTTATCTACCAATTCCTTCGCTGCTGGATCGAGTTCTTGAAGTGTCGGAACTTTTTGTTCGATGTTCCCCATCTTTTTCACAAGTTCTTTTTGTGTCTTACAAATTTTCTTAATTTCATCGTGTCCAAACTGCAACGCTCCGATCATTTCTTTGTCAGAAATAAGATTCGCTCCAGCCTCCATCATGAGCACTGAGTCCTCAGTTCCCGCTAAGATTAGATCGAGTTTTCCTTTTTCTACTTCTTCAAATGTTGGATCAAGGAAGTAAGACCCATCGTCTTTCATTCCTACTCGTACCGCACTCACTGCATCTTCCAAAGGAAGTCCTCCGAGGAGACATGCCATTGAAGCCGCATTAATCATAGTGGCTGTTGTGGTGTGCACGCTATCTGCTTGCAGCAATGTTCCTACAATTTGAACATCGTTCCGCATCATCTTTGGGAACATTGGACGAAGAGGACGATCTGTCATTCGTGCCGTGAGAATAGCCGCCTCTGGTGGTCGAGCTTCTCGTTTCATGAAACGTGATCCCTTAAATTTACCTGTTGCGTAGAACTTTGGATCAAAGTCTACCATCATAGGAAAGAAGTCTATTCCGTCCTTGGCTGTGTCTGTCATCCCTGCTGTACAGAGAATAACGATGTCGCCGTATGTAGCGACTGTGGAACCATTCGCGAGTAACGCCAATTTTCCTGTCTCAAAGGACAAGGTCTTTCCACCTATTTCTACCGAAACCGATTGTGTGTTTTGCATTGAGCAAAAGATTAAAAAATAATCTCCGCAAGACACTTGCTCGGAATAAAATTGAGGAATTTTTCGGAATGAAAAACGCCCGGATTTACTCCGAGACGAAGTTCTTACTTACGGAGGCCTAGTGCTTTAGTAACTTGCGCGTATTGAGTCGCATCGTTCATTTGTAAATATCGAAGTAATTTTCTTCGTTTCCCCACCATACCAATAAGCCCTCGTCGTGAGTGCTTGTCTTTGGCGTGTGTTTTCAGGTGCTCAGAAAGCATATCGATTTTGTTAGTCAAAACCGCAATCTGAACTTGAGAAGAACCCGTATCCTTCGCGTGTGTTTGATGCGTTTTAATAACTTCTTTCTTTGCTACTCGTGGCTTTGCTTTAGTGGCAACCTTTTTAGTAGCTTTTTTCGCTGGAGCCTTTGCTGTTGCTTTTTTTGCAACGGGCTTCTTTTCTTCTGTCTTTGGGGTTTCTTCTTTGGTCATATGAGAAAATTAAATCGCGCAGATTGTAGAGCTTCGCTCCCTTTCGTCAAGCTTTTTTTAGAGTTAAAGAGTCGAAATAAAAAGTTGAATTGCTATCAAGTGGGGGTTTGGGGACGAAACCTGTCTGAGCGTCATTGGGACTCGGCAATAATGTGCTATGTCAAAGTCAGCGAGTTTTTTTGTCCCCAAAACTTTTTGGTTCTTTTTGGTTACAAAAAGAACAGTCTTTCCGATATCAATCTTCGATAAAAGAAGGGATTCCTCCGCTTCTGTCGGAATGACAGGAGAGTGTGTGTTTTATTCCAAAATTTCTGCTAAAATTTTCAAAATTTTATCTGATCGTACCGCGTAGGAGATGCTCTGGAAACGGTCTGCTCCAACAAGAATCCCAAACACCTGTCCCCTTTCTCCAAAAATTGGCGATCCTGAATTCGGTAATGTTGAAATACCAGAAATGACAATCCTCTCTGTTTGCAAAGAATTTTCATCAATGTTTTCAGAAATCGAACGAACTTCTTCTGTCGTTAAAGAAGATGTTTCATCAATCCAAAAAATCGGCTCTCCCAGCACTGGTGGATGATCGCTCCATTTCGGCGCATCGAGCACCCAGTTATTGAGTTCAAAAAAGAGGAGGTCGTCCTCAAATGCCCGTGCAATGATATGAATAGGCGCATCCTTCCAGAACAATTTATCGTATTTCTCTTTTAAATGATCTGCCGTCACAAATATTTGATCCTGCAGAGAGACCGCCATTCCAACTCTATTCCCCTCACTATCACTCAGAAAAATATGTGATGGAATTGTTGGTCGAGCTTCTTCCACTTCTTCGTGGTGGTTTGCTTGCATCATTGGTTCAATAGAGACGGGCGTCTGTCCACAAGCAGTTAAGAGCAATGCTACCGTACAAATCACAAATTTCTTCATTGCGCGGAGTATACACAAACCACCCTTCTTTGAATACAGGATGCTCTCCTCACGCCCCGCTCCGCTATTTATCGAGACAATCATCGAACGAAGTGCGAATTGAGTGGTCCTCGAGTAGGTGAAGTATGAACCGTCAGGAGAGCACCTTGGTCGGTTCTCATACCCTTCAAAATTAAAAGCCGTCCAAACCCACAAGGGGTCAGGACGATTTTTATGGTGAGCGATACAGGATACTCGTCACTGCGTTCGCCAAAAGCGAACTTGTTAGAGCGCTCAAATAATCGCTCCGCTCATTTTTCGCGGCGAACCTTAAACGGTTCTCATCTCCTTCAATTATCAAAAAAACCTGAGGGGCAAGCCCTCTGCTTTTTTTGATGGTGAGCGATACAGGATTCGAACCTGTGACTTCCTGCAAGTCAAGCAGGCGCTCTAGCCAGCTGAGCTAATCGCTCGTAATTGAGCTCGTGTTTTTTAGCGATTTTATTCACCTCTGTCAAAAAAAAGCTTCTTGACTTTATATTCAAAATTTATACATTTCCCGCGCAACATTAATTGCAAACCTATGCCAATTATCAAATCAGCTATCAAACGAGTTCGACAATCTGATAAACGTCGACAACGAAACCTTATTACGCAACGAAACTACAAAACGTTGGTAAAAGAATTTGAGACACTTATTGAAGCTGGAAAAACAGCAGAAGCACAAAAACTTTTCCCAGAAGTTCAAAAAGCACTTGATTTGGCAGCAAAGAAAAACATCTTGCACAAAAACACTGCAGGACGAAGAAAATCACGACTTGCAAAACTTATGGGAGTGAAGAAAGCAACAGCGAAGAAAGCCGTTGTAAAGAAAGAAGAGGTGAAAGAAGAAAAGGTTGAAGAGAAAAAATAATTAAGAATTAAAAAATTAAAAATGTGCAGTATCCAGAAGGGCGCTGTTTTTTTATATAAAATTGCTATCTTTTGGGGGTTTGGGGACGAGAAGTGTTTGAGCGCCATCGGGACTCGGAAACTTTGTGCTATGCCAATGAAAGCGAGTTTTCTTGTCCCCAGAACTTTTTGGTTCTTTTTGGTTACAAAAAGAACAGTCCTGCCGATATTCAAGATCAATAAAAGAAGGGATTCCTCCGCTTCGGTCGGAATGACAAGGCTGGGTTTACGCGACTTCTTCTTTGGCGTTTTTTAACGTGTAGAAAAGAAACAGCATCACTCCAAAGAAAATAAAGATGTCCGCGAAGTTAAATATCGGTAGTTCCCATAAACGAATAAAGTCTGTCACAGAGCCTATAAATATACGATCAAGGAAGTTCCCCACGGCTCCCGTAAAGATAAACGTGAACGATACGGTTTCCCATGAAAAGAGTTCCTTCGTCGCCAGATTCCATGCCAGATACGCCAGAATCCCTAGTGTAAGGATTGTAATTGCGAGTGGATGAACTGGGATCGAGAATGCAATTCCAGAATTCTGTACGGTCTCCAGTCCCACAAATGGCAAATCTTCCGCAGGTTCGTAGAAGAACCATCGCGCGATCAATTTCGTCAACTGATCGAGAAGCAAGAGGATTATGAAGACAAAGGTGATTTTTTTCATTTACAGCGCGAAGGGTACTGAAGAATACTTCTCTTTTCAACTTACTTTTGTCTTCCCTGAATCCCAGAGGGATATCCGGGATGACGGTTATATTTGTTTCAAAACATCTGCTTTCTGCAATGTTTCAGCCCATTCTTGCTCGGGCACAGATTTATAGGTAATTCCTGCTCCAACGGGAAATTTCCAATTCCAACTTCCTCTCCCCCGGGGAGAGGATTGAGGTGAGGGCTCAAGGAAGAGTGTCCGAATCAGAATATTAAAAACAGAATCGGTTGGCGAAAATCGAACTCCAAATGTTCCTGTATAAAACCCTCGTTCGAATCCTTCGAGCTTGAGAATATTTTCCAGCACACGCTTCTTGGGCGCTCCTGAAATCGATCCACATGGCAGGAGTGATTGATATTGTTTCCAGCTCAGTTCTGATGAAGGAAGCTGGGCATAAATCTCTGCATGCGCATCGCAGAAGTCTCCACGATCAACAATGACCCGTTCATTCTCCACCCACACCTTGTCTGCAATCTGTCCGAGATCGTTTCGAAGCAAATCAGTTACCATCGCCAGCTCTGATATTTCTTTTTCGTTGGTTTCCAAATACGAACGGGTCCCCGTTCCCTTGATCGGAAATGTAGACAAGATGTCTTCTTTCTGGCGAAGAAACACCTCTGGTGAGAGTGAACACATTTTTTGTTCATTAGTCCATGTTACCCCACCACAATGGTCTTTTCCGAGTTCGAGGAAGGTTTCAAAAACGTTTAATACTGTTTTCTCGTCCGTCAATTCACCGCTCAGAGAGTGCGCTAAATTGAGTACCCACACGTCTCCATTCTCGGCTAATTTTCGAACCGCTTCAATTTTTGAACAAAACGAATCCCTCGAATCTGTGTCTTTATATTCGGAAAAGTTGAACACATTTTTTGCAGAAGTTTTGCACATTTGTTCAAAACTTTTATCCAACACCCCGTCAGAAGAGAGCGAATTCTCGAAATGCCAGAACTGGTGAGCGTTCCCTTCGAATGAGGTTAATGAAAACAAAGGAAAGGGTCCTTTTTCAAAATCAGCAATCACCTTCTTTCCCCATCCAAAAATCCATCGTGTCTGATTTCCATTTTGTTCTGAAAAAAACACACCTTCATCCCCTGTTCCTATTTTTTCAACAAAGGAAGCGAATGCATCCGTAAATTTCATTCTGATGGAAGCCAATCTTTTTTATGAGCCAAAGCATCTGCCGCGGCACTGACCTGTGCCTCTTTCTTTGATCCTCCATTCCCCTCTCCGACCTTTTTATCTTCAAGGAAGGCGGCAAGGACAAATGATTTCTCATGATCGAGCCCTGATTCAGAAAGAACTTCATAATGAGGTGTAACCCCCAACGTTCCCTGTGTAAGCTCTTGAAATTCTGATTTGGCATCAATGTGTGATCCTTCTTCAATAATCGTCTCTAAGTCGCACAAAACGAAGGTCTCAATAAATGTCGTTGTTTCCTTCATTCCCTTTTCTAAATAGATCGCCCCAATTAATGCTTCGACCACATTTGCCAGCAAGTATTCTTTTTCAGCTCCTCCCGATTTCTTTTCTCCATGGGAAAGAATAAGGAGATCTCCAAGATTTAATCTCCGTGCTACTTCTGCCAAGTGCTCTCCTTTTACGAGGGCAGAACGCAAATTCGTCAGTTCCCCTTCTGGGGCCTCTGGAAATTTCTGATAGAGCGACTCTGTCGCTATCAATTCCAACACGGCATCTCCTAAGAATTCGAGCCGTTCATTGTGCGTTGCCGCATTTGATCGTTCATTTACAGCCGATCGGTGCGTGAAGGATTCGGTTAATAATTTCTTATCCGAAAGAGAAAATCCGATAGTTTTAAATAAGTCTTTGAAATTTGTCATCGAGGAGATTGTAATATTCTTTTTATTGTTTTCAAGTTTACAAAACACTGTTTCCGACCTTTTTAAAAGTGATATCCCTTGGGGGTTTGGGGACGAAACCTGTCTGAGCGTCATCGGGACTCGGTAATATTGTACTATGTCAAAGTCAGCGAGTTTTTTTGTCCCCAAAAGTTTTTGGTTCTTTTTAATTATAAAAAGAACAGCTCTTCCGATATCAAACAAGATAATGGATCCCACATATTCCTTCGGAATTCTGGGATGACAGAAAGATGTTTACTCCTCTTCTTCTCGCTCTCTTCCAATGTTTTTCCGAAATGCATCCAAGACTCCGTTCACAAACCCTGCTGAACGTTCTTCTGCGAATTCCTTTGCAATCTCGATGTATTCGTTGATAACCACGATTGGTGGTGTATCGAAGTATTTGAGCTCTGAAATTCCCAAGATAAGAATCGCTCGATTAATCGGAGCAATCTTTTCAAAAGCGAATTCTGGTGCGTACACTTTAATAATCACTTTAATTTTCCCAAAGTTCTCAATCGCTGTATTGAGTAATCCCTCTGCGAAATCATCTTTCTCTTTTCCTTCAATCTCAATCACGTGCGCCAAACTATCCTCGATAGAAACTTCCTCTTCTCGAGAAAAATAAGAAAAGAGTGCGTTCATCGCAACAATACGACTTTCGTGACGAGCTTGTTTATTTGTACTCATTGAATTTACGCTTCAATTTCTTGAACCGGAGTAGTTCCTGCTTTTTTCACATTCACAACTTGTCGGTCTTTATACATACCACATTCAACACAAGCGAAGTGTCGTCGTTTCTTTGCTCCACATTGTGAGCATGTATCGAGAGTAGTCTTGTTTGTTAACTTTATACGCATTCTTCGCACCCATGTGGCGTGACGTGAACGGGTAGAACTAACGGCTTGTTTTTTGGAAGGTACTGGTTTCTTAGACATGGTGTAATGAAATTAATAGTTTTATGGTTTGATCTTTCTTGTTTTTGAAAGGTGTAACATGAAAAGATACATGAAGCTGATCAAAAGCGGTGCAAGGACGAAGAATGAAAAGAGTCCGTCCAACAAGAGGAAGATATTGAAGTCATCTTCTCCTGGGAAAATAATATATTCTGGAACGAGGAATACCGCTCGTACGATGTTTACTACTATGAAGAATGAAATGATTGAGAATAATACTCCCCACCAATTTCTTTTCACAAGTTTTATCATTGCTTTAAAAGTACTTTTTGAATCTTTATCGAAATGCACGAGTGTACTTTTCATAAAGACAACGTGCATCACTCTCCACAAGAAGAGGAGTCCTGCAAGCATCATGAAGATAATTCCAACAAATGTCGGAAGTGCTGTTACAAGCGTCATAAGAATACTCCATACTCCCATCACAAGGATAACCGGCCAAGCGAGATACCAAACCACGTGAAGCGAAATGATAATTTGTCGCCACAAGTAATGCCACGCATCAACAAAGTAAATTTTAAAAGATGATCGTGTTTTTTTCTTTACGTAGTTTTTCAATACAATTGTGTTCGCTATTTTCCCATTTGCAGAGAATACCGTTACAAACATTGCCCACACTGCTACCAAAAGGATAACCGGGATAATTCCTACTAAAAAAGCGCCTCCAAAGGAGAAGTTTGCAATAATGTTTTCAAGTGTATTTCGAAAGGCAAGGTATCCAACACCCGCAAAAATTCCTGTTCCAATAATCAATGTCAACATCGTGAAGATGTTTACAGAAGCGATACGCCACCACACCTTAGAAAAGGCGGTAAGCGTGTCTCGGAAAAGTGTTTTCCAAACGCTGAGCGAAATAGTTTTTGCTTTTGCCATGAGAGAAAGGGATTATTTTGCCACTTTTTCCATCTGTCGTTTGAATTTCTCAACACGACCAGATGTATCGACTAATTTTTGTTTCCCTGTAAAGAACGGGTGAGAAGCTGATGAGATATCTACGTGTATAACGTAGTGATCAACTCCATTAATTTTTTCTGTCTCTTTTGAAGTCATAGTAGACATGACAACGAAGTCCTTTCCTGCACTTGCGTCACGAAAAACTACTGGATGGGTTTTTGGATGGATATCTTTCTTCATAATTTTATACTGAAAAATCGCGCCGATTGTATTGGTTAAAAGGCGCAAGTCAAACTTTTTTGTAAGAAACCAACCCGGGTTCGATAAAGGTTTTTCCAAGACAGAACCCGGGTTTATTTTTCTTTCCATATGGAAAAACCGCGACCCCTCACGGTTTTCCCTCTTAACCCACAAATTCCCACTATAAGTCTATGTTATTTTCGTCGCCCTTTTGCGCCTACAACCATGCATCCAAGTCCTAAGGCTGCAAGCCCCAAGAAAAGACCTGGACCGGTTTGTGGAAGAAGTGGTGCCGACGAATACACCTCTTCCCCTTCTTCTGTATCTGGATTAATTTCTGCTTCTTCGCTTCGAACGACGTTCGCGCTTGATCCCGCTCCAAAGAAGTTTCTTACGTGCAGTAAGTACTCCATGAGTCCTGCATCTTTATTTTCTTCAACGACAACTTCTTCCTCTATGTCGTTTAGATATCGGTCTCGTGGCGCTCCAACATATCGATAATAGGCTGGATTTTTTGCTTCTTCTTCAACGACAGGTGCCGCTTCAGCTACAGGTTCTTCTACTGATGGTTCAACCACTGTTCCTTCTCCAGGTTCACATTTCATAGTTTCGTAATCGAGATCATATCCACGGTTGCAAGTGACTAAACATTCTGGTGGTCCACTAATTTTTCCGTTTATAACATCTGTATCCGAACTCGATGTTCGTGGACATTTCTGAAAATACTCTTGTACAAGTGCTACTTCATTGAATTCTTCGAGTTCAATCTGACAAAGTCCGTTCTCTACAACACAGAAGTCTCCTTCTTCAATCTCCCATTCTGCATCTTCATTTTCTGATGGTGTCACATCTTCCTTGTAAGCGAGCCATACTTTTGTTGTATCAGGAATTCTCGCAGGAAAAGTGAAAGCCGCTGGTGTTGAGAAACTAAATTTCTCATTTGAGAGTCCCAACCCAAAGACTGATAGGACATGTATTTGAGTCCCTAAATGTCTTCCTTGGTCATCATAAGCTATATTCCCGAAGGATGGTTTTCGTCCTTCTCTTGGCGCCGGAAAAATTCCTTCAAACCAAGTGAGAGAATCTTCTGCATCCCATTGCCGTTCTGATTCGATTGTTGTTCCTCCAAACACCTTCACATTTAAATTATCTGTCCCCAATGATCGATTTCCAACCGTCATAGTCCCTGTTCCTGTTATCTCTACAGAGCTCGTTCCTGTGGTTTCCGTCATATCGTCTGGCAGTTCTACACCATCAATAAGAACTTCTGAAACGAATGTCCAATCGGCTTCTCCAAGGTCTCCATAGAAGGTATCCATGGCAAATGCCGTACTCGAAATAAAAGCTAATCCTATTAAAAATGTGCGCCAATCAAGTTGTTTCATTTTTTTGAACGAGAGTAATAAAATTGATCACCTTAAATTGAACCAAAATTATTGAACATGTGCAATAATTTTACTCACTTTCTTGTAGCGCGAAACGACCTTTTGTTTTCTTTATATACTTTGTAAGAAAACGAGTCTACAAAGAGGAAATCTCAAAAACTTTCAATTTTTATTTCGCATTCTTCATTGTTTCTTTACAATGGGATAAATGAAAACATATTTTCTTTTCTTCTTTGGTCTTATTGCCTTCGGAGGATTCGTATTTCAAGCACAAGCTGACTCTATTAATGATCACCTCTGTGCACGAGAAATACCGCTCTTTACCGAGGGTGAATACGACGCCCCTTGCGGAGAAACAATTACCACCGCTGAAACGATTTCTGGAAAAGTGCTCACAAAAGAAATGACTGATTTTCAAACCGAAGATCTCGCCCCCCTGCTCCAAGATAACGGATCCAATAGTCATTTCATTGCTGAAGAAGGAATTCGTCGCCTGAGACGACACGAATCTTGTTTACGAAAGATTTGTTCAAATTGGTTCGATAACTGTGCAAGGAAAACCTCAAAGAACCTAGGAAGAAGCACCTCAAACCAAGCTCAGTGGTGCGATCAAAAGGTTGACCAATTATCACAGATTGCTCGAACCGAACTCTTTACAACTGCTACACAAAATCAAACCAGAAAGAACCGATCCCTTCTCTCTGAAAAATTTCGACAGATTTCTACACGATTTCGATACTACCTTCATTTTTGGGTAAATGAGACCATTGCAGACTTTAATTTCTTCAAAGGAAAAATAGATGGAACGATAAAATCACCAAGGCAGTAATCCTTGCACTGGTAGTGATTTTATTGAGTTTTGCACATATAAAAAAGTGCAGACTTTTTTCATTGACACGAGAGGAAAAAACTCCTACATTTCTTATCGCGACTCACCCCTCATTTTTTCGTCGCAAACCCACAAAAACATGAAAAAACTGCTCTCAGATCTTGGCCAAAATGTAGTCATTATCGGAACCCAATGGGGTGATGAAGGAAAAGGAAAATTGGTCGATGCGATGAGTGGAGATTTTGAAATTATCTGTAGAAGTGCTGGTGGAGCAAATGCTGGACATACAATTGTTGTCGATGGACGACAAGTTATTTTCCATCTTCTGCCTTCTGCAATGCTTCATCCAAATGCAATTGGAGTTATTGGGAATGGAACCGTTATCGATATCTGTGATGTAGCGGAAGAAATTAAATCCCTTGAAGATAGCGGGCTTGATGTGGCTTCTCGAGTGAAGATTTCACTTCGAGCACATATGATCTTCGAATATCACAAAAAGATTGATGAAGAACTCGAAAAACGAAAAGGCGACAAGAAGATTGGAACAACCTGCCGAGGAATCGGTCCAGCGTACACTGATAAGGTGTCTCGAATCGGGATTCGATGTGAAGATCTTTTGGATAAAGAATTGTTGCTTGAAAAATTGAAACAAAATTGCGAATTCCACGCAGAACACATGGGAATCGAACTCGACCCACAAGCGGAGTTTGATCGACTCATGGAAGCACGAGAGGTTATTAAGCCATTATTAACAGACACTCGAAAATATTTACAAGACGCGATTACATCTGGAAAGAAAGTCCTCTTCGAAGGTGCACAAGCGCATCACCTTGATATTGATCATGGAACCTATCCATTCGTAACTTCAAGTTCAATCTCTGTAGGAGGTGTTTGTACTGGACTCGGGGTTGCCCCAAAAGTAATCTCTGGAATCATTGGGATTTCAAAGGCCTACACAACGCGAGTTGGATCAGGACCTTTCCCATCAGAACTCGATGAAGAACACGGAAATCAAGTACGAGAAGCAGGAGCTGAATTTGGAGCAACAACAGGACGTCCACGACGATGTGGATGGTTTGATGCTGTGGTGGTACGAAACTCTGTAGAAACAAACGGTATTGATGCGATTAATCTTACAAAATTAGACGTTCTCTCTGGAATGGATGAAATTAAAGTCGTAACGAAATACATGCTCGATGGAAACGAACTCTTCGGGGTTCCAACAACACGAAAGGCAAATCAGAAACTTGAACTCGAATATGAAACATTCCCAGGATGGGAAGAAAAACTTGGTGGCATTCGGAAGTTCGAAGATCTTCCCCAAAATGCACAAAATTATGTTCTCGCTTTGGAAAAAATGATCCACACACCTATCCGTGCAATCGGAGTTGGGGTGGAACGAATGGATCTTATTTTCCGGTAGTATCTTTCAACACAAACAACTTTTTTAAATGGACAAAAAACAGGTCTGGGACGCTGTATTACAACGAATGGCTGAGAAAATTTCTCGGATGGAATTCCATACCTGGTTCAAAAAAGTTCGCATTTCTAAGATCTCAGGTGAAGCGGTTGTTCTCAGTTGTCCGACAGAAATGAATAAGAACTGGCTCGAGACAAAATATCACGGGATGTTGTTGCAAAACCTAAAGGCTATTTTACCAGAGATTGACAAGCTCTTTTTCGATGTTGATCTTTCTCTCGCCGATAGTCCGACAACAAGCCCTGAAGTTTTTGAAGACAAGAAAACAAAAGCACCTCGTAAACTTCCAAACAGACCTGATGTGAAACTCAATGGGGATCTCGAATCACGAATTATTCATCACAAATTCACATTGGAAAATTTTGTCGTAGGCGATGAAACAAGACTCGCGCACTCTGCCTGTGTCGCAGTCTCTGAGTGTGGAACAAAGGAGAAGAAGAAATATAATCCCCTCTTTGTGTATGGAGGTGTGGGACTGGGGAAAACACATTTGCTTCAAGGAACCGCGAATGAAATTTTACGAAGAAATTCGAATGCGGTTATTGTTTATACGACAGCAGAACGATTTATGAATGAGATTGTAAAATCTATTCGAGAACGAAACACGGATCGATTCCGAAAAAAATATCGTCGTGTTGATGCCCTCATTATTGATGATGTTCAATTTTTTGAAGGAAAGGAAAAAACACAGGAGGAATTATTCAACACCTTCAACGATTTATTTGAATTCAATAAACACATTATCTTTGCCGCGGACAGACCGCCCGCAGATTTAGTAGGAATCTCTGATCGTCTCCGAAGCCGTATGGGATGGGGGTTATCCGTCGATGTCCAGATGCCTGGGTATGAAACGAGACTCGCTATTCTTCAAGAGAAATCAAAAGAGCTCGGTCTTATTTTACCGAACGATGTACAGGAATTTATTGCTGCGAATGTTCGGAAGAGTTTGCGAGAACTGGAGAACATCCTCAATCAAGTTTCAGCCGAAGTGGAATTGTCTCAACTCTCTCCTACCGTTCAGTCTGTGGGAAAGATGTTTCGGAAGCTCAATCCACATGATGAACTCCAAACAGTCGACGGAGCCAAAGCAGGATACGCAAAAACACCTGATGAGATTATCACGGCTATCAGTGATCATTTTCAAGTACCGGCGACAGAGCTTCTTGGAAACTCTCGGAAACAGGAATTCGTCTACCCTCGTCAGATTGCGTGGTTGCTCTGCAAAGATCTTTTACGAATGAGCCACGAAGCGATTGGAAAAGACTTTGGAGGAAAGAACCACACGACCATCATGCATGGTGTTCGGAAGATCTCAGATCTCAAACGAAAAGACTCTGCCACCGCTCGACATATTCATGCACTGAAGAAGGACCTAGGTGTAAAGTAAGTGACACCCCAAAAGCGAAGCGATTGGTTGGTGGAACTTATCCTTGTGAAAACAAGGATCCAGACACTCCACGAGGAACGAGTGGCCAGTGGAACTTATCCCGCGAATGCGGGATCTCTTTTAATTCACCACGAAACCCTTGACAAAACCGAAAAAAGGTATATACAAAACTAGAAAATATTATCTTATAACTTTTTAAAAGATGGAAGGTTCAAAATTTATTGAAAGTGGCAACGAGAATACAACCGCTAAGGTGGTTGAAAAACTTATCTCAACTCCATGGGGGGATATGACAGAAAAACAGGTTAGTGAATTATCTGATCGTGATTTTGAAAAAATAGGAGCTATGGCTTTAGAAGACGAAAACGAAGGAGAACGATAAAAAAGCACTTCTTTTAAAACAATCTAAAGGCCTGAGAATATCAGGTCTTTTTTATAATGCCCACGGCTTAAGCCGTGGGTTGCCCCTTTCCTTTTTTAACCTTCTTGGCTTTCAAGAGCTTCACATCCTTCACCAAATCCTCATACCATGTCACTGGCAATGATGTGAGTGATGTTTTGAGCGCTGTGGCGGTAATCGTCCATGGGAATTTTGATTTCTTCACAAGGTCAAACACTTGATCAGCGGTAAACTCTCGCCCCATTCGAAGCACAATCTCATAATCTTTGTGCGTCGCCTTATGGATTTTGACTCCCATAATGTTTCCTTCTCGCAGATACATCTTGAGACCAATCACTTTACAGAGATTCTCAACCTCCTTGGGCAACGTTCCGTAATCTTGGCGCAAATCATGTTTGTATTCTTCCAGTGATTTTGGATCGGCAGATGACGCCAATTCTTTATATACCTGAATCTTCTCTTCTGCATTTGGAATAAATGACGGTGGAATATAGGCCGACAATGGAATCTCAACCGTGATGTTCTCTTCTTCCACAACATCTGAGGAGATTTCTCCTGATCGCATTTCTTCAACGGTTTTGTTGAGCATCCGCATGAAGTGCGCGACTCCGACGGTTTTAATCGTTCCCGCTTGCGAGACTCCGAGCACCTCCCCCGCTCCACGGATTTCTAAATCACGCATGGCGATCTGGAATCCTGAACCCAGTTCTGATGCTTCTACAATCGCTCGTAAACGCTTCTTCGCCTCTAACTCTAACTTCTGTCCGTGGTACAAGAAAAACGCATAGGCCTGCGTCCTACTCCGTCCTACTCGTCCTCGCAATTGATACAATTGAGAGAGTCCAAATTTCTCCGCTCGATTCACCAATAACGTATTCGCATTTGGCAGGTCGATCCCGTTCTCGATAATAGTTGAGGCAACCAACACGTCTGCTTCTTTGTTTTTAAATGCTCGAATCCGTGATTCAAGTTCCTGTGGGGTGAGCTGTCCATGCGCCACGATAAATTTCACTTCCGGCAATAATACTCTCAATTGCTCTGTTTGTGCTTCAATCGTTTGCACCTGATTGTGGAGGAAATACACCTGTCCGCCTCGCTCAGTCTCTGCCAAGATTCGTTCCCGAATCAGATTCAAGTTGTATTTCCGAACCTCTGTTACCACTGGCAAACGCCCTGGGGGCGGAGTCGTGATGGTGGAAATATCTTTCAACTTATTCAAGCTCATGTTGAGCGTTCGTGGGATCGGTGTCGCGGTCATCGTGATGATGTCTACCGACGCTCGCATTTTCTTCAGTTTTTCCTTCTGGTTTACTCCAAATCGCTGTTCCTCATCAATAACGATGATTCCCATGTTTTTGAATTCGATGTCGTCAGAGAGCAACCTGTGTGTTCCTATGACAATATCCACAAGCCCCAATTTAATGTCTTTGAGAATTCGTTTCTGTTCTGCTGGTGTTTGAAACCGTGAGAGCAATTCCACTCGCACATCGTAATTTTTCCCAGCAATACGTTTTTGAAATGATTGATAGTGTTGTTCGGCAAGAATGGTAATCGGAGCAAGAATTGCTGCCTGCATCCCTGATCGGAAACATTTAAACGCCGCTCGCATTGCAATTTCCGTTTTTCCAAATCCCACATCTCCACACACGAGCCTATCAGCTGTTCGATTCGATTCCATATCCCGTTTCACATCTTCCCATGTCTGACTCTGTCCAGGAGTGAGTTCATACGGAAATCCATCACAGAAGTCCCGCATCATGTCATCGTCTTCTTGGAATTTCTTTCCCTTTGCCATCTCTCGTGCGGCGTAGAGTTTCAACAAATCTTTGGCAATACGTTCTGCTTCTTGTTTTAATTTCTTTTGTGAGCTCGCCCATTCTGTTGAACCAATACGACTCAGCTTCGGATCATCATCTCCAATAAACTTTGTCACCTTTTCCGCAGATTCCACCGGTACAAATACTCGGTCGTTCTCTGCGTATGCGAGTTTCAAATATTCTCGAACCCCTCCAAAATTTTCTCCCAAATCTCGACGAACAATTCCTTCAAATTTCGCAAGCCCATGGTCTACGTGCACCACGAAGTTCCCTGCCTTCAAACTGGTCATAAGATCAAGATTCACACCTCCGATAGCCTTCTTTTGCCGAGATGTTCTCGCGAATTGGAAAATCTCACGATCCGTGAGGAATAAAATATTTCGGCTATTGTTTTGAAACGAATGTGGAACAAACGCGTCGCTTTTAACGGGAATAAGTTTCACCGTCGAAGGCGCTGTTTCGTCCAAGTCTTCCGTGAACATAATCTCGTTCTCTTTGAAAATTTTTGTAATCTCATCTTCTTTCTTCGTAAGCAACACAATTTCAAATTCTCGTCGCAGTCGTTCTTTGATATCGACCACGAAGTCTTGGATTGTGTAAAATGGAAGCACTGAGAAAAAGTTCAGATGAAAGAACTTCTCTGTTTCACTTGGAAAGGTTGTGAACTTCACTCGATAAAAATCTCCTTTCGGACAAATGTCTGCGTCCAGATCGTCAGATATAAAGAGCGATTTCTCATCTCCTTCAATCAAATCGATAAACTTCCCAACCAATTCTTCTTCAAAAGCAGCTGGATAAATTTCCAATAATTTCACTTCTTTGCTTGAACACTTTTCTTGTTCAAGTTGTGCGAATGGTTCAATTTTTTCAACCATGTCTCCATCAAATTGGATACGGAAACAATGCGGATGATTCTCAGGATAAACAAAGAGATTCTCCCCTCTTCGGACGAACTCTCCTGTTTTTATCAAATCATCTTCAGCCGTGTCATAGCCCATGTTTTGCAAGGACTCAAACAGCTTGTAAATCTCAACGGTCTCCCCTTCCTTGAGGATAACCTTGTGCGCATCAATTTCTGTCTGTGAAGGAAAGTTTTGTTGCAACACCTGTTCAAGATCTTCAAAGAGAAAAAGGTATTCTTCTTTTTGTGAAAGTAAGTATCGAAGCTCGTAAAACTTTGAGATTGTTACCTCTGCTGGCACCAAGTGCACATTCCCGTTAAAGAAGAATTCCGCTGAGGAAAAGAGCTGATCCGCTTTTTCATCCGTTGATGCCCAGAAGACATTCTGAAAATGAGTCTTATTCAATATCTGTTCAATAACAAAAGACTTTGCGGGTGGATTCCCTAAATTTACCAACGTCAATTTTTTGGTCTTCTCAAGTTCAAGAATTTGTTCTGCTAAATCCAACGAAAACGGCAACTTTCTAAATTTCATGTACTCATCATCTTTTTGCGCATGCAAAAACCGTGCATGTGTATTCCTAAAATGGAAAAAGTCCAGCTTAATTTAAGAAAATTAAACGGGATTCACTACATTTTAAGCGGCATAATCAAATGCAAGAAGTCTTTATTTTTAACGGCTCCAATCACTGCTGGACTCATTTTCCCTTCCAGCTCCATACGTACCTTATCTTCGCCTGAGAGCGCACTCAAGATGTCCAAGACATAATCTGCATTCAATGCAATCAAGCTTGTTCCTCCTTCAAGTTTCACAGGGATTGTTGTTTTCTCTTCCCCGATCTCTGTAGCGTCTGTAGAAATCGTCAGTGTTCCATCGTTTAAAAATTCCAACTTCATGTGTTGATTGTTTTCTTTCGCGAAGATTGATACTCGACGTACTGCGAGTTCAAACTCTGATCGATCAATTTCAGCAACTGTCGAGCTCTTCTTTGGAATAATTTGTTGGTAGTCCGGAAACTGCCCTTCAATCAAACGAGAGGTCAATTCTGTTCCTCCGACTGAGAACATCACTTGGTTTTCAGAAATTCGCATTTCAATTGATTCCTCGCTTCCTGCCAAACGATCTGCTTCAAATACAGCTCGCACTGGAATCACACATGATGTTTCTGCAACGTCAGATTTCAATTTCAATACCTTCTCACTGAGTCGGTATGAATCGGTCGCTGCCATTCGTAATTTTGATTTATCTGTTGCAAAGAACACTCCTGACAAAATTGGTCGTGAAGAATATTCCTGTGCGGCAAATGCCACTTGGTGAACAGATTCTCGGAAATCTTTTGTATCGAGATCGAGTTTCGTTCCGCCTTCTACACGAGCAATAGACGGGAATTCATCGGCTGTAATTCCTTTGATTTTCGTCTTTGAGCTCTGAGATTTTACTTCGAGAGCCGTACCCGCTGATACGGAAAGTTCTACCTCTTCTCCTTTTTTCAAAAGAGAAACGTAAGAGGTCAAAATCTTGGCTGGAACAGTAATTGCTCCTTCGTTTTTTACCACGGCTTCAGATGAAGTCGAGATCGAAATCTCAAGATTCGTCGCTGCAAAGTTCAACTTTTTTCCGGTTGCACGGATGAGCACGTTTCCCAGTACTGGTAACGTGTTTTGTCCCGAAACAGCCCGTGATACGGTCTTTAAACTGTCGAGAAGAACCTCTTGCGAAATAACTACTTTCATATCGGCTAAATTGTACAGCAAAACGCTGAATGTCAAAAGATTTTTTTAAGGAAAATTAAAAAATCTAATATTCGAAAGTGCTATCTAATGGGGGTTTGGGGACGAGAAGTGTTTGAGCGCCAACGGGACTCGGCAACTGTGTCCTATGTCAATGAAAGCGAGTTTTCTCGTCCCTAAAAGTTTTTGGTTCTTTTTAATTATAAAAAGAACGAACCTTCCGATATCAATCTTCGACAAAAGAAGGGATTCCTCCGTTTCAGTCGGAATGACAGAAAGTAAAAATTTGATACAATGTGGTTATGAATGAAATTGGTTTACTGGTACTGCTTTTAATTCTCTCTGGATTTTTCTCTGGAGCAGAAATTGCTCTTTTTTCTCTCGGCCCGGAGAAGATTCAGGCGCTGAAAAATAAGGCAAAAACAAAGAAGGAAGAAAAAAGAGCCCTGCAACTTGAGCTCCTAAGGTCAGACTCCAGTAAGCTACTCGTAACGATTCTCATCGGATGCAACGTAGTAAACGTTGCAGCCTCTGCAATGGCAACAGTAGTAGCTTTACGAATAGCAAACGATATGGGAGTCGGGGAAAACACCAATACCGTTATTGGAGTCGTGACGGGGGTAATGACATTTCTTTTGCTTGTTTTTGGAGAGATTACACCGAAATCAATCGCACATCGATACGCACTCTCCTTTTCTCTTTTTGCCGCCCCCATACTTAAATTTCTCGGGGTTGTCCTCTGGCCCATCGTCACTCCTCTTGCTTTGATTTCAAAAAAATTCACTGGGTCAGATAAACAAGCGCATGGGCTAACAGAAGACGAACTCAAAGCGGCCATTGAACTGAGTGAAAAAGAAGGACGTATTGAAGCCGAAGAAAAAGAACTCTTTGAGCGCGTTCTTGAATTTGATGAGCACGACGTGGAAAGCATTATGACGCCACGAAGTAAGATATTCTCACTACCAGATAACATGCCCGTTCCCGAGGCTCTGAAGGAGATTACCGAAGCGACATTCTCACGAGTTCCAATTTATCACGAAAACGCTGACGACATCGTTGGAGTGTTAAAAGTGCAATCGTTGGTGGATGAGTTTTTGAAAGATGACTTCAAAAAGAAGAAACTCGCAAACCTCTCTCTCCTGCCTCCAATGAAAATTCCGCTCACTATGAAGATTGATACGCTACTCAGAGAGTTTCAAAATGAAAGTACACATCTCGCATTCGTGCTGGATGAACACGGTGCATTGATTGGACTGATTACACTAGAAGATATTTTGGAAGAAATCTTTGGAGAGTTTGAAGATGAGGCTGATGAGAACAATGTTCAGATTCGACGAACCGGAAAACGTTCCTTTGAGTGCAGTGCAGACATTGAGCTTGAACAGATTGAGGAATATGTGAAGAAAACACTTGGACACAGTGCCCCAACGAAACACTGGCCATGGGAACGAGAAGATGAGAACAAAACACTGTCTTATTTCTTGCTTGAGAAGTTGGAACGATTCCCTGAAAAAGGTGAAGAAATCGCCCTCGAGAAGATGGGGAATAAATTTAAATTCACTGTCAAAAAAGCCGAGGATGAAAGGCTTGAGTCCGTCGAATTCACATTGTAGTAAAAGTACGACACATCTCATCACTGAGATATGTCGCATAATAGTGTTCCCCATTTATTACTCCTCGAGATCATCAAGAAATTCATTCACCTTTTTCCAAACATTGTTAAACATTTTTTCGCAAAGGTCTGCAAAAAACTTTGATGTTTTGATAACCGCTTTTACAGCGCTTTCTTCAAAAGTTTTCTTTTCATGTTGGAAATCCCCCCAAATTTGAAGGATAAAAATCTCCAAATGTCCGTCTTCTGTTAAAGAACCTGCTGCATCTAATGCTGTTAATCTCTTTTGTACTGCTAATACCATAATCGTTACGCTGTGTTTATAAAAGTGAATAAATAATTTTTTATAACAAGCAGAACACCCACGGGGGGATCTGCTCGATAAATATATTTTCGAGTGGACACACCCACGCGTGGCTACTTGCTCTGTCCGAACTTTTAAAGAACATTTTTAAAAATCGGGCGTATCGTATGAAAGTAATTATTTTCGTCAAATTTTTCTTACCGTTTCTCCGAAAACAACATCGTTTCGTACTTCTTGAGTGCTCGATTCAGCCCGTCTTGATTGACGTGCTCTGTTTCGTGATCTGTAAGAAATCGTTTCACCATTTCGTTAAACTCTAGCGACACGAATTCTACAAATGCTGCGTTGGAGTGGAATGATGCGAGTTTCGTATCCACGGATACTTGATCGGCTGCAAACATATATGTCCACCATTGGGCCACGTGTTTTTCAAGTTCTGGTTTTAACTTTGCGTCTGAGAAATCCGCCAGTTCTTCAATGAATTTGTGAAATTCTGTGTGGCAAATCTTCTCGGCTTTCGTTGAATCAAGTGAGATCATCGCAAGAATTGTCAAACTCGGCACCCCACTATCAATGAGGAATACCACCAGTTTCAATGTGTGAGGCGCGAGTTTCGAAATCAGCTTTGAAAGCTTAATATCAAAGTCCTTTGTCTTGCTCTCATCTTTTTTTATTTTTGCGAGTTTTGCCTGCGCAGCCGCGACTCGGGCTTTAAATTTTTCATCAGACTCAGTCACGCCTTCCTTCACTGTTCCGAGCACTAAATCATCAATACTTTCTGGTCCACTTTCGGTCATATTTTTTGTTTACAAAGTAGCGTCAGTTTACGAATCAAATACCAAAAAAGCAAACTGACCATGGGAACGATAATGCCTGGAAATACCCATACCGGCCCTACAGGAACTATAAAAGCCGTTGCCGTTACAGAAAGGAGTCCCAGTGTTCCTGAAATTATGAAAACATTTTGCGGAATGCGAGTTTTCCATATCCATGAAAAAAAGACGAGCATCGATACGACAATCGTAATACCAGAGAAATAGAGCGCAATATCAACAATGTCACGCCATACAAATCCGATACAAAGTGTCAGAATTCCAAGCCCAAGAAGTGTCCAACGCATCTTCTTCTCAATAACTTCTGGTGATAGTCTTTTCTGAGGATCTAAGAAATCGTGCACCACCGTCGCATTGGCGACAAAGAGGTATGAATCCAGTGAACTCATAATGGCCGCAAAGAACGCCACCGTTCCCAGGGCCACAAACGTCGCTGGGAAGAACCTCACAATCCCCTCTACAATCGCGAAGTCTGGATTGAGCGTCGCGTCGAATGTGCGGATAATCATCATAATCAGGCACAGCACTACTCCAAAGAGAAAATACATAATTCCAAACCGCGTCATGGCAGCGACAATCTTTTTCGATTTTTCGAGCGCAAACATCCTCTGCCAGACCTCCATCGCCGAGAATGGATAGGCAAGTCCAATTATAAAGAACGCGACGAGTAGATCCACAGGCGCCGAGAAAAAGTCCCACTGTACCGCTTCCACTGATTTGAGATTCGTGGAGAAATTCGCAAAGAAAAGGAGAAATACCACCGCAATCGCGACCCACTGAATATAATCGGTACGAATCACATTTCGAAATCCTCCGATGATGGTATAGAGCAGAATCGCTCCCAGCATCGCCAGTGCTGCCAGTTCAAAGGAAATACCGCTGAGGATAACAATAATCCCAGCCCCTCCCACAAACCCAACCAAACACCAACCGAGATACGTCACCGCCACAACACCCGCAATAAACTGGTGCAATCTCTTTCCGTGAAAATCCCCAAAGTAATCCGCCAACGTCGAGTATTTTTTCTCAGCAATACGTTTTTGGATTTGTGATATGAAGAGTGTGAGCAAAGCATACCCAACAATCTTTCCAATAAAAAAGAAGATACCTCCAATTCCAAATTGATAAATATACGCCCCTCCCACAAGAAGGAGTCCCCCACCGATAGCGGTGGCAACCAGTGAGTTAGCTGCTGCCCAATTCCCTAATTTCCGGTCAGCAAGGACAAATTCCTCGGCGCTTTTCTTTCTATTAAAAAAAGAAATCCCCAATAACATGGCGAAATATATTCCGAGAAACAACCAAACCTGTTGCATGATAGGGTGAAGTGTAAAGGAAAAAAGACAAAACAAAAAATGCTTTCGGTCTCTTTAATCTGTAATCAATTCTTAGACAATATTCACAAACTTCTTTTCGTATCGTCGTCCGTCGAATCGGATGATCGCTTTTTCTGTGAATTTCACGATTCCTGCTTTTTCTGCAAACAATGTGAAGTCTCGTCCCATTCCAACACTTTCTCCTGCTCTGAATTTTGTTCCTTTTTGACGTACAATAATCTCTCCAGCAGAGACTACTTGTCCACCATATCGTTTCACGCCACGTCGTTTGGCATTGGAATCTCTACCATTTTTGGAACTACCACCGGCTTTTTTGTGTGCCATTTGTTTTTATCAAAGCGCGGAGATTGTAAGAACGGAGCTTTTTTTGTCAAATTTGTTTATATCTTCTTCGGTGGGAGCGAGTCTTTTTGCTGTTTTTTTAATGAGCCCATTAAGACCGTCACAACAATTGTGATTCATCTCAAGAATAGCTCTCAATGCTTCTGCTGTAGTCTTCCACTTATCAAAACGCAGAACCGTCATATCAAACATTAATGTCTTCCATTTTTCTTCCTCAGGAATAAACTTTCCTCCATCTTCTAAAAGGTAATCAAACATCTCGTCAGACAAAGCGAGTCCCTTGCTTCGAATATCGATGTATAAATCCTCTCTATCCCTCTCTGTTAAATTCATCGTTATGGCAAGCTTTTTTGTGAGTTCTATGTTTTCATCTACTGATTGTGTCTTTTCTTCCTCATTCTTTTTTGATCGTTCAGGAACTCTTTTCATAGGATGCGGAATTTTCATTGATGTATCAGCTCCTTTTGATTGTTTGTATGCATCCGCTTCTCCAGCTGCTAAAAAAATTACTTTTTCTCCCTTTTGTTGAAAAGTTGTTGGAGTATCAAATAACTTAATCGCGTCTTCTAGATGCGATATCGACTTATTCCGCTCTTCAAGATATATTCGAATTGTTTTACTCAGAGAGTTGTTCGCTTTTTTCCACATAAGATTATTAAATAATTTTATCCCTGTTTCCGCATCTTCTTGATTTGCAAAAAAAGTAATCATATCTTGCGAAGAAAGTCCTGAGTAGTTTTGACTATTTGCTTTCACATATTTCAAAAACAAGAGAAGCTTGTCTGTTGAACTAAGATTCCCCCAAGCCTTCCCTAACACGAAATATTCTTTTTTCCCTCTTTTTACAGGTATATTTTTTTGCACTATTGGCTCTGTCATGGTTTCTTTTATTGATTTAAAAGCAAAAGGAATGAGCTGTTTTTTTATTACAACAGAATATTGTTCTTGATCCCAATCCTCTCCTAATAGTTCTTTAAAATAAGATTCTACTGCATTAAACCAATCATCCCGCCAATTCACACCCGAAAGACCATTTCGAATTTCACTCAATTTATTGTAAACCCGTTTTCCCATTGTGAGGCGCTTAAATCGAGATGGAGTAATAATTTCTCCTGTTTTTAAAATACTCTCAAAGCACTCTTTCGTACTCTTTTGTGCACCGCTTATGGCTTTTGCATTCATTGTCTCGACCCCTTTTGATAGCCCCGTTGGATCAAGTGATTCAAAGAGGGACCGAACGACCCCAATTATTCCAAAAGATTGTCCCAATACCCACTGACAATTATTTTTAAAATCTTCGTCCTGCTCCGAGCGATTCCAGAAGATGTCCCTGTATATAATACTTCCCCACTCTGGAGAAAATTCAAGAATATCTGATTTCACCCAATCTCTTTCGAGATTTGGAAGGATCTCTTCACTAAATTTCACAAGAACCGAACGCCTTTCTTCTTGAGATTTTTCTTTCCGTGATTCGTTTGCTCGCATTCCACCTTTTGCATCAAATCGTTCAAAAATCGTTGGAAACACTGGGTGCCAATGATTTCTTCCAAGAAATTTTTTCAATTTTTTCTCTAATTTCACTGCATCCTCTATCTCTTTGAATTGTTCGTAGAGCGAGTACCCCTGTGAATATCCTTCTTGTGTAATCATATTGAGCGACCAATGTTTTTTGTCATTAAGTCTTTCGTAAAGGAATGTTCTCAATGTATTTTTTCTTTCTTCTTCATTATTTTTTCGCACTGTTTCCAGTGTTTTTTTCTTTCCTGTTATATCGAACCATTTTTCTGAAAATAACTTTTTAAATTCTGGTTTCCACAAGTCCCCCAACGTTTCCATTGCCAGTTCTAAAGCCTCTTTATTCGTATTGCAATCTTTAAATTTTGGATAGAGATGGCTTATTCCTCCCTTTAGAAATTTTGTTTCATAGGGCGACCAAATACGCCGTTCCTCAAGAATTTTAGATAAAAGATTCTCGAGTTCATTTCGAGCAATTTCTTCAAAGTTTTCTTTTTGCTTTTCAGCAGTTTTCTTTCCGCCCCCAGGATTGAATTTTTCATTTTCAAACACTTTATTAAGGGTTTCTTCGTCAAGAGTGAAATCGAAGAAATTTCGTCCAACAAGTTTTTTCTTTACTACAAAAGATTCAATATCCTCTCGCGCTTGCATCTTGTTTTTTCCTACTATTTTCTTAGAAATAACAGACCCAATCGAACCACCCTCTTTTGTTTTCATCGTTCTTTTATCACCTTCTTCTGGATTCTCTGTTTTCATTGTTCGCAATTCACTCAATGTCCAAAACGAGTTGCTTTGTGCCTTTTGACAAAGGAAATATCCAAAATAATACTCCAGTTCTTTTTGACTATATTCCACTGATTTCTTATCTACTAAATTATCAAAAATGGATTGTGTCCCTTCTGGTGTTGTCCCCCAGAGCTCTTGAAATCGTTCTGTGTGAATACGGAAAAACTGTTTTGTATTTTCAAACACTCCGCCTTCCCCTGCTCGAGAAAAGAAATCGTAGAGTCCTCCTGTACGAATTTCTGAGAACGTCCATTCTCGATCCCGAGGAACATCTTTAAACGATGCAATATATTTGTCTCCCAATGTAAGGGCACACATTTCTCTCACAGAAGTGTATATTTCATTTGCTTGTTCTTCATCCCATCCATTCTCAATAAGCACTTCTATTGTTTTTCTTTGCAAAGCCCCTTTGTTTCGCATTTTTTTCACATCACCATGAAGCGCAAACCCTCCATCGGCATCAAATTGATCCCTTTCTGGTTTTCTCAGTACTGAACGATATCGTTGTGTAATTTCTTCAATACACTTTTCGATGCAACTTTCCTGTTCAAGCCCCTGTTCTCCGAGCTTCTGAAACACTATTGCTTTAATATTTTCCTGACTGAGGATACTTTGTTCTTCCATTTCAAAAATTGACAATTTGTAATTTTAATGTCTTATACGCATCTTTTACAAAAAGTCAATACCCCGAGGGTTGCTTTTTTTTACTCCTCTATTCGCTTAATCTTCGCTCCCAGCTTCGCTAAATTCTCTGGAAAATTCTCATATCCTCGATCGATATAATCCACATTTGAGATTCTTGTTTTCCCTTTTGCAATAAGCCCTGCGAGCACCATCGCGGCTCCCGCTCGCAAGTCCCAACTCTGCACCTCTGCTCCCTGAAGTTGAACTCGTCCCGCAATTTTCGCTTGATGCGGATTAAGCATGACAATGTTTGCTCCCATCTTTTCCAGTTCGGTTAAATACGTCAGACGGTTCTCAAAGAGTGTTTCAAAGATCAAGCTTTCACCTTTACACTGCGTAAGAAGAACCCCAAACGGTGATTGCAAGTCTGTTGAGAATCCTGGGTAAATCGCTGTTTGAATCTTTGGTATTGAACACAATTTTTGTTCACCATGCACATGCAGTTCATTTTCTTCCATATCGAAGTTTGCCCCGACTCGTTTGAGCATACCGTAAAAAGAGAACAATTCTCGATGATCGACGTTTTTGATATGCAAATCCCCTCCCGTGAGGATTCCTGCAATCGCGTATGTTCCGACAAGCAGTCCGTCTGGTGGAATTGTGAAGTCTCCCCCATGCAGGTGCTCCATACCGCGTATTTTGAGGTAATGCGTCCCAATGCCATCAATATCCGCTCCCATCGCGCAGAGCATGCGTAGCGTGCCTTGTACGTGGGTTTCTGCAGCAGAGAAATAAATCTCAGACCCTTCGGGTTGTCCCGCAAGGAACATGGCTAGATTTTCCGTTCCCGTTACCGAAGCTTCTGATAAAAGGATTCTATTATTTTTTAATTTCTTTCGATCAAACGTCAGTCCGATTTTCTCATCTTCTCTTTCGATTTTTGCCCCGAGTGTCTTGAGTCCATCAAGGTGGATGAAGTTTGGTCGTGCGCCCAAGATGCATCCCCCCGGTTGATAAATCTCAACCTTCCCCATCCGCGCCAACACTGGCCCCATGACAAGAAGTGATGCTCTAAATTTCTTCACCTGTTCGCATTTTGAGAGTTTCGCAATACTGATTTTCTTTGCTTGAACTTCAATACATTTTGATTTCCACTTTCGCGTTACTTCCACTCCAATTTCTTCAAAGATATCCAAAAGTATTTCTACATCTGAAATATACGGAACATTGTGAAAGACACACTTCTGATCTGTTAAAAGTGCTGCGCAGAGCATCGGCAAGGCCGCGTTCTTCGCTCCTGGGATCTGAACGGTTCCTTTGAGCTTTGCTCCGCCTTCCACTTCAAAAAATTTCATGAGGTATTTGTAGCATAAATAGTTGAGTGTTGAAAGTTTAGAGTTGAGAGATTCATAATACAACCCACGGCTTAAGCCGTGGGCTTCCGAACAGGAATTGTAGGCGCGGTCACATGACCGCTTCTACGTTGAAAAATTCTCCGCAAACCTATCCGTCATCCCCGCGATATAATCGCAGATACGAACCTCAAGTGGATCGTCTGAATGCAGGTAATCCGGGAGCTTCTCTGGATGAGCGGTAAGATAATCGAATATTTCTCCAACAATCTTCTGTCCCCTCTCTGTATTGGCTTTCACCACCGGTGAATTGTAATACCGTTCCATGAGAAATTGCCGAACGATTTTCAATTGTTCAAAGAATTCCGGTGAGAACTTCACAATCTTCTTCTGTGATTTCTGCACGTCCTCTAATGTTTCTATTTTATATTCTTTCAAATTGTTCTCGGTCGCCGTCACAATCTCTGATAGCAATCTACGAATCACGCCCCGCATGACAGCGGATCGGAATGTCTTTTCTTTTTCAGGGAGCGAATCAATCACTTCCTTGCACATTGGGATTTCACAAAGGTCTTCAATGGTGAAGAATTTTCCTCGAATCCCGTCTTCCAAGTCGGCTGATAAATAGGCAATCTCGTCTGATATATCGACTATTTGTGCTTCTAGATGTGGTGAGAAAATCTTTGACCCTGGACGATCGAAGAATGTTGTATGTTTCTGCAAGCCCTCTCTCACCTCGGCTGTTAAATTAATACCAGCAAAGTCTGAGTATCTCTGTTCAAAGAATTCAACAATCCTCAGTGACTGTGCATTGTGTTCAAAAGTGGTATCAAAATCTTTCATTTTTGCCCGAAGGGCTTCCTCTCCTGCGTGTCCAAACGGTGGATGTCCAAGATCGTGTCCCAGTGCAATCGCTTCCGCAAGGTCTTCATTGAGTCGAAGCCAACGAGCCAAATCACGAGCGATTTGTGCGACTTCAAGCGTGTGCGTCAATCGTGTTCGAAAGTGGTCTCCATGAGCAGGCGCTACCACCTGCATCTTCCCCGCTAATCGACGGAATGCTGTTGAGTGGAGAATACGGTCTCGATCACGTTGAAATGGGAGTCGATTGGGGTCTGCATTTTCTGAGAATTGACGTCCTTCCGAAAGCCCGTTTTTTTGCGCATACCCGGCCAGTTGGGAATCTGCCTTCTCCCATAAGTTTCCGCCATCTAAAGTTTTTTTGTTCATTGGACGCATGCATTGTAGAATGGGAATTGATGTTGTCCAACACAAAACCTGTCCCCGACAAAACGGACCCTTTAAAGACAGAAGATCGGGGAACCAGTCCTCAATTTGGGTTCGTGTTTCAGCGAAAAACACGCTCTTTATTGGAAGATGTGAATACTAAAATTCTATCCGATTCCATGGCCCGTTTTGGTCCACAGAGCACTCTTACTTCCGTAGCGTTTTCTCAAACCAATGAATGAAGCCTTTTCTCGTCCTATGCCGAGTCCAACGGAAGCTTCTTCTTCCGTGCTCGAAGGAATTCAAACTTTTTGGAACGAGCACTTAGCGTGGATGTTCTTGGCCTTGGTGGTATTTGGGGTGCTGAAATTAATGGTGAACAATGTAAAACGTCGAGAAGACAATATTCAAAAGATTTGGCGCTTCATTTTGTTCTTTCTCTCAAAGAGACAGATGATGATTCCGCTTATCTACACACTCGCAAAGCGGGACAAGGGGCTCGATGATATTGCGCTTAAACGACTCCTCCACATCCGCATGCAGTGCCGTCAGTACTCGATTAAGAAACATTTAAAGAAACGGATGGAGCTCGAACGAAAGTTCTCTCAGATTCTGGTCGTTTATTTTGAGAAGTTGGAAAAGGATGGAATATTGAAGAAAGATCCGCTTCTTCAGCATGTTGGGAACGATTTAGAATTTATTGATCAGAAACTTGTTCAACTCCAATCCGTCTACAACAAGGAGGCAGGAACATGGAATAAGAATCTCACAGTGTTTCACAAGATTGTTGGTGTTCGAAAATGTAAACTCTTCACTTCATGATTTGGAACTTTGATCCGGTGGCTTTTTCTTTTCTCGGACTCGATATCCGTTGGTACGGACTCGTGTACATCTTTGGATTTTTTCTCACGTTGCTGTGGGGAAATCAAATTCAGGCAACACTGCTGGGAAAAAAGAAACTCACGAAAGATCAATTTGAGACCCTTACCTTTGGGATGTTCTTTTGTGGTGTTCTTGGAGGACGGGTCGGCGAATTTCTATTTTATTCTCCGGAAACGTTTGTTCAGAATCCATTAGAGATTTTAAAAATCTGGCATGGAGGAATGTCTATTCACGGAGGTATTTTGGGAGCGGTTGGATATGCATTATTTTTCACACGAAAATACGGCGTTCCCTTGCTTCGAATACTCGATGCCTTTGTGATTCCCTTAGCGGTAACATTGATTTTTGGACGATTGGCAAACTTTGTAAATGGAGAACTTGTTGGACGAGCAACGGGTACGGATTGGGGCGTTATTTTCCCTCATCTCGATAATGTACTCCGGCACCCGAGTCAGCTCTACGAATCTGCAAAGAATATCCTTCTCAGTGGATTCCTCTTCTTTCTTTTTTATAAAGGATATGGGAAATATGTGGGAATGCTGACCGCTGTATTTTTAGCAGGATATGGAATCCTCCGATTTATTATTGAATTCTTCCGAGAGCCAAGTGGCATGATTTGGATACTAACGACAGGACAAGCCCTTTGTATTGGTATGATCATTTTCGCCTTTTTACTGGCACAATCTCAAAAATTCTGGAAAAATGACTTCTGTAAGACTCAAACAAAATGAAAAGAATTCTTTTAGTACTATTGATATCGTTTCTCGTTGTAGGATGCCAAGCACAACCAGAAGACCTCACGCCTTCTGCTCTTTTTGAAGAAGGACCTCTTCATATTATTGGGTTCTTTAATCTCAGTTCTGAGAAAAGCGAACAGGTTCCAAAACTGATTCATCACGTTCAAAATAAATTCAAAGAAGATATCAAAATCGAATCTCGTCGTGCATGGGAAGAGAGAAGTTCACTTGTGGCTGATGAAGCCTCTGAGTGCGCTCGAAATCAAGGGAAGCTCCAGCCATTTTTAAATGAATATTTTGAAAATAATTTTGAAAAGTTCGACAAAGAAACCATGCTTGCGATTGCTGTAAAAACAGAACTCGATGTTGATATTTTTGAAACGTGTTTAGATTCAGGTCTTATGAAAGAGCGGATCTTTCGTGATAAAGCTTTTTCCAGAAAATATAACGTAAACACTGTTCCTTCGTTTATTGTTGAACGAAATATTACCATTTCAGAATCACTCGACGAAGAAGCTTTCCAAAAAACTATTCAAGAACTTCTTGAAATTCTTCGATAACCTCTTTTTTTATGAAAAAAATTGCTCTCGTCCTCCTCCTTCCTCTCTTCCTCTTTGGTTGCGCAAGTGTCGAAGAAATGGCAGAACGCCGAACAGAAGAAAATAGTAAAGCTTCAAAGGTCTTTCAAGACCATGAAGGACCTCTCCATGTTGTTGGATTCTTTAGTATGAGCTCTGAAAAAAGTAGCAATGTCCCAACATTAGTAGAAAAAATGAAAAAGAAATTTAAAGGGGATGTAGAAATGGAATATCGTCGTTCATGGGAAGATAGAGCCTCTATGCTTGCCGATGAAGCTTCTGAATGTGCTCGAAATCAAGAATCATTTAAACCTTTTTTAGATATATATTTTTCCGATTACTTCGAGGAATACGACCGAGACACAATGCTTGAGATCGCGCTTCAACTCGAACTCGATATCGATTTATTTGAAGAATGTCTTGATTCCGGACTCATGAAAGATCGAGTCTTTCGTGATAAATCTTTGGCGGAACGATATAACGTGAAACAAGTGCCTTCCTTTGTTATCGAACAAAGTATTACGATCTCACAGTCGCTCGATGAAGATAAATTTGAGAAGGCTATTATCGAACTGCTCGACACCCTCCGATGAACGCTGATGAATTCATCACCACAACACAGCAAGCTCTTGAAGAAAAAGGTGTGGTATTTTTTCGGGTAAAGATTTCTCCGAATGCTCATGAGAACAAAATCACAGAGATTCTGGAAGATGAGGAACACACGGTAAAAATTCAAATCGAAGCCAAGCCCGAACACGGCAAAGCAAATACTGAGATTGTGAAGTTCTTGGGAAAATTATTCAAAGCCGAATGCCAAATTATCTCTGGCAATACTGGCAGTGTGAAGTTGGTTCGATTACAGTTCGAACTCTAAGAGTTCGAACTGAGGACAGATAGAATCCCATCGCTATCAATCCCCGCCGCTGCGTACAACTCAGCTGGTTTTCCTGATAACTGGTATTCTTTGGCTCCCAGTGTTTTGAAAGAATCAAGAGCGATGCCTTCAGTTTGCGCGTAAAACGCTACCGCCGCTCCAAGTCCTGAGTATGGATTGTGGTCTTCCACCGTCATCACGTGTTTTGTTTTCTTGATTGATTTGAGCAAGACTTCATCGAATTTCTTGATTGAACTGGTGATAACAATTTCTACTTTCTCTGGGTTGGAAAATTTCTCTCGGGCTTTCAAAGCTTCGCTTACACACGCTCCCGTTGCGACAATTGTAATTTCACTTCCTTCTCGAAGCAGATCACATTTCCCGTATTGGTAAACGTAGTCTTTATCGAAGAAAACAGATCCGTTTTCTTTGGTGAGTACAGGCAATTTATGTCGTCCCATACGCACGTAGAAGTTCCCGTAATGCGTTCCCACATACCGAATGATACGATCACAGTGGTTTGGGTCTGCTGGCTCGCAGACACCGGTATTGAACATTCCTACAAAACTTCCCGCATCATCAATCGCTTGGTGCGTTGGTCCATCTTCTCCTACTGAAAGTCCACAGTGGGTGGAAACCATTTTCACGTTTGCGTGGTTGAGATCATTCACTCGTGCTTGATCCTTCGCTCGAGATGACATAAACGCTCCGAAGGTTGAGACAAATGGTGTGTATCCAGAAATTGACAGTCCACCCGCAACAGACACCATGTTCTGTTCACAAATTCCGAACTCAACATATTGATCTGGCGTTTCCTTTTCCATTGTTGCCGTCTTCACCGATCCAGAAAGATCTGCTGATCCAGCTAAAATATCTTTGTTGTTTTTTGCTAAATCGGCCAACGCGTTTCCGTAGGCTGATCGACAGTCGGTTACTTTATCTGCTGGGTAGAGAATGGGTTCCCCTCCTTCAATAGCTGACAATTGCCCAAACGGTTCGAAGGTTTCTTTGACTGGTTTAAATTCTCGATCCGCGATGAAGGCATTCATCTCTTCTCTCTCTGAATCTGACAAAGAGAATGTCGGCAACATTGCATCGATTTCTTCTGGTTTTGGTGTTTTCCCATGCCAGTCAGATTTCAACTGCTTTCCATCTACCTCCATCATTTCAACTCCTTTCCCCATAATTGTTGTGGCAACAATCGCGAGTGGTCGTCCTTTTTTACATTGTGAGTGGAGCGCTTTCCAAATCGATTCATCATCATGTCCGTCGATTTCCACAACCTTCCATCCCTTTGAAGAGAAGAACGCTGACACATCGATTGGGCATGTTGCTTCCAATGTATCGGTGAGTTGAACTCGGTTGTAGTCAACGAAGACCGTTAAATTACTGAGCTTTTCTTTTGCTGCAAAGAGTGCCGCTTCGTGCACTTGTCCTTCTTGCATTTCTCCGTCCCCTATTGAACAAAACACCTGTTCCTGAACTTGTTCAGGCAGGTGTCCCCGACCCCGATCGGGGAACCCATCAGTTTTAGAACGTCTTTTTTCAGCCAATGCCATTCCGCACGCGGCAGAGATTCCTACTCCGAGTGGCCCTGTTCCAAAGAAAATCCCTGGCACATGACGGGTCACGTGACCTTCAAATGGTGATCCGTATTGTCGGTATGTTTTAATCAATTCACCCTTATCAACCACTCCCAGTTCTGCCAAGACTGCATAGACTCCTGGTGAGATGTGTCCGTTGGAGAACACAACTTTCTCATTCGTTGCAGAGAGCTTGAATGCGTAGAGCACGGCGAGAAAATCTAAGCAAGACAAAGATCCCCCAGGGTGTCCTGATTGGGAAGTCTTGAGCATTTGGAGCATTGTATGAATGCTGGCTTTCTTGAAGGTTGATAAAAATTCAAGTCGGTCTTTTCCAAGTTTTTCTGTTTCTGCAGGCAGAGAATAGTCCATAAATGTGTGTAAATAATTTCACGCGAATTGTAGCGAGAAATACTAGAAAATCCAACCCGGGTTCGAAGAAGATTTTTTCAAGACAGAACCCGGGTTTTATTAAAAAGGTCAGTCTTCTGCGAAGACCGACCCTTTGTTAAGAGTTAAAATGCTGTGCCTTTCATATAAAAAAGGATGCTACGATGAGCCCTATTCCAATTATTACTAGTATTCCCGAGCTCCAAAACCGTTTTTTTGCCTTGTAGTAAGGCAGTGCAAAGAAAGCGTGACCTGCGGTAATAATTCCGATAATTATCAGAATTATTCCAATCCAAATTTCTATCATAATTACAAGTGTTAATAGTTTGATCCTGTCTACGACCGCAAACAAAACCAAACTATCAACTCACAATTTCAGCATTTCAAAGATCTTCGTTTCACAACCGATCGGTGAAGATGGTCGAGAAAACAAGAGTGGTTTATATTGTTTTAGGGGGATTGTCAACACGCCTCCCCCCTCATCATCAATTTTAAATTGATGATCCAAGTTATAATGCAACCCACCGCTTCAGCTGTGGGTTCTCTCATTTGACTGGATCCTTTAGTCAAGCTAAAGGATGAGGTTGTATTTTTGAAATTTTATTTATCTGGCGGAAGCCCGAAGTGTTGGAATAAAAACTCAGCCACCCGTCGAAATGTTCCCGCGGCTGTTTCCGATCCCCATTGAGATACTTTCGGTCGGTCGAATTTGACAAGAATAACGAAGGCAGGATCTTTAATCGGTCCAAACCCTGCAAAACTCGTAATCGTTGTCCCCTCTCCTTCCTGAGCTTTTCCGTGTTTATACGTCTGAGACGTTCCCGTCTTTCCCATGACGGTGTACCCCCATACCCGCGCTCCGCGAGCAATTCCATTGTTTACGGCGTTGAGCAACATCGCTTTAATTTTGTGATACGTTTCATCTGAAATCACTCGACGCACCTTTTCTGGTTGAAAGGTTCTCACCGTTCCATCTGGTGATCTGACTTCTTCAACGAGAAGGGGCTTCATCAAATACCCTCCATTTGCCAGTGCTGAAAAAGACATCGCCATCTGCAGAGCCGTGGAGGTCATACCCTGTCCAAATCCTCGTGTCACCAACTCTGATTCCTCCCAGTCTTTCCAATACTCAAGCTGTCCCTCAGCCTCTCCGTCCAGCTCAATATCGGTGTACTGCCCGAACCCAAAGTTGTTCAGATATTCATACAACAATTTCGCGCCCATTTTTTGAGCGATGAAGGCGATACCAGTATTCAATGATCGATTCAACACATCAATCATAGTTGTCCGTCCCAAATAGGTTTCATCCGCATTTCGAATTTTAAACTCATCCACTTCCACTGGTCCCCTGTCCATAAAGGTTGTTTGCGGAGTCACTTCGTCAGCGTTCAATGCCGCTGCCATGGTAAGTGCCTTCACAACCGATCCTGGTTCATAAATATCTGACACGATTTTATTTCGAAAGACCTCCGGTCCCCATTTATTAAAGTATCGGTAATATCTTCCCTTGTCGGCGATCGTTGGAATCCGTTGATTAAAAAATTCATCTTCCCGATCAATCGCTTCGTCTTCTGGAAGAATTTCATATCGTGTAAATGCTTTCCCAAAACCATTCGGATCAAACGTCGGTGCATGAGCCATAGCGAGAATTCGTCCTGTCTTTGGTTCAACAACAATAATTTGTCCAAAATCCGCGTCGAATCGCACAGTGTCTTCTTCCAGTATTCGTTCCACTTCCCCCTGAATCACTCGATCAATTGAGATGAGAATATCCGATCCATCGGTCGCCCGCTGAATCCCAGACCCTTTTCCCAAGATTCGTTGTCCTCTCGTATTGATCGCTCCAAAGATCACTCCCTCCTGTCCTGAGAGTTCGTGATCAAATCGTCCTTCGATTCCGTATTGTCCATTCCCTGTGGAATCAACGAACCCGAGAATCTGTGCCGCTAAACTTCGTTCCGGATAATACCGCCAGTGTTCATCTCGTAGTTGCACTCCTCGAAGAATATCTCGATATCGAGGATTTGTTTTCAGTTCTTGAATTTTCTCAGACACTTCTGGCACAATTTTATGCGTCACTTCAACATATCGTTTCGGTCTTCGTTCGAGAAGCTTTTTGAGTTTTCGTTTATCAATATTGAGCAGTGGGGCTAATTGGTCGACCGATTCTGTCAGTGAATACACCATCGTTGGATCGGCAATGACATTACTTTCCTGAACTTTAATTCCCGACAGCCGAAGGGCTTCGATTGTATTGGCTCTCGACTCAGCTAACTCCGTGGCAATCACGACGCGCCGTCGTTCTATTTCTACAAAAATATCTTCGAGCTCTTTCCCATACGCTTCAATCGCCAATTTTTCCGCTGCCGTCCATTTCGCCTCATCTGTTTCAACGAGACATCCTTCTATTTTTTCACAATGGGCATGAATAAGGAGCGGAGCTAAAAGTTGCGCCACCATTCGAGGATTCCCCCGCTCTTGTTTATCAAGATCCTGTTTCGGATTGAATTGAGGATATGCCAAAATGAGCGGATCGATAAAAAGCATCTTCAGCGTATTGTTTGTCGCCAATGGTGTTTCTTCATTCGTAAGACGATTTTTCCGCACCATTACATTCCCTCTTTGCGCCGGAAGGATTGATCGTTTCTCGTGTTGTGCCCTTGCCTCTGCATAGAACTCGTCGTATTTCAAAATCTGAAGATCAAATAATCGTCCCGCGAACAATACAAATACGCCTACAAAAAGAATGCGAAGAACACGAAGGCGAAGCTCAAAAGTCGAAGACATTCGCGTCAAATTGTAGAAAAAAAGAGCGAAATTACAAGGGGCTAAAAATAAGATACCTATCCTTGGGGATGCGTATCTAAATAAATAATTTTACCACGCTTCAACCTCTTCTACTGCTTCTGTTTCTTCTGGTTCTCCGTACAATTCTAACTGAATACTCTTTTTGAATGCCTCTTCTTCTATTCTTTTTTGTTCGTAGTACTCGAGCAATTCTTTTCGAGAATCGGATTGTTTTACGTCGATACGAGCTCGTTCGCTTTGAAGCTCAACCTCCTCTCGTGGAACTCGATTTTGTGCCCACAATGCAGAATGCATTTCCTTTCGCTTGTTTTTTTGTTCTTTTGCTACTTTAAAAGACTCTGCTACCCCTCTCTCTCGAAGAGAATGTCGAAGTGAGTATCTTTGGATTCGTGTTTTCTTTGGTTGTATATCCCTCGTGTATCCAATCTCTTTTCGATCCTGAAGCGATTTTCGAGATGGAGCCGGTTTGGCAACGCTCCTTGCTGAAGCTTTCATATCTGATGCGTAGGTTTCTTTTCGGAAGTTCGTCGTTCTAAAATTTGAAGCTCCTCCTGTGTATCGTCTTTTTGCGTTCCGTTTGACCATTCGTTCTCGCACCATTTCCAAATGTTTGTTTCCTGGGATATCTGAATATTTGTATCCGTGGAACACTTCGTATCCATTTCTATTAGTGTAGATTTTTGCTCCTGTTGCTAATTTTGGACTGGCAGGAATAAAAACTTTTTCTTCTGTTTCTTCCTCAGTTTGTCCACCATCCGCTAAAGCACTCGCTTCTGTTATAAGACTCCCTGACAAAAATTCTGTTGGAATATCCAAGCATACCACCCCGTTGAGAAGGAGGACAAACGCTGAGATAATTCCAATACTTGTTTTCAGTTTTTTCATTTCAAAAATAACTACTTCTCCTTATTGTACCAGAAAAAGAAGGATTTAGCAAGGGGTTTGGGTGTTCGCACTGGACAAAACGCAAAAAATTCCCATTATCCGATTACCCAGAGCGAAAATGACCCCTGCGAAATACGATTTCGATATGGCCTTGGAAGAAATACTGAATGAAGTTCGGGGGTATTATCCGAAATTTGGAAAAAAAGAGGAAAAACTTATCAGCGATGCCTTTGCGTATGGACGCAGATTCTTCCACGGACACAAGCGAAAAAATGGGGATCCCTATTTTTCTCATGCGACAGAAACGGCCAAGATACTTCTCGCTATTAAGCCTGATATAGACACAATATTATCTTGTTTTTTGTATAATGTAATTCGATATTCAACGGACCCCGTTGATGAAATTGAGCAAAAATTTGGAAAAGATGTTCGTTATCTCTGCGAATGCATGAAGGAGATTTCTCAGATGCAGTTGCTGAAAGAAAATCATCACGAACGACAATTTGAAAATATTCAAAAACTCCTCATTGTTATCTCTCGAGATATTCGAGTACTTTTCTTGAAATTATCAGCACGTATTCACAATCTGCAGACACTCAGTTGCCTACCAAAAGATGTACAGGAAGCGCTTGCAAATGAAGCCTGTGAAATTTTCGCTCCTGTCGCCAATCGATTAGGTCTGTATGAGTTTAAAGTCTCTATTGAAGACCTTTGTTTTGAACAACTTCAACCGAAGATTTTTAATAAACTGAAAGACGAAATAACGGAGATCAAAAAAGAACAGAAGTCCTCTTGGAAAAAAGCGGAAAAAGAAATTATTAAGACTCTCGAAAAAGCAAATATCAAAGTGGTAAAAGTAATCGGAAGACAAAAACATTATTATTCCGTGTACAAAAAAATGAAGCGGAAAAATTTCACTTCTTGTTCCGAAGTGTATGACTTGTTTGGACTTCGGGTTTTGGTTCCGGAAACTGAGGATTGCTATCGAGCTCTGGGAGCACTCCATGCACGATGGAATCCAATGCCAAACCGGTTCAAAGATTATATTTCTGTGGCAAAGCCAAATGGATATCAGAGTCTTCATACGACTCTTTTGGGACTTGCGAATACGAAGTTCCCAACGGAAATTCAGATTCGAACACCAAAAATGGATTCTGATGCCGAACGTGGTCCTGCTTCACATTGGGCATATAAAAAAACGGGACATTCTTCCTTTGATGAAAACTTCCTCCAACGGATGCAATGGCTTCCTAATGATTCTGAGAAAAAGAACAACTCTCGAGATGAAATGTTTCAAGAAATGTCTGAAAGTATTCTTTCTCATAGAGTGTATGTATTCACCCCAAAGGGCGACGTGGAAACACTTCCTGCCGGATCAACGCCGTTGGACTTCGCGTATGCCGTTCACTCAAGTGTAGGAGATAGTTGTGTTGGAGCTCGTGTAAATGGGGTTATTAAACCGCTTGATTACAAACTCAAAAGTCGAGAAATTGTAGAAATTTTGACGAAGAAAGGCCGACAACCAAATCCCGCATGGCTTGATTTCGTACGATCTGCAAAAGCAAAAGAACGGATTAAGGCCTTTATAAACAAAAAAAGAGAAACAAGTGGTATCGAAAAAAACGAAGGGAAGGTTGCCCCCGAAAAGTCGAGAGCAACAATCTCTGTCCGAAAAAAGACGCAACGAACGAAACCTAAAATTCAGATTCTTATCGGTGGAGAACGTGATATTCCATTCAAAATTCCAAGCTGTTGCAAACCGCTTCCGGGACAAAGTCTTGTAGCGTACAAATCCCGTGGACTGTTTTTTACAATTCATAAAGCCAATTGTTCTCAGCTAAAAAAACTGAACCCTGAACGATTTTTTGAAGCACATTTCGTTACGTCCAAAAAACTGGAAATGCAAGCCGTCGATCGTTTTGGATTTTCTCGAGACTGTACCGCACTTATTGCCGAACACGGTCTTAATATTGGAGAACTTTCTTCACGATATTCAATCAATAAGGAGAACCAAAAAATTGTAACGTGGAAGCTTTCTGTTGAAGTCCGTTCACAAGATGAATTTCAAAAATTGATAAAAGATCTCCACAAAGTTCCGAATGTTTTATCGATCAAGGAAAAAAAGTAAGCGAGACCAAATTCTCTCTTACTTTGTCATCCTGAACTTGTTTCAGGATCAAACGAATATTCATCAAACCAACCATGACTTAAATCCTCCCACTTTGGGTTCTGCTCTTTTATGATTTTTACTTTCCAAGTCCTGTGCCAATTCTTAAGTTGTTTCTCTCGTTCAATGGCAACATTTACATATTGAGTTTCTTCAAAATATACAAGACGATGACAATTATACTTCTTTGTAAATCCTTCTATTTGGCCTGTTTTGTGCTCAATTATTCTTCGTTCTAAATTGTTTGTTACTCCAATGTAAAGAACCGAGTTCGTTGGATCAGTGAGAATATAAACATAGTATTCGCGCATTTTTGAAGATTTGACCCCGGAACAAGCCCGGGGTGACAAGAGCTTCGGTCGGAATGACAATAGAGTAGATTTTTCATAAAAAGAAACAAAGTCGGGGAATTTATATTTTTTTTAGAATTTTCAAAAAAGCATTATTGTTCTATAAAATCCGTTTTTCTCTCTTGCAAAAAGGCGCGTTTTGAGGTATAATAAAGGGAATACATCGCCATGAAAGAACTTTTGGAAAAATACATCGACAAATTTATGGAGGCTCCTCTTGAGCTCGCAATCCTGTCTATCATTGGGATTGCGGGAATTTACTTTCTCTGGAAATTTTTCTTTTTCATCCTCAGATACATTGATCGAAGACGAGAGTATGGAACCGATAGACTGGTTCATTTGCGGATTACCTTACCAAGAAACGATTCCAAACTTGATCGAGAACAACAAACAGAAAAAGATTTTCATGAGCAAATTGGGAAAGCGGAGCAGTTCTTCAGAGCGCTTCACGAGACCAGAGATTTGAATCTCTACAACATGTTTGTGAAACGAATATTGTGGAATAAACCACAATTATCATTCGAGCTTCAAATTGAGAAACGAGAGCTTCGGTTTGTCGTGGTCTGTGATAAGTACTACAAAAACATTATTCAAAAGCAGGTGACATCGTTCTACGAGTCTGCAGAAATTGAACCGATTCCCGTTGCGGAACGATTTACGTTAAAAACAAAAGGACATCACTGTAACGGGTACCACCTGTATACACAGGAAGATTTTTGGTATCCGATTCAAACATATAAAAATATTGAGGAAGATTCTCTCAACCCTGTAGCCAATTCGTTCTCGAAGCTTGAGGAAGATGAGAAAGGGGTGGTGCAGTTCGTAATACACCCAATGGCAGACAAGTGGCAAAATAAAGCCCACAAGAAAGGAACGAAGCTTTTTAAAGGAAAAGAAAAGAGTGGCGGAATTAAAATTCCAATCATCGGACCAATCCTCCGTATGATTTGGTTTCCGTTTAAGATTTTGATTAAAGGATATGATCCTGCTGTTGATGGATCAGGGACAAATCAACCCGGAGCCTCTGGAGGAGATTCATATGTACGAATGCTTCAGACCGATGAAGAAACTGCCAAAGCCATTGGTGAAAAAGCGGCAGAGCCTGGATTTCGAACAACCGTTCGTGTTCTGGCCAGTTCGCCAAGCAAAGACCGAGTACGAGAAATTCTCGACGGACTCTTTGTATCCTTTAACGTGTTTGAGGGAAAGGGAACGAACCGATTTGAAAATCGTCGAATTGTGCCGATCAATGCAATCAATGCACCGATCATGTTGCATAACTTTAAGTACCGATTACCGGCCCTCTTGGAAAAGAGTTCTATTTTTTCTACGAGTGAGCTGGCAACGATGTACCACTTCCCAGATGCACGATACAACAAGATTCCAACCATTAAATGGATGGATTACAAAGTACTAGCGCCCCCAATTAATTTGCCTGAGGATGGAATTGTACTTGGGAAATCAGTGTATCGTGGAGTTGAAAAGCTGGTGAAATTTAAACGAGAAGACCGAACGAAACACCAATATATTGTTGGGAAATCTGGATCTGGGAAATCGGTACTTCTCTGGAATCAAGCCATTCAAGATATTTCCAATGGGGAAGGTGTCTGTGTGATTGATCCTCATGGAGATTTGATTGAAGACATTGTCGCCTGTATTCCAAAGGAACGAGCAAAAGATGTTATCGTCTTTGAACCAGGGGATAAAGAACGTCCAATGGGAGTGAACTTGCTCGATGTAAAAAGTGCCGAAGATCAAGATCGAGCCTCTCTGGATGCGATGGAGATCTTTATTAAATTGTTCGGAAATGAAATCTTCGGTCCGCGTATTCAACACTACTTCCGAAACGGATGTTTGACGTTGATGGCCGATGAAGATGAAGGAGCGACATTGATTGATATTCCACGATTGTTTATCGATGATGACTTTCAACGATATAAAGTGTCTAAAGTAAAGAACCCTGTGGTGCGAGCCTTCTGGGAACACGAAATGGCACAAACCGGACAGAGGGAAAAACAAGAAATGATTCCGTACTTCACGTCAAAGTTTGGTCCGTTCGTGACCAACACCACGATGCGTAATATTATCGGACAAACGAAATCTGCATTTGATATCCGAGAAATCATGGATACGGGAAAGATTCTTTTGATCAATTTGTCGAAAGGAAAGATTGGAGGAATTAATGCCCAACTCTTGGGATTGATTTTGGTTTCAAAGATTAACATGGCAGCGATGGCACGAGGAGAAATGCCACGAGATCAACGAAAAGATTTCTACTTGTATGTGGATGAGTTCCAGAACTTTGCGACCGATACCTTTGCTTCTATTTTGTCAGAGGCTCGAAAGTACCGATTAAATTTGATCATGGCGCATCAATATATCGCTCAGCTGTCGGAAGGAGCTGGAGGAATTGCTATTGGACAGAAGGATTCCAAGATTCGAGATGCGGTGTTTGGGAATGTAGGAACAATGATGAGTTTCAAGGTCGGGGCTGAGGACGGAGAATATTTGGAAAAGGAGTATGCTCCCGAACTTTCACAGCAAGATATTATCGGTATTGCAAACTACAAAGCGTACTTGAAACTAAATATTGATAACACATCTTCTCGACCGTTCTCGTTGGAAACATTGTACGATCCATCATTGAAGAACGCGAAGATTGCTGAAATTATCAAGAAGTACTCACGAATGAAATACGGACGAAAGAAAGAATTCGTGGATGCGGAAATCGAAGCGCGAATGGGAATTGATAATCTTAATACAATTGTTGAAGCCGCGAAGAAAGATGTGACGGTGAACGATGAGCTTTTGAAAGACAAACCGGAGGCGGAGCACGTTGGAGAGGTTCAACTCAAAGATGTGGCGAAAGCTATCCCAGAAATCGTGAAGCAAGTAGCACCGAGTGAAGCACCTGTTAAATAGGATACGTATCCTGTTTGATTTTGGGATACGTATCCCGATTTCAACAGAACAATAAATATTTTGTCTTCCCGGAACCACGGAGCGAGATAATCCGGGATCTAGCTGTAAAGAATATGTTTTTCTTAAAATTTCATATTGAGTGTTTTTATCATGGCTGGGTCCCGGATATTCTTTCAGAATTCCGGGAAGACGGGTAATGGATTTTGGAGGGTTTATTGAACAACAAAAGAATTTCCCTTACAATCCTACTAATGAAAAACATTGCCCAACTTCTCGTCGATCACAATGTGGTCAAAACAAATTTCGAAAACCCATTCACGTGGGCGAGCGGAATTTCTTCACCTATTTATTGCGACTGCCGAGAACTGATGTCGATTCCCGAAGCACGGGATTTGGTTGTGAAACACTTTATTGATTTGATCGAAGAAGAAGGATTATCTACGGACGTCGTTGCTGGAACGGCAACTGCGGGAATCCCGTGGGCGAGCTTCGTGGCACAAGTACTCAATACTCCCCTGCTCTACGTACGCGGAAAACCAAAAGGACACGGTGCTGAAAAGATGGTCGAAGGACGAGCGGACAATGGAAAAAATATTTTGGTCATTGAAGATGCTATCTCAACCGCTGGTTCATCAATACAGTCAGCTCACGCCCTGCGAGACGAACTCGATGCGAAAGTCGGACATGTACTCGCCATCTTCTCATGGGACACACCACAGAGTCATGTGAACGCGGAGGAAGCGAACTTGAAACTTCATCCACTGACACACTTTGGAGAAATTGCAGAAACGTTACTCGAAGCAGGGAAAATTACAGAAGACCAAAAAGCATCGCTTGAGCGATTTCATGAGAATCCGGAAGGGTGGGTAAAGTAGAACGAGAAGAAGATTCTTAAAAAAATATAAATTCCCCAACTTGTCCTCTTTGCGGAGGATCTTATTCTTGTGTCATTCATATCCCTTTTTTTGTCACCCCGAATTTATTTCGGGGTCAAACCATGAAAACGCATCAATACTATGTTTATATCCTGAAGGACCCAACGAACTCGGTTCTTTATACTGGAGTTACCAACAATTTAGTGCGAAGGGTTATTGAACATAAAACTGGTCAGGTTGAGGGATTTACAAAAAAGTATAATTGCCATCGACTTGTTTATTTCGAAGAGACAAATGATGTAAATATCGCTATTGAACGCGAAAAACAACTTAAGAATTGGCATAGGGATTGGAAAGTAAATCTTATAAAAGAGCAAAACCAAAAATGGGAGGACTTAAGTCGTGGTTGGTTCGATGAATATTCGTTTGATCCTGAAACAAGTTCAGGATGACAAAAGAAGAGTGGATTCCGGGAAGACAAAGAAGCCCACGGCTTAAGCCGTGGGTTGCCATTTTTTCCTATCGCCCCAACTCATAAAGCTGTTGGATTTCTTTGAGAGAGAGGGCGCGATTCCAGATATTGACATCAGACATGTTTCCATCAAGGGGATACCCGGCATTTCCAAATTTCATAGAATTGGTTCCTTCTGTAAGATGGGCGGTCCACCAACTACCAGATTGAGTACTTTCCAAAAGTGTTTTTTCTTCCCCATTGATAAATAAATCTACACCACCTCCATCTTGTCTCCAAACGAAGTGATACCATTGTCCGATATAAGAACCCAGATTATCAAGATCATAACTTACATTTACCTTTGCTACATCTTCATCTTCAATAACAAGGTCAAAATTATTAACAGTGCTTACATAGTTTCGGATATAATCTGCATAGGCATCGCCTCCATCGTCCCACCAATGAATCAGTCCATGATTCGTATCCTTCACATCAAATCGTGCCCAATACGAATATGTTCCTGTAGCGGATACGATTGGGCTCGTAGCAATACCTGTTTTTTTTATATAATCATCCACCCCATCAAAATCCGCCGATTCCCCCACCAGTGTCGCCCCCGTCACCGTTCCATTATTTCCATTTCCACTCACATCCCCAGGACCATTATCGAGTGGCCAGTGTCCCACTGGGGAGGCGATGTCAGCGCCGAGGTAGAGATTGGCTACTTCGGTGGCAGAGAGTGCCCGATCGTAGACGAGGGCATCGGAGATTAATCCTTTCCACATATACGAAGTCCCCTCATAAGATCCAATAGCAGCCGGGAAAGATCCAGCCGTTGTTGCCAACGCTTGTGTGTTTTTTGCGATCCCATCAACATAAATCGTATGCGTGGTTCCATCATTTGTCGCGGTAATCAAATGCCAGTTTGTATCGACTGAAACACCACTGTCTAAATAAGCCCCCGAGCTTCCATTGTGGGTATAGCTCGACCATTTATCACTGTCTATGACAATATTAAAACCAGAACCCGCTGTGGCCCCTTTATGAATTGTCATAATTCGAGCTCCCGCATTATAAGTAGCTTCGGATTTCACCCATGCACTAATCGTTCCAGCAGAACCAGAAATAAATGAACTAGAAGCTGGCAACGCTACATAATCATCTGTCCCATCAAAATCATACCCGTGATTCCGGATATCCGCGCCGTAGATGGTTCCTGAATTATTGTTTGGAGTGGTGTCGGCAGCGGTAACCTCCTTCATGCTCACATCATCAATGTAGGCGGTGTCATCTCCGGCAACATTATTATGTGGATAAAGAACAATAAACGTCGAGGTATCATCAGCAGTAAGAGTTCCTTCGGAGACCACCCAGGCATCGCGCGAGGTAATAATATGTCGTCCAAATTCAAGTCCAGAATTAGTTGTAGAGACGCGAACTTCATAATCCACATCTTGCCCAGAAGAAGGCTTATAAGTAGCGAATCGATATCGATATGTCTTTCCAGCAACAGTAGTGAATGATTTGTAGGATCTTCCATATTCACCTCCCTGTTGAATAGTTTTCAGAGAGTTGGTTCCCGCGTACGCATAATCAGTGGATTGAGAGATAGTTGGAGGAGAACCAGCATTTACAGTGACGGCCCAGGAATCGGTTCCCGATTCAAATCCACCATCGGAAGCGAGCGTTGTTCCTACCTTCTCCCCTTCACTCGTCATCGGCCAGTGGCCCACGAGGCCTTTATTGAGACTGGTGGTGGAGGCTTTCTTCTGTGCAAAGTGGCCTTCTGAGTAGAGTTGCGTGATGTCACTTGCCGTGAGGGTGCGATCATAAATACGGACGTCGGAAATGAGTCCATCAAAATAACTACTATCAGGATCGCCTCCAATAGTGAGGTCGTCACTTGAATTATAGAGATTTCCACTCGCACTTTCAGAAGCTTGCTGGACGCCATTGAGATACGATTTTATATTTGTCCCATTATAGGTTCCCACAAAGTGATACCACGTATCGGCCACAATAGTGATTCCTTCTCCGGTAGAATAAGAACTACTCCCGTTGTACACATAAAATGTAGGATGAGCAGGATTGTTCATCTTCATAGCGAAAGGCGATGTCGATTGACTTGTTCCTTTTGCAATCATTATTCCATTCCCCGAGAGTCCAGCTGTAGAAGACTTCACCCACATGGACACACTAACTTCTTCGCCAGTTGGGTTAATAGCAGGATCATTTCCTACATCGAGACGCTTCGCTCCGCCTTTTACATCCATCGCTTCTCCTTCGAGTACCGCTCCCGTCACCGTTCCATGATTGTCATTTCCACTGATATCTCCCGCTCCCGAAGCCAACGGCCAGTGGGCAACGGTGGTTTGGATATCGGCCCCTTGATAGAGACTGGTAACTTCTGTGGCGGTGAGAGCGCGGTCGTAGACGCGGACGTCGGCGATGTTTCCATCGAAGTCGGCAGTCATTCCACAGCTTGGACTACTGGCTTCCGTTCCAATACAGAACTCATTCTCAGCAGCATAATAGATCGGATAGGTGGCTCCAGCATCATCGGTGTCTTTCAAATCCCCATCTACATAAAACTTCATATAGCGACCATCATAGGTTCCCACAAAGTGATACCAGGTGTTTGTACTATAATTTGTATTACTCCATCCAACATTGGCATACGCACCATTACGATAAACATAGAAATTCCGATCAGTATATCCATCAATAGTTGAACCGAGGACATATCCACCGCCTTCTGTTTTTCCAGCAACTCTTACATTACTCGTTGTGTTGTCGAACTTCACCCAAGCGGAAACAGTAATCGCCGTTGTCGGCTCGAGTGTTGCCGTATAAGGAACGCTAATGGCATCGTCGTCCCCATCAAATGAATACCCATGATTGCGGATATCGGCACCATAGATTGTGCCATGATTATCGGCGGGGGTGGCGTCGGCGGCGGTAACAGGTCTCACTTCAAAAGTAGTGAAGGTTACCGTTCCGGAATTTCCAGTTGTAATTTGTGCTTCAATAGGTTCATCACCTGCAGCAAGGTTCATAACAAAGGTATCATCAAAACTTCCAGAAGGATAATATCTTATATAAGCAGAATCATCGTAGTCCTGTATTTCCCATGCGGTCGTACTCGTCCCCACAACACGCACTTTCCACGATGCCGCACTCGTTGCTGATAACTGTTTGCGGGCGTAGGCTTGATCACCACCATCACTTGTAAGAGCATTCGCCGTTACCGTCTCAAATCCAGTATTGCTCCACCCAGACGTGAAGTCGAGGGTTCCGATGAGGTCGTCTCCCACCTTCTCACTCTCTGTCGTCAACGGCCAATGTCCCACGAGACCTTTATTTGTATTTCCCGTGGACATTCCCGATCCCGACCCTTCGTAGAGTTTCTTGATTTCGCCCAGAGAGAGGGCACGGTCGTAGATGCGGACGTCGGCCATTTTTCCACCAAAATTCTGATGTCCTGCTGCTCGGTAAGACCCCAAAACAACCGGTAACGTAACCGTTTGTTCAAGGCTCGTATCAACATTTGCTTTACTTCCTATCTCTACTCCATCGACATACACACGCATCATTTCTCCATTCCACGTTGCGGCGACATGATGCCACGTATTGAGAGAGACGAATCCTCCCGATGTATTGAGGTCTACTCTCGCGAGATTTTCTCCTTTCATATTAAACTCAACGCTCCCATCAGGATCAAGATCAACGTCGAAAGAAAAATCTGATGCGGTCGTGTAGGATCCAAAGACCGTGGTGATATCCGAATCAGTTTTATAAAACCAACCAGCGGCGGTGAGTCCTGTCTGTCCTGCCACATTCAGAGTTGTGGCTATATAATCATCCGTCCCATCAAAATCCATCGCCTTGTTCGCCTGTCCATGACGATCGGTGGTGTAGCTCGCGCCGTAGATGGTTCCCTCGTTGTCCGACGGAGTGGAGTCGCCGGCATGGAGTTCTGTGATAGTGACGTTGTCGATATAAAAATTAGAAGCTCCGCTAGAGGCATCAAAAACAATGACATAGGCCGTAGCGGTTTCTGTGGGAGTGAATGTCTGTGAATATACAACATTAGTAGAGGATGAAATATATTCTTCAGCAGTTCCTCCGAGTGCCGAAGAGGTAGGAGAGGCAGATTTCCCCATTTTTACTCGTGGATTTTGTCCCGAAGAGAGCCTATACGTAAAAGAAACTTTATATGTTTTTCCAGTGATAAAGCTCATTCCATTAGAAGCAATTCCAGAATACGCTGAAGCATTTCCGACCCAATGAAGATCTCCTGTTCCGGCAATAGGAGTTGTTGTATTCCTTTCAAAAGTGGCAAGAGTCCCAAGGTTGCTCCAATTCGTAATATCTGTTTCAAAGGTTTTATTGGTTATGAGATTTGCTCCGACTTTTTCCGCTGATTCACTCAATTCCCAGTGTCCCACGAGTCCTTTCCCTGCGTTTCCACTCGAAACCGTGACGGTCATGGCGTGGGACGTGAGGGGGAGGAGGAGGGTAAGAATTATAATTTTCAATTGCCCCTTCGGTCTTGAGCTCAGGGTCGAAAGACAATTTCCAAATTTTAAAAACCTTCTGTCATCTCGGAATTCTGAAAGAATATCCGAGACCCAGCCACGAAGAAAATCAAATTTTGATTTAACTCCCGAGTTTTTTAACCATGTGCCTTTTTTACAGCTAGTTCCCGGACATCCCTCCGGGATTCCGGGATGACAGTGGGGGGAGCGGATTCCGGGATGACAAGAAAAAGTAGAATGAGGGAAAAATGATTGAACAATAAATGTGTTCAACTGTTTTCTTTTCCATTTTATTCCCTCTCCTTTTGGGAGAGGGGCAGGGTGAGGGGAAAAAAATGCCCTCACTCTCGGTCTCTCTCCCAGAGGGAGAGAGAAGAAGGAGACAATTTTTTTCTTTGACACATCATTCATTGTTATTCATTTTTTGTGGAGAGTTTTGACTCTCCCCTGACAAGGGGAGATGTCCCCCGCATTGCGGGGGCAAGAGGGGTTTATTTTATTCTAATTCAAGAGCTTCGAGACGTTGTTCAAGGAGTTGTACTTGTTGTTCGAGTTGTTCAATATGATCTTTGTTTCCACTCACATTGACGGTGAGATAACTTACAAACGCATCAAATTGCTGTTTGAGTTCTTTAATCGCATTAACAAGAGCATATTTTAAGTGTCCGTCTGCTACTTTTTTATATTCATCTCCTCTTTCTTCTGTCCATTCTGGTATTACTTGTTCTACTTCTTGAGCGATGAAACCTGACATCTTCGTATCTCCTGAGAATCCTAGTTTTTGACCGAGGGTATTCCAATAGAAGTCTACTGGATTTAATTTTAATATTTCATTAAGACCATATTTATATCCTGTAATATTTTCTTTAAGACGAACATCTGACGCACAGTTACTGAGATCAGCGTCTGCTCCGCAGACATCACCAGCTGCTGTGATTCGCATTTTTTCAGTAGTATTTGCTCCAAGAACAGAAGCATCGTTCACTGCATTCGTGTGTGTGTAGAAAGCCATGTAAGATGGAGTGCTACTGGTCTCAAATGTCGCCTCCGCTGCCACCTTTATATATCCTACTCCTCCTATTGAAGTCGTTGAAACATCATTAGAATAAAAGTTAACAAGTCCCAATGTGTCATTTATAGCTACACTTGCAGCAGAGTTCGCTACTGTTAGATACGGAGTTGTAGATTCAACATGCAGTGTGGAAACAGGCGCCGTCCTCCCGATTCCGACATTTCCATTTTTATCAATCTTCATTCTCTCTGAAACAGAAGCGCCACCAGCATTTGTAGAGAAAGTTATTTCTGCAGGGATTGCGTTGTTCGCAGGTGTTCCGTCAATTTTTGCTTCAATAACAGCAC